>ERZ795042.329-NODE-329-length-41194-cov-3665.055932_pt1 | contig 41194 bp, 35 predicted proteins | sample MGYA00375126_ERZ795042 | MGnify/ENA primary metagenome ERZ795042 (study PRJEB30171, sample SAMN05518105) | compost metagenome | isolation source: Feedstock adapted compost from Newby Island compost facility, Milpitas, CA | place: USA:Newby Island compost...
CTGGCGCGTGGGATAGGCACGACAACGGATGCCGTGGCACAGACCATTCAGGATGAAGATGGACCCGTGTGTGTGAAGCCTAGTCTATGCTGTGCATTAGAAACACTACAATTGCAGTTGCAAAACACCGGATTTAGCTCTACTCTGGCGAATTTTAATCTGCATATAGTTGCCGGAAATCTGCCCATACAGGAACTTCATATCAGTTTGCTGGATTATCATGTCCAATATAACTATCCTGATTGTAAGCCCCCACAGATGGGCAATTACCTGATGCACCTCAGTTCTCCCCTGACAAACCTGACGGGCAGTAGCGGAGGGCCACTGGTATTGCAAAACCCCAATCCACCTTTTGTGAATCATCAACTCGACTGGATGCTGGGTAGCCCAACTACGCTGAACGCTGGAGTGAATATTCCACTTTCACTGGTGCTTCCCTCCATGTTGCAGATTCCGTGCTGCACAGGCAGGGTATATTTCTGTTTGCTTGTGGAAGTCAAGGATGTGAATTGCAGGATATGCCAGAAAACGGTATGCGGATATTTTGATATTCCGGCTGGTAAGAGCCAAACAACCCAGGGTAAAGCATTACAAATTCTTCAGGACTTAAGACAACAACAAAAAGAATAAAAAGCTTTTAATCAGGGTAAAATAGTTCAGGTGGTTTACAACAAACAGGGCATTCCTACAATAGGGATGTCCTGTTCTTATTTTAAAGGTTAATGATTGGTTATTTTTTTATTTAATTTATTGCTTAAATAAGAAAAATACGAATTTTGCATAAACACTATAGAATTTCTCATGGAAAAGAAAAATACTTGCATTCGGGTATATGCAGACCCACGGCAGATTGCCGATGGAAAGCAAAAGTTGCAAGCTGTTGCTGGTGCCGTGTTTACCTTAAGTCGTTTGTTGAATCTATGCGGCAATGAAGTAAGGCTACAGATCCTGTACTTGCTTTATGTGGAAGAACAGCTTTGTCCCTGTGATCTGAGCGATATGCTGGGCATGAGCATTCCAGCTGTATCGCAACATTTGCGCAAGCTGAAAGATGCCGGCCTGGTGCTCACCCGGAGAGCAGCACAGACCATTTTTTATCGGATTGCACCGGAGCATATGCTGCTTTTGCAGCCTTTTTTCGCCTATCTCGAAAACACATCCATTCCTGACACGCAACAAGTCTTGCCATGAAAAACGTAAAAAAATCGCTGGTTGGACTCACGGTATTGTCGGCTATAGCCGCATCACTGTGTTGTATCACGCCTATTCTGGCTATTGTAGCCGGTAGTGCAGGACTGGCTTCTACTTTTTCGTGGCTGGCTCCGGCCCGGCCTTATTTGATTGGACTCACGGTTGTTGTTCTGGGGCTGGCCTGGTATCAGCATCTTCGCAAGAAAGGCGGCAGGCATGCCGGCTTCATGACCGGAGAAACCGCCGTCACGCCTGGCGATGTGGATTGTGCCTGCGAAACGCCGGGCCGTACCTCTTTCCTCCAATCCACTTCTTTTCTGGTGCTTATCACCCTGTTTGCCGCGCTGGCCCTGACTTTTCCATATTATGGAGGTGATTTATTGCCTCGCCGGCCTGCATCACCATCCAGTCAGGAGGCTTTAGTCGCTGTGGCCCGTGATACGGCTCAGGCACAACATGTGGTGATGTGGATACCTTCCATGGATTGTGAAGCCTGTGCCAAAGGTATTGCGTATGAGGTGAAGCAGGTGCCCGGCGTATTACAGGCAAGGGTAAGCTATCCAGAAAAGAAAGCCTGGATTGATTTCGATCCCCGACTGACCGGTTTAACTCAACTGGATTCAGTCATTAATGCCACCGGTTATCCGGTAGAAAAGCAAGAAGTCGTTACGCGATGAAGCGCTTTATGGTTTCATTTTTAAATTGATTTGACATGAAAACATTGCTCATTCCCGTTATTTTATCCGGTTCCCTGCTGTGGGCAGCTCCACGAGTCTGTCAGGATGCCCGTTGTGCCGGTTCGCAGGTATCGGCTTTCCAAAGTGCGGCCTTATCGCCGGGAAAGCTTGATCAGGCGATGAACCCGGCAATTGATACCACCATTGCCGTTCTGCAGATCCATGGGATGGATTGTGCAGGTTGTGCTTCGATGATCCACCATACCCTGAGTAAGATGGCCGGCGTATATGCCGATGAAGTCAAATACCCCGGCGATCGGGCGGTTATTCAGTTCGATAAAACCCGCATCAAGCCGCCACAAATGATCCAGGCTATCCGGCAATTAGGCTATACCGCCACCTTAATTTCTTGTTCAGAAAAACACTAAACGATATTCACCATGGCTCAATCTGAAATAGAGGATCAAACCGCACAGCTGGATATTACCGGCATGACCTGCACGCATTGTGCAGTGACCATCCAGCGACTGCTTTTGCGTCAGCCAGGCGTGAAAGCGGCACGAGTAGATTATGCCACCGGCAAGGGTATGGTAGCATTTGACCCAACGAAAATTCGGCCCGAACAAATCCAGCAGGTGATCGACCAGACCTCTACCTATCGGGTGAGCCGGATGGATATCGTATCGTCGGCTATTCCCCGGGAAGGCAAGGAATATGATTACCGGCTGATTATCATAGGCGGTGGGTCGGCGGCTTTTGCAGCCGCCATCCGGGCGGAGGAGTTAGGCTTGAAAACCTTGATGGTCAACGATGGCCTGCCCATCGGAGGCACCTGCGTGAATGTGGGCTGCGTGCCTTCGAAAACATTGATCCGCACAGCGGAAGCCGCCTTTCACGCCCGGCACAGCTTTTTCGATGCCGTCAGGCCCCGGGGAGCCGACATCGACTTCCCACGGGTCATACACGACAAACAAGCGTTGGTGGAAACGCTCAGGCAGCAAAAATACCTGAACGTGGTCAGCGATTTTGAGCAGCTGCAGATCGTGCATGGGCATGCCCGGCTGGTAGATGCCCATACCGTTGAGGTCGATGAAGACCAACGGTATACGGCCGAAATCATCCTGCTGGCCACCGGAGCCCGTCCACGCATCCCATCGATTCCCGGTCTGCAAGAAGTGGGGTATCTGACCAATCGCAGCCTGTTTGAGCTCTCCGAGCAGCCCGAGAGCCTGACCATTATGGGTGCAGGCTATGTGGGCTGCGAAATCGCCATGGCTTATCGGCGGCTGGGCGTGAAGGTGCGCATCATAGAATTTACCGACCGTATCCTGCGCAGCCAGACGCCCGACATCAGCGAGGAGCTCACCCGATACATGGAGGCTGAGGGCATTGAAATATGGCCCAATTTCCGGGCACAACGACTGGAACGAGATGCAGCAGGTATCATCCATATCGTTGGACGGTTCCCTGACGGGCGCCAGCATACTTTCCTGGAACCCGGTCATGTGGTGATAGCCACCGGTATTCAGCCTAATGTGGAAGGATTAGGTCTGGACAGGTTAGGCGTAGCGCTTGCCCCTAACGGCCATATTGCCGTGAACTCCTGGATGCAAACCTCGGTGCCGCATATCTATGCGGCTGGAGATGTGGCCAATACCCCGGCGTATGTGTACACAGCTGCTTATGAAGCCAAAATAGCCGTCAATCATGCTTTTGCCGGTAGTCGGGAGGCCATCGATTATCGCGTGTTACCCTGGGTGATTTTTACCGATCCGCAGGTGGCTGGTGTGGGTATCGATGAACAGCAGGCCGGCGAACAGGATATACCGGTGGAAGTGAGTAAGCTGCCCTTATCGGAAATTCCCCGGGCGCTGGCAGCCCGCGACACCCGGGGTTTCATCAAACTCATCCGCCATGCCGAAACCGATGAGTTGCTCGGCGCAAGGGTGGTAGCCCCCGAAGGCGGTGAACTGATCATGACGCTGAGCCTGGCCATGAAATATCACATTCCCGTACAGGAGCTGGCAGCTCAGTTGTTTCCTTATCTCACCCTGCAGGAGGGTATCAAACTGGCCGCCCTTGCATTCTCAAAGGATGTACATAAGCTCAGCTGCTGTGCCAGTTGAGTGAGCATATCGCTTGATTCTTACACGACCAGCAAGGCCGGCGGAAAGGTTGTCAAATCGAAGGAGATTTTATAGTTTGCCCTTCGATTAACAATCTTTAATCCATTTTATCGATGTTAGCTACGCAGATCTGCCAGAAAAGCAATTCATTTTATTTTGTAGCCTATCCTGCAGAAGATTTGTTGCGTCGCATCCAATTCGTTACCCGTTTTTATCAGGAACATCCACACGAAACCGCAGCACCCCGACAGGCGATTGATCAGGGAGATGAAATCGGCCAGTTTATTGCCCGCATTGAGCGTAAAGACCATGCGTTTCAACGCGAGATTTCCGTTAGAAAGCTGAAAGAAATTGAGAATTTCTATGAAACCGCAGAAAGTCAGCCTCCCATACCGGGTACGATTTTGTTGTTCAGCCGGGAAAAGCTTCAGTTTGAACCCATTGCCGGCTTCGAACACATGGGTAATCTGCACGAGCCCCATGAACCTTTTCTGATCATTGACGGGCAGCACAGGCTTGCCGCCCTGCATTTTTATTTAAAAAAGCATCCCGAAGACGCCCGGATGGACGTGCCCTGTGTGATCTTTGATGGTAATACACAGGATTTTGCCATTGAAATGTTTGTGGTTATCAACAGCACGCCCACCCGGATCAACAAAAGCCATCTGGTGGATTTATACGAAAAAATCACCTGGACCACGCCCGATAAGCAAATGGCGGCTTTGATATCAAAATGGTTGTATGAACGCGACGATAGCCCATTACAATATAAAATCAACCGGCTGGGCACCCGTAGCCGGCAGAAAAAATGGTTGCTTCAAGCCGAGTTGTTCAATGAACTGATGCGCTGGTTAAAAGACTGGCGGGGAAGCGGAGCGGAAATAAGAAAAGAAGCCGAACGGAGATATCGCATTGTCCGGGATTTTTTAAAAGCGGCGTCGGGCGTATGGGGCGATGCCTGGGGTAATGAACGGTATATGATCACCCGGCCGGTGACCCTGAAAGCCATGATCAGGGTGGCGGCCGAGCTCGACAAAAAGAATAAGACGGAGCCTGAAGAGGGCAGGGTAGAAAGATGGATGCATATGTTGCAACCCTGGGCGAGTGAAAAACAAAAATTTCAGATGGCGGGATTCTACGAACGTTTTGCCGCACGCGGACAGGTTGAACGTATCCATCGCGTATTCACTGAGTTATGGCGTTTGCTGCGGCTGGACGATTGATTCAGGAAAGCGGGCTATTCGTCCAGTAGTTGTGTATCGCTTTGCTATTGGTGCTTTCCGGCAAAGTGAGTTCGCCCCGTAAGGGTTTTTGCAGGAGGCAAATGATTTCATCTTTACTCAGGTCCTGTCCTAACAAAAACATCGTTTTGGTGATTGCTGCTTCGAAAGTCATATCGTAACCACTCACCACTCCGATTTCAAGCAGTTTTTCGCTGGTTTCATAACGGCCCAGTTCCACAGAGCCTCCATCACACTGGGTGATATTGAGTATAATTTTGCCTTTTTTGATGGCTCTTTCCAGACTTCTAATAAACCAGGGTGCAGTGGGTGCATTACCGCTGCCAAAAGTTTCCAAAATAATCGCCCGCGTGTGGGGTGTATTCAATATTGCATCCACGGTTTCCGGTGTAATGCCGGGAAATATTTTCAGTACGCTCACATGAGGGTCAAGTTTTTTATGGATGCGGATGGGCGCCGTGGGTGGAGGTAAAATGAAGGGGTGATGATATTTGATATTAATTCCGGCTTCGGCCAGCGGTGGATAGTTCATGGAATAAAACGCCTCAAATTTTTCTGCATTATATTTTTTGGTACGATTACCACGAAATAGCTGAAAATCGAAGTAGATGCATACTTCCGGAACGGCTGCATGGCCATTGATACGGGTGGCTGCAATTTCAAGTGCCGTGATGATATTTTCCTTGGCATCAGTACGAATCTGGCCGATCGGAAGCTGAGAACCCGTCAGCACCACAGGCTTACCGAGGTTTTCCAGCATAAAGCTGAGGGCCGATGCAGTAAAGGCCATGGTATCCGAGCCGTGTAAAATCACAAAACCATCGTAGTAATGATAATGCTGTTCGATGATTTCCACCAATTCCACCCAGCGGTCGGGATGCATATTCGATGAATCAATCGGAGGCTTAAACGGGTGAACAAAAAAATGATATCCCAATCTGTATAACTCCGGCAGATGGTCTCGGATTTCTCCAAAACTAATGGGTCGCAACGATCTACTTTTTTCATCGTAGATCATGCCCACCGTACCGCCTGTATAGATAATCATCAATTTGGTCATGACAGGCAGTAAAATTGCTGATTTTATGATTAGGAGAAATGCAAATTTTCTTTGCATTCTTTATATGAGGCAATCATCATCAGGCCGGAAAAATAGAGAATTGCTAAATCAGCGGTTAGCTTCGGCTATTCCCAGTTGTTGAAGCTCTGCAACGGTTATCGTAGGCGATTCATGCCGGAGAATTTTACTGGCCACGCACGATCCTACCCGCATCGCTTCTGCCCGGCTATGAAACACATGATGGCCCGGGATGGCGGGTATTTGATTCTGGTAAATGAAGGGATGTTGATTAATCCAGATCTGATATCCCCATCCTGAATCAACGCGCATGGTAATCACCTGTACGGTAAGGGAATCTTGGGCAGTGCTCCTGTTCGGTGAAGGAGCCAGGGTGTGCATGTAAACGATAAGCAATACAATCAGCAGGATGGCTCCTGAGCATGTAATCAAGCGGTATTTATTGGTGGAACGGAAAAATGATTCCTTTTCCCCCATAATCAGTCGTCAGTTGTGTTATCAGGTACATTAGGCTGGAACTCACGTAAATCGTCATATTCAATCAAGCTGCCCTGCGACGGGGTTCCCAACGCAATAAAACCACGGTTTTTCACGCTGAACCCAACAGCGCCCACCCGGGGCTGAAATTCAATATTGGTACGCTGGGTCCATAAATCCACTTTGGGATCATATTGCCAGGTAGTGTTCAGGTTGGAACCTGCCATTCCCGTGGCGATGTAGGCTGTATCATTAATGACGAATGCTGCACCCTGTTGCCTTTCGATCGAGGTATAGTTGTCGTCGTAAGAAGCCGAACTGGTATTGGCAATATCGCGCTTGCGTATCCAGGTATCCTGTGAAGGATCATAGGCCCAGAAATCTGCCACCAGCGAACCATTATTCACTCCACCCACCACATAAGCCGTATCGTTGATCACAAAACTCATGGCGTACATGCGCTTGGTACCTCCCAGACTGTTGGGTTTGAGTGTCCACTGATCAGTCGCAGGATCATATTCCCAGAAATCTTTCAGGTAATTGCCATCGTAGCCGGTGGTCACATATCCCTTGCCGTCGAGTGCAAAAGCCACGGCGCCGAAACGACCGTTGGTGGGCATGCTGGCCTTCTGAGTCCAGCTATTGGTGGCCGGATCGTACATCCAGCAATCGTTCAGGTAATTATTGCCGTCATACCCGGTGGTGACATATCCTTTTCCATTCACGCCAAAGCCTACGGCACCATTACGGGCAGTGCCGGGAAAATCTGCAATCTGTATCCAGCCGCCGTAGCCGCCATTTACCGTGGGATCGAATTTCCAGAAATCAGACAACCGATTGGTACCATCAAATCCGGTCCCTACATAAGCCGTATCACCAATTACAAAACATACGGCGCCACTTCGAGCCACACCATTGAAGTCGGAACGGCGAATCCAGTTGCCCAATGTAGTGGTAGATGAAGAACTGCTATGACAGCCTGCTACGAGCATTGCCCCTGCTAAAACAAAATATCCGTACAAGAAGGTTGACTTCATGAATGAATGAATTTATGATTGTACCGAATAAACAAGCATGCAAAATAAAACAGCTAAGCAAGTACTATTACTGAAACAAGAACGATTCCTGCGAGGAAACGTTGCATATGCGGTTGTTAATTTTTTGATTATGACCCTGAAATGCATGTTCACAAAAATCAGGCGCAATAATACTAAAAAAACATGTTGTTATCTATCCGGAGATGATTTTCGTTTCATAAAAATAAATCAAGGCTTCTTAAGCATTTGCAGAGGTGAAGAGCTGTGCGGTTTTGGAAAAGATTTTCGCAAAAATTTCCCATGCTTGTTTAGAAATTGTTAAATTTCCTTTTAAAGGCCACGAAAGCTTATCCGGGAAAGTTCTTATTTAGCAATAGTTCATACAAGTGCCTTGTGCTGAAGCATGAGCATTGCATTGCTGTGCAGGAGCCCTGTACGGGTAGCATAAAAATTGTGCATCAACTGAAAGATGGCATGAAACACATGCAGAATAGACAGCCGGTGCTTGAATGGTATTTTGTTACTTTTGCACCATTGTAAACATGTATGAAGTCAACACGCGGTTTTGTTTTTCGCTGGATATGCATGCTTGCCATTGGCTTCAATGGCTTATGCTATTTCAATTCCTGTAAAAATGATAGCTCTGCACTGGGCGGCACGTTTTTTCCCGCACACACCAATGTGTTGCAGATCGATACGCTGACGCCGCTGGTGGAAACGGTTTTTCTGGATTCTATTCCCACATCAGGTACGGGCGTTTCGCTGATAGGTACATACAGCGACACGGTTTCAGGTACCATCGATAGTTATAGCTATTTTGCCATTGGCGCTCCTTCCGTGAAAAGCATCACCAACAAAGTAGTCTTTGATTCGCTCTGTCTGGTACTGAAGCCCAACCGTTATTATCTGGGCGATACCAATTCTGTTTTTCATCTCAATGTATATGCATTAACGCGCCCGCTCGATCTGGGCACACATACTGCATTCTATAACACCACTGTTTTTCCTTATCAACCCACGCCACTGGCCAGCTGGTCGGGAAAAGTATATCCCAATCGCACTGATTCGGTGTTAATCCGTTTACCGGATCAAATCGGCAAAAACTGGCTGGATGCCATCATCAACAATCCTTCTTCTATTTCCACGGACAATGCTTTTATCAATAACTATTTGCCCGGTTTGCTGGTCAAAGGATGGAATAATCAGCTCATTGTGGGTTTTGGAGCAAAGGATTCATCCACCTATATTCGTATGTATTATCACAATCAGGTTGATGCAAAGACCCCGCTCTATAACGATTTTCAGATTACGCAAACAGGTCTGCAGTTTAATCATGTCGATGTAGATAAAAGTCAGACGCCTTTTGCAGGTATAAATAGCCAGCATAAACTCATCAACAGTGCTGAAACACATCATTATGCTATTCTTCAACCGCTCGCGGGAACAGCCGTAAGAATTAGTTTTCCGGGTATGGACAATTTAAAACAGATAGGAACCTATTCACGCATATTGCAGGCAAAATTACTGGTCAGGCCGTTGCGAGGTACTTATGCGCCTGGTAATCCATTACCACCCATGGTAACACTTACCGAGGTTACGGATTATTATACCATTCAGGATAGCCTGTTTAATTCCAGTGGTAATTATCAACACGGCGATCTCGTGCAGGATTTTGCCTTCGGTAATTCGTATTACACGTATGATATTACACCTTATCTGGTTAATCAGTTGAATATTTCGAATCTGAATCTGCGAACCCGGCTGATGTTGATCATTCCACGTCCTGCATTCAACACCACATTTCAACGACTGCTTGTGAACGATCACCAGGCCGTTAACGATCCCATGCAGGTCAGTATTCAAATGCTTATCTATACGATCCGATAAATCCGCAAGGGCATGATGATTCGTAGCATTATAGCCATGTTGTTCATTGCTGGCATCTGTACCATCCACATATCCGCCTCGTATGCGCAGGTAAGGCCCAATTTTCCGTATTCTTCGCTGGGTATTGGTGAAATCAATTACAATGCTGAAGGCATGCTTTCTGGATTAGGTAATGCCACCTCGGCCGTGCGAAGTGATCAATATCCCAATAATGCGAATGTAGCTTCATTGAGCGGATTACAACGTCAGTTAGTTTTGCTGGAAGCCGGTGCCACGGGTACCAGTGCCAGTTTCAAAGACAACAATAGCTCCGCCAGTGCCAGTTATTTCAGCATAGACCGGTTCGATATGGCTTTTAAATTTAACAACTGGTGGGGCTCAGGATTCGGATTGAAACCATTGAGCACGGTACAATATCAGATTGTACAAAATCAAACTTACAACGGAGGCACGCAATCTATTTCAACAACCATTCAGGGTACAGGTGGATTAAACGAAGTGTACTGGGGAAACGGATGGAAGATTGGCAATCATTTTTCGGCAGGACTGAAATTATCGTATATCTTCGGCAATATTACCCGGAGCGAAATTGCAGGGTATGATGTGAACACGCCTTTACTGAATTCCAGCGAGCAAGATTATTATCAAAATGTGCATATCAGCTATGCGGCCCAGGTTTTTGGAAAACTGGGTTCCAGCTGGGAATATGTACTGGCGGGCACTTACGCTCCTCATCAATATCTGCATGCCCAGCGTCAGATGACCGTTGTCAGCGGTGTTGATACGCTTGCTTTCGGAAAAGCACCGATGGCTGATTTCAGGTTGCCCGATCAATATCGGGGAGGGATTGCATTCACTTATCAGCATAGTTTGAGTTTTCTGCTGGATTATGCTTATGAAGATTGGGGCCATGCAACTACCGCTGTAAATGCGGTACAGATGGTAAACAGCACGCGCTATGGTGCAGGTATCAAATATGAACCCGAGCAAAATTATTCCGTGTATGCGCACGACTGGTTGCATCGCATTGTGGCGATGGGGGCGTTTAATTATACCAATAGCTATCTGCAGATTAATAACCAGCAGCTCAGGGATATCAATGTATCGCTGGGGCTTGGCCTCTACAATGCACCGCACACGCTGAACCTGAATCTGGGCGTGGAAATTGGCCAGCAGGGCGGCCCGGGAAGCAATTCCACACTGATCAATGAAAACTACGTCAGGCTGCACATGGGTATTATTCTTCGCGACCTCTGGTTCGTGAAAAGAAAATTTTATTGATCACATCAGCCGGCTTATGGCTTGAAGCTATCGACAACGGTGCTTGGCCAATGCATTTCTTCGCTTACCTTTGCTTACTTTTCGGAACAAGCCATGGAAGAAGTAAAGGCCAGTAATTTCATCGAAGAAATCGTAGAAGAAGACCTTCGCACGGGGCGATGCCAATCCGTGCTTACCCGCTTTCCGCCGGAACCCAATGGCTACCTGCACATTGGCCATGCCAAATCCATCTGCCTGAATTTTGGTATTGCTGAAAAATATGGTGGTGAAACCAATTTGCGTTTCGATGATACCAATCCGGAAACGGAAGAAACCGAGTATGTGGAAGCCATCAAGGAAGATATTCGCTGGCTGGGCTTTCAGTGGGCGCGAGAGCGGTATGCGTCGGATTATTTTGAGCAACTCTATGCATTTGCCATTCAACTGATCCGCAAAGGATTGGCCTATGTGGATGATTCCACCTCCGAAGAAATCGCCCGCATGAAAGGTACGCCCACGGAGCCAGGCATTGAGAGTCCCTATCGGAATCGCTCGGTAGAAGAAAATCTTCGTCTATTCCAGGAAATGCGGGAAGGCAAATATCGTGACGGAGAAAAAGTTTTACGGGCTAAAATCGACATGGCAAGCCCCAACATGCATATGCGTGATCCCATCATGTATCGCATCAAGCATGTGCCCCACCATCGCACGGGTAATACCTGGTGTATCTATCCCATGTACGATTTTGCACACGGACAGAGCGATAGCATTGAACATGTTACGCATTCCATCTGTACACTGGAATTCGTGGATCATCGGCCGTTGTACGACTGGTTTATTCAGCAACTGGAAATTTTCCCTTCCCGACAATTTGAGTTTGCAAGATTGAATCTTACCTATACGGTGATGAGCAAACGCAAGCTGTTGCAGCTGGTACAGAAAGGCTATGTGAATGGATGGGACGACCCGCGCATGCCCACGATTCGCGGCCTGCGTCGCAGAGGCTATACACCCGAAAGTATCCGGGATTTCTGTGAACGCATCGGTGTACAGAAACGTGAAACCATTATCGATGTTAGTCTGCTGGAATTCTGTATCCGTGAACATCTGAACAAGGTCGCCCGAAGAGTCATGGTGGTGCTCGACCCGGTGAAACTGGTGCTCACCAATTATCCCGAAGCACAGGTGGAATGGTTGCCTACAGAAAATAACCCTGAAGACCCTGCTGCAGGTATGCGAGAAGTACCCTTCAGTCGGGAACTGTGGATAGAGCGGGAAGATTTTATGGAAAATCCACCCAAAAAATATTTCCGTCTGGCGCCCGGTATGTCGGTTCGATTGAAGAGTGCCTACATTATTACCTGTACGGGTTTTGAAAAAAATGAACAGGGCGAAATCACCACCGTTTATGCTGAATATCAGCCTCAATCCCGCAGCGGACACGATCAGTCGGGCTTGAAGGTAAAGGGCACAATTCACTGGGTGAGCATCGCACACGCACATCCCGTGGAGGTACGCCTGTATGATAGGCTTTTCCGGGTAGAAAATCCCGATGAGCAGCCCGGAGAGTTTACGGATTATATCAACCCGGATTCCTTACAGATTATTCCCCGTGCCTGGGCCGAGCCGTCGCTCGTGCAGGCCCGTCCCGAGGATCGTTTTCAGTTTCTGCGTAAAGGCTATTTCTGCGTGGATACTGACAGTACACCCACTCATCTTATCTTCAATCGTACCGTCACCCTGAAAGATACCTGGGCTAAAGAAATGAAAAAAGAAAGCATCTGAATCATTGCGTTAGGTATGGGTTTGACTTACCAGGCGTTGTAATTGACGGGCGTTAGGAACGGCGTGTCCGGCAGCGTCGTTATTGAAAAATGCATACACATCCAGGCCTTTACCAAGTTTTTGCCTGATCAGTCCGGCATAGGCCTGTAGCTCTTCTTCCGTATAGGAAGATGTGAATAATACCCTGGACCCATGAAACCGCATATAGGCGAATGAGGCGGTTTCTTCATCAGCCCATGGCCATTTACGTTTTCCCGTAGCCGTTATCGGGCTATCGGAAAGCACCAGCGCGGTATTGAAGGATTGCAGGATTTGATAGATATCGGGTCGAAACCAGCTATCATGGCGAAATTCCATTGCATATCGATAGTTTCCGGGTAACTGTTTCAGAAATTGTGTAAGCAGGGTAGCATCTGCTTTCATGCTTGCCGGCGTCTGGATCAACAAAACTACAGGCTGAGTCTTCTTACTACACGGTGTAAGAGGTTCAAAGCATCTGGTCAACGATTGGGCATCTGTTTGAAGACGCTGAATATGGGTAATCAGTCGGGGTAATTTGAATGAAAAACTGAAATCCGTCGGCGTTTGAGCCATCCATTTTTCAATGGTGGTGATGCGAGGGATATGATAAAAGGTGGAATTAATTTCTACTGCCGGGAAATGTCGGGCATAATAGGGCAGAAGCTGATCATGGGCGATGGATACAGGGTAAAATTTTCCGATCCACGATCGATAAGCAAAACCCGATGTACCGATGAAAAATTGAGCCATGCGTTGTTACAGGTGTTGCAGAGCCCGTTCAATGCGCTGCCGGGTTTGCATTTTTCCCAATAGCTCAGCAATCTGAAATACAGGTGGGCCAAACTTTCCGCCCACCAGCATGATGCGTAAAGGCAACAGCATATCGTTTTTTTTCAATCCCTGCGTTTCGGCCGTGGCCTGCAGGGAATGCTCTATGGCAGCGGCTTCCCAGGTTTTGATGTCATCAAACCCGGCGAGCCACTGCTCAAAACAGGCTTTCATCTGAGGCGTCCATTTTTTTTCTATCGTCGCACGATCGTAGCTGGTGGGGGGCTGAAAGAAAAATCCGGCTTGCGTAACAAAATCGGTAAGCAAATGGCAACGCTCTTTCACTAACTCCAGTATCTGCACAAAACTTTTTTCATCGTCAATGGAAATATGATGCCGGTCAAAGATTTTTTTCACTTCTGTTGCAAAATGGCTGGCGGGTAAGCGTTTGATCCATTCATGGTTAAACCATTTTGCTTTTTCAAAATCGAATCGGGCTCCGGCCTTATGAATACGTTCGATGGAAAAACGTGCGATGAGTTCGTCGAGGGTAAAAATTTCCTGTCCGCTGCCATCGTTCCATCCCAGCAGCGCCAGCATATTTACGAAAGCTTCGGGTAGAAAGCCCATTTCACGGAAGCCACGGGTGGTTTCGCCCGTAAAAGGGTCGGTCCAGTCCATCGCATATACTGGAAAGCCCAGTTTATCACCATCGCGTTTGCTGAGCTTGCCATGGCCGTCGGGGCGCAGAATCAGGGGAAGGTGCGCCCATTGCGGCATGTGGGCTTTGCCAAACAGGTATTCCCATAACAGCAGATGCACGGGTGTACTGGGCAGCCATTCTTCTCCCCGAAATACATGGCTGATTTGCATCAAATAATCATCAACTACTACGGCCAGGTGATAGGTAGGCATTCCGTCGGCTTTCAACAACACTTTATCGTCAACCTGTTCGCTGTGAAATTCCACTTCACCCCGGATTAAATCGTGCATCCGCAGCATAGTATTTTCGGGCATCTTCATGCGAATCACATAGGGGTGTCCCTGTTGTAACAGCTCCTGTACCTGTTCGGCTGGAAGGGTCAACGAGTTTCTCATTTGCCCGCGCGTGTGTACGTCATATTGAAAGTTAGGCTGCTGGCTGCGCCGTTGTTCCAGCTCTTCCGGTGTATCAAAAGCATAATACGCATGTCCCTGTTCAACCAGTTGAAGGGCATAGCGGCGGTATATGTTTTTGCGTTCACTTTGCCGATATGGACCAAAAGGGCCGCCCACATGAGGGCCTTCGTCGGGAAGCAATCCACACCATTCCAGACACTGGATGATATATGCTTCTGCGCCAGGCACATAGCGGGTTTGATCGGTATCTTCAATACGCAGGATAAAAGTGCCGCCATGCTGTCTGGCAAAAAGATAATTAAACAACACGGTGCGGACCCCACCCAGGTGAAGGCCTCCGGTTGGACTTGGTGCAAAGCGAACGCGTACTTGGGAATGGGCCATAATCAGATTGATGTGATGGGTTAAAAAAATATGGATGTGCAGGACAAAGATACGGTATGCAACCTGTCTACCCCTCGGTATTTAGTCGCAGGGGGCTTATTTTCCCTGAAAACGAGGTTTGCGTTTTTCCAGAAAGGCCTGGATGCCTTCACGGGCATCGGCTGTGGCGAAACATTCGCTAAAGGCCTGTGCCTCGGCGGCGTAACCCGCCTGCTGTCCGGCATCGAAAAGATAAGCGCAATGCAGAATATGACGAATGGCGTGTGGCGGTCCGGAAACAATTTTTTGCATGAGCGTCATGCTTGCAGGCAGCAGCTCTTCGGGGGCTACCACATCCCATACCAATCCGTATGCTTTTGCCTGTTCGGCTGTGATCATTTCACCGGTAAGCATCAAATGCAGGGCGCGGGTAAGTCCCACCAGCCGGGGCAGGCGCTGGGTGCCGCCGTAGCCAGGTATCAAACCCAGATTGATTTCGGGCTGGCCGAAGCGTGCCCGGGTGCTGGCCATACGCAAATGGCAGGCCATGGCCAGTTCACAGCCCCCTCCCAGTGCAAACCCGTTCACAGCAGCCAGAAACGGTTTGGAAGCCTGTTCAATGCTGGCAAATAATGCCTGTCCTTTGATAGATAATGCTCGTGCTTCATCAACGCTCAACTGCTGAAAACCTGCAATATCGGCTCCGGCCACAAAAGCCTTGTCACCACTGCCGGTTACAATAGCCCCAGCTATATCATCGCGGCTTAATACTTCTTCAATGGCAAGATCCAATTCTTCCATCACCGTATTGTTCAGGGCATTTAATTTTTCCGGACGGTTAATGGTAATCAGCATGATGCGTTCCCTAACCTCGGTCTGCAGCGTCTGGTAAGCCATAGTCCTGATAAAATATGGAGTGAAAGTAAGGATTTCAATATAATCCTGCAAGCCAGCAATTTCAGCTGAAAAGATGTTTTACCACTTCGTCACGATAAAGTTTACCGATAGGAATCCAGTGGCCTGCAATATCGAGCTGATTACCATATAGCGATTTTACCTTTTTCTTATTCACGATATAAGATTTATGCACCCGGATAAAAGTTTCGGCTGGCAGCATTTCTTCCAGTTTTTTTAACGATTCCAGTGTGATGACCTTTCCTGATACGGTATGAAAAGCTACATATTCCCGCAGCCCTTCAATAAACAGGATATCTTCATAGGCGATACGATGCAGCTTGTGGTCGGCTTTTACCACAATAAACGACTTTTGCTCAGGCTGTATGATGGTTGAAGGGGTTGCAGACGGGGTGGATTGGGTAAGTTGAAAACGCTCTGCTGCTTTATTCACCGCCTGTACAAATCGTTCAAACGAAAAAGGTTTCAGCAGATAATCCACCACATTGAGTTCATATCCCTTTAATGCATAGTCGGCATAAGCTGTGGTAAAGATCACAAGCGGCGGATGGGTGAGGCTTTGCAAGAATTCCAATCCCGTGAGTTCGGGCATCTGAATATCCAGAAAAATCAGGTCTACCGTTTGTTCGCGCAACACAGCCATGGCTTCAAGTGCTGTTTTGCAGGAAGCCACCACCTGTAGCAGGGGCAACTTGCTTGCATAATCATTCAGCAATACCCTTGCTGGATATTCATCATCAATAATCATGCATTTAAGCAACATGTGTTATTGTGTATCAATCTGCAAATCTACTTTAAACACCTGGTCATGTGATGTGATGTTCAGCTGATGCTTACCGGGATATAACAATTCGAGTCGTTTGCGAATATTCTGCAGGCCAATACCGCCCACCACATCTTTGGTATAGGTTCGAGCCGGGATACTGTTGCTGATATGAAAATACACTTTTTTCCCCTCTGTTCTTAATTGCAATTTAATCCAGCCATGTTTGGTGTCTTCAATATTGCTGTGTTTAAAGCTGTTTTCAATGAAAGGTATAAAAAGCATGGGTTCAATCATCAGGCTACCATCGGCCTGATCCATGTCAATTTGCAAACGAGGACTTCCCTCAATTTTCAGGAGCTGAAAATCAATGTAGTGGCGAATATAGGTAATCTCTTCCCGCAGGCTAACTTTTCGTTCATTGTTTTCATACAGCATATACCGGAGCATATTGGAGAGTTTCATAATCATCTCCGGTGTTTTTTCGGAGTGCGTATAAGAAAGCGAATAGATGTTATTCAATGCATTGAACAAAAAATGTGGATTGATTTGTGACTTAAGGAATTTCAACTCGGTTTGCAGGTTTTCATTTTTCATGGAGAATTCCCACTGTAGCCTTTTTCTGGCCTGAGTAATAGCCCAGTAGGTGGTACTGACAAACAGAATGGCAAGTGAGGAAAACATATTGGTAATAAACCAGGGTCCCCAGATGGGTCGATGACCATGGGGGAAGCGAGGGCGGTGTGGCGGCCGCAAGGCTATAAAAGCATTGCGAATAAAAGGCCAGTCGTTTGTAAACTCATATAAAAGACTGGCTCCTACGACCAGTAGGATAACCGACAGGATGTATGCTAAAAAACGGTTCCGCTCCATCAGACGGGGTAATAGAATCCCTGTATTCAGGTAAAAAATACCAGCCTGAATGATTAATGTACGCAGGACGAGTGGAATGGCGGCTACATAAAAATAACCAAATGTGAGCCAGTTCATCAGCACCGTACCGTATGCCAGCCATACCAGCACATGCAGCAGCACTGTCCTTGTTTGTCGGTTCGGGATCCACCATTTGCTTGTTGCCATAACAGCAAAAATAAGGTAATCGGCAGCGGATGATTTGCAAATTTCAATCAACATACGGGTATTCATGATCAAAGTCAACGATTCTTCTGCAAATGTCCCGGAAGTGTAAGCTCGACAGGTATCAGGTAACTGGTTGAATCCATTTCATATTTAATTGGTAAATTCCATTCATACATTGAATATTTTTCCGCACACCTAAACCTGTTTATAGTTTTACCATCGAATTAAGCAAAACCGATGGTTTTACCATGTCATCAAAACACATAGATATGAAAAAGCAAATGTTCATGTTCATCACTTGCATTGCGTTAGCTTTTGCAGGGCTGCAACTGCATGCTCAGGGGCGCATGAGCCCGGAAGATCGTGCCAAAATGTTTTCCCAGCGGATGGAGCAGCAGATCAGTGGACTCACCGATCAACAAAAAGATTCCATTGAAGCCATTAATCTGGACATTTCCAGAGCTATGCAGGCCGCTTTTGAACAAAATCAGGGCGATCGCGATGCCATGCGTTCGGCTATGCAAAGCTTGCAACAACAACGTGATGAACGCTTGAAGGCCGTCCTGAATGATGATCAATACAAACAGTATCAGGACATGATGCAAAACATGCGTCGCAATTTTAGAGGAAATAATGGCGGTGGTGGCAATCGCTAACGTATGGGTAATGAGGATACAAGTTTCATGTTTCATTTGGTATCATCGGCGGGGGTTTCTACCCCTGCTATCTTTTCTGATCAGCGTAAACGTGAGTTGATAAATAAAATTGATTTTCTATGAAAATAAAATATACATCCATGAAAAAATGGATGATAACACTGGTGTTGATCTCCCTGAGCATGGGTATGCTCCGGGCTCAGGAAGTCTCAGTGAGCGGGACACTGCTGGATAACCAGACCCGTACGCCCTTGATCGGGGCCACAGTGATGATTACTGCTCAGCAGGATACGTCCAGAAAACTATTTGGACTCACGGATACACAAGGACATTTTCAAATCACGCACCTCACAAATGGTAATTATCGGCTCAATATTTCTTATTTAGGATATCAATCCCTGCAGCGTACCATTTCCATAGAAAAAAATCAATCATTGAATCTGGGCGTGCTATACCTGCAACCCACCAAAACCATGCTGCAGGAAGTGAAGGTGATTGGACAGGTGCCTCCGAGCCAGATGAAAGGTGATACGGTGGAGTATAATGCTCAGGCCTATAAAACCAATCCTAATGCTACGGCCGAAGACCTGGTGGGTAAAATGCCGGGTATTATTGTAAATAAAGATGGCTCCGTAACAGCTCATGGTGAAACCGTACAGAAAGTACTGGTAGATGGCAAACCTTTCTTTGGAGATGATCCCACAACAGCTTTACGCAACCTGCCAGCAGAGATTGTAGATAAAGTGGAAGTGTTCGACAAGATGAGCGATCAGGCTCAATTTACCGGATTTGATGATGGTAACTCTCAAAAAACCATCAATATCGTAACGCGTGCCGATCGCCGTAACGGACAGTTTGGAAAAATCTATGCAGGATATGGCACCGATGGGCGTTATTCGCTTGGTGGAAATATCAACTTCTTCAATGGCAGCAGACGCATATCATTAATCGGGATGAGCAATAATGTGAATCAGCAAAATTTTGCTTTTCAGGATTTACTGGGTGTAACTGGCGGTGGTGGCGGATTTGGTCGTGGCGGTGGTTTCCGGGGAGGCGGAATCGGTAATTTTCTCGTTGGCCAGCAAAATGGAATTGTGACTACAAATTCCATCGGACTGAATTATTCCGATGACTGGGGTAAAAAGATTACGGTTACGGGTAGCTATTTCTTTAACACCACCAACAATAATAATCATCAAATACTCGATCGTACTTATTTTGTTTCGCAAAATGCCAATCAGCTGTATCACGAGAATGATCTGTCCAATGCAACCAATTACAATCATCGTTTTAACCTGCGGCTTGAGTATCAAATCAACGATAAGAACTCGATTATTTTTACCCCACGGTTTAACACACAGACTTACAATAGTTCCAGCACGGTCGATGGTGCATATTTTACAACCGATAGTGCACTGGTAAGTCAGACAAATACCCAGCGAAATTCACATAATAATGGATATAATTTTGCTGATGATTTGTTATGGCGTCATGCATTCAATAAGAAAGGAAGAACAATTTCATTGAATATTCATACTGAATTCAATGAAAAAAATGGTACAAACTTACTACAGGCTACAAACGGATATTTTAAAGATCCAGGCAATAGTTTCGATACAACCTATCAGCAATCCGTCTTAAATTCCCACACCAATCAGCTTGCTGCCACACTCGACTATACGGAACCCATTGGCCAGAAGAGCCAGTTGTTGCTGACTTATAATACTTCTTATACCAGCGGATACTCGAATAAGAACACTTTTCAGTTTGATCCTGTCAAGCAACAGTTTTCCCAGCTGGATACGGGTTTGACAAATGATTACAAGAGTTATTATACCTCCAATCAACTCGGTGCAAGTTATCGGTATCGTGCAAGCAACAATTTGTTTTTCACTGCCGGATTATCGTATCAGATTGCGAATCTGGAGGGCGACCGGGTATTTCCCATGGATTTTACAGTGAAGCGAACATTTTATAATGTACTGGGAAATGCCATGTTGCGATATAGAATGGGTAACACCCGTAACCTGAGAATCTTTTTCCGTACATCCACCAATGCTCCTTCCATCAGCCAGTTGCAGGATGTGGTGGATAATTCCAATCCATTGCAATTGAGTACAGGAAATCCGGATCTGAAACAGCAAACCACACAATCTGTATTTGTACGCTATTCATCGGTGAATACCGATAAGAACAAAATGTTCTTTGCTTTTCTGGGTATTCAGCAGAGCCAGAATGCTATTACAAATGCCACCATCACGGCCATGCAGGATAGTGTGCTGGCACATGGTGTAGTACTCAACAAAGGCTCGCAGCTTACTTACCCGGTAAACCTGAATGGGGCATGGAGTATACGTTCGTTCGCTACACTGGGATTGCCTTTAAAGTTTATGAAGTCGAATTTGAATCTGAGCGGAGGCGTTAATTATAGCCGTTCACCCGGTCTGGTGAATCATGTAAAAAACTTTTCCAATAATTTCGGAATCAGTTTCCCCATTGTAATCAGCAGCAACATCAGCGAGAATCTCGATTTCACGTTATCCTACACCCCCAATTATAACATTGTAAAGAACTCTATTCAACCGAATTTAAACAGCAATTATTTCTCCAACAGTGCCAGTGCAAGAATCAACTGGATTTTCTGGAAAGGATTTGAACTGGATAATAATGTTACCTATCAGAAATACAGTGGACTGGGTGCGACTTATGATAAGCCTTATTTGTTGTGGAATGCCAGCATTGGTAAGCATTTCTTTAAGAAACAAAACGGGGAATTGCAGTTGACTGTGTTTGATTTATTAAAACAAAATCGCAGCATCAATCGTAATGTAACCGAAACCTATATTGAAAATAGCACCACCAGTGTATTACAACAGTATTTTCTTGTAACATTTACCTACAATCTGCGCAATTTCAAAGGTGCAAATATACCGCAACCGGGTAATGATCGTCGTTTCTTTATGTTCCCCGGGAGGCCTCCTGGTGGAGGGCCTCCTCCGGGCGGTGGGATGATCATGCGTCCGCCTGATGATTGATGGCTGTAGATTTCGATTCTTTCAAAACAAATCAGGCGCACAAGCTTAAACCTGTGCGCCTGATTTTATCTTGTAGGGTAAGCTTAATTGATGGTCCAGGTTTCACTTCCAGCAAGCAATTTATCCAGATCGCCCACACCATATTTGCCCTTTGCCATTTCAATTTGTTGTTTCAGCAGGTCTTCGTATGTGGGTCGCTGGGATTCATAAAACACACCGAAGGGTCTGGGTAAATGTCCTTCTACGGCAGGATCATCAAAGAAGCGAACAAGAATCTGGGCTTTGTACAGATCATGTTCATCGTGAATCCAGAGATCATCGGCTGAATAGCCATCATCAAGACTTACCACAACAGGCTTGAGACCATCCAGACGAATACCTTTATTGCGCTGGGCACCAAAAATCAAGGGTTTACCATGTTCCAGAAAAATGGTTTCATCGGCTTTAGTTGCTTTTTCGGTAAATATTTCAAAAGCTCCATCGTTGAAAATATTGCAATTCTGGTAGATCTCGAGGAAAGAAGTTCCCTTGTGTGCGTGCGCGCGTTTCAGCATTTCTTGCAGATGCCTGGGATCGCGATCCATACTGCGGGCAATAAAGCTGCCATCTGCGCCCATGGCCAGTGCCAGGGGATTAAAAGGATGGTCGATGCTACCATAAGGGGTCGACTTGGTAATTTTATTTTCTTCGGATGTGGGAGAATATTGTCCCTTTGTTAACCCGTAAATTTGGTTGTTGAACAGCAGGATGTTCACATCGAAATTACGGCGCAGGATGTGCACCATGTGTCCAGCACCGATAGAAAGCCCGTCACCATCGCCGGTAACGATCCATACACTCAGTTCGGGCCTGCATGCCTTCAATCCTGATGCAATTGCCGTGGCACGGCCATGAATGGAGTGCATGCCATACGTGTTCATGTAATAAGGGAAACGTGAAGAACACCCAATACCCGAAATAATCACAATATTTTCTCTCGGGATACCCAGGGTAGGCATAACAGTTTGTACCTGTTTCAGGATCGAATAATCGCCGCAACCCGGGCACCAGCGTACTTCCTGATCGGTAGCAAAATCTTTCGGAGTCAGGGATTGCGAGGTCTGCACAGCTGTCGTGTCCATAATGGTTGAAAATTAGTCATGAAAAAACGTTTGGTATCAGGGAATATTTTATGTCATGTGTTTATTGTTGCAGCGCTTCCCAGTATTCCGCAGCCCGACGTGTATGTGGAATGACGATGGTACCTCCAACAATATTAGCCACAGCAAATATTTCATACATCTCTTCCGTAGTCACCCCCAGTTCTTTGCATTTGCCAAGATGATATTTAATACAATCATCGCATCGCAATACCATACTGGCCACTAAGCCCAGCATTTCTTTAACCTTTGCCGGCAGCGCCCCATCCTGATAAGTGTTTGTATCCAGGTTAAACAGCCGATTGATGACTTTATTTTGTTTGCTCAGGATGAGCTCATTCATCTGTTGCCGGTATGTATGAAAAGCTTCTACATCGGGATGCATACCTGAGAGGCAATTTGGACAAAGTTAAGGGATTGTCCATCGAAATGGTGGACAAATACCGGAATTTTTACGGACGACTTACTTTTTGCATTGCTCCAGAAAATCTTTCAATCCGGAAACCATGGCGTGGATGATTTTTTCCCGGAATGCGGGATCCAGGATACGCGCCTCATCCGCAGGGTTGGAGATGAAGGCTACTTCAATCAGGGCATTCGGGAAATCGGTCATTCCATTGAGCGCAAAATTAAAATTGCCAACGTTACCAAACTCCTGTAAGCCGGTTGCTACCAGCCGTTTGTAAATGGCCAGGCTTAACGGACGGAATCCGGGTTCGTGGTAATAGGTGCTGGTCCCGGAGATATCCACGGGGTTGTTTGAAGAATTAAGGTGAATGCTGAGAAGCAGGTCGGGATCGGCCTGACGTAGATCATTTTCTCGATCCAGCATGGTGAGGCTGGTATCGTTTGTGCGGGTCATGATGGTATGTACACCCAGGCGATGCAGTGCTTGCTGGAGTTCTTCTGCCAGCATCAGGGTAAGATTCTTTTCTTTGGTTCCGGTAGGGCCTGTGGCCCCGGTGTTGTTTCCGCCATGGCCGGCATCAATGGCTATGCGCAGATGCGTTAAGTTTAAAATTTTCGGCTGTCGCTTCACCCGCACGAGTAAAGCCGAACCCGCATAATGCAGCGTGCATCCCCAGGGTTGCGCATGTTGCAGGCTGATACGCACTTCCACCATGTCGTCGGACAGGGTATGGATTTGCACATCTTTGATTTCTTCGGCTGATAGAAATTGGGATATCCAGTTGGTATTCGAAACCGCTCCATATAATCGAATAACGATTTGCCCCGGATGATCGTACAGATGGACATCATAAGGCAAGGGCTTACCTACCTGAATCTGCACATAATCAAACAGGCTGTCGCCCCATACTTTCCAGTTGCCCAGCACGGCATGAGGTACGGGTGTGCCGTCGGGAAGTAATTCAAGATTTTCGACCGGTACATAAGCATGCTGATCGGGGGCGAGTTTTACCCGATAGAAATTACCGAATTGGCCATCGACCTGCATTTGAATCCCTGTGTCCAGATAACTGCGTTTAGCTGCGCCCAGGCGATCCGTTCCCAGGCTATATTGCATAAAAGGCCGTTCGCCTATTGTTTTTCCGATTACCGGGGTTGCGGGCCAGTTGTAAAATGCATAGGGCGTATAAGCCGTAATTGTTTTTCCTGCAGCATTCTGCAATGTTATCGGGATAGGGCCGTTCAGGTGATCGGTATCCGATATGCGGTACATGCCTTCATAAATGCCTACCAGGCTATCTTCCTGATCAACCATTTCCGTTAAAGGTAAATGATGTATCCAGAAGGCCTTACAGCCAGCCTGCGCAAGCAGTTTAATATGGATCAGATCGCCGGGTTGCAACCAGCTGGTGGCATCCGGATGCAAATACATGCGCGCGATTGCAAAGTTGTTGACCACAAGTGGTTGAGGCGGTTCGTAGCGATAGGCCAGCTGGAGTTTATGAACCTGCCCATCGGGACGATGGGCCTGCAGTACAATGAGATTATCGCCGGCATGCAAAATCACGCGAGCAGCAAATCCGCCTGTAGCATACACCTTGATGGGTGTATCCTGAAGGGTGAGTCTGCAGGTTTTACAGGTAGCACCTGAAATATATTGCACACTATCATGTACCGTGAGCGAAGTTTGTACAGGTTGTTGCAACCGAATCAAAGGCCGCTGTGCAAATGATGAAAACGTAATGCAACAACCTACCAGCGCACCCACAGCAGCATGAAAGATAGGATTCCGGAAACATTTTTCAGGTGTGAAAAAAGCAATCGATATGCGTTTCATTGTTCAAAGATAAACACCATGGCCCGATAACATGAAAAGCACTTTCAATTTTAAGTGAGCTTTCTTCTTTTGTTTGTCAGGTGAAATACAATTAAAGATCCTGTGTAGAACTAACGAACAGATACATTTTGAGCTGTTGTCGAGGATAGCAGTGATCGATACATTTTTGTATCGTGTAAAATATGCCTGGTTCGGCGTATGGCTTCGTCGGTTTGGAGGGCCACCAGCCATTCTCCCTGCTGTGGCCAGTAGCGATCGGCGATTTCAGCTTTTAATAATTGCATGATTTCTTTGCGATGGGTAAGCAGTTGTCGGGCTTCGATTTCCGCCAGAGCACGACGAAGCGAATCTGTTTGCTGGCGTAGTTGTTCCCACCAGCCCTCCTGTTGAACCTGATCGGTAAATTGTGCCAGCAGTTGAGAAGCGTCTGATTGAAAATGATAATGTTTTTCTTCTAAGAAGTTTAGAAAAGAGGTATAATCCTGATCAGTGAACATGAAATCATCCGGTGATGCTGGTTTAGGATGCTCATAAAAATAACGTGTGGCATAGTCGAAAATCATGTGGTGGATGAGTAAATCCTGTGCTATTTCACTAACATGTTCGGGTCTGACGGGCACATCCGGTTCAATACCGCCGCCGCCTTTCACGATACGGCCATGTGCGGTGGTGTACGTTTGTCGTAACGAATCGGGAATAAAATTTTGTTGCAGGAAATCACCCTGATGAGCATAGGTGATGGCCTGGATGCAACGGCCGCTGGGCGTGTAATAGCGGGCTGTTGTAATCTTGATTCTGGTGTCGTAAGGCAAATCGTGTGTGGTTTGTACCAATCCTTTGCCGTAGGACCGCTGACCGATGATTACGGCTCTATCCAGGTCCTGTAGAGCACCAGCCAGGATTTCGGCGGCTGAGGCCGATTGATGGTTGATGAGGATGGCCAGTGGAATACTATCGTCGTCGGCACGTTCGGTGGTGCGGTATATCTGATTCCAGGCCTGCACACGGCCGCGAAGGCTCACAATCGTCTGTCCGGGATCAACGAATAAATTAGCTGTTTTCACGGCTTCTTCTAAAAGTCCGCCGGGATTACCCCGCAGATCGAGGATAAGTCCCTGAATGCCGCCGGGCAAACTTTTCAATGAATCCAGTGCGCGTTTTACCTGAAGGCTACAACCTTCTGTGAATTGCTGCAAACGAATATAGCCTGTTCCATCCTGAAGCCGGAATGCGTAAGGCACGCTGCTGAGGCCCACTTCAGCCCGGATGAGTTTTACGGTAAATCGCTGTTGCAAATAAGGTCGGTAAATACCCAGCACCACGGTGGTGCCCGGCTCACCCCGAAGCAAATCGCTCACCGCATCTTCGCTGAGGCTATCTACATCCTTGTCGTCGATACGTTCAATGCGGTCGCCAGGCCTTAATCCCGCCAGGCCGGCAGGACTATCCTGCAATACATCGAAAATGATCACATGATCATCATCCCGGCGAATGGCAATGCCGGTGCCTCCATATTTTCCGGTTGTTTGAAAAGTAAGATCAGCTACATTCTCCTGCGGGTAAAAAGTGGTATAGGGGTCTAATGAGCTTGTCATGGCATCCACACTGGTACGCATCAGGGCAAACGGTGAGAGGCTGTCTACGTAATAGGTATTCAAATCGCGAAGCACACTGGCATAAATGTCCAGACTTTTGATGATTTCAAAATATTTATCGTCATTGCGCATCGCCCAGATACCCAGGCCTGTCAGGCCCATCAACAAACCCGCACAGAGCATGCTCCACCTCTTGCTTCGGAACTTCATATTCCCTGTTTTTGCCACACAAAGTAAGTATTATCCCGCATTTGCCTCGATGAAACGAAAACTTGCTGCAGCAGTATGTTTCAGGCTTGCAAACGAAAAAACACCCGATGTATTGTGGGCAAACGTAAGCTGGTTATTGGGTAGAAAGCCCTGCATGTGCCGGAATGGGCTGGACCAGGATATCGCATCCATCGCTTATCAGCTCATAGCCATGCGTCCTTGTTTGATTTCTTCCACCACGGAAGGATCGAGCAGGGATGTAGTATCCCCGAAGTTTTCCATTTCACCTTCTGCAATCTTTCGCAGAATACGACGCATGATCTTGCCGCTTCGGGTTTTAGGGAGATTCTTTACGAATTGAATTTTATCGGGTTTGGCAATAGGTCCGATCACGCGTGAAACGGTTTCCAGAATATCTTTTCGGGTGAGTTCAGGATCTTCGAGGTGTGTACAGATCACAAAAGCGTAAATGCCCTGTCCTTTGATGGGATGTGGGAAACCCACCACAGCACTTTCCACCACATCACTATGCATGTTGATAGCATTTTCTATTTCGGCTGTACCGATACGATGGCCGCTTACGTTCAACACATCGTCCACACGGCCGGTGATGCGATAATAGCCATCTTTCTCACGAATGCAGCCGTCGCCGGTAAAATAATAGCCTGGATAGGCGTCGAAATAGGTTTTGCGGCAGCGTTCGTGGTCGCCCCAGGTGGTGCGGAACATGCCGGGCCAGGGGAACTTGATGCAAAGATTGCCGGTGGCTTCGGTTTGGGTAATTTCCTGTCCTTTTTCATCCATCACGGCCGGTTGCACGCCGGGTAAGGGAAGCGTGGCGTAAGAAGGGCGCAGGGGCGTTACGGTGGCGATAGGGGAAATCATAATGCCACCGGTTTCGGTTTGCCACCAGGTATCGACAATGGGGCAGCGTTTTTTACCGATATGTTCATAAAACCATTCCCAGGCTTCTTCGTTGATGGGTTCGCCCACGCTACCCAGTACCCGCAGGGTGTCGAGTTTTTTATTTTTTACAAAATCCAGTCCATGTGCCATCAACGAGCGGATGGCTGTAGGAGCCGTGTACAGGATATTTACCTTGTGTTTATCCACAATATCCCAGAAACGGCCAGCATCGGGCCAGGTGGGAATTCCTTCAAACATCAGTGTGGTAGCCCCTGCTGAAAGCGGGCCGTACAGGATATAGCTATGGCCGGTGACCCAACCGATATCGGCTGTACAGAAATAAATTTCTCCGGGTTGATAATTGAATACATTGACGAAGGTATAATTCACATACACCATATAGCCGCCTGTCGTGTGCAATACGCCTTTGGGCTTGCCGGTTGAGCCAGAGGTATAGAGAATATACAGCGGGTCTTCGGCATCCATCACTTCAGCGGGACAGTCGGGATTACCCTGGGTTTCCACGATTTTCAATTCATCTTCCCACCATACATCGCGGCCTTTAATCATGGACACCGGTGTACGGGTGCGCGTGTACACAATGACGCGTTTTACGGTCGGGCATTGTACCAGTGCATCATCAACAATGGATTTCAATGGCACATCTTTGTTACCCCTGAAGGCTCCATCGCAGGTAATCACCACCGTGCACTGAGCGTCGTTAATGCGATCGGCAATGGATTGAGCCGAAAAGCCGCCGAATACTACGGAATGGATGGCGCCAATACGGGCACAGGCCAGCATGGCAATAGGCAATTCCGGTATCATGCCCATATAAATACACACCCGATCACCTTTTTTTACGCCATTGTTTTTCAACACCTGGGCAAACTGGCAAACCTTCTGGTGCAGTTGCCTGTAGGTGAGGATGCGATAATGTTCTTCCGGGTCGTTGGGCTCCCAGATGATGGCTGGTTGCTCACCCCGGGTAGGAAGGTGCCGATCCAGACAATTCTCGGTAATATTGAGCTTGCCGTTGATAAACCATTTCACCACGGGTGCGCCGGGCCCCTTAAAGTCCCATTCCAGCACCCGATCCCATTTTTTATGCCAGGTAAAATGTTCTGCAATGCTTGCCCAGAATCCTTCGGGATCCTGTACACTTTTCCGATAAGCTTCCTGATAGGCTTCAAATGTCCGAATCTGGTAGGGGTATGACATGTGGCTAAGGTTTTTAGAAGAATGTGGTTTGAATTAGCGGGATAAATTTAACCTTTTTCAGAAAAAATGAAAAATCACAAAGCTGTAGCTTTGCGCCATGGATATACTTTTAGCCTGCATCATAGGATGGGGAATAGCGATGGTTGGGCATCTAAAACCTCCAACCATCATCAGCTTTTCCGCTGACTACAATGCCGCGCAGGAAGTGGTTCACCTGCACTGGACCACGCGCAACGCCCCTTCTGGTGAGAAATTCATCATCCAGCGTTCACTGGATAGTGTTCACTTTTTGAACATAGGCCAAACAACCAGCATGAGCGCGCAATCCGTGCAACATTATTATTTTGACGATCCCAGGCCCATCGGCAGCACAATTTACTATCGCATTGCCGAACAGGATGCTGCTGGCAAGCTTTACTATACTGCTGCTGCCGCAATTTCCAGGCCTGTGACGGCATTGACGATCGGTAATTTGTATATCGATAGCAGTGGTCAGGTACATTTTGCCGTCATTTCGCCGCAGCCTTCCATTGCCAATATTACACTGGTGGACCTGAATGGTAAAATATGGCAGTCGTATCTTGTAAATTTAAAACAGGGCAATAATTTGTTTGCCACTGATTTAAAACATCTTACACCAGGCATTTATTTTTTTCAGGTGAATGATAAAAAGGGTGGAGGCTCCGCCATGCTTCGATTTGCCAAGGTCAACGACACCACCTATCGATTGTGATTATTCCTGATAATATACTCTTTTGACGCGTTGCGATATGGTGGTCATGATTTCGTAAGGAATGGTATCCGCCCATCGAGCCACCTGTTGAATCGGCAGGTCTTCGCCGAACACAATCACTTCATCACCTTCTTTGGCGTTGGGTATGGCCGTGATATCGAGCATCAACATGTCCATACAGATCCAGCCGATAGTTGGTGCGGGCTGGCCGTGGACAAGCATCCACGCACGGCCATGGCTCAGCCGACGCGGATAGCCATCGGCATAACCAATGCGTACAGTGGCAATGGTAGTGGGTTTTTGCACCTTCGCCGCCCTGCCATAGCCAACCGATTCGCCCGGCATGAGGTGTTTAATCTGGGCTATGGTGGTTTTAAGGGTTGCTACTGGCTGCAGTTGATGCTGGATTTCAGGATCGCCGTCCACACCATATAACCCTATGCCCAGTCGCACCATATCATATTGCCACTGCGGATGGCGGTGGATGGCGGCACTGTTGCCGATATGCCGTTTTACGCGATAGGGCAGGGCCTGCATGAGTTGCCGGCTCATGGATTCAAATAAGCTGGCCTGCAGGGCGGTGAAGCTGTCGTGCGCCGGATCTTCGCTGGCCGCAAAATGGCTGAAAATGCTGGCCACCCGGATATATGGATGCGCCTGCTGTAATGCATCGATGAGTCCGGGCAGCTGGGCTTGCTCAAACCCCAGCCTGTGCATTCCAGTATCGAGTTTCAGATGAATAGGAAATTCGGATTTGCCAGCCTGTTGCACTTCACGGACGAATTGCCTGAATTGCGCAAGCGTGAAAATTTCGGGTTCCAGGTGCCATTGAATCATAGCCTGAAAACTTCCCGGCTCAGGATTCATGACCAGAATGGGTAATCGAATGCCACCTTTGCGCAGCGCAATTCCTTCATCGGCATAGGCTACGGCCAGGTAATGCACCCCATGATAAGCCAGCAGACTGGCAATTTCCACACTGCCGCTGCCGTAGGAAAAGGCCTTCACCACCGCCATCATCTGCACACCGGGCTTCAGCAAGCGTTGAAACAATTTGAGATTATGCACAATGGCCTGCAGGTTGATTTCAAGAATGGTTTCGTGCAGCCGTTGTTCCAGCAGACGACTAATTTGTTCGAAAGCAAATATTCTGGCGCCTTTCAGCAGAACAGCTTCTTGTTGGAAATCGTCGGGCGAAAAATCTTTCATGAATGCAGCAGTACCGGGATAAAAGCGACATCTGAGGCCGGGGATGCCTTCAAAAAAATGTTGGTTCTTCATCAGTTGTGGACCAATCCCGATAAATCTTTCCACGCCCTTTTGCCGTATCAGATCGGCTATCTGTTGATAGAGGTCCTGTTCGCTACGCCCGCTTTGCAGTACATCGCTCAGTATGAGCGTTTTTTTTAATCCGGTTGATTGCTGTTGTAAAAAATCCAGCGCTATTGTCAGCGAGTGCAGGTCACTATTGTAGCTGTCGTTGATGACGATGCATCCATGTATGCCGTGTTTCAGGGAAAGCCGCATTTCAACGGGCTGCAGGCGGGAAACGCGCTCCTGTATGGTATCCCAATCATATCCCATCCAGCACATCAGGCATACGCCATGGAGGACGTTCTCAAACGAACCCTCGTCGGTAAACGGTATTTGCAGTGCATGGATGCTTTGTTGATAGCAAATGTCCACCTGGATATGGGTCTGACGTCTTGATATGGCAATCACCTGTAATCGCGCTTCTTCCCGTGTCGACCAGTCAAATATTTCAATAGGTTTTTGAGCTGCTTTTCGGCGTTTCTGTAAATCTATAACCGCCTGCCGAATCCATGGATAATCCTTCCGATAAATCAACAATTGCACGTCTGTGAATAACAACATCTTCTCCGCCACTTTTTGCTCGATGCTGGAAAACCCTTCCTGATGGGCATCGCCGATATTGGTAAAAATGCCCATGGTGGGCCGAATAATGGAAGCCAGCTTTTCCATTTCACCCTTGCGGGAAATGCCTGCTTCGAAAATGGCCAGTTGGTGCATATCTTCCATTTGCCACACCGAAAGCGGCACGCCAATCTGTGAATTATAACTCTTCGGACTCCGAACAATATAATAGTCTTTTGCCAGCAACTGGAATAGCCATTCTTTTACAATCGTTTTCCCGTTGCTACCCGTGATGCCGATTACGGGAATCTGAAACCGACTGCGATGATAGGCAGCCAGTTGTTGTAAGGCTAACAATGTATCCGTTACCTGAACAAATGTTGCATCCGGAAATCTTGCTGATGATATAGCCTTGCTGATTAAAAAATACCGGATACCCTTGCTGTAAGCCTCATCTATAAAATCATGTCCATCGCGAGTTGTCCCCTTAAGTGCGATGAATAATGCATGTGCTGCATCGACAATGCTCCGGCTGTCTATGCATAATCGGGTAATGAGGTTACGGGCATCAGTCTGACCGATGCATGTCCCGCCGGTAATTGCTGCGATTTGCTCGAGTGAATAAGCAGGCATAATCTTTAGATTTGCTTATGTCGTCTGGCAATCAGCATCGATAATCCTATGCTGATGCTGATACACAATACAATCACCAGAAGCGAAACATAAGTGGGGATATGAATATCCAATAAACCCACCAGCATCTTTAAACCGATAAATACCAGGATTACCGATACGCCCTGCTGTAAATAGGTGAAACGATTTACCGCACCCTGTAGCAAAAAGAAAAGAGAACGCAATCCCAATACGGCGAAAATATTCGAGGTGTAAACGACCAGTTTGTCCTGAGAAATGGCCAGCACAGCCGGTATGGAATCAACAGCAAAGACCACATCCGTACCGGCCAGAATTCCCACCACCACGCCCAGGCGCGATAATTTTCGTTTTCCCGATTCTCGTATAAAAAAATTACCTTTTTCATCAACCCGATCACTTACAGGAAAATACGATTTCAGAAAACGATAGATACGGTTTTCATCCGGATTAAATGCTTTATCTTCTCTGGATAAAAACATCTGCAGGCCGGTATATACCAGAAAAGCACCAAACAAATACAGTATCCAGTGGAAGCGACTTACCAGGCTGATACCCACAAAAATGAAAAGTATGCGCAGGATAATCGCCATTAAAATGCCCACGATTAACACGCGACCATAATATTTTTCATCGATATCGAATGCAGCGAAGATGAGAATGAATACAAAAATATTGTCAACCGATAACGACCATTCCATCAAATAAGCGCTATAATATTCAATACTCAGCTCATGGCCGTTTTCAAACCACACCCATACGCCGAAAAGTATGGACAGGCTTACCCATAAAACCGTTTGCCATACAGCCATCCGCAGTGTAACTTTTTTTCCTTTTTTGTTAATCAATCCGAGGTCAAAGATCAATGCAAAAAACAGCACAATAGCAAACAGCAGATACGTGATGAAAGTATGCGACATATGTATGTGTTTAAGGCAGATTGATTTTATTCAAAGATAAATCAGATGGTTGTGAAGTAAGATTTTTTGCGAAATATCTGAAATATCCATCCCATTAAAACCCCAAAAGCAACAGGGATAATCAAATTAAGTAGCTGCCAGAGGTTTTTTTGTTGTTCAATACGTGTGGTATTCATCTGGCGGAGTATGAATGTTTTATTCCGGCTTTGCATGATGCCGCTGGTATCGGTAAGGTATTCCAGGCAATTGGCAAAAAACTGTGGATTGGCATATTGCACATGTGTATATGCGTTGTTGCCCATGGGCAGTGGTCCTTCTTTAGCCGAAATCGCATTCATGGCTATATCACCATCGCTTACCACAATCATGGCCGTGGGTACACTGCTGTCGGCTATGGGTTGCGGAAACACCCGGTTCAGGCTATCTATGGTTTGCTGATCAAGACGATTCATAAACATCGATCGAAAACGGCCCTCCAACAGTACGGCGGCGGGTATAAACGGATGCTGGAATAAAGCAGGATCAGGCTTGATGCGCGCGTCGTTCCAGGAAACTTTTACCGGGGAGCCTGTGATGCGACTGTAAGCCGATGAAGTAAGTAAAATGGTTTTGCGTATACCCGGCGTTCCTACTGTATCCAGGCTATTCACAAAATGCCCCAGCACCGGATTGATATTTTTTACGATAGGACTATTTTCTGTGGGCGTGAGCAAAGGAAAATAAGGCCAGGGCACCAGCTGTATTTGCGGCTGATTACCCGCACTCCCCACCACCAGCGGAATCATATCACATTGCAGATCCTGTATCAGATCGGGATTTATACGTACACCGTAAGTAAACAATAAATCTTCCAGATGCAGATTTTTATCAAAAGCGATAAAGCTATTCTTGTTGGTCAGACTGTCCATCGATGCATTTAAATCATCCAGGAACCAGAGTATTTTACCGCCGTGCATCAGATACTGGTCAACCTTCAGTTTTTCCTGCGTGGTAAAGGGTAGCTCAGGTTTAATGAATACGACGGCTTTAAAGTCCTGTGGAATATAGGGATAGCGATCCAGGGGTATGGTATCAATGAGATAATTTCTTGATAAAATGCTGAGGGCATCATTCACGCGGGGGTCGAGTGGTTCGCCATTGCCCAGCATGTAACCGATCAACGGCGGATGTGTTTGTTGCAGGTGATAAATAGCATTTGCAAATTTGTACTCCAGCAATGCCTCGGCATTATTCAAAGAAGCGAGCGTATTATCCGACATTTTGCTTTCGAGCAGATCGATTGTTCGCTCCTGACGATTATTTTTCACAATAGCACCCGGGAAAATGAGCTTTTCTGAATATCCTTCCGCGGCGCTGAGCTGTACCTGCAGGTTATAGGGATGGATGCCCCTGGCAACCAACGAATCGTATAATTTCGATCGGGCAGAATCCGGAAACGACGCGGGATCAATGAAGCGAAATTGAATATAAGGACCGGCGTAGTTACGAAAATTATTTAACAAATCGCGAATACTTTCTGCCAGATGACGAAAGCCTGCAGGCAGTTTGCCACTCAGGTAAATCTGAATCTGGATAGGTTCGTGCACATGCTTCAGCAGTTGTATGGTTGACGGCGAAAGGGTGAATCGTTTTTCGGCTGTTAAATCCCAGCGTGTGTGGATATAAGCCGATGCTACATTCAGGATTACAAGCAACAGCAGCACGCCGGCAGCCCTTATCAGATATTTTTTCCAGATCGGCGATGAAGATGTTTTTTGCATCTATCAATCTTTTCAGTCATCCATGCAATTCTGTGAATCGATATTTCAGATTCAGTGCGGTCAGGTATAAAAAAAAGAAAATCACACTGAGAAAATAGATCACATCACGGGTATCGACAACGCCCCGACTGATGGATTGGTAATGAAATTGAATACCGATCATCTGCACATAATAATCCAGTGTACCCTGCCAGGCCGGCAAACGGCTGAGTGCATCGAAGCCGAAATAAAACAAGAAACCTACAAATAAAGCCAGCAGAAAAGCCACCACTGTATTAGCCGTAAGTGATGAAGTCCAGATTCCGATTGCGGTGAAGGCGCTACCCAGCAAAATCAATCCAATATATGAACCCACAATGCCGCCCCAGTCGAGTGAAACGCCCGGATCAGTAAAATGCCTGATGGTGAAGGCATACATGAGCGTGGGCAAGAGCGCGATGATCATCAGCACCACACAGGCCAGGTATTTACCCAGGATGATTTGCGCATGGGTGAGCGGTTTGGTGAACAGCAATTCCATGGTGCCACTCCGATATTCTTCTGCAAAGCTGCGCATGGTGAGTGCAGGTATGAAAAACAAAAAAAACCAGGGCGCCAGGATGAACAGTTCATCCAGTGTGGCGTAGCCTGCATTCAGCAGACTGGTGTCGGGAAATATGAATAAAAACAGTGCACATACCACCCAGAAGATGATCAGCGAAATATAACCGACCAGATGGCTTAAAAACTGGTTGATTTCTTTGACCAGAATGGCTCGCATAGCGCTAAAACAGCCATGCAAGATAAGATTTATGCAGTTTTGCTTATCTGTTTTCTGTCATTTTCACAAATCAGCAACAGGAAAAGATTGCTTCGATAACACATGAACATGCTATTTTTGCTACCACACTAAATCGCTTGATCATGAAAAAAATTTTGTGGACGGGTACTGCAGTTGCATTACTGGGCTTGTTTGCAGCCTGTGGAGGCGGCAACAGCAATCAGTCGTCCAGTGCATCGGGACCTGTCAGCAATGCCACTTCTCCGGCGTCAGCACCTGCCGCGGCGTCGAGCAGCACGGCCTCTTCGGCCAGTAATGCCGTGGAAAAAGGGCAGGAGTTGTTTCAGGCCAATTGTTCGGCCTGTCATCGTATTCATGAAAAGCTCATCGGGCCCCCACTTGCCGGAGTTACCAAAATCAGAAGCAAAGAGTGGCTCTACAACTGGATTCGCAATTCTCAAGCCGTGATCAATAGCGGAGATACGGCGGCTATTAACCTGTACAAAGAATACAATCAGGTGCAGATGACTCCTTTCCCGCAGCTGTCCAATGAGGATATTGACAATATCCTGGCCTACATTGATTCGCAATCCGGGCAGCAGTGATCGTCAGGGATTTTCAGTCATCTGCTTGCGTAGTTTGTGTATAGCCTGTATCAGCATATTCGCTGCTAGCTGTACATCTTCGGCAGTGGTGAAGCGTCCCAGGCTGATGCGCAGGCTGCTGAAAGCTTCTTCGTCGCTCATGCCCATGGCTTTCAACACATGGCTGGGCTTACCTGTTGCACTGCTGCAGGCAGAGCCGGCCGAGAGTGCCAGTTCCGTGGCTAGTGCAGGAATTAAGATTCGGGAAGGTACGCCAGGAGTATATACGTGGCTTACGTGCGGAAGGCGGGGTTCGTCGTAGGCATGAATGATGCATCCAGCCTCAGACAGTGCACTTTCTAATGCATCGCGCAGTTTTTTCAGTTGCATGGCCGTTATTTCACGCGACTGCATAGCCAGTTCGGCTGCCTTTCCAAAACCTACAATTGCCGGCACATTCAGGGTACCCGATCTCCAGCCCTTTTCCTGACCACCACCATGAAGCAGGGGGATGAGTTGCAATTTGCGTCCCTGAAAACGTTTGCGGATGAATAATGCACCAATACCTTTCGGACCATACATCTTATGGGCACTCATGGCCATCAGGTCGATACCGTCGGTTTCCACATCCACGGGCAGCATGCCTGCGGCCTGTGTGGCATCCGTGAGAAAAGGAATACCATGGCGGTGTGCAATTTCAGCAATGGCTTTTACCGGGTGCAAAACACCCGTTTCGTTATTGGCATACATCAGGCAGATGAGGATGGTTTTATCGGTGATTGCATTTTCAAGCTCATCCAGATCGATTTTCCCACCGCTATCTACCGGTAAATACGTAACCCTTGCTCCCCGATGCTGTTCCAGGAATTGCAGGGTATCCAGCACGGCATGGTGCTCGGTAGTACAGCTGATGAGGTGATTGCCACTTCCTCCATAACAGGCATATATGCCCTGAATGGCCAGATTTAAAGCTTCTGTAGCTCCACTGGTAAAGATGATCTCGTCGGGAGATGCATGAATAAGCTGTGCTATTTGTTCACGCGCGATCTGTACAGCTTCGGCGGCTTGCCATCCAAAAATATGGCTGGCCGAGGAAGCATTTCCAAAATAAGTGGTGAGAAAGGGTTGCATGGCTTCCACCACGGCCGGATCGCAAGGAGTGGTTGCACAATAATCTAAATAAATCGGTTTACGACTCGTCATCATGCAATATTTGTATCGCTTTGCATCGTAAAAATATACAGATGATTTACAAAGCTAAGCACAGGTAAGATAACCATTTACTTTGCAAAGCAACCAGGCTCGAACATTTTCTCTGCTACGGAGTTTTGAGAAGATAACATCGATTTATTTGTGCTGCATATCTTCTACCAGCGTGGGAAATATGCGCAGGGCATTAGCCGTGGTGATGCGAGCGATTTCCTGTTCTTCGCAATGAAACAGGGAAGCAAGTGTTTGCGCGATACAGGGAATACGGCTGCTTTCATTTCTTTTTCCACGAAAGGGTACGGGCGATAAATAAGGAGCATCGGTTTCCAGCACGATGTGCTGCAATGAAATCTGGCTAATGGTTTCTCGTAATGCCGTGCTTTTTTGAAAGGTAATTACACCGCCGATGCCGAGGGCAAATCCCAGGTCAATAATTTGTCGTGCCTGTTGAAGGGTACCGGTGAAACAATGAAAAACACCTGTTAACTGTCCTCGTTGCAGTTGTTTGATTTCTTGAATGCAATCATCCAGCGCCGAGCGGCTGTGGATAGAAACCGGCAATTGCCATTCAGCGGCCCATTGCAATTGGGTGCGAAAGGCTTGCAATTGTTGTTCACGATAACGGGTATCCCAGTAATAATCCAGTCCTATTTCACCGATGGCGACAAACTTTTTTTCGTTAATTGCTCGTGCAATGATTTGCAGCTGCCCGGTTACATTTTCATGTACCGAACAGGGATGCAGGCCTAACATAGCCCTGCAGCAATATGCGTATTGTTGTGTGCAGGCATATAAAGCCTGCAGGCTGTTTTCATCAATATTGGGTAATAACATATACCGCACGCCGGCCTGCAAAGCCCTTTGTATCACCTCATCACGATCGGCATCGAATTCTGCAAGAAAAAGATGGGTATGTGTATCTATCCATTCCATTTAATGACTTATTTTTTGATAGGGCAAAGCTTTCATTTCCCATCCTTTTTTTTCAAAATAAGCTAAAACCCTTGGCAGTGCGTATTCCATCCGGGGACGCGCTTTTTCACTATCGTGAAATACGATTATCGAACCCGGTCTTGCCTTAAACAACACAATTTCTAAACAACTTTGGGGAGAAAGCGACGTATCAAAATCGCCGCTCAATACATCCCACATCACCACCTGCATTTCGGGTATGTTTTGCTTGATTTTACGATATAACCAGGGAGTGATATGCCCGTAAGGAGGTCGAAACAGATGACTGTTGATATGTACAGCCGCCAGCATGACGTTATCTACATATTTATGGGAAGGCACTTTCCATCCGTCCAGATGATCATACGTATGATTGCCAATGCCATGTTGTTCAATAAATATTTGTTGATAGATATCAGGATACTGGACGACACGATGACCGATACAGAAAAAAGTAGCATGCGCATGATGATGCCGGAGTTGCTCAAGCACAAATGGTGTGATTTCCGGATGCGGGCCATCATCGAATGTGAGGTAAACAGCAGGATTGACATCCTGTTTTTCCCATACAAAAGCGGGAAATAGTGCTTTCATCCATCGTGGTGTACGTGTCCAGTAATTCATGGTTGGTCGATAGATTTATTCCAGCGCAAATACCACGTTCACTGAGGATTCAATTTTGATTTTTTCAAACTCAATTTCCGGTAGGAATTCCTGTTGATTTCCCTGGCTGTTGTTGCTTAGCTTCATGTTGAATGTATTCACCTGCAGCGGCCGGATGGGATAGACCTGGGTTTCTACCATATGCAGGGCTTTGCCCAGCGTCTGGTGCAGAGGCTGTACCATGGCCACGGCTTTGGCATGAGCGTCCTGCACGGCCCGGTTGAGCATCATGTTTCTGACCTGTTTCATGTGTGAATAATCAACCCGGTCTAATGAAATGTTTGAAATGCCCAGATCGCCCAGGCGTATGAGCACCTGTGTAGCCTGCACGGCCGAAGCCACTTTCAGGATATAGGTCTTTGATTTGAGCACCTGTTTGCCACGCAGGAAATACGATTGAAAATTGCTGGTCAGGTCGCGAGCAGTCAGGTTTTTTTCTGGATCTATACCCATTGCTTTCAGGGCATCCACCATTTTTTGTTCGAGTTCATCGATCGAAATTTTTCCTTTTGTATCTGCTTCAGAAATTTGGATTTGCAAATAAATTTCGTCGGGTGTAACCAGGGTATCGGCAGTACCGGTTACTTCCAGGTAAGGTTGATCCAGGAAGTTTTTGTTTTGTGCAAACAATACCTGTGTTGAAAACAGGCACAATAAACCGAGAGCGGGAAAGATACATAAGCGGTGAATCATGATAGAAGAATTTTGTGTGCGCATTTCGCCAAATTTATGCCATTTGCAGGAAGGAAAAAGAAATCGGTGGGGATGATTAAAAAACATGAATTTGATCGGGAATGAAGAAAGTGGTATTTTCATTTATCAAGGCAGCAGTTATGTTTCCGGTCAAATCTTTTTTCTTTTTCCTCAGTATATTCGGGTTACCTTTTATCAGCTACAGTCAGATGCCGGTTTCTGCTTCGAATCTGGTTTATGTGCTTGAACCCGATCGGGTATTCGATGGAGAGCGGATGCATACCGGCTGGTGGGTGATGGTGAAGGGTAATCGGATTGTGGCGGCAGGCGACTCCGCACAGATGCAAGTTCCCGAGCAGGCCACCATCATTGCATTGCGAGGAATGACGCTGTTACCCGGCTTCATCGAAGGACATGGACATTTGTTTTTACATCCCTATAATGAAACCCCATGGGATGATCAGGTGTTGCGAGAGTCGCTGGCTGAGCGGGTGGCTCGTGCTGTAGTGCATGCCCGGGCTACGTTGATGGCCGGCTTCACCACCGAACGTGACCTGGGCACCGAGGGCGCCGACGATGCGGATGTGGGACTTAAACAGGCGATTGAGAAGGGCGTGATTCCCGGTCCCCGTATCTTATGTGCTACCCGGGCCATTGTAGCCACCGGTTCTTATGCTCCGAGAGGATTTCGGCCCGACTGGCCGGTGCCGCAGGGTGCACAGGAAGCATCGGGCATCGATGGTATCATGCTGGCCGTGCGTCAGCAAATCAAGCAGGGGGCGGATGTCATCAAAATTTATGCAGACTATCGCTGGGGGCCGAATGGTGAAAACGAGCCTACGTTTACCCTCGAAGAGTTGAAGGCTGCCGTGGAAGTAGCTCACAGCAGCGGCCGTATCGTGGCCGTGCATACCGTCACGCCCGAGGGCATGCGCAGGGCTATACTGGCCGGTGTGAACACCATTGAACATGGAGATTACGGCACCCCCGAGCTTTTCCGGATGATGAAGGAAAGAGGCATCGCCCTCTGCCCCACCATAGCCGCCGTAGAGGCTATAGCCGGCTATCAGGGCTGGCGGAAAGGTCATGATCCTGATCCGCCGCGGGTGGCGGCCAAGAAAAAAAGCTTCCGCGCGGCACTCGATGCCGGTGTGACCATCTGCATGGGCGGCGACGTAGGCGTGTTTCCGCATGGCGATAATGCACGGGAAATGGAAGATATGGTGGCTTATGGCATGTCGCCGCTTGATGTATTGCGTAGTGCTACCTCAGTAAATGCCGATGTGTTCCATATTGCCGATCGGGTGGGACGCATACGCCCGGGCCTGCTGGCCGATCTGGTGGCGGTAAAAGGCAATCCCGCCGAGCATATACAGGATATTCGCCAGGTACAACTGGTGATGAAAGACGGGATCATTTACCGTAAACCCCAATAAAGCCGGGCCTTACCCGGCTGAACAACCACCAAAAGCAAGATTTCTCCCTTTACCCGCAAGCTTAGAAAACCACTCATGTAAAATGTGGACGTTCGTTGAAAAAATTTTGTTTTAATCAAAAATTCACAATACTTTGCGTATGAATTACGCAAACATATCCATAC
>ERZ795042.335-NODE-335-length-40765-cov-75.187325_pt1 | contig 40765 bp, 51 predicted proteins | sample MGYA00375126_ERZ795042 | MGnify/ENA primary metagenome ERZ795042 (study PRJEB30171, sample SAMN05518105) | compost metagenome | isolation source: Feedstock adapted compost from Newby Island compost facility, Milpitas, CA | place: USA:Newby Island compost facility...
CGACGTCAACGAGGCGTACACCCCCACCGGCACCGTCACCGGCACCGTGCGCGACGCCGCCACGCTCCAGCCCCTCATGGGTGTGACGGTCTCCAGTGACGATGGGCAGGCCACGACCACGGGGCCGGACGGCACCTACACGCTGGCCGAGGTGATCGCCGGCACCCGGACGATCACGTTTAGCGCCGCCGGCTACAACCCGCGTATCGAGATCATCACCGTCCCGGAGGACGGGACGTACACGCTCAACGTGGACCTGGTGCCGGCGGCCCAGCAGCGCGCTAGCATCGACGCCGGCGCGCTGGCCGTGACCGAGCGCTCGCACGTGCGGGAGCTCTACCAGGTCACGTCGCGCGATACCGCGCCGCTGGCTGCGGCCGACCGCACCGGCGCCCTGGCCGCCGAGGTGGTGGTGTCCGAGGCGGCGGCACTGGCGGCCATGGAGACGCCGACCATCGCGGCCGCGCTCACCGGCAATGCCGACATTGGCCCGCTGGCCGTGACCGAGCGCTCGCGCGTGCGGGAGCTCTACCAGGTCACGTCGCGTGATACCGCGCCGCTGGCTGCGGCCGACCGCACCGGCGCCCTGGCCGCCGAGGTGGTGGTGTCCGAGGCGGCGGCACTGGCGGCCATGGAGACACCGGCCATCGCGGCCGACCTGGCCGCGGCCGATGCGGCCGACCTGGCCGTGAGCGAGACGCCGACCCTGCACGTGGTCGAGATTGCCGACGAACACCGCGTCGTCATCCAGGTGGCCGACCGCAACGGCGTGCCCCTCGGGCCGGGGCCAATCGTCAACGTCCTGGCCTGCGAGTATCAGCTCGCCCTGGATGAGATCGGGAGCGTGCGGTTTGAGGTCCCCGCCACCGACGATCGGGCCGATCTGATCCAAACCGGGCGAGAGATCGCCGTCATCCGCGAGGGTGAGGGCGTCGTGTTCCGCGGCGTGATCCGGAGCGCCGAGGCGGAGGTCGACGCGAGCGGCGCCGCCCGGCTGGTGGTGGAGGGCGACTCGCGCGCCGTCGAGCTGCTGTGGGCGAATACCCTGCTCGGGCGCGCCTATGATGGCGTGCCGCCGGCCGCGGCCGTGGATGACCTGCTCAGCGGCACCGGCTGGACGCGGGGCAGCATCCCAGCCACCACGCGGCTGGTCAGCGCGCGCTTCGAGGGCGTGTCGATCTGGAACGCGCTCGTGCAGATCGCCGAGACGTTCGGCTGGCACGTGGTCGAAGACTCGCTGACCCGCACGGTCCATCTGATCGCGGCGGGGGAGGCGTCGGGTCTCGTGCTGCGCAACGTCGAGCAGGCCGCGCCGGACCTGGCGGTGCTACCGATCACGCGGCTACGGCTCCAATCGTCGCAGAGTGAGCTGTGGAACCGGGTTATTCCACTCGGGGAGGGCGAGGGCATCACCCGCCTGACCTTGCAGTACAGCGACCGCACCAGTCCCTACCCGATCCAGAGCGCCATCGGCCCAGACGGCCAGCCCTACTGGTACATCGAAGATGCGGCCTCGATTGCCGCGAGAGGCCTGCGGGTCCGGGTGCTCTCCGTGAAAGACGCGCAACCGCTCTCGAACAGCCCGGCGGCGGTGCGGGACGCGGCGAATGCGCTCTACGACATCGCGAGCGCCTGGCTCGCCTGGCACACGACCGAGCGCGAGGCCTACGAGGTCGAGGTCGTGGGGCTGACGCATTACACCGGGGGCGCGCCGGCGCTCACGCCGGGGCAGACGGTGCGATTGATCTACCGCGGGCTGGTGGAGTCGCCCGACGGCGGCCGGCGGCTGTGGAAGTCCATCGACCGTGACCTCTACGTGCTCGACATGGAGCGGTCGTTCAGCGACAGCGGCGCCGATGCCTGGCGCCTCACGGTCAGCACGGTGGATCAGCCGGAGCCGACGGACGCCGACGCCATCGCCAAGGCGGTCGAAGACCTGTGGACGATCCAGACGGCGCTGAAGCCGATCACGTTTGTGATGCCGTATGGCCCGCTGCGGCAGACGATTGATGCGAACCACCCAGTGCGGTTTGAGGTCGATTTCGATGCGAACATCCGGTACCTGCACAAGGCAACGCTGCGGCTAACGCTCCGGCCGATCCGCGCCAATGCCACCACAGCGGCCGCGGGTGGCGGCACGACGAGCGCGTCGGGCGGCTCGCACAGCCACACGGTGAGCGGGCAGACGGCACAAGCGGGGGCGGCGCTCACGACCATATCTGCCACGTCACATAGCCATACGCTTACCGGGTTGACGGGCGTCGCGCAGCTCCAGCACCGACACGGTGTCGCGAATTACAGCGCAACCGAGTCGTGGTCCGATCCGCCGTTTCGGCAGCAACTGCAGTTTCAGGATTCATCCGGCACCGCGTTCGGTGTGTACGTTGGGCGGGGTGGCGCCGGCGGGTCCGGTGGCATCGTAACCGATCTGATCACGCAGAGCCACAACCACACTGTCGGCGGCATCACCGCTGAGGCCGAGTCCGCACACCAGCACCAGGTGCCTGGGCACTCGCATACGGTGACGGGCACGACGTCGAGTTCGCACGCCGGCCACACGCACCAGATCCCGGCCCACACCCACGGGTTGGAATACGGAATATTTGAGGGCAGTCTGCCGCCAACGAACCAGCGCCAGGTACGCATCATCATCAATGGCACCGACCGGACCGCCGAGCTCGGCGGTCCGTTTTCGTCGAACCAAACGCTCGATGTCACGCAGTGGCTGGTCGATAGCCGCGGCGTCGTGCGGCAGCAGCGGAACACCATCCAGATCCAGGCGGGCGGGCTGATGGATATCGAGGTGACGCTGCTCGCCATGGTCACCGCGACGCAGTTGGTCCCGGTCTAGAGAGGAGGAGCGATGCCACTGTACGCCAAGATTACCGGTCCGCGGTTTGACGGCGCCATGCTGCATTTCAACGCGGAGTGGAGCGAGCACCAGCATGACTGGATGCCGGTGTTTTCCTCGGCGTTCGTCATCCCGGGGTGGATCGACGCGGATGGGGTGGCCCACTTCGATCCGGCGCAGTTGGAACGTGCGCTCGCCGAGGAGGAAGGGCGCGTTGCCGCGTACCTCGAGGCACGCCGGAACCCGCCGCAGCTCCCGGAGGAATTGTCTGAGGTGGTGGGCCGGCCGATCAGCCGGGCGGAGCTCTCGCAGGCGGTCGCCGCTGCGCGGGCACGCCGCACGGCGCGGTCGCAAGAGAGAGGAGCGTAGGGGACGATGGATCGGGACGGGGCGATGGATCTGGCCGCCTGGGCGGTTCGGGGGCTGGCAGCCGCCGCGGCGGCGGCGTGGGGAGGGCTGACGCCAATGGTGCAGGTGCTCGTCGCGCTGATGGCGCTGGACATCCTGACCGGCGTGCTGGCCGCCTACGTCACCCGGTCGCTCAGCTCGGATGTCTCGTTCCGAGGGGTGGCGCGCAAAGGGATCGTGCTGGTAGTCGTGGGCGCCGCGGCGGTCGTGCAGGAACCGGCGGGGATCCCACTGGCGGATGCGGTGGCCGGATTCTATATCGCCCATGAGGCGATCTCTCTCCTCGAAAACACCGCGCGCGCCGGGCTGCCGGTGCCGGCCGTATTGCAGGCGGCGCTGGCGAAATTGTCGCCTGAGACGCCCGAGGCACCCGATCGCCCTGACCGAACGGAGCGACACTCATGAGCGGCATCCTGGTGGGGCCGGCCGTGATTCGGGCCGGCGAGCCGGACTGGGAGGCGAACCGCGCCATCGTGCGGGCGATGCGGGCGGAGATCGCCCGCATTCGCACCCCAATCGGGTTCGGGTTCACGCCGGAGCGGCTCGCGGACCTCGTTACCGACGGCGTGCGGACGGTGCTGCTGTGTGGCGAGGATGGGGACGTGACTCCAGAGCGCACCTGGCAGGATCTCGTGCGCTGGTTGCCGGTGATCGACGCGCACCCCGAGGTGCGCTGGATCATCGAGCTCGGCAATGAGCCCGATATCAAGGGCGTCGATATCTGGCGGCACCGGTACGACGCGCTCCAGACGCTGCGGCGCCTGCCGCAGGTGCTCGGCCGGCCGCAGCTCCAGTGGGCGGTGTCACTCCCGTGCAACCTCGCACAGACGCGGGACCTCCTGGCGCGAGACGAGCACGGGTGCATCCTCGACCATGTCGATGCGATCGCGACGCACGTCTACGGCTGGTACGACCTCGGAGACGGGGGCGGTGGGGACTGGCTGCGGATTCTCGATCTCGCCGTTGATACCGGGCGGCCGGTGTTCATCAGCGAGGCGGGGATCGATGACCGGGCCACGCCGCGGCCGGAAAAAGCGCGGCGGTATCTGGCCTGGCTGGAGACGGTGCCGGCCGGCGTTGCCGGCGTGTGTTTCTGGGGCCTCGGGATCTGGGAGGACAACCCCACGTATGAGCTGACGCGCGAGATGGCGGAGATCCTGGCGACGCGCCATGCGGCGACACCAGCGCCGCCACCGCCGGCGGCGCCACCGACGGAGGGACCCATGTTGTACGGTATCCGCGGGCTGATCGACCGGCGCGGGGAGCTCCCGCGCAACCCCGACGGCGGGCCGGGCACGCGCGTGCCGTTGTCAGAGAAGCGCGGCATCGTGGTCCACTACAACGGGCCACCGGTGCCGAACCACACGGATAGCGCGGCGGCCTGGCGGCAGGTGGTGAGTGATGCGCAGTACCACGTCGCTCGGGATTGGGATGAGGACCCGACGAACGGCCGGATGCTCCGCGGCGATGGGCTGATGTACCACATCGCCATTGGCCCGGCCGGTGAGAAATGGCTGTGCCGGGACGTCGAATCGGTCCTGTGGCATTGCGGTACCTGGCCGCATAACGCGACGGCGCTCAGCATCCTCGTGCCACTCGGCGGAGACCAGCGGGCCACGCGCGAGCAGCTGATCGCGCTGGCCGAGGTCTGTGATGATTGGCTGCACCAGGGCCGGGGCACGGCCGCGCGCGATGTCTGGGGCCATCAGGAGCTACAGCCGACGAGCTGTCCCGGCACGCTAATGACCGACTTCGTTATGTCCTACAGAGCGGGCCGATTTTGGGAAGAGCTGTCCCGGCGACGGACGGAGGGTGCGACGGTGGATGGGCGCTGGTTCCCCGAGACGCAGCACTATATCGGCGGCGGGTTCTGGCAGTACTGGCAGGCCAACGGCGGGCTGATGATCTTCGGCTACCCACTGACGGATGAAATTGAGGAGCCGGATCCCAAGGCGCCGGGCGGCCGCCGCGTGGTCCAGTACTTTGAGCGGGCCGTCTTTGAGTATCACCCCGAGAACGACCCACCGTACCGCGTGCTGCTGCGGCGGCTCGGCGCCGAGGCGCTGGCCCGGAAGGGGGAGGCGGCCTAGGCTGCGGCCGGACCCTGGCACCCGGCCGCCCCCCCTCTCTCTGCTGTGCCCAGTTACATGCGGCGGATGAACCGTTCCCACAGGTCGCGCTCGCCGGCATCCCCATCAGGGCGGGGCAGCCAGGCGCGATAGCCACCGCCCCGCTGTGCCGTGATCTCGACCCCGGCCGCCCGTAGGAGCGCAATATCGTCCTTGATCCGATCACGACCGATGCCGAATGCCTCAGCGAGTTCGGACCCCGTCGCTGGCGTGGCTGCGATCCAGACGAGGATGGCGATCAGCCGGCGCAGGCGGTCAATCCCCAGCGGCTGTCGCGCCCGCGCCCCGCGCGCCTCGGCGATCGTCGTCCCCCGTTCCGCGAGCCGCAGCTGCAGTGCGGTCACGCTCATGCCGAGGGCGGCTGCGACGGTGGGGGCGTCCGCGCCCGTGCGGAGCAGCGCGAGCGCCTGGTCGATCACCGCCTCCGGGATGCGGGGCCGACGCCGGCCGTAGCGTCCCAGCAGTTCACCCGCGAGGCCGCGGGCATGCAGGTGCCGTCGCAGCGTGGTCGGGTGGACGCCGATCGCCGCAGCGGCGGCGGTGACGGTGGCCCCGTCACGGAGTAACGCCACCGCGCGGTCAATGGCCGCAGCATCGGGGCGACGCATGACGCTACTCCTCCCGCGCTGGTCGCGGCCCCGGTGGTCGCCCAACGATCCCTCGTAGCCGCTCCATATCCTCGGGCCGGAACAGGATGTCGCGGCCGATACGCCAGCCGATGTGCTGGCGCCGCGCGTGTTTGAGCACGGTCACCCGCTGCACGCCTAGCTCGGCCGCTGCCTCGGCACTCGTGCGCAGCTGCCGGTACGCCTCGCTCATGCCGGACTGGTACGCGCGGTGGAGCGCGGCGCTCAGCACGGTGCGGAGCGGGACCGGGCGGGAAACGGCCGCCGGGTGGATGCGCGCCAGGTCATCCGCCAGCGTGCGCAGGATCGGCGCCAGGTACGCCCACTCGGCATCGTCGGCGTAGTCGGGCTGGGGGAGGTCGATATCTGTGGGTGCCATGTGGTACCATCCTCTCGTCTGCTCGGCCTCAACCATCGACGCAGACAGCCGCCCCGGCCGGATCGGCCGGGGCGGTCTGCTGGTGTCGCGCGTTAGGCCTCGCCGGCGTACTCGCGCCACTCGGCGGCCAACGCCTCCACGTCGGGAACCTGGTCCTCGCCCCAGTCGCCCTCGCGGATCCAGTCCGCGATCTCGAACAACGTCTCTGACTGGTGCCGTCGGTCGTCGGCACCATACACCGCGCTGTAGATCCGCTCAGCCAGCGCCCACGCCTGCGCCTCCTCTACGTAGCCGTCCTCGTAGCGCTGCATCGGGATACGGGCGGCGTAGTCCCGCAGGATCGCCTCATAGGCGCGGTTCGCCTGACGGGCCAGGTCGTCCTCATCCTCCGGCTCCACGCTGCCAATCAGTGCATCCCACACGACCGGATAATCGCTGAGGAGGACGTTCAGCCCGGTATCGTCGTTCGTGTGATTCAGCACGACCGTGATCAGGGCATCCAGCCGGGCCAGCTCGGGGCGGGTGCTCAGGTCAATCATCGGGGATCTCCTCTCTGCTCGTCCGGGGGCGTTTCCCCCTGCCTCAACCATCTGAGGAGATGGTATCACACGTTATACGATCCTGTCAATGCCCTCGGCGATGGCGCGGTCGATTGTTTCGCAACCTAACATGCGGCGACTCAGCGTGAGCTGTGCGGATAACGACGATTATCTGCAGCCGCGCACCTCAGAGCCCCAGCCGCATGTGGTCGAACGGCGAATGTTTCTGCGTCGCCCGGGCGATGTCGCCCTCGGCCAATTTCACGTAGCGCCGCACCATATCGAGGCTGGTGTGCCCGAGGATCTGTTGGAGTTCCAGCAGCCCCATCCCCGCGCGGATGGCGTTCACCGCCATCGTATGCCGGAACCGGTGCGGGTTGCATGGGTGCACGCCGGCGCGCTTACCCAACGTGGTGGTGATGTGGTGGATCCCCTGGCCGGTGAGCGGCTCCCAGGCATCGGAGAGGAACAGCGCCCCCTCCTCCCCCGCCTGGCGTCGCCAGCGCAGCCAGTAGCGCCGGACATGGCGCCGGGCGCCGGGACCGAGGCGCAAGCGCCGCGATTTGTTGCCTTTGCCATGGGCGACGTAGAGGTCGCCCGTCGTCATGGACAGGTGCGGCACCTCGATACCGGCTAACTCCGAGGCCCGCAGCCCCAGATCCAGCAGCACGGCGACGATCGCCCGGTCGCGGGTCGCGAGCACGCCGTCACCGGCGGCACGCAGGACGGCGGCCAGGCGCTCCAGCTCCTCATCGCTGAACGGATCCGGCTGCTCCTGCCGCACGCGCGGCGCGCGGACCCGCGCCATGGGCGAGACGTCGAGGTATTCCTGCTCCACGAGCCAGTTGTAAAACCGGGACAGCGTGCGGTGGTAGGCGTGGTGGGTGCGATCGGAGACGCCCTTGTTGGACATGGCGTTCCAGCGGCTGTCCCAGCGCTGCTCGGCGGTCTGGACGTAGCGGAGGAACGCCCGGATGTGGGCTGGGGTGTGGCGCGTCGGGTCGAGCGAGGCGCCCGTCTGAACGCACCACCAGTGGTAGCGTCGCAGGTTGCTCCCGTAGAACCGAATGGTCCTGGGAGACAGCCGTGCGAGCTCACAGTCATCGAGAAACGCCCCGATGAGCGCCTCCAGATCGTCGCTCGAAACGAGGCGAATCAGCTGTCCTGACTGCATGTTTTCGGCCCTCCTGGGCGGAGGGCGACGCGCCGGCGTGCGCGTTTTCCGCATCTAGATGCGGATTTGGCTGGGGAGCAGGGATTCGAACCCCAACTGGCTGATCCAGAGTCAGCTATGCCGCCGCGCGGATCGCCCGCCGCATTTTCCGCGTCGGATCAATAACTACCGATTCCGTAGCAATGAGAAAACCGGGACGAATCAGCTGTCCTGGGTGCGGCTATCGGCTCACCGGTTGGTCAGCAGATTCGTTGCCTCCCCTAACAATCGCTGGCCCTCCTCCATTTTGGCGATCGCCTGGTCCGCCACCGACAGATCCCCGGCGATGAGCCGATCGATGTCCCGGCTTGCGCTGGCATAGCGTTCCAGCGCGCGAACAAACACATCGTGGAACGTCGCCAAGTCACTCGGGGGCACTAACTTCCGCGCATCGTCATAGTTCGCGCGCCAGATAAGCATTTCCGTAGCCATTCGATTTCGCCATTGCTCGCTGCCGAGCTGTGCGTCCTGCAGGAGGTCACCAACGATGTCCATGCTGACGCTCATGGATTCGCTCAGGTAGTAGACCGTTTCAAGGTATTCATCACGCGAAACGGACGCTGGTGTCGGCGTTGGTGTCGGTGTCGGGTCAGGTGTCGGGGTGGGCGTCGGCGCTGGCGTTGGTGTCGGTGTCGGCATCGGTGTCGGCTCAGTAGTGGGAGTCGGAGTTGGTGCGGTGGTGAGTGTGGGCGATGGGTGCGGGGTGCTCTCGACGGCAGCGACCATCTCGTCACCAGGTCCCGGCTGCTCACCGACCACAGCGAGCTGGATCATGAGGGCGAAGAGGACGAGGATCGCAGACGCCCAGCCAGCGAAAGCACGCGGTGACGCACGGAGCCGTGCGGGAACCCAAGAAAGGGCTGGATGATCGAGCCAGGCTGCCAGCCGCCCGGGCCACCGCCAGACTATGATGATGAGTCCGGCGGCGACCAGGATTAGCACCGGAGACGCCATAGCCACGGCGCTGAGGATCAGCCCGACGAGCACCATGATGAGCACTGCCCTCAGTACGATACGCATATCGCCTCCCGCTCCACTTCCCCGAGGAGTACGTCGTCCCAGTCAGGGAACCGGATCGCAAACTCTGTGGCTTGGCGCTCCATCTTGGAGAGCGTAAGGTAGCCCTGGGGCCGGGTGCGCCAGAACTCGCGGTTGCCGACGTGGCAGACCCAGTGCCCCACCTCGTGCCAGACCCAGAACGCCGTCGTCACGGCGCTCATCCCACGACGCACCAGAATGGTACGGTCCACGATCAGCGCAGGAATCGACGCCGGGAGGTCCACCATCCGGTACGTAAGCCCCAAATCGGCCACGCAGCGCTCCCACTCCAAGGCATGGTATCGACCAATTTTGCTTCGCCACCGACATACGAGATCCCCAACGACCCAGCCCATTGATCGTGCCTACTCGTCTCGCGTGAACTGCTCGATAAGGGACCGGATGACAGCCCACTCCTCATCAGTGAGCGCCTTGGCGTGGGCCGCGAAGAACAGGACCCGCGGATCGGACAGGTCGGGTGGCAACTGTGGCAATGGGCGGTGCCCCGTTAGGTCCAACACGAAGTCGCGGTCTGCCCCAAGCGCATCTGCCAGGCGAATCGCGTTCGGCGCACTCGGGACATCCTTCCCGTTGATCCACCGACTCACCTGCGATGGATTGACGCCGATCGCCCGTGCGAGATCGGCCTGACGCCAGTCCCGTGACGCCAGTTGATCTAGCAGCCACTCCCGAAATCGTGGCTTCCGCTCGCTCATACAGGTATCGTAGCAGCGCTGGAACAAAAGTGTTGACATCATTGCGTGCCCTCACTATACTGGTGAGCGTAGGCAACAGGAGGCTCGATGGCCCGCTCGTACGTCACACGAATCTTTGACATCCTAGAGCGGCAGGGACGTACGAAGACCTGGTTTGCTGAGCAGATGGGGATAGACCGGTCCCTGCTGTATCGGATAAACTGGGGAGAACGACCACTCACACCAGAATTCATCTCGCGCGCGGCTCTCGTGCTCGGTGTCCCCGAGGATCTTCTTTTTTCTTCGCCATCGGAATTGCGCGCGCGCAAGGAATATAGGGGTGAACGCAATGCCTGCTAACCGCCGCTCGATGGGCGACCTCCCTACCCTCCGGCCGCAGCTGGCGCGGTTCCGCAAGCGCGCCGGCCTGACCCAGGCCGAGCTCGCGCGGCGCGTCGGCCGCTCGGTGCGCTGGATCAGCGCCATCGAGAACGGCCGCGCCGGGTACTACTCGGAGGGGCTGGAGCGGGCGATCGCGCATGCACTGAACCTCACTCCCGACGAGATCGCATTGGCGTTCGGCTACGCGGCGTGGCGCCCGGAGTCGATCGAACGAGTGAAGGGAGGCGGCGCGCCGGCGAGCACGATTCGCGTCATTGCGCCCGCCCGACGCCGAACGCCAGGCCGATCTTCCATCCCAGCATACCGGACGGGGGACGGCTGCGAATTATCGCACGAAAGGAGGTGATATTGATGGCACAGCGAACCCCACGCACCAGTGCGTTGGTGGCCGCCCTGTCGGATGCCAGGCGGGCGATTACCTATGCGCTCATCGAGGCCCAGAGGCTAGATCAGGACCGGCTCGAGGCCGCCTACGCGCTGGACCACGGGCTGACCGAGGCGCCGAGCCCATACCACGCACGACGGCGCCGTGAGCTCGACCAGCTCGCCAGCGACCTGATCAGCGAGCTCGACGGTGACCTACTCGCCGATGGAGCCGTATAGCACGAGCCGTCGGATAGGGGTCCGACGGCTCGGCAACCAACCACGACGTGTACGTACTGAGAGGATCATACGAAATGCCTGAACTCGTTGCAACCACCCCCACCGGGCACGAGCCGACCCCGGCCGAGGTGATGGATCACATCGCGCAGCGCCGGGAGCGGTTCAACCGCCTCATGGCGATGCTGGGCATCCCGGTGCGCATCACGAACGGGCTGCCCGGGTTCATCGCCTGCCCGGAATGTGGCGGGCGGCTGCACTGGTCGTGGCGGCAGCGGGATCTCACGCACGACGCGTTCGCGCGGTGCCTGGCGCCGGGCTGCCACTGGGCGATGTGGCGCAGCGACATGCCCGACGCCGTCCGCGATGTGTACGGGTGGGAGGTGGTGTAGATGACCGGCGTCTGGATCGCCCCCCGCGCCCTCTCAGCTGACGGTGAGGAATACGACTGCACGGGGATGCAGTACTGGCTGCCAACCAGTGCGATTGCGAAGGTAGCGGTTGAGCGGCCCATCGGCGCATGCATCGTAACCACGAACGGGCTGGCATACGACATCTCTCTCGACGATCTCCCCCGCGTGTTGGCCGCGCTCGGTATCCCCGAGCCGCCGGCGTCAGAGGATGGGGGTGCGTGATGAGCGACGCCACCATGACCGTGACCGTGCGTGACCGTGCGGCGGAAGCACGTGCCTGGGGATGGGGCCTGGGAGGCCCGATCCTGCGCACGGTCACCATCGCGACTACCTGCCCTCGGTGCGGTGGCCCGCGCGGCGAGCCTCGCGCGGTGCGGGGCTGCGAGGAGGGCGAGTACTACTGGGTCCATACCTGGGACAACCCCTGCGGGCATGTTGACGACTACCCCGCGGTGCTGGCTGAGGCACGGGCGAACGGAGGTTCGGAATGACGGCACGCCCAACGTTCGAGGAATTCGTCCAAGGGTTGCTCGACGCCGGTCTGGAGCCGGGCACGCCGCCAGTTCGTGGGCTGGGATTCGGCGGCGCCGATGACCTGGACGCCTGCGAGGAGAGCCGCTGTCCCGACTGCGGGCGCCAGGGGCTGGAATTTCACCCATTCTACAGCCCTGTCGAGGGCTACGTCGCAATCGCGCGTTGCCCCGATTGCGGCTACTGGGAGGAGTTCTAGCCATGCGTGCGGACCACCTCCCCGCACTCCCGTCCCTGCTCAACCCCCTGTACGCACCATGCCCGCGCCTGACGCGGCGGGACGAACTCCGCGCCTGGTGGCGGTGCTACGACCGCGAACGGGCGCGCAGCCTGGCGTTGGTCCGGCGGCCGGTCGTGGTGCGGCTGCCCCGGCCAGCCGTCGAGACGGAGGACCAGGTCATCGCAGAGAGGGTGGCGGCATGAAGGTCAAGGACTGGAAGGGCGGCACCGCCCCCTGCCTCACGCGCATTGAGCACGCGCACGTCGAGTGGGGCGAGTACGACTGGCGCGACGTGGCCGCTGCCCATGCGGCGATCACCGAGCGGCGCGTGCCCGTGTTCCGGCCGCTCACCCCACCTGAGCCGGCGGTGACCGAGTTCGGCCGGTCGGAGCGTGAGGTCCCGCCCGACTGGGACCCGGCGTTCCGGGATCTCGCGGGGATCGCGGGCGTCTGTGCGCTGCTGTGTGGGGTGGTGTTCATGATTGCGAGGTTGATGCCATGACGGCAACGGAGAAAGCACTGCTGCCGGTTCCGAACGATGACGAGGCCAGGGCGCTGGCGCAGCGCCTCATGCCGCAGTTCCCCAAGGACCTGACCAGAGAGCAGGCAATGGAGGTGGCGCGCGTGGCGCTCGCCTATGGCCTCGACCCCTTCCTCGGCGAACTCATCCCCTACCAGGGGCGGCCGTACCTGACGTTCGACGGCCGTATCCGGATCGCCGACCGGCACCCGGCCTACGACGGTTATGACCTCGTTCCAGTGACCGGAGAGGAGCTCGACGCGCTCCGACCGCAGCAGGGCGAGAGCATCTGGAAATGCGTCGTCTACCGCAAGGACCGCTCGCGGCCGACCATCGCCTATGGCCGCGCCGGCGGGCCACAGGAGAGAAACCCGGTCGCCAAACAGGACCCCGTCACGATGGCCCAGAAGCGCGCCATCCACCGCGCGCTTCGGGCCGCATTCCCGGTCCCCATCCCCGGCGTCGAGGTCGAGATCACCGACGGTCAGGTCCGCGCGATCCACGCGATTGACGAGGAACTCGGCATCAGCCGCGAGGAGCGGCGTCAGGTGCTCAGCGAGACGTTCGGCGTGGAATCGTCCCGGGATCTCACCGCCGATCAGGCGTCCAGCTACATCGACATGCGCATTACGGAGCAGCCGCCAACCGAGGCCGAAACTGGTGAGCAGGCGGGTCCGCCGCCTGGCTCGGAGGACGAACGCAAGCGCCGCGGTGAGGCGATCGCTCAGGCCGTGGAGGCGCTGGCGCAGGAATACGGCTGGCCGATGTCCCGCGTCACTCAGTGGTTCCGACGGGAGTTCAGTATGCGCCGCTGGTCGGACCTGACCGATGAGGCCATCGACGCGCTGCACGCCGAGATGGAGCGGGAGCGCGCCGAGTTCGACGGCATCCCCGACGGCAACGAGGAGGCCGCCGATGCGTGAGTGTCGGCGCCTCCTCCTCATGGCCCGGCAGTACCTGGCGCACGGGGCCGTACCCCGGCGTCAGGCGTACTGCCCGGTCTGTGGGCGCAAGGCGCGGCTGGCAGCGGGCACGGACCGTTGCCGGGCCTGCCTCGCGGAGGCGATCGACCGCTTGTTCGGTCATATCGGTACGACCATCCGTTCGTGGTCACGAGACTATGACGCCTGCATCGGCTGCGGCACGACCGAGCGACCGCACCACGCCCATGGGCTGTGCCGCCGATGCTGGGTACGGGTTCGCAGCGCGCCATGACGTGACGGATCACAGGCGTCGCGACGGCGATGCCTAGCGCAGCGAGGCAACGCGGAGGCAAAGCCGTGCGGGGCAAAGCGGCGGCAATGCAGTGAGCCACAGTGGCACGCAACGGCGACGCAATCCGGGGCGGCGCATTGGCGCAGTAGAGGCCAGTGGTGGCAATGCGATGCACCGGACAGTAGCGCCGTGGGAATGGGCCGAATCGCACGGCATCGCAACGGCGATGTGGCGCTCGGCAAGGGCCCCCCGACGCAGTGGACCGGAACGCGGCGCAATAGCCCAGCTCAGCAGCGCGGAGGGTAGCGAGTGCGATGGACGAGCGAGGCAAGGGGCGGCGAGACACGTCAAGGCGCAGCCTCGGGGAGGCGTGGCGACAGCATCGCAGTGGTCGGATAGGCATCGCGATGCCGCGGCAGGGCGGTGCTGAGTGGAGTGGGGGCGGAGCTCAGCGGTGGATCGCGTCGGCGTGGCAATGCGTGGGGTTGCGAGGGCGGTGCTGGTCGGTGCGGGGCAGCAACGGGCCGTCGCGCGAGGGGACAGCAGAGCCGGGCTCGGCGCAGCACGAGCAGCGCGCCGCCATCGAATGCCACGGCAGAGCAGTGGACTGCTGTGTAGAGCAGCGCAACGGCAGTAGCGAGAGAGTGAGGAGCTCGGGGAGATGTCACGGTCAACGCATCGACTGATCGAACGGGAGTACGTCGCACGGCTGGAGTTTGTCACGACCCTGCTGGGTTCCCAGCCGACCCACAGCATCGCCGTGGAGCACGTGCGGGCCAAGCAGGTGGAACAGCTCACCCGCGAGTTGGTCCGGGCCGGGACGGCGCTCGCCGAGGCGGAGGCGATCGCCGTGGCGCGGGTGGAGGAGACCCTGCCCATGCCGGACGGGGAAAGCCCGCTCCGGCACACGGGGTTCCCGGCTGATGAGCGGGGTTTATTTCTGTGGGATTACCAAGTTCGGCAGATGATCAAGAGCGTCGCGCAGACGCTCAGCCTGAAGGTCAAGGGCAAGCGCGCGGCTGAGGCGAGCGCCGTCAGTGACATCCAGAAGCTCCTGTGGGTGTATGACGACATGCCCATTCGGGACGGCCGTGATGCATTCGCGCCGAAGAAACTGCGGCTCCGCCGTGACGGCCGGCCGATCCCCACGCCGGACCGGATGATGGAACGGCCGCTCCGTGCGCAGACGATGCAGGGGCCGCGCGTCTCCATCGCCGTCTCGGAGGCGCTCGATCCGCCGGTGGAACTGGCGTTCCGGATCGGCCTGGTCCGTGGTTGCCGGATCACCGAGGAACACCTGCATGACATCCTGTCGTACGGCGCGCTGGAGGGCCTCGGCCAGTGGCGATCCGGCGGCTGGGGCCGGTTCACCTACGACCTGCGGGAGGTGCGCTGATGGCACGGCGCTTCTACACGATCGGGGAGATTGATCGCGAGATCCACCGGATGAGCGAGGAACGGCGGGAATGCTACCGGGCGCTGGCGACGGAGTTTGCGGACTCTATGGGCTTCTGGCGTCCCGACCGCGACATGGTGGTCGAGCGCATCAGAGAACTGGAGCGAATGATCACAGCGCTGTACGCCGAGAAGCGGCGCATGATCGCGCGGGCCGAATGGGAGCGGCCGCATCTGGCGGAACTGCGGGCGCCACAGCGCGATCTCGCCCAGCAACTGGCACTGCTGAGCGGGAACGGGGGTCGTCCCCGTTCCCAGCTCCATTTGCCGTTCAGCCGACCGGCGGCGTAGCGAACAGAGGCAACCATGCGCGTCGTGGCAGCAATCGTCGAGGTCTACCCGGTGATCCTGGACCGCGCGGCGCGCTATGCCGCGCTGGTGACCGGTGATGCCGACGATGGCCGCGACGCCTGCCATGACGTGATCCTGCGCCTGCTGACGAACCCCCCCGCGCTCACACCGGACGTCGATACGGTTGGCGGGCTGCTGTGGGTGGCCGTCCGCAACCGCGTGCTGGACATCCAGCGGTACCACGGGCGGCGCCAACACGTCACGATCCGGCCGGAGTGGTTGGGCACGGCGGCGGTGCGGGGTGATCGGCGGCTGACCCCCGAGGCGTTGATCGAGCGCGGCACGCCGGAGGACGCCGCGATCGCCCGTGAGACGCAGCGTGAGGTGCGGGCGACCCTGGCGCGGCTGCGGCCGATGTATCGCGACACGTTGGTCCGGAACTACTGGCAGGGTGAGTCGGCGGTAGAGCCGACGTTCAAGACGCGGCTCCAGCGCGGCCGGACACAGTTCCGGCGTGAATGGGAACGGAGGGCGGCATGACTCCGGCCGTGATAGTCACTCCGTACGACCGGACGATGGCCTGCCGTTCTGAGGAGGCGATTCCGTGAGGGTGAGTGCGGAGGAGCGGTTCGCCATCGTGCCCGAATGGGTGCTTGATGCGGAGATCTCCGCACAGGCGATCCGGCTGTATGCGGTGCTCGCGCGATACGCCGACCAGTCGAATCGGGCCAACCCCAGCCGGCGGGCGATTGCGGAGCGGATGCACTGCTCGCGGGACACGGTAGACCGCGCCCTCCGTGAGCTCCAGGCGATTGGTGCCGTTCAGGTCGTGCCCCAGACCTCGGAGCACGGCGATCCGACCAGCAATCTCTATGTGCTGGCCGTGCGGCCACCTAGCCGCATGGATGCCCCCACCCCGCCGCAGGAATGCGGCGACGGTGGCCGCACGGATGCGGAGAGGGGTGGCCGCACGGATGCGGCACTGAACGATAACCAGATTGAACGAAAACCACATGAACGAGAGATATATACGCTGGCGGCGCCGGACGCGCCGCGTTCGCGCCCGCGCCCGCGCGACCTGCTCTTCGAGGCCGTGGTCGAGGTGTGCTACGGCGTGCCACACGACCAGCTGACCGACACCGAGCGCAGCCGCGTCAACCGGGCTGTCGCGGAGTTGCGGAAGGTCAGCGCCACGCCCGAGGACGTGTTCAGCCGCGCCGTCGAATACCGGGCGCGGTCCCCGGACTACCCGCTGACGCCGCAGACCCTGACCAAACTGTGGACGGACCTGGCGATACCACGAGGAGGCAGCCGTGACCATCACCGATCACGAACATCGAACGGGCGGGCTGCGTCCGATTCGGGACGTGCCCGCTATGCCACCGAGGCAGACGAGATCGACTACCGGCCGGTCTACCGGCCACGGATTGCGGCTGATCCGCCCGGATGAGACCGAGCCGGACGCCTGCCCCCAGTGCGGCGGCGCCGGCTGGCTGCGCCGCGACGTGCCCCTCGGGCACCCCGAGTTCGGACGGCTCGTGCGCTGCGAATGCGCCAGCGCCGATGCCCAGACGCGCATGCTGCGGCGGATGGTGGCGACCTCGGGCCTGACCGAGGCCATGATCACCGAGATGACGTTCGCATCGTTCGAGCCGCGCGGGCGGTCCGACCTGGTCCGAGCGCGGGCGACCTGCCAGGCGTTCGCGGAGCACCCCGACGGCTGGCTGTACCTCTACGGCGGCGTCGGGACCGGGAAAACCCACCTCCTCGCGGCCATTGCCGGGACGCTGCTGCGCCGCAGCGTGGGCGCGTACTACCAGGTCGTGCCGGAACTGCTCGACCGCATCCGCGCCACCTTCGACCGCGAGGAGCGCGATGAGTCGTTCGCGGCGCTCTGGGAGCGGCTGCTGACCGCCGACGTGCTGCTGCTCGACGATCTCGGCGCCGAGTACCCGACGGCCTGGGTGGTGGAGCGCCTGTACACGCTGATCGATCACCGATACCGGACGCGGCAGCCGACCGTGATCGCCAGCAACCTGCCGCCGGAGCGGCTGGGCGGCCGGATCGGCTCGCGGATCGCCGACGTGCGGCTGACGACGGTTATTGGCGTGGCGGCGCCCGATTACCGTAGGGAGGAGCGGGTCTCATGACGACGATCCCAATCCCGTTCAGGGCGGCACAGCGGTATGCGGATGAGCTCGTTGCGATGCTCCGGCCGTACTGCCACCGCGTCGAGGTGGCGGGCTCGATCCGGAGGGGCAAGCCGCGAGTCAAGGATGTCGAGATCATCTGCGAACCGATCGCCCGGGCAACGGCGCACGACCTCTGGGGCAACCCCGTGTCGGAGCGTGTCGAGCTGTATGGGTTCCTGGAGGCACAGCGGCGCGTCGGTGTGTTGGAACCGCGTCTCGATCGCAATGGCCGCCCGGCGATTGGTGAGCGTTACCAACGTCTTGTCTACCGCGGCGTCGCACTCGACCTGTTCATCTGCCGGCCGCCGGCGCAGTTTGGCCTGCTCTACGTCATCCGGACCGGGCCTGGGGAGTTCTCGCAGCGGCTCGTGACTCAGCGGCGGTTCGGTGGGCTGTTGCCCGATGGCTGGCACGTTAGAGACGGCGCCCTACACGACGCCGACGGCAACGTGATCGAAACGCCGGACGAATGGGACGTGTTCCGGGCGATCGGGCTGGACTGGATACCCCCACACGAGCGGGTCTAGCAGATCTGTGCAGTCGTTAACGGTTGGTGTTGTGGCAGTGGCGGTGTCGGATACAGCAGGGATTCGGCTGTTTGTGGGCGGACACGCCTACCGGGTACAGGGCGAACTGGCGTGTCTCTACGGCGATCGGTGTTTCAGCGCCGTGCATGAGCCGCCGCGGGTCTATAGCCGCCCAGATGGCGTGGTGGGGCTCCTCGACTCGGGCGCGTTTTCTGACCCAATCGACCAACGGCTCACCCCGGAGCAGGCACTGTGCCGGCAGCTCGCCTGGGAGGAACGGGCGAGCCAGCTCTGGGGCGGCCCGTGGCAGGCGTCCTACCTGGTCAGCTACGACCTGCTGATCGATGAGGTGTGGACGGGTACGACCCGGACCAAGCGCCGCTGGAGCCGCGCTGACGCCGAGTGGGCGGTACGGGAGACGGTGGCGGCCGCGGCATACCTGGCGAGTCAGCGGGGGGCGATCGTTCCACGGGTGCCAGTGCTGAGCGTGCAGGGGGTAGACGCCGAACAGTACGCCGACTGTGCGCAGCAGGTGTTGCGCTACGCGGTACCCGGCGACTGGATCGGCCTGGGCGGGTGGTGCATCCTCGGCCGCTGGCAATCGTGGCTCCCGGAGTTCGGCCAGGCCATGCGCCTGGTATTGCCGATGGTGGCGGCTGCCGGCATCACGCACGTACACCTGTTCGGGGTGCTCTGGGAACCCGCGTTGGGTGGGATCCTCTGGCTGGCGGATCAATACGGGATCACGGTGTCAACCGACAGCACCGCGCCATTACTGGCGGCCGCCGGGAAAAACCACGTCAAATCCGGGGCGCGCTGCCCGTACTGGCGGGACAATGTCGCCTGGTGGCGGGCGCGACTAGCCAACCTGCGCACGTCGCGCTGGTATCGCCCGCTGCCAGCATGGCAACGGAGGTTATGGGTCGCATGAGACGGAGAGGGCGGGCATGACAACGCGAGTCGTCAACATCCGTTCGGGCGAGCCGTACGACATATACATCGGCCGCGCCAACCACCGGTACGGGTTGCCACAGTCGCCCTGGGCGAATCCATACAAGATTGGCCGTGACGGCAGCCGAGAGGAGGTCATCGCCCGGTACGAGGACTACATACGGGGGCGGCCAGACCTCCTGGCGCGGCTACCGGAACTGCGGGGCCGGGTATTGGCGTGTTGGTGTGCCCCCGAGCCGTGCCACGGGGACGTGCTCGCACGGTTGGCGGATGAGGAGGTGACGGCATGACGGACCTCATTGCTCGCGTCACCCGGGAGGTGTGCGGTGCGGGCGAGTGCGAGCGGACGACGCTGCTACGGGCGTTGCACGAGCGGGACCACACAATCGAGCACCTGGTGCAGGCCAACCACGCGCTGCATGACGAACTGGCGGCGGCGCGGGCGCGGATCGCGGCCCTCGAAAATCAGCTCGACGAACTGGGCGAGGGCGCCTACCGCGCGGCGGCCGAGCGGGACAACCGCTACGTGCCGCAGTTGCACGAGTGGAAAGGGCGTGCCGAACGGGCGGAGGCCGAACTGGCGCGGCTGCGGCTGGTTGTGGACGCCGCGCGCCGATTCGTCCAGGCCCTCGATGCGACGGAGGCCAGCATCCGGCCCGACCCGGAGGGCGTGATCGACGGGCCGCACGGTCAGGCGCTTCGCGCGGCGGTGGCGGCACTCGACGCCGCACGAGAGGAGGCACACCATGACGCCTGGTCGAGCCCGTCGTCTCGGCTCGTTCGACCTCCGGCGTGGGTCCGTCAACCGGTTCCCGATGCGTGGCGTGATGGTGCTGAAGCGCGGCAAGAGCCGGAGCTGCCTGAAGACGAACAGGATATCCCGGCTCCACGTCGAAGGAGCTCTCGGCGTGTTGCGATCAGGCGAAGAGGCTGATGTGCGGATTGGACGGCAACGACGAGCGGGCCGAGGCGGTAAGGAGGACTAACGTGCGGCAATTCTGGCGACGCATCCGGCCGGCCTGCACGCTCTGCCGGGGGGCCGGAACCGTGACGCGGATCACCAGCGACTGGACCTGCTGGCGCTGCCACGGGTCGGGGCGGCGCTGGTTCTGGGAGCCCTAGCCATGGAGCAGATCACCGTCACGGTCCCGGTCCCGCCTAACGTGCTGAGCCCAAACGGGCGGGGCGTCTGGCCGCAGCGCGCCCGCGCAGCGAAGGCGGTGCGCACAGACGCCGGGCGGGCTGCACGGGAGGCTATGGGCCCCAGATGGTGGGAATGGGACACCTGGCGCGGCCGGGTATGGGTGACGATCCGCTGGTGCGCGCCCGGCCGGATGCCGGACCTCGACAACGCGGCGGCGCGCTGCAAGCCGGCGCTGGATGGCATCGTGGACGCCGGCCTGATGGCCGACGATAACCAGGTGGCGGGCATGCGGATCGAACGCGGGCCGGTAGATGGGCGGCCGCGGGTCGAGCTGGTGCTGACGCACGAGGCACCGGGCGGGTGACGTGATGCTGGCAACGAGGGGAGTGGTCATGGTGAACGATCCGAGTCACCAGACGCCATCGCGGCCGGACCCGCGCGATATCTATACCCCGGATATGGTTCGGCGGCTGCTAGACCTTTACCCGTATCTCCTGGATCACCTCGGCCAGCACGATGATCCCCGCCGCGGGCGGCGTGGGCGCCGGGTGTCGTTCGTTGATCCGGTCATCGGCCGGGCGCACCGCAAGGCGGATCTCGACCGCGCCCTAATCCGCCTCTTCGAGCTGGGGCAGGATCCGGTCGCGGCACAGGCGATCTGCGCATATTATGGGGTCAATCCGTTCAGGGGCGAGCCGGTGCCGCGGGTGCCGATTGACCAGATCGCCGAGGAGTTCGGCCGGTCGGAGCGGACGGCCTACCGGGTGATCGAACGGGGCATCCGCCGCATGGCGCAGCTGCTCGGCTGGCGGCCGCGAGCGGGTGCGGACAACGATGATGACTGCGGCTCGTGCGACGCTTGACAGATGTCAGTAAATACGGCATAATCGGGTACAACGGATAACGTGTCTGAAGCCGCCGTTATGGCGGCTTTTGGCGTTAACGGGGCTCGATTCCGGAAGCGCGATATGCCACTGCGGGATTAGTATCGCGGGATTCCCGCCTATTCCCGCCTATTCCCGGTTATCCCCGATTTGGGGCATTTGGGGATACCCCGATTCGGGAATCGCCCCTATGGCATCCCCTGCGTCGGGCTGGGTTCGGAGGCAGGCGCAGGGCGGCGCGCGTCCCCATCGGCGATGTCCCGGTATCGGGGACACGGGATATCCAGCCCTCTGCCCGCCGCCGGGAATATTGGGGATCGGGATTATTCCCTTTTCTGCCCCTCAGGCGGCTATATGGGGGTGCGGTGATGGCACTGGCGCGACCCTGCCGCGAGCCGGGCTGCCCGGCCATGGCGACGCACCGCGGCTGGTGTGCGGAGCACGCGGGACACGCCGAGGCGGCGCGGCGCCGGCGGTACGACGCGCAGCGGGCCTCGGCGGCACGTCGCGGCTACGACGCACGCTGGCGGAAGGTGCGTGCGATGGTGCTGGCTCGCGAGCCGCGCTGCCGCGACTGCGCGGCTGCTGGTCGGGTCACGCTTGCGATCGAGGTGCACCATCTCGACGGCAACCCGCGCAATAACGCGCTGGATAATTTGGTCCCGCTCTGTAAACCGTGCCATAGCCGGCGAACCCTTCGCGATCTGCGGGAAGGGAAATCGGGATTATAGGGGGTCTGCCCATACGCGACCGGGCCGACACGGGCGGCACGCAGCGCACACCCGAACAGGCAGGCGGGCACGCCGATCGAGACGGCTGCCACCACGCCGCACCGGACGGCGCGGGCACACACTGCACTCCTCGCGCCGAGCCGACGGGGACGGCTGACCTGGTGCGGCGCGGCGGCATCCGGGGAAAACCGCAGTCGCACGGATGCGCGCGGGCAACGCAGCCAGCGGGCGCGGCGGGCGCTGCGAGACGGGGGCAGGGGCGAGCGAGTGAACGGTGCGGGAGGGGCTAGGCAAATCTTGAAAACGCTCCCCCTATAGACCGCGCGCGGGCCTCGACTTTGTTCTGTACGGGTCTCCCATTTTCCCCTGGCGAGGAGCGGTGAGCGATGGCAGGTCGGGGGCCGGCACCGAAGCCGGCGCACTTGCGGCAGCGGCGGAACCGGAAGGCAACCGCCGCGTCGCTCGAGGCGCCGGCCAATCCCGTCGTGCCGCGGCTGCCACGCATTGCCGGTGTGACCTGGCACCCGCGGACGCGGGCCTGGTGGCGCAACGTCTGGCGCTCGCCGATGGCGAGTGAGTACCTGGACACCGACCGCGACGGGTTGGAACGGCTCGCGATCCTGATCAACCGGTTCTACGAGACGCACGACCCGAAGTTGATGGCCGAGATTCGCTTACAGGAGGCGCGCTTCGGGCTGTCGCCGGTGGATCGCTCGCGGCTCCAGTGGGAGGTACAGAAGGGCGAAGAGGCCGCGCGCCGGCGGCGGCCGCAGGCAGCCGAGACGCCGGCGGCTGACGGCAGCGTAACGGACCCGCGGCAGTTGCTGCGGGCGGTGAAGTAGTCCTATGGCGCTGATGATGATCCCGCCGGTTGACGAGGAGCCGTACCCCAGCCTCGGCGGCCAGGTGTGTGACTTCATCGAGACGTACCTCGTGTTCGGGCCGGGGGATCTGCGGGGTGAGCCGGCGCGGTTGGACGATGAGAAGCGCGCGCTGATCTGGCGGATGTATGAGGTCTACCCTCAGGGACATCCACTCGCCGGGCGGCGGCGGTTCAAACGATGCGCGATCGTGCTCCCCAAGGGGACGGCCAAGACCGAGCTGGCGGCCTGGATCGCGGCGGTGGAGCTGCACCCGGAGGGGCCGGTGCGCACGATCGGTTGGGATGGGCACGGGAACCCCATCGGCGGGCCGGTGACCGACCCGTACATCCCGTTGGTGGCCTACACGGAAGAGCAGTCCGACGAGCTGGCCTACGGCGCGCTGAAGGCCATCCTCGAGGAGAGCCCCATCCGGGATGACTTCGACATCGGGCTCGAGCGGATCATGCGCCGGCGTGGCGATGGGAAGGCCGTCTCGCTGGCGTCGAGCCCGAACGCCCGGGACGGTGCGCGCACGACGTTCCAGGTGGCGGATGAGACGCACTGGTGGACGCTGCCGCGGCTGCTCCAGGCACACCAGACGATGCTCGCCAACGTCCCGAAGCGCAAGGCAGCCGATGCCTGGACACTGGAGATCACCACGGCACATGAGCCGGGCGCCGGATCGGTGGCCGAGCGCACCTACGAGTATGCGCAGGCGGTCGCGGATGGGCGGATCAAGGACAGCAAGTTGTTTTTCTTCTACCGCTATGCCTCGGATGTGCACGATCTCGACACCGAGGAGGGCGCGCGGGCGGCGGTGATCGAGGCGTCGGGGCCGGCGGCGGCCTGGCGCGACATTGACAGCATCGTTGACCTCTGGCGCGACCCCACCACCGACCGCACCTACTGGGAGCGGGTCTGGTGCAACCGGATCGTCCAGAGCGGGCAGCGCGCGTTCGATGTGGAGCGGTGGAAGGCGCTGGCGCGACCGGACTCGCCGGTCAAGGATGGCGACCTCATCACGCTGGGATTCGACGGGGCGATGTTCCACGACGCCACGGGCCTGGTGGCTACGCATGTCGAGACTGGCTATCAGTGGGTTGTCGGGGTGTGGGAGGCGCCGCTGAACGCGCACGACTGGCAGGTGCCGGCCGATGAGGTGGACGACGCGGTCTCGGCAATGTTCGAGCGTTACGACGTGTGGCGCATGTACGCCGACCCGCCCTACTGGCAGTCCTGGCTCGCTCAGTGGGCCGGGCGGTACGGGTCCGACCGGGTGATGGAATGGTGGACCAACCGCCGCCGGCCGATGACGTACGCGCTGCGGGCGTTTGAGGAAGCGATCGCCGAAGGGACCATCTCGCACGATGGCAACGAGGCGCTGACGCGGCACATCGGGAACGCCTGTCGGCATGAGCTGCAACAGCGGGATGAGGAGGGGCGCCCGCTCTGGCTCATCCGCAAGGAGCGGCCCGACTCGCCATTGAAGATCGACTTGGCGATGGCGGCGGTGCTGTCGTGGGAGGCGCGCAACGACGCCATCGCGGCCGGGGCCACCGGGCGCCGGTCGGTGTATGAGACACGCGGAGTGCTGGTGTTGTGAGGGTTCCGGAACTGGACATCGCCGACGTGTTGGCCGGCGTCGGCCTTATCATGCTGGCGATCGGGCTGTACTTCGCGTGGGCGCCGCTCGCGCTGATCGTGCCGGGCGTCGTCTTGCTGGCGCTCGGCATCATGGGGAGCCGGTAGACCGTGGGCGTGTTATCGACATTGCTCGAACGCCGAAGCGGACGGTTCACCGCCAGTGAGGACCTGCCCGACGATCATTGGTTCGTCCGGTGGCTCGGTGGGCGCTCGGAGGCGGGCATCTGGGTATCCGAAACAACGGCGCTCAACACCCTGATGGTCGTCTCGTGCGTGCGGATTCTCGCTGAAACGCTTGCCAGCCTGCCGCTGCATGTCTACGAACGGCTGGAGCCACGCGGCCGCCAGCGGGCGCCGTACCACGCGCTCTACCCGATCCTGCACACCGAGCCTAACCCGCGGATGACGGCCTACACCTGGCTAGAGCGGATGATGGCGCACCTGGCGCTGTGGGGCAACCATTACAGCCTGATCGAGCGGCAGCGTGGCGACGTGGTGGCGCTCTGGCCGGTGCACCCGCGGTATGTCGAGCCGTATGAGACTGAAGATGGGCAGGTGCGTTACCGGATACAGCTCGCGGCCGGCCGGGTGCGGGATCTGCCAGCGCGCGACGTGCTGCACGTGCCGGGGCTGGCGATGGACGGGCTACAGGGCCTCTCCCCGCTCGCCATGATGCGCCAGGCCATCGGGATTGCGGTGGCCGCGGAGTCCTACGGCGCGCGATTTTTCGCCAACGACGCCCGGCCGCACGTGCTGCTCAGACATCCTGGGCAGCTCTCCGATGTGGCCCGCGAAAACCTCCGGGAGTCGTGGCAGCAATTGCACGGCCGTGGCCGCGGTGGGGTGGGCATCCTCGAGGAGGGGATGGAACTCATCACGGTGAGCATGCCGCCGGAAGACGCGCAGTTTCTCGAAACGCGCCGGTTCCAGGTCCAGGAGCTCGCCAGGTTCTTCCGGATCCCGCCGCATCTCCTCGCCGATGTGGAGCGGTCGACCTCATGGGGGACCGGTATCGAGCAACAGAACATCGGGTTCGTGGTTTACACAATGCGGCCATGGATCGTCCGCATCGAGCAGGAATTGACGCGCAAGCTCTTGCCGCCCGAGGAGCGCCAGACGTACTATGTCGAGTTCGCGATCGACGGGCTGCTGCGCGGGGACATCCAGAGCCGCACGCAGGCGTATGCCACGGCGCGGCAGTGGGGCTGGATGAGCGCCAACGACATCCGGGAGCTCGAAAACATGAACCCGATCGAGGGCGGGGATGTCTATCTCCAGCCGCTCAACATGATCCCCGCGGGTCAGCCGCCTGAGGCGGCGCCGGGGGCCGGGCAGCGGGCGGTCGGTCCGTTCGAGGCACGTGCCAGCCGTGCCCAGCGTTCCGTCACGGCCCGGCGCCGGCTAGCGAACGCGCACCGGACAATCTACCGCGACGTGCTGGCGCGTATCGTCCGGATCGAGCGCGATGAGGTGCGGGCGGCCGTGCGGCGGCACCTCCGGGGCCGCAGCACCGACGCCTTCACGGCCTGGGTGCGCGAGTATTACTACGAGCGGCTGCCGGGGCGGGTGGTTGAGTATATGCTGCCGCCGGTGCGGACCCTGATGGAAGCCATCGCCGCCGAGGTGGTTGACGAGATCGGGGGCGAGGGCGCCCCGGCCGAGCAGCTTGACCAGTTCGCACGGGAATACGTTGACGTGCTGGCATTGCGCCACTGCGGCGACTCGCGATCACGGCTGCTGGCGATTCTCAATGCGTGGGGCGAGCGGACGGCTGGCGCTGCCGAGCAGCGCCAGGACGCTGAGGAGCTGGACGAGCTCGCCGCGCTGATCGACGCCGAGATCGATAGCTGGGATGACCGGGTAGAGCGGGACGCCGAAGATGAGGCGCACCGGACCGCGAATGCGGCGGCCAAGCTCGTCTATGGCCTGCTCGGGATCTTCCTTTACCGCTGGATCGCGACGGGTGACGAGCCGTGCGACTACTGCAAGGCGATGGATGGCCGCATCGTGAGTGGGGATCACCCGTTCCTGGCCGCGGGGACATCACTCGTGCTGCCGGGGCTGGCGCCGTTCCTCTCGCAGACGTCGATCGGCCATCCGCCGCTGCACACCGGCTGCCAGTGCGTCATCGCGCCAGGCTAGGAGAGGCACATATGGGTATCGAGAGCACCGGCCTGGATCATGAGGTCCGGGCCTTCAGCATTGATGGAATCCGGATCGAGCAGCGCGCCGCCGGTGAGGATGGCGGTGACGTGCTGCGGCTGGCGGGCTATGCCGCCGTGTTCAACAGCCCCGCCAACATTGGCGGGTTTGACGAGGTGATCCGTCCTGGGGCGTTCGCGCGGGCGATCAATGAGGGCCAGGACGTGGCGTTGGTGTTCAACCACGATCCCAGCACGGTGATGGCGCGCACGACGAACGGCACGCTGCGGCTACGGGAGGACGACCACGGACTGTGGTTCGAGGCGGACCTTGACCCGGCCGATGTCGATGCCCAGCGCGTCGTGGCGAAGGTCAAGCGGGGCAACGTCCGGCAGGGCAGTTTCAGCTTCCAGGTCCGGGACCAACGCTGGCACAACGACAGCGACCGCCCACGGCCGCTGCGAGAAATCCTCGACGTTGACCTGTACGACGTGAGCCCCGTCACCTACCCCGCCTATGCCGAGACGGAGGTGTATGCTCGGGGGCGAGTCGTTGCGCCCCCGCCGCCGGCCGGCCAGCAGGTCGCGCCGGCGTTGCCGGGACCGCAGTTCCGGCGCCGGCAACGACAGATCGAGATGCACCGGGCGTACCTCGCCCTGATGGAGGTGTCTCATGAGTGATATTCATAAGTTGCGGCAAGAATACCGGGACAAGCTCGCCTCGCTGGAGAGCCTGATTGAGGCCGCCGAGGCCGCCGGCCGGGACCTGACCGAGGAGGAACAGCGGCAGTACGACGCGCTTGATAGCGAGCTGCGGAGCCTGCGGACGCGGATTGAGCGGCTAGAGGAGCTGCGGGCGGCACGTGACGCCGCGCCCGAGCCGGCCCAGCCGGACACCCGCAACGCGCCGCGGTTTGAGGTGCGGGACTACGACGAGCGCGACTTCCGCTCATTCGGCGAGTTCATCCATGCGGTGCGCTTCAATCCGGGCGACCAGCGGCTGCGTGGGCAGCGGGTCGAGGACCGAGCGGACCTCCAGATGAGCGTCGATGCCCTCGGTGGGTACCTGGTGCCGGAGCAATTCCGGAGCGACCTGCTGCGGATTAGTCCGCGGGAAGCCGTGGTGCGGCCGCGGGCGTTTGTCATCCCGGCCGGATCGCCCCCGGATGCGGTCATCCGTATCCCCATCCTCGATCAGTCGGGGACCCGTGGGGTTTATGCCGGAGTCCAGGTGGCCTGGATCAACGAGGGCGCGCAAAAACCGGAGACCAACCCGCAATTCGATGAGGTCAGCTTGGAGCCGCAGGAGGTCGCGGCCCATACGGTGCTGACCGACAAGTTGATTCGGAACGCGCCAATCGCTGACTCGGTGGTGCGGCAGCTCCTGCGGCAGGCGATCATCGCGGCAGAGGACGTGGCGTTCCTGACCGGTGACGGCAACGGGAAGCCGGTCGGGCTGATCGGCCACGCCTCGAACGTGACGGTCAACCGGGAGACGGCCGATCAGATCACCTACGGCGACGTCGTGGCGATGTACAGCCGATTCCTGTTCGGCGGTAACCCGGTGTGGTTGGCGAGCCAGACCGTGCTCCCGCAACTGATGCAGATGATGGACACCGCGGGGCAGCTCGTCTGGCAGCCGAATGCGCGGGATGACGTGCCCGGCACGCTGCTCGGCATCCCGGTGGTAGTCAGCAACCGCATGCCGACGCTCGGCAACAAGGGCGACCTCGTTCTGGCCGATCTCGGCTACTATCTGATCAAGGACGGCGCCCCGCTCGCGATCTCCGCCAGCGAGCACGTCTTTTTCCGCGAGAACAAAACCGTCATCAAGGCATTCTGGATGACGACCGGGCGGCCGTGGCTCAGCTCCCCGATTCAGGATGAGGACGGCACGTTGGTCAGCCCGTTCGTGGTGCTGGACGTGCCGGCCGCCTAGAAGGAGGGGCGATGCCGACCTATCGGGTGATCCGGCCGTTCGTTGACCGGGAGACCGGTCAACGGCGCGAGCCGGGTGAATTGATCGAGGTGGACGCGGAGCGCGGCGAGCGGCTGCTCGCTGCGCTCGTTGTTACCGAGGTCAATGACGCGCCGGCGCCGGAGACGGCGGCCCGTGCCCCACGGGAGACGGCCGCCCGGCGGCGCGGGCGGGCGAGGGCATAGCCATGTGGACATTGGAGCGGCTGGCGGGGCCGGCGGAACCGGCGGTCAGTCTGGCAGAGGCGAAACTGCACCTGCGGGTTGACCACGACGCCGAAGATAGCCTGATCGAGCGGATCATCCGGGCCGCCACCGAGCGTGCCGAGGAGATCCAGGGACGGGCGTACGTGACCCAGACGTTCCGTCTGGGGCTGCCCCGGTTCCCACGCGGGCGGGTGATCTACCTGCCCCGACCGCCGCTCCAGTCGGTCGAACAGATCACCTACCTGGACCCGGCCGGCGAAGAGCGCACGCTGAGTCCCGATACCTACCGGGCCGATCCGGCCGCTGTGCCCGGGCGGGTGATCCTCCGGCGGGGCGCGGCCTGGCCGACGACGGCCGACGAACCGGACGCGGTACGGATCACCTACGTCGCCGGCTATGGCGACACCGGGGCGGCGGTGCCCGAGGAGACGCGCGCGGCCATCCTGCTGTTTGTCGGGCACCTCTACGAGAGCCGTGAGGCGATCACGGTGGGGACCGGCCCGACGTTCAAGCTCGCCTATGGGCCGGAGTACCTGCTCTGGCCGGACCGGGTGTTCCCGTTCGATCCGCTGGGGGGTGCCTGATGCATGCCGGCATCCTGCGGCACCGCGTCCGGATCGAGGCGCCGGTTGACGGGACCAACGAATGGGGCGAGCCCTCGCAGGGCTGGGAAACGGTGATTGACAACCTCGCTGCCGAGGTTCGGGACATCCGTGGCCGGGAATACTGGCAGAGCGGGCAGGTGCCCGTCGGCGAGGTGACGACGCGGGTCCGGGTGCGCTACCGGCCTGGGATCGCGCGGCAGATGCGCGTGATCCACGGGGACCGGGTGCTCGGCATCGAGGCGGTGATCGACCCGGATGGGCGCCGGACCGAGCTGCATCTGATGTGCCGGGAGGTGTCGTGATGGCGGTCTCGATGGGGCGCGGCGCCGCGACGATCTCCGTTGAGCTGGAAGGGTGGGAGGAGCTAGAGCGCAAGCTCCGGAAGCTCGGCGGCGACGTCAACGTGCAGCGGGTCATCGAGGATGCGCTGGCCGAAGGCGGCGAATACCTGAAGAGTGCGCTCCAGGCCGGCGCGCCATACCGCACGGGGCAGCTCCGGGACAACATCGTGATCAGCCGGAATGGGCGGGAAAAATACAGCATCCGCGTGGGGCCGGATGGGGACGGGTTCTACGGCCGGTTCCTGGAGTACGGCACGCGCAAGATGCGGCCGCACCCATGGATGCGCCCGACGTTCGACCGCGTGGCGCACGAGGTGGAGCAGGCCATCTCGGTCGCACTCTGGCGAAAGGTGTTGGAGGCGTCCAGTGCTTGAGCCGGCACTGGTGGCATATCTCCGTGAACACGTCCCGTCGGTCGGGGGCCGGGTGCATCCCGGCGTGCTCCCGGACCCTCCGGTGCTCCCGGCGATCACGTACACGCGCGTCTCGACGCGGCGGCCCGTCACCTACGACGGGCCGCACGGTTTTGTGCGGACGCGCATGCAGCTCGACGTGTGGGCACCGAGCCGGTCGCAAGCCAGGGCGGTCGCGGATGAGCTGCGCCGGGCGCTACTCGGCTACCGCGGCCGCATGGGAGAGACGGAGGTGGCGATCCCTGAGCAGAGCATTGACGAAGATCTGGATGAGCCCGAGGACGGGCTCGCGCGCGTCATGACGGAGTTCATCATCTGGTACGAGGAGGACTGAGATGTCGGTTCCAGCGCAGCGCGGATACATCGGTTTGGGAACTACGCTCGCCTACAGCGAGGACGGCGGTACGACCTGGAATGACATCGCCCGGATCGCCGAGATCGGCGAGCTCGTGTTCGGCGAGGCCGACAAGGTCGACGTCACCGGGTACGACACGCCCACGAGGGTGCGGGAGTACATCAAGGGGCTGGAAGAGCCCGGCGAGATCGAGCTGACCGGTATCTGGACGGCCCACGAGAGCCAGCTCGCGATCATGGAGCTGGATGACGTGATCAAGTGGAAGGTGACGTTGCCGAACAACCTGGGGGAGATCACCCTCGACGGCTATATGACCGGGTTCTCGATCAATCCGCAGATCGAGGACCGGATCGAGTGGAGCGCAACGCTGGTGATCTCCGGCAAGCCGACGCTCACCATCCCGGATTCCGGCGCTTAGGCATATCGTCAGTGGTTACTCGGCCGGGTAGGTGACTACCCGGCCATATGCTTCCCTGAGGAAGGGCATGTATGGAATACGTTGAGGTCCGGTCTGACAGCGGCCAGGTGTATCGATTCAGGTTCGGCATGACGGGGCTCCGCTGGCTGGAAGAGCAGGTAGGCGAGTCGTTCGTGGAACTCGGCCGGCGCCTGGAGCAGGGCGGTAATGTGTCGCTGGCACTCGTCTCCGCGCTGGTGGCGGCGGGGCTGCGGCACGAATGGCGGGACATCACGCTCGATGATGCCGATGAGGTTATCGACAACCTGGGGTTGCAGCGCACCATGGACGCGGTGCTGGAGGCGTTCACACGCTCGAACCTGTTCAAGGGCAGCGGCGATGCCGAAGCTGGTGAGGGGACGGTCCCAAAAAACGCGGCTGGGACTGGGACGAAGTCCAGCAGACAGCCGCGAACATCGGCCTAACGCCGTGGGAGTTTTGGGAGCTCACGCCCGCCGAGTTCGCCCGGCTCGCTGAAGGATACGCCTGGCGGCAGGAGCAGGAGGATTACCGGATGGCCTCAATTGTGGCGGCCATCTATAACGTGCACCGCGACCGGAAGCGGCAGCGACGGCCGTACACACCTGAGGACATCCTGGGCCGCAGGCGCCGGCGAACGCAGCCCCGGGCACGGACGCCAGAACAGCAACTAGCGGTGCTCCGGCGCCTCACGCAGGCACTCGGTGGGGAAATTCGCTATTCCAACCGTGCACGCATCGGTGACGATGCCTCCTGAATGCGGGCGGTGGCGGCGTTGATCGTCTCTTCCGCCTCACCGATCAGGTCAGGATGGTGACCCGTGTCAGAGGTCGGATCCCTCTACGTACGACTCCGTGCGGACGCCGGCGAGTTCGAGGCGACGCTGCGGAACGCCAGCAAGACGCTGCGGGATGTCGGCGATTCCATGCAGGACATCGGCCGGCAGCTGTCCGTCGTCGGCGCGGCCATTGGGGCGGCCGCTGGTATGGCGATCAAGGCGTCGATCGACTACGAATCGGCGTTCGCCGGCGTGCGGAAAACCGTGGATGCCACCGAAGCGGAGCTCCAGGCCATCTCCCAGGGCATCCGGGACATGGCCAAGGAGATCCCGGCCGCGGCCACGGAAATCGCCGCGGTGGCTGAGGCGGCGGGACAGCTCGGGATCGAGACGGATAATATCCTGCTGTTCACCCGCACAATGATTGACCTCGGCGAGGCAACCAACCTGACCGCCGACGAGGCCGCGACCGCCCTGGCGCGCCTGGCGAACATTACCCAGATGCCGCAGGATCAGTTTGACCGGCTCGGGTCAACCATCGTGGCGCTGGGTAACAACCTCGCCACCACTGAGGCCGAGATCGTCGAGATGGCACTACGCATCGCGGGTGCCGGTGCGCAGATCGGGCTGACCGAGGCCCAGATCCTGGCGTTTGCCGGTGCGCTGTCCTCGGTCGGTATCGAAGCCGAGGCCGGTGGGTCGGCCATCTCCCGCGTCATGATCATGATCGCGAATGCGGTGGCCTCGGGCGGCGAACAGCTCGCCGGGTTTGCGCAGGTCGCGGGGATGACGGTCGCCGAGTTTCAGCAGGCGTTCCAGCAGGATGCAGCCGGCGCCGTTGTCACCTTCATCGAGGGCCTTGGGCGCATGAGTGCGGCCGGCGAGAATGTGTTCGCCGTGCTCGACGAACTGGGACTCTCCGAGATCCGCGTCCGTGACGCGCTGCTGCGCGCTGCCGGCGCCGGCGATCTGTTCCGCAACTCACTCGAGCTGGCGACGAGCGCCTGGGAGGAAAACACGGCGCTATCCAATGAGGCATCCCAGCGGTATGCCACCACCGCCTCGCAGTTGCGGATCATGCGTAACCAGCTGATGGATGTCGCGATTTCCCTGGGCGACATCCTGGTACCGATCATCATGAACGCGGTGCGGCCGGCGTTCGAGTCGTTCGTCGGGCTGCTCCAGCGTGGGATTGAGTGGTTCGGCAGCCTGAGCGAGCGCACGCAGACGATCGCGGTTGCTATCGGGGCGTTCGCCGTTGCCATCGGCCCGGCGCTGATCGGGCTGGGTACGATGCTCGAGGTCCTGGGGGCCGTGGCTTCGTCACTGGCGGTCCTCGTCTCCCCTATCGGCCTCGTGATCGCCGCGGTGGCGGCGCTCGGCGTGGCGTTCGCGACCAACTGGGGCGGTATCCGCGACGCGGTCATGCCGGTGGTGACGGCTATCGGCGACTGGCTGGGGCGTCTCGCTGACGTCCTCACTGGCCAGTTCCAGTCGGCCCTGGCGGCCGTCTCAGGGTTCCTGGCGAGCGTCTGGCGTGGCGATCTGGAGGGTGCGCGCGACGCGCTGGGAGAGCTCTGGGACGCGCTCGGCAACGTCGACTGGGGCGCGATCGGTCAGGTACTGCGAGACGGACTGACGGCCGCGCTCCAGGGGCTGACGGACCTGGGTGAGGCGGCGCTGGGGCTCGCGACAAACCTGCTTTCCGCACTCGGCGACGCGCTGGGGAGCGTTGACTGGAGCGGCGTCGCCACGACCATCGTGGGCGCGCTCGGCAGCGCCATCTCCACCGTGGTCGGCATCGGCGAGACGATCCTTTCGTGGATCGGGGACCAGCTCGGTCAGGTCGACTGGACGGGGGTGGGGACCGCCGTCCTCGATGGCATCAGCACGGCGGTCAGCACGCTGGCCCAGACGGCAGGGGAGCTCGGCGGGCACATCCTGACCTGGGTGCGGACCAACGTGGAATCGGTTGATTGGGCCCAGGTCGGGCAGACAATCCTCGATGGTATCGGTTCGGCCCTGAGCCAGCTCCGTGAAGTCGAAACCATTGACACGCTGGCGAGTGCCTTCGAGCGGCTGGCTGATGTCGTGGGCCGGCTCGCCCCGCTCGCGGGCGGGATCGCCGCGGTTGTCGGCGCGTTCCTGCTGTTCGGCCAGGTGTCGGGCATCATCACCGCGGTTACGACGGCGGTATCCACGCTCTCGGCGATTGTGGTGGGACTCGCCAGCGCCATCGGGCTTGTCGGCGGGCCGGTCTCGGCGCTGATCGCCCTGTTCAACCCGTTGACCGCGATCCTGGCCGCCGTGGCGGCTGCCGTCGGGCTGGTGGCGGCCGCGTTCATTGGCAATTGGTTCGGCATCCGCGACGCGGTCATGGGCGCGGTGGGGGCGATCATCGGCATCCTCGGCGATCTGTGGAACAACCTCACCGCGAATGCCGGGCCGCTGCTGGAACAGCTCCGCGCGCTGTGGGCGGCGCTCGGTCCGGCGATCGACATTGCCAGGACGGCGCTGACCGCCATTGCGGCCGTCATTGGCGGGGTGCTGGTTGCCGCGCTGGGCCTGGTGATGGGTGCCATCGGTGGGCTGGTCGGCGCGCTCTCCGGGGCGCTGCCCGGCGCGATCCAGGTGGCGACCGGCGTTGTGCAGGCGCTGACCGGCGCGATCCAGGTGGTGACTTCCGTTATCGGCGGCATGGTGGATCTCGTGGTTGCCCTGTTCCGCGGTGATTGGCCGGCCGCCTGGGAGGCCGCCAAGGGGATCGTGACCGGGTTTGCTGAGGGCGTCGGCAACATCATCAGTGGTCTCGTCACCGCCGTGACCGGGGCGTTCGAAGCGCTCGTTGGCGCAGTGGTCGGCGCGATCTCCGGCTTCGTTCAGACGATTATCGGATTCTTCCAGGGGCTGTACCACGCGCTGGTCGGCGGCTCGATCATCCCCGACATGGTCAATGGGATTATCTCCTGGATCGGTCGGCTGCCCGGCGAGGTGCTGGGCATCATCGGCGGGCTCGTAGCCGACGTGCTGGGGCGGATGGCCGGGTTCGCGGCCGAGATGTTGGCCAAGGGCGCCGAGCTGGTCCAGAACGTCGCCAGCGGCATGACTTCCATGCTCGGCTCGGTGACGGGAGCGGCGCAGTCCATCATCACGGGCATCACCGGCGCATTTAGTGGCGCCATCACCTGGCTATGGCAGGCCGGGCGTGACGTCGTGCAGGGCCTGATCAATGGCATTGGCTCGATGGTGTCGGCCGTCACCCAGAAAGCGCGGGAGGTCGCGCAGGCGGCGAAGAACGCGATTACCGGATTCCTGGGGATTTCCTCGCCCTCGACGGTGATGCGGGAGATCGGCCAGGACACGATCGCCGGGCTGGTTCAGGGCCTGGGCGACATGACCCCGGAGGCGGCCAAGGCGGCGGCCGACGCCGGCCGGGCGGTGCTCGACACGCTGCGGGCGGCACTGGATCTCGCGCGCGATATGGCGCGGTTCCGCGGCGGGTATTCCATCCCGGCGCTCGATTCCCTGATCGACATGAGCCGGCGGGCGCTGGAGGCGGTGGCCGGCATCGCCCGCGCGTTCGATGAGGAACTGCTCGACCACGCCAAGGCGGCGGCCGATGCGATGAAGAGCGCGTTCGGCGCGCTCTCGGACGCGGTGAACCTCACCCGCCAGATCGCCGAACGCGACGTGGTTGTACCGGGTGAAGAGCTCACGGCCCGGATCAAGTTCTGGGCCGAGCACATGATCCAGTCGTTTGGCGACTCGGCGGCGTTCCTCGGCGACGGGCTGCTGGAGGGTAGCCAGGTCTTCTCCGAGGCGATGACCAAGGCGTTCGAGGCGATGGGCGCCGCGGTGGAGTTTGCCCGCGCGGTGGCGTCTGATCGCGTCATCCTGCCGAGTGAACGCCTCGTCTCTGACATCAAATTCCTTGCCGAGCACGCCGTCCGCAGCCTGGGCGACAGCGGTATCTACCTCGGTGATGGGCTCATGGCGGCCGCGGAGGCGTTCTCGGACGCCATGACCCAGGCGTTCGAGGCGATGGGGGCAGCCGTGGCGTTTGCCCGCCAGGTCGCCGAAAGCGAGCTGGTGCTGCCCTCGAAGGAGCTGGCGTCCGATATCAAGTTTTTCGCTGAGCACGTCGTTCAGAGTCTCGGTGACAGCGGCCGGTACCTCGGCGAGGGCCTGATGGCCGCATCCACCACGTTTGCCGAGGCGATGAAGGCGGCGTTCGAGGGCATGAGCGCGGCCGTCGAGTTCGCGCGCCTTGCCATGGAACAGCGCATCGAGATACCGAGCCAGGCGCTCGTGCGGGGCCTCGCGAACCTGGCCGAGCGAGTGGTGCGGGCGATGGGCCAGGCGGCCCAGCGGCTCGGATCGGAGTTGTTGGCTGCGGCAGAGGAGGCGGGAGACGGGATCGTCGCGGCGTTTGACGCCATCGGCGCCGCGCTCGGGTTCGCGCTGGACGCCGCGAACGCGCTCCGCGAAGGGCCGGTCATGGAAGTGCCGCAGGCGCTCATTGACCTGCTCGCCGCCCTCGCCGAGGCCGTGACCCAGGCGTTTGTGGACGCCACCAGCCGATTCGAGACCGAGGTTCTGGAGACGGCCGAGGCCGCGGCCGGAGCGGTCGGGGCGGTGCTGGACGTGTTCCGGGCCGCCATTGATTACGTGCGCGCCACCGCCGAGCTGGAAGAGTCCGGCGGCGTGCCGGCGGCGGCTGGCGCGCTCACCGGGGCGCTGACGGCGCTCATCGTCGGCATCGTCCGCGCCTTCACCACGGCTGCCCAGCAGATGCGGACTGAGGCGCTGGCGGCCGCCCGGGCCTTTGCCGAGTCCATCCGACCGCTGGTCGAGATCGTTTCGCCGGTGATCCAGGCCAGCCGGGAGATTTCGGAGATGTCCGAGATCACCAACGAACAGATGGGGGTGTTTACCGGCAACGTGCAGAAAATCTCGACGGTGATCGAGCGGGCCTCCCAGATCGCCGAAGACGCGCGGGTTTCGGCCACGCGGTTTGCCCAAACGGCGCGCGAGACCCTGCGGCAGGTTCAGGATGGGGTGGCGGCCCTCTACCAGGCGGCGCAGATCGCGGCGTCGGCACCGCCGGTGAGCACCCCAGCGGGCACGACCGCTACGGGCGTGCCGCAGATGGCGCGCGGCGGCGTGGTGGATCGCCCGACGCTCGCAATCATCGGGGAGCGGGCCTCGGCGCGACCGGAGATCGTGGCGCCCGAACCCGTGTTGCGGGACGTGCTGCGGGATGAGCTTGGGCGGGCGGCGCCGGCCGCAGAGCCGACGGCGCTCAATGAGGCCGTGGCAACCCTACGGCGCATCGCACGGGAGCTGACGCGCGTGCTGGATCGGGCGCTCGTGATTACCGCCGATGCGCTCATGCACCCGATAGACCTTGACCGCGCGCTGGATCGCATCCTCGACACCATGGCGCGCGCCAGTCGGCCGCCCCGGCTCGCGCCCGCGCTGGCGAATGTGGAGCTGCCGCGGTCGCGAGGTGCTGACAGCATCGGCGTGAATTTCTACGGCCCGGTCACGATTGAGGCGCGCGATCGCCATGAGGCGGAACGGGCCGCCGGCGATATCGGCTGGGGTGTCCGAGCTGCACTCCGGCGGCGGGGGGTGGCGTGATGAGCGATCGTCCGCGACTGATCACCCGGTTCACCACCGCGACCGGCAGCCTGGCGGTGGAATTCCCGAAAGCCCAGTACGAGTGGGAGAGCACCCAGGGGCTGCGAGGTGCCACCGAGCCGGTGGTGGGGGCTGACTACCACGTCGATCTCCTGGGCCGGCGACCGGCCCCGCTCGATGTGGCCCACGAGCGCATCCGGGGGCTACTGGTCGAGGCCGACGGGGCGGATCTCGATGCTCGGCTCGACACGCTGCGGGCGCGGCTCTACCGCATCGGCCGGGGGAAGCTCTGGGCGGTCGACGCGGCCGGCAACGAGCGCTGGGCCTGGGCACGGCTGGATTCCATGCCGGACATCACGCTGACCGTCGAGCACCGGCGACACGCCCCGGTGATCGCGTCGTTCGTCCGGCTCTCCGACTGGTTTGCCGCTGACCCGGTGGTGCTCGCGCAGCGAGTGACCACGGGCACCTACGAGCTGGATGCCGTCAACCCCGGCACGGCGGTGGTGCGGCAGATCGTCATTACCCTGACGAGTCGCACGAACGGGGGGTTTTCTGCCCCGACGGTCACGAACACGTTCACCGGGGAGACGTTTCAGACGAACCGCGTTGGGGGGAACGGGCACTTCTGGCGGGTCGACACTGGGCGCCTCGCCGTCGAGTACAGCACGGACGGCGGGAATACCTGGGCTGACGACTACGCGAATTTCACGGCCGGCCCGCTGCAAGTGGGGTTCCTGCGGCTGGAACCTGGCGCCAACACACTGCGGTTTGAGAGCAGCGGCAGCCCGGATTATGACCTCACGGTTGAGTACTACCCGGCCTGGCACTAGAGAGGAGGGGATACCCGCGTGACGGGGGATTGCACCGCGCTCGGCGCCATGCGCGTGCGGCGCGTGCTGCGGAAGTGGGAAAACGGCAGAACACCGGGAGATGGACCGCCTGACGAGGAATCGGAGGCGGTCCATTGGTTTGAGGCGGACGGGACGCCGGTCACCGATCCTGACCGGATTCGCGAATTAGAGGCCGCCTGGGCGCGGCAGAAAGGAGGCTGACATGCCACTGACGGACAAGGCGCTGGAGGTGATCGCCGACGCCATCATCGGCGGGACGGCGTTCGCCCGGTTCGACAGCGTCAATGCGCACCTCGGCGTGGGCAACGGCACGACGGCGTTCGACCCGACGCAGACCGACCTACAGGGGAGCAGCAAGGTGCGCAAGCCGATGGACAGCGGTTTCCCAATGCGCGGCGCGCTGATCGACGGCGAGCAGCGGGGTCCGAACGAGATCACGTTCCAGGCCACCTTCGGGACGGGGGATGCGAATTTCGACTGGCGCGAGTGGGGCGTGTTCAACGCGGCCGCCGGCGGGCAGATGCTGAACCGGGTCGTCGAGAACCTGGGGACGAAACCCTCGGTAGCCATCTGGGAATTTTTGGTTGACGTCGCGTTCGTGCACGGGGCGTAGGAGGTGACGCATGACGCAGACGATGCCGGCTGAGCTGCGGCTCCCCTATGCCCGGGCCATCAGCGCCATCGGCCAGGACACGGGGGCGTGGGCGGTGATCCAGGTGCTGCACGGGGCCAACCTGGCCGGGGCGCTCCAGGCTGCCTATGCCGCCGTGGATCAGGACGCGCTGTTCGCCGAGGAGCGGGCGCGGCTGACCGCGCGTGCCTGGGACGGGGTTGAGCCGATCAATGGGGTGCCTGCCGACGAGGTGCGGGCCAGCCACGGGATCGGTGAGGCCATGGGCGCGTATCTGATTGAGCAGGATGGGCGAGTGCTCATTTTCCAGCCGGTGCCGGGGGTGACGGATCCCCAGGCGCTGGATGCGGCAGCTCAGACACACGCGGACCAGCTCGCGGCGGCGCGGGCGCACGAGCGGATTGTCGAGCAGATCAAAGACCGGCTGCTGGAGGGCTAGCGTGGTGCGCGGCGGGGTGGTGGGCACGACCGGGGGTGCGTCATGGGCTGGGTAACGCGGGCGCCGATGCCCACGGCGCGGTACTGGCTCGCCGCCGGGGTGATCGATGGCCTCCTCTACGCCGTGGGGGGGTGGACCACAGCGCGGACCGACGTCAACGAGGCGTACGATCCCTCCACCGACACGTGGGCATCCCGAGCCGCCATGCCCATGGCGCGAGAAAGACTCGCCGTCGGGGTGGTCGACTCCTCCCTCTACGCCGTGGGTGGGAACACCGGGTCAGAGACCGCCGTCAACCAGGCGTACGACCCGAGCACTGACACCTGGTCCTCGCGGGCCTCCATGCCCACGGCGCGGAGCTCTCCCGTCGCCGGGGTGATCAATGGCATCCTCTACGCCGTGGGTGGGTGGACCGTGGCGCCGACCGCCGTCAACGAGGCGTACGATCCCTCCACCGACACCTGGTCCACGCGGGCCAGTATGCCCACGGCGCGGCGCTACCTCGCCGCCGGGGTGGTGAGTTCTACCCTGTACGCCGTGGGCGGGAACGCCGGGTCGCGGACCGCCGCCAACGAGGCGTACGATCCCAGCACCAACACCTGGTCCTCCCGAGCCTCTATGCCCACGGTGCGGGACAACCTCGCCGCCGGGGTGGTCAATGGCCTCCTCTACGTCGTGGGGGGGTTTACCGGGTCGGCGCGGCTCTCCGTCAACGAGGCGTACGATCCCTCCACCGACACCTGGGCGGCGCGGGACAACATGCCCACGGCGCGGGAGCGGCTCGCCGCCGGGGTGGTCGGCTCTACCCTGTACGCGGTGGGAGGGTACACCGGGTCGGAGCGGCTCGCCGTCAACGAGGCGTACACCCCCACCGGCACCGTCACCGGCACCGTGCGCGACGCCGCCACGCTCCAGCCCCTCATGGGTGTGACGGTCTCCAGTGACGATGGGCAGGCCACGACCACGGGGCCGGACGGCACCTACACGCTGGCCGAGGTGATCGCCGGCACCCGGACGATCACGTTTAGCGCCGCCGGCTACAACCCGCGTATCGAGATCATCACCGTCCCGGAGGACGGGACGTACACGCTCAACGTGGACCTGGTGCCGGCGGCCCAGCAGCGCGCTAGCATCGACGCCGGCGCGCTGGCCGTGACCGAGCGCTCGCACGTGCGGGAGCTCTACCAGGTCACGTCGCGCGATACCGCGCCGCTGGCTGCGGCCGACCGCACCGGCGCCCTGGCCGCCGAGGTGGTGGTGTCCGAGGCGGCGGCACTGGCGGCCATGGAGACGCCGACCATCGCGGCCGCGCTCACCGGCAATGCCGACATTGGCCCGCTGGCCGTGACCGAGCGCTCGCGCGTGCGGGAGCTCTACCAGGTCACGTCGCGTGATACCGCGCCGCTGGCTGCGGCCGACCGCACCGGCGCCCTGGCCGCCGAGGTGGTGGTGTCCGAGGCGGCGGCACTGGCGGCCATGGAGAC
>ERZ795042.339-NODE-339-length-40669-cov-29.810386_pt1 | contig 40669 bp, 42 predicted proteins | sample MGYA00375126_ERZ795042 | MGnify/ENA primary metagenome ERZ795042 (study PRJEB30171, sample SAMN05518105) | compost metagenome | isolation source: Feedstock adapted compost from Newby Island compost facility, Milpitas, CA | place: USA:Newby Island compost facility...
TGATGTTCGAGGAGGCGGGCCGGCGCGGCGTCCGCGCGGTGGATGTGCTCGGGCCCATGATGCAGGCGTACATCGACACGTTCAACGGATCGCCCCGGAGCGAACCGGGACTGCTCCACAAGCTGGACGAGGACTACTTCAGGCGGATCGAGGCGGTGGAGTTCGCGATCAAATTCGACGACGGCAAGGATTTGAGCGGCCTGCTCCAGGCCGAGGTCATCCTGATCGGCGTGTCGCGCACTTCGAAGACGCCGCTCAGCGTCTTCCTGGCGCACAAGGGCATCCGGACGGCGAACCTGCCGCTCGTGCCGGAGGTCAAGCCGCCCGCGGAGCTGCTCGAGAACCCGGCCGGCGCGCTGATCGTCGGCCTCACGATGGAGCCGGAGCGGCTGGCCGGCATCCGCGGCGAGCGGCTGCGCGAACTGGGTCTGCCTGGCGGTGTGTCCTATGTTTCGATCGAACGGATTCGCGAAGAGCTCGACTACGCCCGGTCGATCATGGTGGCGCTCGACTGCCCCGTCATCGACGTCACCAACCGCTCGATCGAAGAGGCGGCGGCAATCATTGTGAGGATGATGCATGAAGCGCAGGAAAAACGGCAAAACCGTTAGGAGGAAGGACATGGAAAGGGAACTCGCGCTGGAACTGGTTCGCGTGACCGAGCTCGCGGCGCTGTCCGCCGCGCCGTGGATGGGCCGGGGCGAAAAGAACGCGGCGGACGGCGCGGCGACGGAAGCGATGCGGCGCATGTTCGACTCCGTCTCGATCCGGGGCGTCGTCGTCATCGGCGAGGGCGAGATGGACGAGGCGCCGATGCTCTATATCGGCGAGAAGCTCGGCGACGGCACCGGGCCGGAGGTCGACATCGCGGTCGATCCGCTCGAAGGCACGGAAATCGTCGCGAAGGGGCTGAACAACGCCATGTCCGTCCTGGCGGTGGCGCCGAAGGGGCAGCTGCTGCACGCGCCGGACATGTACATGGAGAAGCTCGCGGTCGGACCCGCGCTCGCCGGCAAGCTCAGCCTGCGGGATCCGGCGCGCACGACGGTGGAGAAGGCGGCGCTCGCGCTGGGCAAGCCGCTGTCGGATCTGACCGTCATGATGCTCGACCGCCCGCGGCACGAAGCGCTCGTCCGGGAGCTCCGGGACGTCGGCGTCCGGATCAAGTTCCTGTCCGACGGCGATGTCGCCGGCGCGATGGCGCCCTGTTTTCCCGAGACCGGCATCGACCTGTACATCGGCTCCGGCGGCGCGCCGGAAGGCGTGCTCGCCGCGGCCGCGATCAAGTGCCTCGGCGGCGAGCTGCAGGGCAGACTGATGATCGAAGACGACGCGCAATACGAGCGCTGCGTCGCGATGGGTCTGGACGATCCGCGCCGGATTCTCGGGATGAACGACATGGTGGGCGACGGGGATGTCATTTTTGCCGCGACGGGCGTAACGCCGGGCGAATTCCTCGGCGGCGTCCGGTATCTCGAAGGCGGGCGCGCCGAGACGCATTCAATGGTGATGCGCGGGAAGACGCGGACGATCCGGTTCATCCGGTCGCTGCACATGCTCGAGAACAAGCCGCTGCTCCGCTGACCGGAAGGCCGGCGGGCCGTTCCGCGGCGGAATGACCTCATACGCGAAGGGAGAAGACAGCATGGAAAGGACATTCGTCATGGTGAAGCCGGACGGCTTCAGGAGAGGGCTCGTCGGCGAGATCGTCAGCCGTCTGGAGCGCAAGGGACTGACGCTCAAGGAAGCGAGGGTGCTCACGATACCGAGGGAACTCGCGGAGGAGCACTACAGGGAGCACCGGGACAAAAAATTTTTCGGCGAACTCGTCGACTTCATCACCTCGGGACCCGTCTTCGCGAGCGTGTGGGAAGGTCCCGATTCGGTCGCGGTCGCGCGGCGCGTCATCGGCAGCACCAACCCGGCCGAAGCCGCGCCCGGCACGATCCGCGGCGACTTCGGCCTGACCGTGGACAGCAACATCGTCCACGGCTCGGATTCGCCGGCCAGCGCGGAGCGGGAGATCGGCCTGTTCTTCGGCTGAACGGTTTGAATATGCGATATGCGGCAGCCTTCGGGCTGCCGTATATTTTTGCATGCTTGTACACCGTTGTCCATTCGGGCCCGACCCCTTCAACATACGGTATGGTATGCGCGGCCATGGATGCGGTTCGAGGCCAGGGCCGCGACATGCGGAAGGAGGCGTGATTTCGGATGGCAGTAACGAGAGCGCAGGCGAAAAAACTGGTCGGCAAGAAGATCTACGCGCTGAAGAAGGACGGTTCTGTCGTCTCGGGCAAGCTGGTCGGCATCCGCGGCAACCGGCTGGTGCTGGAACAGCCGCGCGGCAAGGCGCAGGTGAAGGGGCTGCTGCCGCTCGTGCTGTTCGACCTGCTGGCGATCGGCGAGTCGCCGTACGGGTTCGGCGGACCGTTCTACGGCGGCTTTGGCGGGCCCTTCGGCGGCGGCTTTGGTCCGTTTGGCGGTCCCTGGGGCGGCGGGTTCTGGTGGTGACGGCCGGGTAATCGCGTCACGTCATCCGGGCAAGCGCGCAAAGCGTTTGCCCATTTTGTCTTTTCGCCCAATAGCGCGGAGGGACGGGTGCATAGGATAACGCAGTCCGACCGGAAGGAGGTGCTTGCGAATGGGTTATCCTGCAGGTTGCGGCGTCGGCTACGGACTGTTCACGAGCACGGGCGTGATTCTCGTTCTGTTCATTCTGCTGGTCATCGTGCTGCGCGGCTGGCTCGTGTAGCGATCGTGTGAGGCGTTGGCGGATGGCCCGGCGCAGGTCCATGCCGGGAGGAAGCGCCGTCTGTGCGGATCGACGGGATCGGGTGTCCGCATGGGCGGCGCTTTGCATTGCGGAATTTTCCGGAAGGGCTTGATGAAAATGCTGGAATCCGCTATAGTGTAGACAATTGCGATCATACGTTCGTATCAAGGGCGGAGGATTTCATTGCGGCTCGGATCGGTGCTGAAAGACGCGGAATTCGCGAGATATTGGGTCGGCCAGACGTTCTCCGTTTTCGGCTCCAACATCGCGGCGTTCGCCCTGCCGCTCATGGCGACTTACTATCTGGAAGTCACGCCTGTCCAGCTCGGATTGCTCCAGGCGATGGGCGGCATTCCGTTCCTGCTGTTCTCGCTGTTCATCGGGGTGCTGGTGGACCGGGTCCGCCGGCTGCGGCTCATGATCGTGTCCGATTTCTTCCGCGCGGCGCTCATCGGCCTGATCCCGATCCTGTATCTGCTCGATTCGCTGGGCATTCAACATCTGTATATGATCGCGCTGGGCATCGGCGTGCTGTCGGTCATGTTCGAGACGGCCTATCAGGCGTTCCTGCCCGGCTTCGTCGGCAAGGATCGACTGGTCGGCGCCAACAGCGCGCTGCAGTTCAGCCAGTCGCTGTCTCAGATCTCCGGTCCCGGCGCGGCGGGATTTCTCGTCAACCTGATCGCCGCTCCGCTCGCCATGATCGTGAACGGACTGACGTTCCTCGCTTCGGCCGTCGCCCTCGCGCGCATCCGTTTCCGGGAGACGGCGCCGGACGCGCGGACCAATCTGTCCGCGCAGCTTAAGGACATGACCGGCGGGCTCCGGCTTCTGCTCGGACATGCCATCCTTCGGCCGCTGACGCTGGCGATGGGCTGCATCAACCTGTTCTTCAGCGCGTTTCTCGCGGCGTATTATCCTTATCTGAAGGGCCATCTCGGCTTCACGTCGTTCCATACCGGCCTCATTCTTTCGGTCGGGGCGCTCGGAGCCGTCACGGCCGTATTTCTGGCGGGAAGACTGTCGGCCCGCATGACGCCGGGGATGGTCGTCGTCTTCGCCGAAGCGCTGTTTGCGGTCGGCGCCTGGCTGGTGCCGCTCGCCGGCGGTCCCCGGGCGCTGCAGGCCGCGATGGTCGTCTGCGCGGCGCTGATCGCCTTTTTCGGCGGCGCGGCCGCGAACATCATGGCGGTGACGATCGTTCAGCGGGTAACGCCGGACCGGCTGCTCGGACGCATCAGCGCCGCTTCGAAATTGTTCCTCGGCGGCCTGGCGCCGATCGGGGCGATTCTCGGCGGAACGATTGCGGAGTATTTCGGACTGCGGCCGACGCTTTTCGTCGCGGCGGCGGGGGTCACGCTGATGGTGGCGTGGTTGGCGGCTTCACGCCTGCACAGACCGTCGGACAGCAGTCTGGAAGCCGAATACGGCATTACGGCCTGACAGAAGAGCCAGGGGGGATGAATCATGGGAGCGTTTCGCGGCTTTGGCGAACAGACGATCCGATTCCTGCGCGATGTGCGGGAACACAATTCGAAGGAGTGGTTCGAGCGGAACCGGCCGGTCTACGAGCGGGAACTGCTGGAGCCGATGCGCGACCTCGTCGCCGACCTGAGCGGCACGATGCTGGAGATCGATCCGGAACTGGAGACGCGGCCCGCCGTGGGCAAAACGATCTCCCGCATCCACCGCGACACGCGCTTCTCGAGGGACAAATCGCTGTATCGGGACGCGATGTGGATCACGTTCAAGCGCCGTTCGGAGAATTGGACGGACGGCCCGGCGTTCTTCTTCGAGCTGCGGACGGACGGCTACCGGTACGGGATGGGGTTTTACTCCGCATCGAAGGACACGATGGACAAGCTGCGCGAATGGATCGACGAGGAACCGGAGGATTTCGCACGGACGACGGCGTTCTACGGGCGGCAGAAGACGTTCGTCATCGAAGGCGAATGTTACAAGCGCGTGCTCGATCCGGACAAGCCCGAATCCGTCCTGGAATGGTACCAGCGCAAGAACATCTACCTTTCCTGCAACCGGGAGATCGACGAGTTGCTGTTCTCGCCGAAACTGGCGGACGAGATCGCGGCGGGGTTCGACATGCTCGGCGGGCTGTATCACGCTTTCCGGAAGCTGCGGATGCGTTCCGGATCGGCATAAACTTTTGCGGGGAAGGAGTGGTTTCGATGCAGGACAGATTCACCAAGGTTGTGCTGTCGGGGATCCTGGTTTGCCTGATCCTGATCGCCGTGAAATCGAATGATTCTCAGATCAGTGTTCCGGTGCCCATGGTGAGCGTTGAAAGCAACGATCGATTTGTGCAATTGGCCCCCAATATTATTGGCATCATGGACAAAGGGACGAATTCCGGCAAGGAACAGTTGGTCATTTTCAAGTACGATGAGGAAGCCAATTCCTTTGAATGGTTGACCACGCTGGACTACAGTCGTATCTTTGCGCATCCTGATGAATACGGACTGAAATAGGCCGCCGTCGGAGTGTGACGCCAATATTGGCTGGAGAAGATTGACAACCCGGGAACAATGATGTAATTTTATACTGCATCCCCATATTGAACGTACGAACGGAAGCACCGTTCGCGTATGGACAACGATGATGTTGTCCGCGCGGGCGGTGTTTTTTTTCGTCGGCGGAGGTGTGAAGCGAAGGGATGGTGCCGATCTATCTGTGCGTCGCGGCGCGGGAAGCGGAATATGTGCGCCGTCTGGCCGAATATGTCAGGCTGTCGCCGTACGGACGCGATTGGCGGGTGACGGGCTTCACGACGGAAGAGGCGCTGGAGCAATACCTGAAAGCGGGTTATCCCGCGGATCTTCTGCTGGTCGCGCCGGAGTTCGCGGAAGCGGCGGCCGGGCTCAGGCCAGGCGTGCCGGTCGCGCTGCTCGTCAGGCGAAGCGGCGAAGCCGGACCCGGCGCCGGCCTGCCCGAAGTGCCGCAGTTCCAGCCGATGCCGGGCCTCATCCGGCAACTGGCGGCGATTCGCGCCGAGCACGGGATGCCGCGGGCAGCGGACAGCGGCGCGGGAAGCGGGCCGTTGGTGGTGTCCGTCTATTCGCCGTCCGGCGGCAGCGGCGTGACGACGACGGCGCTCTGCATGGCGCATCTTGCGGCCCGATCGGGCGCGGGCGCGTTCTATCTCGATCTGGACCCGTTCGGCGGCGTGCTTGACGGCAAGGGGGAAGCGGGGCGAGGGCTGCCGGAGATGCTGTACACGCTGCAGGCGCGTCCGGCGGATGCGTCGGTCGTGTTCGAGCGGCTGCGGACGCATGACGCCATGCTGGGCATCGACCGTTTTCCCGGCGGCTGTCCGCCGGAGGAGAAGCTGGCCCTGAGCGCCGATGCCGCAGGCAGGCTGATCCGGACCGTGGCGGCCTGCCCGGATTACGCCGCGGTCGTCGTCGATCTCGGCTCCGCGCCGACCGATGCGCATTTCGAAGTCTTCGTCCGCTCCGCCGCGATCTTCTGGCTCGTGCCGGATCACGGGGCAGGCCTGTCCAAGGCCGATTCGGCGCTCGGATATTTTCGTCGCCGCCATCCGGACCGGTTCGCGGAGGTCGAGCCGCGCATCCGATTTGTCGCGGTCCGCGAGGGCCGGGCGGGCGCGCGCCGTCCGCCGGCGGGTCTGCGCTTTGCCGCGCGCATTCCGGATGTGCCCCAGCTGCACGGCGAAGGCCGGCCGGAAGAAGCGGCGAGGTCGCCCGCCCTCATGAGCGCGTGTCTGGGTCTGCTCGGCGCCGCGGGCTGGGAGCCGGAAGGAGGGATGCCGGGTGATCGGGGAGCGCGAGGCGCTGCTGCTGCGGGAGCGGGTCAGAAGCAGGATTGATTTGCATGAGGAACTGAGCGACGAGCGCCTGACGCGCGTCATCGAAGAGGTCGTTTTCGAGTGGGCCCGGGACAAGCCGCTTACGGCCGCGGACAAGCATCAGGCGGTCAGACGATTGTTCCACGCCTTCCGCGGGCTCGACCTGCTGCAGCCGCTCATGGACGACCCGAGCGTCACGGAAATCATGATCAACGGACACGAGAACATCTTCATCGAACGGAACGGCCGCATTTCGCGATATCCGGGGGCGTTCGAGAGCCGCGAGCGGCTGGAAGAGCTGATCCGGACGATCGTCGGCAGCGTCAACCGAGCGGTGAACGAGACGAATCCGATCGTCGACGCCCGGCTTGCGGACGGGTCGCGGGTGCACGTGGTGCTGCCGCCGGTGTCGCTGAACGGGCCGACGGTGACGATCCGCAAGTTTCCGGAGCGGCCGATGACGCTGGACGATCTCATCGCCCGCGGCTCGCTGACGGAGGAGGCGGCGGACTGGCTGTCCCGGCTGGTCCGGGCGAAATACAACGTGTTCATCTGCGGCGGCACCGGGACGGGCAAGACGACGTTTCTGAACGCCCTCGCCCACTGCATCCCGCCGGACGAGCGGATCGTCACGATCGAGGATTCGGCGGAATTGCAGATCGCCGGCATTCCGAACCTCGTCTCGCTCGAGACGCGCAACGCCAACCCGGAGGGGAAAGGCGAGATCCCGATCCGCTCGCTGGTGAAGGCTTCGCTCCGGATGCGTCCCGACCGGATCATCGTCGGCGAGGTGCGCGGCGGCGAAGCGCTGGACATGCTCCAGGCGATGAATACCGGGCATGACGGGTCACCATATAATACAAAATGACATTCAACTTATTGATCGTTTACTCCTATTCGTTTTGGACTTTTGTCAGATGAAGCATCAGCGTCGCCGCTGGTGGAGTATGCTGAATGAAGTGAATTCATTCTCCAAACTTTATGGACTAAAAACGCTCTTGTAATCTGCATGCCCATGAATGACAAACATCGGAAAGCCGTATGAGGAAAAACCTCACGTACGGTTTGATGAGGAGGAGCTGGGCTCTGCCCAGCTTTTCACTCTAGCATTTTTACATATTACTTGCATTGCGTTCAGTTATATTTTACTTCAATCCAAGCAGGAAAGAATTTGTTTTTTACTCCTTTAACGTTTTTTTCGTCAGTAAACAGGGTGATCTCGTTAAAGATAGTCCAAATAAGTTCTCTCTTCTGTTGATTGTCTATGCTATCCCATACATCCACAATCTCTAGTAAACGGGTTGGATAAATAAATTCTTCTTTTCGCTGATTTTCCAATTCTTGAAGTTCAGAAATTAGTTTTTCCTCCTGTGCCTTCTCAACTTCCAAGTGCTGCCGCAGTTCAAATTCTGAAATCATTTCGTTCACAAACATATACTGCCATTTCTTACGTCGTTCACGAAGTCGGTTAAGATCGGTATTAAGCTGACGGATTCTTCTATCCAGATCGTTATTATTTTGCTTTAAATCAAGCTTTGATTTATCAAGTCGGATGGATTCAATATACTTCATGACCAAATGTTCAACATGCTTTTGACGAAACATTGGCATGTCACAGTTCTTGTTGTCCTTTCTTTTTCCACAAAAGTAATATGGCGTTCTCACAAGTTCACCATTTTTTCTGCTTCTTTGAGTCGTTAGTCTTCCAAACATAGTCGATCCACATCTTCCACAGCGTAACAGACCACTGAAAAGATAGTCGAGCTTTCTCGAATTATTACCGATGCTGCGCATCCGCATGAGTCTAAGATGTTCTTCGTACTCTTCAAGCGTCCAAATTGCTTCATGTTCGCCTGGAACATCAATATAACTGACCCGCAAATCCCGTTTTCTTTGAGGATACTTGCCGTTCTTCATTTTTGATCCAAATCTGATGATGCCAGCATAAAACGGATTTTCCAGTGTAAGAGCCACTGTATTTCGAGTCCATTCGAAATTACGACGCTTTATTCCTTCTAAAGTTAGCCGCTCGGCAATCTTTAGAAACGAAAGATTTTCCTTCATGTACATATCCCGAACACGTCGAATGATTAATGCTTCTTCTGGGATTAAGTTTCCATTTTGATCATACCCATATGGATATTTCCCTCCAGGTTTTTTTCCTTCACGGACTTTTTGCTCCATGCCGAGGCGAACACGTTCTGCGATCGTTTCGCGCTCCCATTGGGCAAAAATGCCAAGAATCCCTATCATAGCCCGGCCCATTGTCGTAGTTGTATCGAATTGCTCCTGAGATGACCTAAATCCCACATCATGACGAGCAAATTCATCCAGAAGGTGGTACAAGTCTTTAACAGAACGTGTGAGTCTATCCAGTTTGTACACCAATACAACGTCAATCTCATTATTCCGTACTTTTTCAAGAAGTTCTTGCATAGCTGGACGATTTAGATCTTTTGCAGAATATCCCTCATCAACCAGAACACTAACCACATCCCAATCTTGTGATTCAGCGTAGGCTAAAAGTTTTCTGCGCTGAGCATCAATGGAAAAGCCTTCTTTGGCTTGATCTTCAGTGCTTACTCGTAAATAAATTACTGTACGCATGTCATTCCTCCCGAACATACGTTTGGTTGATAGAATAAAAGAAATGCCCGTGGCAGATTGTTCGTTTGCTGGGCCTAGTAAATGTAGATTATTGTCGATATATCAAACTTGAAAATACGAACACATGTTCGTAAAATAGTACTAGCATAAAATACCACTTTTGGTCTACTAATATGCTACTAGAAGACCGATTTGGAACGGTGATGTTATGAGGTACATACAGCTAATATTGGATGAGATTGAAGGGATGGAAGGTGTGAACGTTATTGAATTTTATGATTTCATTGTTTCTGTTTATAGTCGTCTAGAACAAGATCAATTGCCAACATCAACTTCCTGCGAATCTCCGGATCGTCAATGTTGACGTTCGGGTATTTATCTCTGATTTCTCTGATAAAAGCCTCATATTGTCGATTTGTGATTGTCTCATACCCACTGTTATTTTTATTTCTGTGTGGTGAAGGATCGTCGGTATTCCCAGTCAACCAATCAACTGACACCTCGTAAAGGTTTGCCAATATTTTCAAAGTCTCAAGATCTGGCTGGGATACTCCTTTTTCATATCCACTTAAGGTTTTATTATTTACACCGGTTCTATGCTTTACTTGAACCTGAGTAAGATTCTTCCTTTCTCTTGCTTTTCTTAAGCGATCCCCAATGAGAGTACCCAACTCTCACACCTCCGAGCTCCGATTATCACCACTCAAAGTATTATACCAACTTTCTGAAATACGCAGAAAAAAATCTTAAAAACAAGGAAAACATATTGACTTCTTAGAATCAAAGAAATATATTTATAAACAAGAGTTCCTTGTTTCTAAGAACTTTATGATAAATAGAAGCGGAGGAGTTGATGGAGATGATTTGTGAACTAATCCGCAAATATCTCAAAGAAAATGGTATCTCAAACCGATTTGTTGCTAAACGTTCAGGCATTAACGAAAAAAAGCTATCCCGCCTTCTTCGGGGGCAAAAAATGTATGTTGAAGATTATGCTGCGATTTGTCATGCATTGAATGTCGATATGAACTTTTTTTATCAACAAAAATTCTTAGAATCTAGGAACGCTACAGCCTGAAAGGATCGATTCATATGCCTGAAGCTAATACGCCGCACAATCCCGGTCTTTCCCCAAAAGCATGGGAAAAAGTGCATCAAATTATGTCGGAAATAAACCGGAAATTGGTGGTGCAACAACAAGCAATGCATGTAATGAAAGCACAAAAAAAGATTGCCAACTAATGCAATGGAGGTAGTCTTCAATGGGCGCGGCATTTGCAATACAGGTCAAGACTGGGCGAGAACAATCCGTAAAGAAGTTGATCGAATGGGCTTTTGAACGCAACGAGATCGCTCAACGGTGGGTAAAAGCTGTGCACACGTTCACACAACGCACGGCCAAAATGTTGGATGATACCGGCCGTCTCGGAAAGCATACGGAACGCCCGATCATTCCGGGGTACATATTCATCGAGATGAACTATGCCGTCGATGATGAAAACCGCACAGCCTATCTGCCGCATCAACTCTGGCACCTAGTGAAAAGTGTGCCGGGCGTTCTCAAACTGTTTGCAAACGCCGGGCAGATCATTGGGTCAGAGACGTTTCAGGAACTGTTCGAGCGCATTGAACCGCAGATACAAAATGAACAGGTTGAAGTCACGGTTCCGGAGATGATTATGGAAGAACATGAGATGGTAGCAGCCTGTGCCGCATTCAACGATGCACAGACAGTTCACGAAAAGCGGCGCGCTGAACAAACACTGAAGCGAATCGAAAAGATTCGTCGAATCTACAGGCAGACCCTCGACCGTTTAGGCGTTTTTTATCGTAATGGTAAACATATTGTGAATATACCGAAGCAAGTGTTTGAAAAAACCATATCCCGAATGCCACAGCCCATCCCGAAGCCCAGACTCATCAAGGTTATGTCGATGGTGATGCTCAATTGATCGAGTTTACGGGAAGAATTACACACTTTCTCTGCCGGAATGACGACTTTGTTATCGCAATACTTGAAACTCGGAATGGCGAACGGATCAAAATTGTCGGTAGCCTGTATGGGGCGGACAAGGGAGAAGTCGTAACGGTTCGGGGTGTATGGCAAAATCATGCGAGGTACGGCAAACAATTTGCCGTCCAGCATTGGGAGCGTCCGATACCGAAGACGGCAGATCAGATCGTCGCCTACCTGTCGTCGAAGTTCGTGAAGGGCTGCGGGAAGAAGAGGGCAGAAGAGATCGTCCGTCACTTGGGGGAACGGGCACTGGACCGGATCATGGCGGAAGGCGTGGGTTGTTTGGCTGGTATTAAAGGGATCGGATCAAAACAAGCCACGCAGATTGTCGAAAGTGTCAAAAGCAGTTTTGAAATTCAGCAAGTCATGATGGTGTTGTTGCCGTATGGCTTGACGCCGAACACAGCGTCAAAGCTGTATAGGCAGTATGGCAGACAATCGATTGAGATTGTGCGGAAGAACCCGTACAAATTGACGGAACTGGATTTAATCGGGTTTCTTACGGCGGACGAGATTGCCGCTAAGGTCGGAATTAACCCGTCAAACCCATACCGGATCAATACGGCCATTCAGCATGTGCTGACGGAAAAATGTTATGGCGGCGGGCACTGCTTTATACCCTCTCGTGAGCTTATCTCAAACGTAACGGAGCTTCTGAACCGCAGAGGGACGGTAGAAGAAGACGCGGTGCGCCGTGAGTTAGAAGAAATGGCGGCTTATGATCGCGTTGTCTGGGAAGATGATGCCGTTTATCCGAACCATTTGTATTTGTACGAAACCAAACTGGCGGAGAAGCTGGCGTACATGGTGCGCTGGAGTGGCGAAGCCATGCCTTCGGTCATCGAGAACGAAATAAGGCGGTATCAGACGGAACATAAGATAATTCTGGCCGAAGGTCAGCGGGAAGCGTTACGGGAAATGTTTAGGCGGCAGATCATGATTCTGACAGGTGGTCCTGGCACAGGAAAGACCACAACGGTACGGGCCATGATCGAGTTATACCGGAAGTTGCACCCGGAAGCCCGTATTGGATTGGCCGCACCTACCGGGCGGGCAAGCCGTAAACTGGCTGAAGGTACCGAACTTCCGGCGGACACTATTCACGGCATGATCGGGTTCCGGCCTGGTAAGGAACCGGATTACGATGAGCATCTGCCGTTGCCTTACGATCTCATCATCATTGATGAATGGTCTATGGCAGATTTGCAGTTAGCCTATTATCTTTTCCGTGCAATCGGTATGCGGAGCAATCGGTATGCGGACAAAAGTCGTTCTGATCGGTGACAGCGATCAGCTTCCGTCTGTTGGCCCCGGGAATGTCTTACGTGACATGATTGACTCAGGCATACCGCATATCCGCTTGACTGAGATTTTTCGTCAAGCCCAGGAAAGCCAGATTGTCGTCAATGCACATCGAATCAATCAGGGAAAGGGAATCATCGTCGACCATGCGAAAGGCGATTTTTTCTTTTTGGAGCATGAACAACCGGAAGCCATCGCCCGACTGATAGAGCGGAGCGTTCTACGGTTTCTGGAAAAGGGGTATGATATCTCGGACATTCTGGTGCTCAGCCCAATGAAGAAAGGGCCGATTGGCACGCAGGAACTGAATAAACGGTTACAGGTGATCGTTAACCCGCCGTCTCCGTCGAAAGCGGAATGGGTAATTGGGGAACGAGTGTTTCGCGCCGGGGACCGGATCATCCAGACAGTCAATGACTATAACAAAGGCGTCATGAACGGGGATATGGGTGTGGTGATCCGTATTGACGTGAATGACGACGAGGAAAACGTGCTGGTCTGCCGGTTTGGCGATCATGATGTGACGTATACGCAAGATGAACTGAAAGAGTTGGGCCTTGCATACGCTATCACGATCCACAAGTCGCAAGGCGGACAAGCCCCTGTCGTCATTATGCCGATCTCGACGAGCCATTATATCATGCTGGCGCGCAATCTGGTCTATACTGGCATCACACGCGCGGAGAAGACGTGCGTCATGATCGGCACGAGAAAGGCGCTGGCGATTGCTGTGCGAAATGATCAGGCGGTACAGCGGAATACGCGGCTTGGGAAACGGATTCTGTCGCGAATGAAAGAAGGGGTTACGCATGAACGTCATCGGTATGCCGACGGATGAGGAGCCGCAAGTCACAAATATAGCCATCGAGAATATCCGATACATCACGGAGAACAGGCTTCTCACGTTGGCAGAAACCAGCTTTCTGATGGAGCTCATCATGCTGGTCGAGCCGTGGAATCGATTAAAAATGACATCGGTGCGCGAGATCGCGAAGAAATTGAAAAAGTCGGAAAAGCGAACGCGCAATCTCCTGCGTTCTCTTTTGAGAAAATCCATTTTGTTTGAAGGGCAAATCCGGAAAGGGATATACATCCATCCTGAAATCATGGTGGTGGGTAATCCCGAAAACATTCCCTTGTGGCTGGTCGAGGAAGTCTTGAGACATCGGAAAGAATGTCCGGAATGGCCTATGGTGCTCATACCGGAAAAACGCAGGGGGGGTATGGGGATGGAGAAGGTGAGCGCCCTCCGGCAACGATTGCAGGCAGCAGAAATCCGTGCCAGGCAAAGCGATCCATTCTGGTCGGACAGACTGCTTGAGAGCGTTGAAAAAGCTGAACAGCGGGCAAACGAGCGAAATTTCATGCTCATTCGTAAGCGCCCGAAAAATGATGCGAAGTTTTCGCAACTCATCAGCGAAAACTTCTTTTGTTTAACCCGGCACGAATACATGACTGGTGCGGAGAAAGCACTCCTGATTGATCTTCTTTCGCTTCTGGAACTCGGAACGAATGCCATCGTCCATCCGGCTCAAAACAGGTTTTGCACCATTACAGAAATCGCAGCGCTTTTAAAGCGAGAAGTCCGGAGTGTACGAAGGCTTATCAGTCCGATGATTGAAAAAGGGATCATCTATGAGCTGGTTGATCCTTCAGAAATTAAAGAATACGGTCGCGTGATCACGGAACGGCCGCTATATGTCAACCCGGAAATCGCTTATGCTGGCGACCGGAATAGAGTCAATGCCGTGTTGGCTCGGCAAGTCCTTCAATACGATCATATCAAGCGCAACAAAGTCGATCTGCCATGGAAGCTGGCGCACGAACCGCACGCGGAATACGCGCGGCTTGTGCGCCAGAAAAAGAAGTGAAAAAAATCTCACATCCTTGAAGGGAGGCGTGTCGAAAGGGGGTAGGACAAAATTGTCCTACATGTAGGTCAAAATTGTCCCACCCTAGTTTTCGAAATCCCTTGTGGGTTAAGGGTTCTCGGGATTTAAAGGGTTTGTGTATTCTCACTCTCTATATGGGAGTGGTCAAGCGCATACGCATGCGCATGCAGGAGGTGTGGTATGGAAAAGCAGAAGGAACCACAGAAAAATCGTTGCATTCGTTGTGGGAGACCCGTCAATGGCCGGATCGGTCCAGTGTGCAAACAGATCATGCTCCGAGAAATGCTGGAAGAAGTTCGTGACTCCGGTTTTCACGGCAGGTTGGTCAAAGGAGGCGTGCAGCTTCTTCTTCAATTGGATGAGCAGCCTTTGCCGGATTGAACGGCAGAGGCTTTTTTTATTTCCCAATGGGCGAGGGATTCCTCAAACATCAAAACCATTTACAGGAGGAAAAAATCATGACCAACACGCAGACGAAAGAAAAAATCGGCTCGATGTTCAAGGTCTCGGCAAAATCCAAATCGAAAGCCGTGGCCGGTGCGCTTATCGCCGCATTGGAAGAGCATGAATCGGTCGAACTGGTTGCGGTCGGTGCCGGGGCGGTGAACCAATCCGTCAAAGCCATTGCCATTGCAAAGCGATTCGTTCAAAGCCTGAAATGCATTCCGGGTTTCACGGATGTACAACTTGATGGGGAAAACAAGACGGGTATGAAACTGATTGTGGAAAAAATGTAATCGATGGGCACACGTCTGGCGACGTGTGCTTTTTCTGTTTGTAGAAGGCGGAAAGGAGGTCGCAGATGGTAGAAAAGCTGGAAGAACTGCTCGGCAGGAAGCTTACGCCGAAAGAACGCCGATATGCCGAATGGATATCCGGCTGGGATCGCGAAACGAGAGATGTTTTCCGGCAGATCGTCAACGAAGTCCACGCAGCCGGTCTCATACGCGGGCTGACCGGGCGAAGCGGCGGGAAGATGCTGGATGATCGCGGATGGGCGCCGATTGAAAGCCTGTCCAGCCAACAAAAATAGGGGGGAGGCCGTTGGCACAGACGCGGGATCGCAACGTGATCCAGATCATCCGGGAAGCATCAGGACACCAGTGTGAATATGTGGACCCGAAAACGGGACAGCGGTGCATGCATCCGGCTGAAGGCGAACCGCATCATATCCGCACGCGGGGGGCTGGAGGCGAGGACAGGAGGGAGAACCTGATCCATCTCTGTGGCGTGCATCATCGGATGGCGCATGACGGGAATCTGGACCGAAACCATCTCATCCGTATCGTGGCTAACCGGGAAGGACTGAAGCCGGAAGAGGTGGCGGATCGCATCCGGCTCACGTACAAAGCCCCTGATCCTGTCCAGCCCCCGGAGCCGAAACTGGAGGAACTCGTGCAGGCGTATCATCAGATCGACGAACAGGAGCAGGAGAGCCGGTTCGTCAAAGGACAACTGTTGGACGCCATGCTGGCCGCAGGCGCAACTCAAAAGTACCTCTCACAGGAACTCGGCGTCAGCCCGTCACAAATTCGGGAATTGGTGCACGTCTACCGAACGTTTCCTGATCCGGCAAGCCGTATTCCGACACTTTCATGGTACCACCATCGGGTCGCTGCGCGTTCATCCAATCCACAGAAATACCTTGCACTTGCAGCAGACCAGTTGGTGAGCATACGCCAGCTCAGGGAACAAATTTTGAAAGACGAAGAGGGTGAGCATCTTGCCGCTAAGGACGAGAGCAGAGATCGCAAGAAAGCCGAAAAGCTGCTTGCTGAGGTTCGAGCGGTACTGGATACCGGAGGTGAGACCGCCGGATGGCTGGCAGATCGGTTGAGGGAGGAACTTGAAGGGAGGGTTGATATTGATCCTGGAAACTGCGTTACAAGTCGTAGACCGATTTGACCCCGGTCACGCGGATCGTGTGGCAAAGCTGACATTCGATCTGTCCCAGGCTTTGGGATATGAAAAAAAAGATGCCAGGGAGTTTTACTTGGCTGCCCGCTATCATGACATCGGGAAGATTGCGATTCCGAAAGCCGTGCTGCAAAAACGCGGAGAACTGACGCAGGAAGAAACGCGCTTGCTCCAAAAGCACGTGGAGTACGGCATGAGGATGACCCGGTACATCAAAAACAACCTGATACGTTCGATCATTGCCACCCATCACGAGCACTGGGACGGAAACGGCTATCCTCACAGGCTGAAGGGCGAGAACATCCCTTTGTGCGGGCGGATCGTCGCTATCTGCGACGTTTACGATGCCCTCACAACGGACAGGCCGTATCGGGCAGCATGGTCGCATGATAAAGCGGCATCTTACATCCGGGAGCGATCCGGGACACAGTTTGATCCCTTTCTGGTGGAGCCGTTTTTGCGTGTCGTGGTGCCGGTGGGTGGCACCGTGTGAACGGCGCGTCACACCTTGTCGGCGGGCTGACGGCGGGCGTGCTGCTGGGATACACAGAGCCTGTGGAGCTGGCCGCCATCGCGGTGGCAGCTTTGCTACCGGACATCGATCGCAAAAACAGCCTGATGGGCCGGTTCATTCCGGTCCTTCCGCATGTTCTGGAGAAGGCAATCGGGAAGCGCACGGTTACGCACTCGTTGTTGTTCGGAGCGGTGATCGCCGGGCTGCTGAACATGGGGTTACCATCCCTTATCCTCCCGTTTTTGATCGGCTTCGTGTCGCATCTTGCGCTGGATGTTTTTACCGGCCGCATTGCCCTGCTATGGCCGCTTCCGTGGAAGATGGGCGTCCCTCTCTTCGGTATACCGCCTGTTTTCATCGAAACCGCCACCGCCGTGATCTACGGCGTGTGGCTTGTATCGGGCGGGTACAAGTATTTTCAAAATCTCATTTGAAGGAGATGGATCACTTTGATGAAGTTGTGGAAAACCTTTTGCGTGTTGACGGTGTTTGCGATTGTGATCGGTTTCTTCGGCCTGACCACGGAAGAAGCAAGTGCACAATCGATCAAGGATCGGATTCAGCAGAGCCAAGGAACCGGGGGTACATCGTCTCTGGAAAGACAAGTTGATGAGTCTACGTCGGACCTGGTGAGCACGGCGCGTCGGATATTCGTGACCCTTACGATCCTGTTCGGGATCTGGTTGGCCATCACGTTCTTGAGAGGCGGATTTTCCCCGGACACTTTGCGTGACGCCAAAGGCCGGGTCGGGTTCTTTCTGCTGTTTATGATTCTGGCGTTCTGGACCGAACCCATTCTGGGGTTCTTGTTCAGCCTGTTCGGCATCGACCTGGCGACATTGTGAGGCCGCCATGAGCGAATTTCACCCCATTCCCTATCAATCCAAAATCCGGGAGAAGTTTATAACCTTGTTCGGGATCGGACTTTCGTTAACGCAGACGGCCTGGTGGGCGGTAGGCGGCATGCTGTCTTATCAAATGTCGCGTTTTGTCCCCAGGATTGGAGACGACTGGTTTTACAGTCGTCTCCATTATGCAATTCCGTTCGGGATTTGCTTGCTTTTGTGCCACGGGACACACGGACCGACGGGACTCGCGTTATGGAGATACGCGCTGGACGCGATATCCATTCGAATGCGCCCGCGAAAGTTTTCGTACCGAAAAACGTCATGCATGGAAGGAGGATGAACCGTGCTTTACATCCTGCTGGCAGCCGCCCTGGTGGCGGCTGTTTTGCTTTACATGAGAAAACCTGCGCCGAAAACGACACAGGATGTCATCGGAGATACCGAAATCACACAGGATGGCTTGATCAAATCCGGAAATACCTATCGGATCGTGATCGAGGTTGAACCGAAGAACCTTGATACGGTGTCCGAGACCGAGCGCAGAAGCGTATGGATGAACTTTTTCTCGCTCATCAATACGTTAAACATTCCGTACACACTGCTTGCCCACTCCAGGATTTTTGAGGCAAAAGATTACCTTTCCGATTTTGAAAAACGATTGGAAAACTTGCCCGATGCCCTCCAGGAATCCGGCCGGCATGTGATCGCTCATCTTCAGCAGATGGAAGATTCGCATATCCGCGACAAATCCGGTTATGTGATCCTGAAGTATGATCCCGTGGCCGGACAAACGGGAAATCTGAACACTGGGGTTGGCATGCTGGATCGCGCGATTGGCAAAAGTGGACAGAAGAAGCTATCCGCGAAAGAAAAGTCGGATTTGGCAGAGCAAATGCTCATGGATGCCGCTGATCTGGTATGCGGTTTTTGTGAGCAAGTCGGGATGCGGTATCAACGCCTGAACCGTGTCGGTGTCCTGAATGTCACGTATCAGCTCTTGCAACGCGATATGTCGCCGCATGCCCGGATGGTCGACGCGGTGGAGTCGGACGCGTTCAGCCCGTTCAAACGTTCAGTCACGCGGGAAGTGATGCAACATGGCTAAAATCAAATGGGCTTCTTTGTCCAAACTGATGCCCGAACCGGATCGCCGTGAAAGACCGGGTCGATGCGAATGCGGCAAGTCCGTCTTCAGGTTACGGTACCAGCACGGAAACCTGATCCGGACCTGCAAGTCATGCGGCGCTGAGCGCGTGGTTTGAGAAAGGAGAGAACGTGATGTTTGCCGAGTGGCTTAGCCGAAAGAAAGTTGCAAGCGACGACCATCCCTATCCCGGGAAAGCCGGCGGCATGGATCTGGCTGCGCCGTCCATGATTCGGGACCTTCTTCCGAATGAAAAGACGCAAAAAGAAAAAGTGACGGATTATGCCGTGGAAGTGGGCGGAACGATTACACCGGCGAGGTATTTCCGCTCGTTTTTCGCCGAGATCATGAGCGGGCACACCTGGAGCGGCATGCTGGAGATGGACAGCAGATTCGGAAGCGGAGATGTGGACTTGGCCATCCACGTCGAGCCGACCAGCAACGACAAGGAACTGGATGCCATTGGCCGCCGGATCGCCGGACTCCTGGCCGATTTGGCTGAAGAAAAAGACGTTCGCAAGATCGACGCCATGCGTGATGAGATTGCGGATCTCAAGGAGCGGCAAAAACGTATACGGCTGAATGTTGAGCGAAGCTTCCGAGTTGCCGTCCAATTGGTTGTGAGTGCCCCCGAATACAAGGGGTTGCTTCAAATGTGCCGTTCGTTGGTTCAACGCTTTGCAGGCAAGTCCATCTATTTGCGTGCTGCGGATGCAAGGCAGCTCGAAGCGTTGCAAGCAATCCTGCCAACGGCACCGACGACCCGAATTCCGAAAGAACGTTTCTTGTCGCTGGAAAGTTCCAATCTGGCCGATCTTTTCCCGTTTGCAGGCGGCGGCCTGTCCCACCGGACAGGCGTCGTCATCGGCAATGACCAGTACAATAGACCCGTGTGGCTGGACAACTGGCATCCTGACCTTGCGAACCAGCACATGTGCATCATCGGGCGGTCCGGCGCGGGAAAGACCTACAGCATATCGCTGATCCTCCATCGGTCTGCCCTGTACGGCAGGAAAGTGGGCATCATCGACTGGAAAGGGGAATACGGAGACTTTCTCACCGCGGTTGGGTGCCCGCATCTGGATTTGCACGAACGATCCAGGCACCGGATCAATCCGTATGATGTGGAAATCACGGAACTCCCCGACGGTTCGCGGTATGTGGACATTGAAGAGGCGGCTAACGCCGTACAAGCGGTTGTGTTCAAAATGATTCGCGTGTATGACGAAACGGCGCTTTCAGGAGAAGTGAAGGTATTCATCGGCAACGCCATCCGGGAGCAATACCGGGAGTGCGGCATCACAGAAGAGCCGGACAGTTTGTATGAAACCGGTGAAAAAGACGGGCAGTTCGGACGTCGACGCATAAAGATGCCGGAGCTCATCGGATTGTACCGGAAAATGGCGGAGGCGGAAAGCGAGGCCGTCAGGAAAGCCGCCGAAATGTTGAAGCCTTTCACACGCGAAGGCAATATGCCGTCATACGCGATATTTGATGGGCAATCTACCGTTGAAATCGCGAACGCGCCGATATTCGGTTTTGCGATCAACCGTCTTGATCCGGAGATCATGCGTCCCATCGGCCTTTTCATTGCGACACGCTGGATGATGGAGCGTTGGGCGAAACGACAACCGCAGGCACAAAAATTGCTGGTCATTGAAGAATGCCAAAACATCTTCAACGATCCGGATGTGGGTTCGGTGTGGGCGGAATCGGCGTACCGCGAAGCGCGGAGCACGAATACAGGCGTTGTTGCCGTTACGCAAGGTTTGGAAGTGTTCACGCGCTCTCATGCCGGAATGGCGGCGATCAAGAACAGCCCTGTGAAGCTCATCGGCATCCAGGAACCGCTGGACATTGAAGCGGTGCAAGGGAAACTTGCGCTCACCGAAGGCGAAGCGCATTTTCTCGTCTACCAGGCGAGAAAAGGCGACATGGTCGTCAAGGTGGACGATCAGTCGGTCATCGTGCGGGTGGATGCCAGCCCCTGGGAGCACATGCTTTTCACGAGCGACCCGAATGATCCCGAGTATGCCGCCAGAAAGACCTATATACGCGATCTTTTGCGGGAGGATGAATGATGCGAAGGATCGTTTTGTTGGCGTGCTGTCTCCTGTTCCTGTTTCCGGTCCATGCCTTCGCGAACGAAGGCATACTGGGAGATGCGATAGCCGAGATGTCCGAAGAGAAACCCGGGATATTTGAAAGAACGGTCGCTGGTCTCATCATCGATCCGGCGAACTGGATATTGAATCTTTTGGGGATGACCGATCCGGTCATCCTTGTTTTCGGGAAAAACCCATCTGCGGACGAATCCGGATTTCTACAGGGAAGTTGTGCCGGACGTTATGAGTGTTCGGATGGTCTTGTGCTCGGCGTGTTTGAATCCGGGCTGATGGACGCGGTTGATGCGCTTTACCGGACGTTCGAGCGATTCACACCTTTCCCGCTTGTCATCGCGCTTCTGTTGATCGCAGTGCTATTGCTCTTTCGCGGGGCATCTGCGGAAGGGAGAAGCCGTGCCAAAGACTATATGGTGGCGTTTCTGATCGGCGTGGCGGCGCTCAGGTTCGGCTACTATCTTTGGGTATTCGCGGCCAAGGTGATTCAAACCTTCACCGAGCTGATTTGGTCGACCATGATGGACTGGGGTATCGAACCGTCACTTTTTCTTGAAATGTTTTGGGGTACCCGGGACGGGTACGCGCAAAACCTGGGCATGAAAAGCCTCGGTCTGGCCGTTTTGGTATTGATCGCAGCGTTCATGGTCATTGTGATCAATTATCAATACATGGTTCGAAAAATCATGCTCATGGTTTTACTCGTGCTGTTTCCCGTGACGTGCGTACTCACGGTCTTTCCGAAGTTCCGGCACTCCCTACAAACGTGGTGGGATGAGTTTTTGTCGAATCTGGTGCTTCCCGCAGCCCATGCACTTGCGCTCGGGCCGTTTTTCCTGATGATGCGTTTTTCATCGTCATCCTTGTCGATATGGCTCATCATCGTCTATATGTTCGCCCTCCCGGCCATCGCGGGCCTGGTGCGAAAACTGGTGGGAGCAGAGGACAGTGCAGGGGGCGTATGGGGCGCAATGTCGGGTATAGCCGGTCTGGCCGGTCTGATGTCGCTCACCAAAATGATGCGTCCTCGCGGCGGAAAGCCCGGAAAAGAAAGCGGAGGAAGTGCGGTGGCGACTGAAGGCGGTACGACTGCCGGATCGTCGTCGGTCATGACAGCAAGCGGCGAAGCAACGGCGGTCGTCGCATCAGGCGCAGCTGCTGGCGGGACAAGAACAAGGGCATTGGCAACCAAAGCCGTTTCGTATGGCGGCAAGGCAGCGGGGTACGGTCTTCGGTTTGCCGGAGCCGCAGCCGGGGGTGTGATCGGCTACACGGCGGGCGTCATGACAGGAAACAGTGGCATGGCGACGGTAGGAGCGATGCTGGGTGGCAAAATGGGACGAAAAACGGCGGACTGGACAGGGCGAGGTATAGAGCTTGCCGGGAAAGGAGCGGCATGGGCTAGTACGAAAGCCGCGCCGGTGATTCACCGGGTGTCTCAGGCTGTAGATCGGCGTTTAACAAATCAGTTATCGCAAGTTCCCGAAAGAACCGAACAAAAGGAAGCCATTCCGGAAATTTCGGAAAGATCAATCAGTATTCATTTTCCTGCCGGATATAAACCTGCAGCGGAGGATTTCTGGAGAGATGTAGACTTGAACAAACGATATAACCGTGAGTATGTTGCAGAACTTGTGAACAACAAGAAATTGCAAAGGCAAAACGAATTGGAACAGGCGTTTTTGAAGCAAAGCCGAGACTATTACGTGTAGGAGGGACGGGATTCTGATCAAACAGGTCGCCAAGTCCATGGCGAAAAGGTATGCAAAAAAACTGATCATCAAGCTTCTGATTGCGACCTCCAAAATATGGGGGTCTGCTTTATTAATCTTCATTTTTGCGGTGCTGGGCTATTTTCTTGTCTATGAACTTCCGAAGCAGGCAATCCTCGGGATTTTCGACGAAAACGATCGGGATGCGGTGTTCGAATACGGGGAGAAAAACGGTGCCGACGTGATGCAGCGCTACCCGGAAGTCGCTGCGAGATGGAACGAAGGATTGTCGGAGGAACAGATGTCACAAGTGGATCAATATGAACTGGACTGGGCGTGGCTTGCTGCTATAGATCGAGTGCTCGGCGACCCGGAAATATCAGGGAAACGGAGTCCCAAAGAGTTGGTGCTAATTCCGGAAGAAACGTTTGAGTTGGTCAAGCCTAAGTTTGAATGGGAGAAATACCCCTATGAAACCGTCACTGTTTCCTGTGTGGTCGAAGATGATGAAGATGAGACGGGAGATGAGGAATTAGAAGGCGACACCACCAAGTCAGAAAGAAACACGCGCATCGTGACTTCTCGAACTTCGGGATTCAACGTGCTGCTCAAGAAAGCTGTCACAATACACGGGACGTACATTTATGAATACACCCAAGAAACGAAGGAAAGCACAGCTGACAGTGAGTGCGGTTCATTGGTTTCGACGTACACGTCCTACGTGTTGTCGGGGATTAGGGCTTACGATAACGATTACGAGCCGCTGCGAAAGGTCATGAAGGATTATGGAATTGTTTCTGAAAAAGATCAGAACGATCTCATTGACTATTGGAACGAATTTCTGAGCGATCCAGACGGTTCAGATCATGATCCGCTTCCGGGCGATTGGGTACCTATGGAAGGTGAGTTAATGTGGCCGCTCGATATCGGAGCAGGGAGAATATCTTCACGGTTTGGCTATCGGGTTCACCCAATCACCGGCGACCGCAAGCTACACGCGGGCGTGGACATTGCCGCACCCAAAGGCACCGAAGTATATGCGTCGGCAGACGGAAAAGTGGTTCACGCGGGAAACCTTGGCAACGCCGGACTGGCGATCATTTTGGACCACGGCGATTTGGAGACGAGATATTACCATCTCAGTCAAGTGGATGTTCACAAAGGAGCATCCGTGACTCGTGGGGAAAGCATTGCAAAAGTCGGATCAACCGGAGCCTCTACCGGCCCGCATCTGCATTTTGAGATTCGGATTGCCGGAGAACCGGTTGATCCGCTTTTGTATTACACAGAGGGAGGAAACGCAGAATGAAGCGTTTGTGCTATTGGCTTGTTGTACTGCTATCGGTCATCTCGCTTGTCACAACAACGGTGGCGGCTGAATCCATTACGGATTCCGTCAAAAGAGAGTCACAGAACTTCGATCCGGATCAGGCTGCAAAACAATTGGAGAATAAAGCAGAAGAGTTGATGGAGTTTGCAAAATCCGGGAGCAAATTATATATTGCGTCGGCCCTGATTGTTTTTTTGGTGCTCCTCCTCGGCGGCCTGTTTTCAAAAAAACTGGTCCGCATGGCGTTTTGTTTTCTTCCCATCGCAGCAGTGGGGTATATCATCCTGAACTACTGGCCGGAGATACGAGATGGATTCGCGGCTTTTGTGAAGTGGTTATTCACGGATTCGGGGATGGATACGGATGGTGGCACGAATGAAACTGCATCTGGTGTTTGATGCGGCTACTTCCGAGCCACTATCCGCAGCACTCCAAAGGCACGGGTACGAGGTATCCGGGACGGACGCGACACTGGAGCAGTTTGCACTCGCGGCAGAGGCCGGCCAGATCACAGCTGATCTGGCCATTGTTGACGCGACAGCCGGCATTGTACTCAAAGCGGACAGCTCGAGATTCCTGCGCGCTGTCCGTGGGGATATCCCGGATACGCGACTGATCGTGATCCTGCCCGTCGAAGCGGACGAGGCATGGATCAATGAGATTGGAGCGCTGGGCATCTACGATGTGTATGCCGTTGAGCAATTCGCGATCGAGGATATCCTGGCCTGGATCGAAATCAAAAGAACCATTCGCGATCTGGGGGAACAGAAATCCGGACTAAACGGCAAGGTGCCCGGAAGAAAAATGAAGCTCGTCCCGAAAGAAACGAAAAAATCGTTCCTCAATAGCTTTCGCTGGAAAGGCGAGCGGCGAGTATGGATCGAAGATGATGATCTGATGGACATGGACGATGTTCCCAATGCGCCGAAAGTCATTTATAAAACGAAGATTATTGGAAGCAGCGTTGTTGCGGTGGGCGGTGCCCACAGACGCGCGGGCACGACACACACGGCGATCCAGCTTGCGGTGTTGCTTATGCGTTCCGGTTTGAAAACCGCCCTGCTGGAATATCGCGCGGCGGATGACCACGAATCCGATCTGGTTTGGATCAAACCGGATGATGCCGGTGAAACGTCGTTTGAAATGGATGGAATCGTGTTTTATCCGGCATGCAAATCCATCGGGGAAATTATTTCCCGCGGGCATGACGCCGTTGTCATCGACGCAGGGACGCTGGATGAACCGGCTGCGCTGGATGAGTGGCGAAGGGCGGCCGTTCGGATCATCACGATAAGTGCAGCTCCGTGGGATGTGGGACGGGCGAAGCTGTCGGAATTTGCGGCAGATCAGGCGGCAATCGTTGTCAATTATGCAACGCAGGGTATGTATGAAACCGTCTACGAACTGCTGAAGCATCATGAGAAGCCCATCGTGCACAATCGCGGCGGATACGATCCGTTCAGCCCGGACTTGTCGCTTGTACCGATTGTTTCAACTCTGTTGCCGGAAAAGAGAAGGAGGAAGGTATTTTGAAAGTACGTTGGCAAGCGGTTTTGGCGGTGGCCATCATGCTCGTGGGGGTCGGTGGGCTTATCGCATATGACTATTACATTCGACCGGTTCTGTTGGCCAAAACCGTTGTAATGGCAAAAGAGGAAATTGCGGAAAATCAGGTGATTACCGAGGACATGCTGGTGTTGGCGAGAGTGCCAAATGATCTCGTTCCGTCCGGAGCCATCGTCAGGCCCGAGGGAATCATCGGGAAGGCTGCCATTGTATCCATCGGCGCGGGTACCATGTTGACGAAGCCAATGGTGGATATAGAAGGGCTTCTTCCGAAAAAAGGGGAGGTCATTTTTCCCATTCCGAAAGAGGCGATCTTCGCGGTGAACGGGTCGCTCCGGAAGCATGACGTGGTGGATATCAACCTTATTGCAAAAGAACAGGCGAATGAAGGTGCAGAAACGGAACGAATGAGATCTGCTGAACCGATTATCAAAGGTGCGCGCGTCGTGTACGCTCGCACAGAAGACAACCAATCCGTCAAGGATTCGGAAAAGGGCGATATCAACCAACGCGAAACGGCAACCGGTCGGGTCGCTACGGTCGAAATTCTCATTACCGAGGAAGAACGGGACAAGATCATTCGCGAAATTGAAAATGAAAATCGATTGTGGATCGCGAGGGTGGGCAAATGAACAAAAGCATCTTTGTTTTCGGATTTGATCAGCTCTGGGTGCAACGCCTCCGGGAAGAAGGATACGAGGTCGTCGTTCAAAGGGAGATGCCCGCTGCCGATGCACTTCAAGATCAGGTGCTTGTGGTGACCAGCGTTCAGGTGGCACCGGAGAATTTGTACGAACTTCGCCGCACTTTTCCCGACGCAACGATTCTGTACCATCATCTTAACCAAAACGGAATTCGCGAAAGCCTTCACGTACATGCTGTGGCGGCTACGCACGGCATTGAATATCTTTCGCCTCGTGCAACCGTGGAGACGCTCTTGCGAAAGTTTGAAATCATTTTTGAGAAGAAAAGCGAATCGGCTGCGCGAATCGTGGGGTTCTTTGGAAGCGGCATGGGTGTTGGCGTCACCAGCCTCGCTGCGACGTTTGCTTCTCAATTGACGCGGCATCAAAAAGTCATCCTGCTGGGGTTGGATTTGTTCCATCCTGGCTGGTATGAGCGGCCAACGGTTTCGCTGGACGCGTGGCAACCGCGTCTTACGGGCAAGGTGTTGCAAGCATCAGACTTTGATATGCTGATCGAGCATGAGGGATTTCTGTATCTTCCGGGAAACTTTGATATCCTTGCGATCCAACAGTATACAGAAGAGGAAATGGAGTACCTCTTAGAAAAGGCGTGCGAAGCCGCCGATATTGTGGTGCTCGACTGCGGGAGCGTGCCGGAGTCCGCAGGTTGGTATGTCGGATTGCAGAAGGCGTCCATAAGGTATTTTGTGACCCACCCAGCCCATCATCATACGATCCGGCCCATTATGGACGTGGTACGGCATTTGGACATGGATTCGTCGATGTTCCAGCTTATCGTCAACCGTATCGATGTGGATGGCGGATTTCTTAAAGGCTCTGACCTCGCCGCTGAGTATCAGATGCTCTGGTCAGGCATCGAGATTCCTTTCGTATCCATGCCGATGGATAAAATCGTGCTGCCGCTTGGCAAAAAGGTGTTGAACGCCGTTGCGGCGGCTGCAAACGGAGTGCTCAAAGCGTATGGAATGGAAGGTGAACGCAAGAAAGGAGGGATCTTCCGATAATGTTTACCCTCCGGGATAAAATGCACCTCAAGCGTGGGGAAGACGATATCTTTGTGTTCCTTGATCGGATGAAGGCGGAATTGAGAGACAGACTCGAAGCGAACGAAAGCTATCACAAACTGAACGAGCGGGCTGTAACAGGCGATCCGGAGGCCGTAGCATTTTTTCTTAATGAAATCGAGAAGTATATGCGCACCCATCCATATACGGGTGAAATTCCACAACCTTACCGATCGGCTTCGGAAGCATTATACCAGGAATGGAAAGGATTCGGTCCCGCGTACCAATGGTTTGTCGATCCGAAGTATGCCGAATCCAGCGGCATGCAAATCATCGGGACACGCATCTTTTACAAAGAAGGCGGCGAATACAAACTCTCGGAATACCGGTTTCGCAGTTTTGAACGTGTGGAACAACTCGTTCGTTCACTGGTGACCAACGACGAGCGAGTTTCCATCAACGAAAGCAATCCGGAAGCCGAACTGAAGATGGATGATCCACTGTGGCCGGGGCGTCATATTCGGCTTGCGATCTGGAAATCACCCCGCGTATGGGAAGAATACACCACGATCACCGCGCGCCGGCAGGTGATCGAATATTTGTCCCTACAGGATCAGGCAGGATCGGGAAGCATTCCGCATGATGCAGTGCCGATGCTGAAGAACCTTGCGCGAACCTTCCGGAATACAATTATCGCCGGACCGGTGGACAGCGGCAAAAGCACGTTCGCAAATACCATTGTGGGCGAACAGCTTTCAGCCTCTGTAAGAAAGTTGGGCGTGGTCATGATCGAGAAGCATCCGGAATCGATTATCCCTTACGTGTTCCAGCAGCATCGCATCATCCCGGTTCGCGCGGAAGACCGCGATTTGATGGAGATTGGCGTGAAGAGCCTGCGTATGGATGCGAATGTCATCTACATGACGGAAATGCGCAACCTGGAATGGCGTTTCTTTTTGTGGGCGGCTTCAAAAGGGTATGACGGGATTGTGGGAACGTATCACACGAAGGATGCGCAGGATATTCCGTACCAGGCTGCTGTTTCAGTATATACGGAACATGGCGGTGAACTGAAAGGCTATCTCATCGACGCGCTCAATTCGTGTGAACTGGTCTTCATCATGGATGATATCCACGGCAAAAAGCGGCTTGTGCGCGTGTCGGAAATTGTCTATGACGAGCAGGAACAGACGGTATATGCGAACGATCTGATGCGTTTTAACGGAGAGGGATGGGAATATCATGCCGCCGTAACCGACGCCATGATTCGGAGAATGGAGAAAAAGAACCCGCAAGCCATGCGGGATTTTTTGCATGAATTGAAAATGCTGGCGACGAGACTACCGATGAAAGATCATCCGATGACCGAAAGCATCGTATCAAGAAAAGTGTTGCGGGGGTGATCAAACTGGATCTGATCAGATTGTTCATCATGGCCTTGCCGCTCGTTGGGTTGATCTGGGCCTCTATCCTGATAGCCGATGTCCAGATGCAAAAAAGGAGCGTACGGATCGGTTACAAATTGCGGCGGCGACTGTTTACAGTAAAGTACCGGGATTATGGTCTCATCCGTCATCTGGACCGGCTGATGTTCCTTGCCGCGCGGCATTATCGTCCTGTGGAAAGCGCCATTCGTTTTTGTCTGTTTTGTCTGCTGGCAGCTGCCGCCGTCTTTGCGCTATTGGCTACCTTTATCCCGTGGCAACGATCGTCTGCCCTGGCAGTCATCCTCGGGGTTGGTATCCCATATCTGATTTTGCGCATACGACACGCGGAGCGAGGTGTAAAGGCGAGTTACGACCTGGCGGAAGTCATCAAGCTGCTTTCCCGTCACGCCCATTTGCCGGTGCATACAGCGCTCAAGCGTACTGCGGAAAACTTGTCGGATCGAAGCGTCCTGAAGCGTCCTGTCATGGTTCTGGCGGACGCTTTTTCATCGTATGGATCGCCCGATGAACTGCAACAGGAGGCCTTTCGGTTCGCCTCGACGATCGGCACGACGTTCGCCACCCAACTCGTCATGGAACTCATTCATGCTGAACGTGACGGGTCCAAACACTTAAACCAATCACTCAAGTTTATAAATGAAGCCATCGAGGGCCAGCGAAACGCGGTGCTTGGCGTGAAAAAGGAAAATCAAGATGCGATTGCCCTTGGTATTTGGGTCAATCTTGCGGTTATCGCTATATTATCCTGGTCAACCGCATCGTTTCTGACCTGGAGTACGTTTTTTCGGTTGATCACCCAGACGGAAATCGGCGTCACACTGTCACTTGCGGTGGCTGGCAGTCTGGTGACGGCCTTTTTTATCGGGCGAGTCTTGTCCCGTCCAAAACTGGACTATTGAGGGGAATGTTATGCGCTACATCTTTCTTTTATTGGCTGCCGGCGGGCTGGCATGGATGGCCACGCTGATGGCCACGGCGGATGCAAAAATCAGAAAGCGATTGTACAGACGGCTGGATGCAAAACGCCTTGCCGATCAGCTGCATAACGATTCGCTTCAAAAAGCGCTGAGTGATGCAGGGTTTTCGATCTCGGCGAAGCGGTTCAATCTGTTCCGCCTTTTGATCATCCTGACGATCCTGGTTACAGAGCTGGGATCGTCTTTTATTACCGGTGAGCGGTCCGTATGGCCGCTCTTCATGGTGTTTCTGATCTGGTTTACAACCACTCCGCGTCCGATGACGCTCGGGTGGTTTGTATATACAAAACTGAAGCAAAGGAGGGAAAGACAAAAGAATCGGGAACTGATCGCGCTCATCAGACTGCATGAGCAGAACAAGCGCGGCCAGAACCTGAAGTTTGACGTGTTTTTGAAACGTGTGGCGAACCATTTTGAGTTTCTGGGGAAGGAGTTGATCGCGCTGTCCGAACGGGTCACGGATGATGGTTTGGAAGATGCCATCCGGTGGTTTACAAGCCTTTTCCCGGACCACCCGTTTGCCGGACAGATCGGCACCATCCTGCTCGCGACCGAGCAGTTGCCATCGGAAGAGGCGGTGCCGTATCTGGAACAGGAAAGTCACACCATCGCCCGGATATCCAGTGATTTGTATGCGGAGCGGTGGAACACGTTGTCGACACTCGCACTGATCGTCAATGCGACACCGAGCTTTGCGATGTTTTTTCTGGTGATCGCATTGGTACTGTATCATATTACTTCTATCCAAAATCTATTGTTCTAGGAGGAAAAAAATGAAAGACAAACTGCTGACCTATGCATTCATCGTGATGATGGTATTCGTTTTGTTCGCTTTTGCTTGGCCGATCTTCAGAGATGTTGTCTCCGATCAGGTTCAGAAGATTGATGACGCCGTACCGAAGGTAACGATGAACTGATGCAAAAGGAGGGAGGAGGCGCGTTCTACGTTTGAACGCGCCTTTACCATGAAGGATAAACTGATCGCCATTTCGCTTTTCGTCGTTGCCGCGATGGTCATTGCCGGTCTGTTTATCGCTGCTTACGAAAACGCTTTTGAAAAAGTACAGGACGGTGTGGTTACGACGCTCAAGCAAACTGAAAATTATTGAGGGCTGAGGCAATATGAAAGAAACGTTGCTCCGGGCGATTTACATGCCGGTGTTGTTTTATATCCTCCTGCAGCCGCTGTACAGTTATCTGGACTATATGTATGATACGGCAGTCAAAGCCAACGCTGCGTATCTCACACAAAAGGCGGCGGTGGAGGGGAAAGTGACGCCTCAACTGCGGCAAGAGGTGATCAACAAGCTGACCGCAATCGGATTCCACGAAGACGAAATCCAGATCGAAAGCGATGCGGTGACCCGGTATCGCGGTGAGCGGATCGACGTGACGATCAGGGTGAATCGCAAACGCACGTTATTCCCGTATATTTTCACTTCCGAGTCGATGCCGGACGATTATGTCGGACATGGCACAATCATGTCCGAGTATATGGACTGATGGCCGATGGACTTTACGATCAAGCTGTCGTTTATCGTTGTGCTCTTTACCTTCGCCTGGCTTTATCAGGAACAAAATCAGGAATGGGATTTACAACGCAACGTTATGAAAGAAGCAAATAACCATTCCGCACACGATGCAGCGCTTCAGGTGGACGAGGAGGCGAAGAGTGCCGGGCGTCTGGTCATCGATCCGGCGCGGGCGCGATCCGCCTTCGAAGAGACCTTGCGCCGGAATCTCGCGCTGGATGAGACGCTTTCCCCGCTGCCGGGCAGCCCCCTGACATCAGGCGTCCGCATCGTCCACTTCGAGATATTGGACGACACCAACTCGACGTTTCCATTCTTTTATGAGGCTCATGGGCTTGCACAGTGGGTGTACTACCCGTCTGTCGTCAGTGTCATCGAGACGGACCATCCGCAGCTGGTGCGGCGCATTTTTCAACAAAAACCGATCCAGGTTCCGACCGTACAGGAACACAAGGAGAACAGGCGGTGAGAACTGTTCTCCTTGTTCATCTTGAGGGGAGAGTGATGGCGGAAAGACTTGAGAACGCCGAGTGCTCTCAGCTTACCGACCTGTTTGAACTTGAGAGAAAGAAATGCCAAGAAAGATTAAAATATGTTGCATCCTATCAAATCCCGTGCTAAAATGGATACACAACCAAATAGGCGAAGCCTATCTTAAAAATTGGAAAAATGTACCAAAAGAAATCCCTCGTATGAGGGAATTTCTTCGTTTATGGGGAAAAATTCAAAAAGCCTTTTGAACGCACGGGAGGGATGAAGATGGGTAATAGAGAGCAAGATATGTGGAGTGCCGGATTGTTTCTGGGCGCTTTCGCGCTGCTGTACCTGTACGGGAAGGTCTTTAGCGTGGTTGTAAAAGGATTGTACCTGTTTCTGCGCTGGGCATGGCGGAAATATCCGGGCTTTTGCAATGGAACGTTGGCGACCGCGCTGATCGCCGCCGCTTCTTATGGCGCAACTTACTGCTTCTTGTGGCTTCCGGTCAAAGATGTGTTCCAATGGTTCGAGTTCGCATGGTGGCTGCCTCATGCAGTATCGATAGTGGCAACAGGAGCGTATTTGTGGCACAAAATCCAGAAGGCCCGGCCTGAAACCGGACAAAAGAAAGCCGGACACGTCACGCTGCAACCGGCGCATATCGAATACAACGCGGTCGAAGCGCCGGGACAAAAGATCGTCCGGATCAGGAATCTGCGAGGAAACACGAGTCCGGCTTTGCATGCTGAATTGAAGCGTCAGGGGCTGGACGGGTTGATGAGGGAAGCGAAGAAAGTTCCGTGGGCGGATCAGGTGATCCTGGCATCCGCAACGCCGGTTCAGCCGATACAACGCATGGCAGTCGGAGAGAACCGTATTCATCAGAGGCCGAGAGTGAAGAGCAAACTTCGATTTGAAGGATGCGAGCCAAAGACGAACCGCAGCTTGCCGCCGAGGTTTTGAAAAGCGTAACTCAACCGCATGCGTATGCGGTTTTTTTGCTTATTAATAGAAGAATTCGTCACACATATTTTGAATGGAGAGAGGGAGTTTCGAGATATGTTTCGCGATAAAGAACATGAAGAATTTTTTTGTTCCGCAATCGCCAAAGTGAGGATGGAAAATGATCCGTACCGGCAGGCGTTGTTTTATTTGCTTGGGTTGACAGAAGAAACGAGAAGACACATCCGGGATTTGTACGATTTTAATAGCAACTCGATTGTTCTCTACGGCCTCCGTGCGCCGTGGCAGACTGGAACAACTCTGAGGGTGTGCAGACTCGCATTTAACTTGTACAACGGATATTGCGAAGACAATGTGAACAGCTTTACGCCGTATGAGTTGTTTGACACAGAGTATCGGGAGTATTTGTGGATCGCCATCCGACTGCGGTATGAGTCCGGCTTCCAGCCAACAAGAACATATGATCGCATAACGAGTGGAAGAATCATGAATGCTATGCTAGAATAGCGCTGTACAGCGAAAATCGGCTTACAAGGGCGGTCGGCTAAAGCGGATAACGAACACATGTTTCTAATAATCCTTGAGAGAGTGGGAAAAATGTGGTACAACTGAAATGAGGCGAGAGAACCACCAAACCCCGGAAACGGGGCATTTTTGCATTAATAAGGACAATTTCAAAAACGCATTTGTTACAAGGTTGCAAAGGAGTGGTGTTGATGTTCAAGAAACTGCTGATTATCGGTGTTGTTGGCGTTCTGTCGCTCTTTTCGATTGGGGCCGCGGCCGCCAATCAGACGACTCCCCGTCAGTTCAATCTGCCGATCAAGGTGCTGTACAATGCGCGGCAAATCGCCAGCGACGTGCAGCCGGAAGCGAAGAACGGCGTCGTATTCGTCCCGTTCCGTGCGGTGGCCGATGCGCTCGGCGCGCAGCTTGACGTGACGCCGGACTGGAAGACGATCACCTTCATCCGGGACGACCGGAGGGTAACGATCACCTTGGGATCCAAGACGGCCTATGTGAACGGAGAGAAGATGGAGCTGCTTGCGGCGCCGTATGCGACGAAAGGGCGGACGATGGTGCCAACCCGGTTCGTCTCGGAGCAGCTGGGCGAGACGGTGGAGTGGGATTCGCTGAGCCGGTATGTGTGGATCGGCCACAAGAATGTGCCAACCCTGGAGGAAGTAACGGAGAAGGTGGATATTGAGCCGTATCTGCATTACTTTACGGGGAAGAGAGCAGCAAGTGTCTTGGAAAATGACAATTACAACAGCCCGGATTTCCTCAAGCCATTAACAACGGCTCGCATAATCAAGGAAACGGACTGGCCGCTTGTAATTGCTGGCACCCCGATTGCGCGGGTTGACCGGGTAGTAATTGACGGGAAAGAATACTTCCGCACGGTTTCAACAAAGAAAGGACTACTTGGAACATCGTTTTATCTGTTGCAAACCGGCCAGCCGTTAAAACTACGTGGAGAAAACACTTCTATGCGCGAGTATGTAAGTGAATGGCGGGCGTTTTACAATCCGGTTATTAATTCGTTCGACGAAACTGATTTTGGCATCAAGGATTATAAAAACATAAAACTTAAAGATATAGAATATATCGGAGTTCGATCCAGATCAGATTCCGTCATTCTCATGGAGAACTACTTCAAGTGAGGGATGGCCAATGAAACGGCGTAGAAAGTGGACGGTGTATGTGCTTATCCTAAGCTTCATGCTACCGCTCATTGCTCCATTCTTCACCTTGCTTCCCGAACGGGCGGCGGCGGAAGAACTGAATTTCGGCAACGCGCACATTACGCCGTATCAGAACAAGGATGAGAACGGCAAGGTCGAAGGACCGCCGACATGGCGGTATGCCATCGCAATGATGACGCTCGATCTTTGGCGCAATACCGCAGGGGTATGGTCGCCTGTAGCACCAGGGCAATCATTTGGTTACGGCGTATTGGATTGGGAATACAACTTTTCATTCAATGACCGAGTTGTCCGAAATGTTGAAGTGTTCAAGTTTGATCCGAGCAACCCTGAACATCGGGAATTTTTTGAAAAATCTCGTGCTGGAGCAATTTATAGCGATTACAAAGATTATATTTCTCAAATTGACAGCTTTCGTATGACCCCTACCCCGCCGAACGGAATGGGAACAAATGCTGTTTCTTTTGCTCTAGATCTAGCAGGCAAATCTAACGGAATAGGCTTACCTATTGATTGTCCGGGTTGTGTTGGACAAGCCAAAGGGGAGCGTTACTACTTTGCGATCGGCTTAAAGTTTGAACTGGACGGTCAGAAACGTGTACGGTTTTTCGATGCTGAAGCCAAAAAACGGATCCCGTATCAGGGAACAACGGCAGACTTGATCTACAACATGCAAAAGGGCACGACCGTGACGACGGAAGTGCCGACCATTCCGGGATATCGGTATGTGGGCTATAAAAAGAAGACCTACATGACGTACTGGCCGGGCGGAAATTGCGAAGAGGCGGATGGTGCGGGCGGAAGTTGTGGAGAGCCGGATGGTGAGATCATCCCAGGGACGCCGCCGTCATTTGTGTACGATGGCAACTTTGACACGTACATCGTACAGCTCTATTATGAACCGGATACCGCACCGGACAAGCCCGACCTGGTGGCGGTGGACATTACAGCGAACGGTCCCATTGAGGTCGGCAAACCGGCCAGCTTCACAGCAAGATGGCGCGTCGATAATAAAGAGACCGGGAAACCGTACAACGTGAAGGTCATGGTCGATGGTTCCGAGGTAAAGTTACAAAGTCAGCCAGCCAGCGGACCGGGCGATTATTCGATGAACTTCACCTACACGTTCACGTCCGCAGAGCAGAAGACGTTCCTGCTTGTGGTGGACAGCGCCAACGCGATTGCGGAGAGCAACGAGAACAACAACCAGGTGTCCAGGCCGTTTACGGCCGTGGATCCAAACAAATCTTTCACCGGCGATTTCGACGTGTTGCCGCCGGTGATTGATTATCGAGAGCCTTTTGCTTTGAAGCCGAAGAATTTTGTGTTCAACGGCTGTACCTATGACGGCCATCGTTACAAAATCGAACGGGATGGCCGGAGTAATTACACGTCATGGGCCAATGGAGAAAATGTGGTTCATTCGTACACGTACAGCACATATCCTTCGGTGATCGCCGTCGGCACACATACCATAACCCTGGAGATCCGGACGAAGGAATGCGGTACGAAGCAGCCGGCCACCCATACGCTTGTCGTGAACGGGCCGAGCAAAAACAGTCCGCCGATGTTCCAGGTTGCGTGGGTACGGCCGGGCACGAACGTTCCAGTATCGCAAGTGTTCGAGGGCGAAGTGCTGGACTTGATCTATATCGACGATCCGAGCGTGCCGACACCGTATGACCCGGACGGGGATCCGCTCATCTGGAAAGGTTTCGACTTCAGCGACAGCTCCGATTGGGCGAAAACGATCCCGGAAAACGCCTTTGAGCTTTACAACGGCTGGGGCAATATCAAGATGACCGCCGCCGGCACGCAGATTGCGAAAGGCACGATGTGCGACTCGTGGGGAGCCTGTGAAACGCGAACCGCGGTGGTCCATGTCGTGACCGAAGATCCGGTTCCGGTCATCACCGCGCCACGGGAAGTCGTGGAGGACCGGCCGGTTACCCCGCCGATACACGGGGATTACAGCTACAGCCCGGTACCCGGCCGTACGATCGATCATTCCAGGGACATCTGGACGAACAAGCGGGACGTATATCCGGACCCCGGTATCGAATGTGTAACCCTTGAAGTGTTCGACAACACCGGGCGAAAATCGCTGAAGCCCGCGACTCACTGTATAACTGTAAAACCGGATCTGCCGCCTGTACCGATGCTGGATTACGTCACACCTTCCATCCGGAATGTCGAGCTGACGCTGACGGACGAAAGTTACTCGCCGGATGGCGATATCATCGTTGAACGGCGGCTGACGTACCAATATGACTCCAACAATGACGGCAGCTTCGCGGGGGAGGCGGTCGTCGCTTTGCCGTTGGATGCTCAGAACAAGGCGAAATTCAAACCGCAGCGTGTAGGGAAGTACCGCCTGACCCTGTATGTCCGAGAAGATTGGGGGCGCGAGGCATCGAAGACGTATGATCTGGAGATTGTGAACGATTCGCCGACATTCAGCTTCAACGTTTCATATGAGGAAACAGAGCCAAAGGTTTCACCGCTCATCCCACTGCCGGCAAGCAATCTGGTGAACAACAGCAACTGGCGGAACATGGACTTTGTGACCGACAACAAGCCGAAAGCCTGGGGCGTGAACCCTTACACCGGCGCGCTGGGGCATACGCCGGAAAATCTCGGTTTACGTGTGCGAGATATATTAAAATACGAGGATACTTACCACGAACTGTATACAAACCACATTTCGCCAAGCAGCAGCGGCTATGAAGTGATACAGGTAGGCCGCTTATTTGCGGGATACGATAACATTAAACAGATGTTTTATCTCGGAAATGGCTGTTTCGCTTCCAATCGCCAAGATGATTCCGGTTATTTCATTAGTTTGAATTGTCAAAGCTTAAAGTTTATCTATAACGAGTGGGTAACACGGGTTGACTATAAGAACGAACTCGTTTACACGATGACGAAATTGCCCTATTATAACCATATTCCGGAATTCCGACGTTACACGCTTCAGGATTTCATACGACAAGGCGGCACATATAACGCCATTGTGGACGCCAAAACAGCGGGCTATGCCCAAAAAGTATATCAAAACGGATATTACGCGACGAACTTTGATCAATATGGCAGCATGACGTCGTCGTATGGATATTTCAACTGCACCAGTTACTCCAACGGTAACAGGTTCAGGATCTTTGGCTGGGATGGCAGTTTGTTGTATGAGGGCGACAACCAAAGTTGTCCTTTCCCCAACACGTATAGCCAATCCTTCAGGTACGATCATCTCGGATACGATCGTTTTGCGAATGCTACCTATATCTACAATGGACAAATCTATCGAATCAGTGGAAAGGACGCGAGCAAAACGGTAATTGGCCCATCTTACAGTTTTAGCGGAATGTTCCTGGAAGATGGTATACACTATGCCCAATTACATGGTATCTACCGTTACCCGTCAGGAAATTCCGTTCTAAGAGAGAATGTTCCCATCAACTCTTACCGGGATCGGATTCTGACGGAGAACGAATTCTATCCGTCGGGCCGTTGGCTCATCCATGATGCGGAAGGATATCGATATGGTCTTGTGTTGAATGATGGCTATCAAACCTTTAACGTCGTTCGAGTTGGACGGGACGGAAATACCGAGGTATTGGCAACAGGACTTGAGGTGGGATGTATTGGCGACTGCCGTTTCAAGGTTACCTCCCATGCGCGTGTATCGCTAATGGCTGACGGCTCGCTATATATTTATCCATTGATGTCGGATCTGTATGTATATACCCTCGAACCGAAACGGAAACAGGATGACAGCTTCCGCATCCTGGAGCCGCTCCAGCAGCTTGCGGGGGATATCGATTCGTCGAATGTCGAGCTGAACTTCCGTGTTCAGTTCAACACGGACATGAACCAGAATCTGTATTCCGGATTCAGCTACAACATCCAGGATCGGCTGAACATGTACCGCGTGGAGCTGAACACCTGGCGAATCCGGCTTGTGAAGCTGGTGAACGGCCGCAAGACGGTACTGGCCTCCGTGGATGTCAATGTCCCGCTTTCTGAAAAGCAATCGGTGAGGATCAAAAGGTACGCGGACAAGCATATCGTTTATTTCAACGGCGTGCCGGTTATGGATGTGACCGACAACACTTATACCGGCGGTACGTTCGGACCGTTCTCGGAGATCTTCAAGACGGAGTTTTTCAATATGTCTTACCGGGATCTTTCCGAGCTTGGCGGGAAGAACCGATTGCAGGGCGTTGGCATTGTCGGGGAACGGCTGCAATACAACACAAACTATTCCGACCCTGAGAACGACCCGAGAATCACGGCCCGGACAAGCTGGACTTACAAACACGTTAATCCGAACAAATTCCTGAATGCGGGTGACGGCAAGTCGGGACTGTCGGCTTATCACAACAAGACGTATAATGCCGAGCAGCCGGTCATGGATAAAGTCGGGGTTTATGAATTGTCGGCTCATACGGTGGATGATCCGCATCCGGAATATCTCTATCCGAGGAACGAGTTCGACAGCTACCGCAAGGAGTCCAATACCGCGACGCAGACAGTGATCATTCACCGCCGCCCGGTCAGCGATTTCGACTTGACGGTTGCCGCAAACGGCACAGTCGTATGGAACGACCGCTCCTATGACCCTGACCGCTGGCTGAGCGACACGAATTATTCGACCGAGGCGACGGGCATTGATTACCGGGCTACGAGAGGGATTTTGCAGCGCAAATACTATTACATTTCACCATCCGGCGTCTTGTCCGAAACCAAGCTGGTGACGCCGACCGAAACCGGATGGTACACCGTAGGCATGGCGGTCAAGGATGAGTACGATGCCTGGAGCACGTACACCGAGAAAATGATTTATATCGAAAAGCTCCCGGCGCCGAATGATCCTCCGGTTGCCGCGTTTACGGCAACGCCTGCCACAACCTATCGCGGCGTGCCGGTGACCATTGATTCGCAATCGTGGGACAAGGAGGACGGCGGCCGCGAGAACCTGAATCACACGTATTATCTCCGCAACCTTTCGACCGGCGGACCCGAGACCGTGGCGAGCGCAATCCGGACCACCTGGACGAAGACGTTCAGTACGCTGGGCACGTTCCAGCTCCGGTTGCTTGTCGAAGACAGTCTCGGCCAACCGGCTGAAGCGGTACGGACTGTCACGATCGTCAATCGCAAGCCGCAGGCGACCGTGACGACGCCCGCCAGCGCGGACCCGGCCAAGCCGACGAAGTTTGATGTGCTGCGGCCGACGTTCGTATGGACGTACTCGGATGCCGACGGTGACGCGCAGACGCAATACCAGGTGCAGATTTATCGCACGAACGGCACGCTTGAACGCGACACTGGCGTAAGGTCCGGAGCCGCGAAAAACTGGGCGCCGACCGTCGATCTGCCGGAGAGAGTGACGATGTACGTCCGGGTGCGGGTATTTGACGGTTACGATTGGAGCGACTGGAGCGCGCCGAAGTATTTCGTCATCGAGACGAACCGGCCGCCGGTGGCGGATTTCGACTGGACGCCGAAGCCGGTATACGAAGGCGACACCGTGCAGCTCATTGACCGGTCGTCCGATCCCGACGGGGATGCGCTGACGTATCAGTGGACGGTCAGCGGGCCAAACGGATATACCCGAAACGGCACAAGCAAAACATTCACGATTCCCGGAGCGGACACCGAAAACCGCACCGGAATCTACAACGTTACTCTCACAGTCCGCGATCCGAAAGGGGCATCGGCAAGCGTAACGAAATCCATCACGTTGCTGCCGCTCGGCATCACCGGATATGTGGAGCACGCCGATAGGTGGAACGAGAATCGAATCGGGTATAATCAAAAACATTCCGGAAAAGACGACAGTCCGCGGCCATACGAATATTTCTGGGCAGGTGAGCGATTCATTTTAAAGGCTGACACGACGGATACCCAAACAAACACAAAAGCAGAGTCCGTCACTGTGCGAATGTCAATGATCAACCATCCGTACACATACAGTGAAACCTTACAGGCAACCAATTCCGCTAAAACGCAATGGTACGGGGAAATGTATGCGGAAGGTGAATTTGACCATCTTCCGGACGGGGAAGCGTACTTTGAATTTACCGTTCGTTACAGCAACGGGGTCGTAAAGCGGGATACTGTGACCGTCGTGATCGACGGAAACTGGACGGATTATTTCCAATTGCACCGAGTAAGATAACGGTGATAAAACAACCATTAGGCCTCTGCCTTCGGGCAGGGGCTTTTTTTAACATTATAGAATTTATAAGTTTTGGGGTGGAGGCAGGTCTTCCGCCTTATTTCTG
>ERZ795042.341-NODE-341-length-40502-cov-3533.671051_pt1 | contig 40502 bp, 29 predicted proteins | sample MGYA00375126_ERZ795042 | MGnify/ENA primary metagenome ERZ795042 (study PRJEB30171, sample SAMN05518105) | compost metagenome | isolation source: Feedstock adapted compost from Newby Island compost facility, Milpitas, CA | place: USA:Newby Island compost...
CAGTTTCGCGATCGTGGCGCTCACCTGATGACGATGGAACAGGCTCCTACCCAACAGGCCTTGCAACACGTACAGGTGTATATCATCGTGGATCCCGACACGCGGGCGGAAACACCCGACCCCCATTTTATCGATACAGCTTCTATTCGGGTCATCCGCCAATGGGTGCATAATGGCGGTATCCTCCTGTTGATGGCCAATGATTCAGGGAATTGTGAATTTCAGCACCTCAATGCGTTATCTACAGGATTTGGCATGCATTTTCTGGAAAACAGCCTCAATCATGTGCCCGATCATGCCTATGAGCAGGGCGCTTTAGATACCCGTGTAGACGATATTTTTCCTTTTTCCAGGCACATTTTTATGAAAGAAATCTGTAGTTTATCCCTGCAGCCTCCTGCACAGCCGGTGATAGTGAAGCAAGGAAATAGCATTATGGCCCGGGCAAAGTATGGGAAAGGCTGGGTGCTGGCAGTGGGCGATCCCTGGCTGTATAATGAATACACCGATGGTCGAAAACTACCGCCAGATTTTCAGAATGCGCAAGCCGGTGCCGATCTGGCCAGCTGGTTGCTGAAACAGGCTCGAAAATCCGATTTGCATACACAAGGAACCAATCGACGTGCATCATGGAATCATTGAATCGAAATTCCCTGCGGAATATTAAACCTCAAGCCCATCTTGAAATACCCGATCCTTCCGTACTGGATCTGCCGGAGAAGGTGCTGCAGTTTGGTACGGGCGTGCTCTTGCGTGGATTACCGGATTATTTCATCGATCGAGCCATTAAGGCAGGATTGTTTGATGGTCGCATCTTGGTGGTGAAATCCACTTCCCGGGGGGATACCGATGCTTTTGATCGACAGGATGGACTTTACACCCTTTGTGTGAAGGGATTGGAGAATGGCAGCACGGTTCAGCAATACCTTATCGAAGCAGCCATCAGTCGTGTACTTTCGGCATCACACCAATGGGAAAACATTCTCCAGGCGGTGAAACAGACCGATATGCGGCTGATTATCTCCAACACCACGGAAGTGGGGATTCGCCTGGACGAAGAAGATAATCCGCTTGCACACCCGCCACGCAGCTTTCCGGGTAAACTCCTCGCCGTGTTATTCACCCGATATCAGGCCACGCAAGGCGACCCCACGAAGGGATTTGTGATCATTCCCACGGAGCTCATACCGGATAATGGCGAGCGTTTGCAGGCTATTGTCAAAGAAATGGCCACCCAGCATCATATGCCCGAAGCTTTCCTGTCGTGGATAGACGCGTCCTGTGTGTTCTGCAATTCACTGGTCGATCGTATCGTGCCGGGTAAACTACCGGCAGACGAACAGGAAAAGCTGGAGCAGCAGTTGGGATACCGGGATGAATTGATGATTCAGGCCGAGCCTTACCGACTCTGGGCTATTGAGGCCTCCGATCCGCGTGTAGAGGCATGGTTGCCCTGGGCAAAAGCTGATGCGGGTGTGGTGCTGTCACCCGATATCACCCGGTATCGAGAACTGAAACTGCGTTTGCTCAATGGCACCCATACGTTTAGCTGTGGATTGGCGCATTTGCTGGGATTGGATACGGTTTTGCAGGGTATGCAACATCCCTCCATGGAAGCTTTTCTCCGGCAATTGATGTTCGATGAAATGGTACCGGTGGTGGTGAGTCCGGAGATCAGTCGGGAAATGGCCGAAACATTTGCCCGGAAGGTGCTGGAGCGCTTTGCCAATCCGTTTTTAAAACACCACTGGATAGATATTACGGTGGAATACACGGCAAAGATGCGTATGCGTAATGTACCTTTGATAAAAGGTTATTATCAACAATTTGCCACCGTGCCTGCTGCCATGGCACTGGGTTTTGCCGCCTATTTGCTTTTCATGAAAGGTGAAGCACAGGGTCAGGCTGTTGTAGGCAACTGGGCTGGTAAAACCTATCCCATTCGCGACAGCCAGGCGGGTTATTTTGCTGAATTATGGAAAAATGCTGGCACCCAGCAACTCGTCAGGGAGGTATTGAGCAACACCCAGCTGTGGCAGGAAGATTTGACCCATCTACCCGGCTTCGCAGAAGCTGTTCAGTCTAATCTGGAACAACTGATGCAGGGTCAGGTGGAAAAGGTGTTACGAGCAGCGATTTTCGTATAACATGCATCCTTGTCAACCATGAAAACAGAGGCGAAAGCAGTATTGCAAGTGCACCCGGCCGATAATGTGCTGGTGGCCCTGCGTGATTTACAGGCGGGACAGCAGGTAGGCTGGAACGGCCATACCTGGATATTACCCGAAGCCGTGCCTGCCAAGCATAAATTCAATATCAGTGCGCTTCATGCGGGCGATCCGGTGATCATGTATGGCGTAAAGGTGGGGGTGGCTAAAACGGATTTACCTGCCGGTAGCCGGCTCTCACCGCAGAACGTGGCGCATGCTACCAATGAGGTGCACTTGAAGGCGGGTCCGCGTCAGCTGAACTGGCAGGCGCCCGATGTTACACGCTGGAAAAACCGTACTTTTCAGGGTTATCATCGGTCGGACGGCAGGGTGGGTACGGCCAATCACTGGATTGTGATTCCCATGGTTTTTTGTGAGAATCGCAACGTGGCCGTGTTGAAAGAAGCCATGCGAGAAGCCTGGGGTTATCAAAAACCAAGAATATACACCCGTTTTGCACGGCAGCTGGCTGAATTATATCGTGCCGGCAAGGCCCTTACGGAGGTGCTTTCCACCCATTTTGAAGCGGATGTGGCGTATGACCCTTCCGGCCGCCTGTTCCCGAATGTGGATGGCATCCAGTTTTTATCGCATACCGGCGGCTGTGGAGGCACGCGCGATGATGCGCGCACGCTCTGCGGACTGCTGGCGGGTTATATCACCCATCCCAACGTAGCCGGCGCCACGGTGCTCAGCCTGGGCTGCCAGAATGCGCAGGTGAGCATCCTGCAGGAGGAAATCCACCGCCGGGATCCCCATTTTGATAAACCCCTGATCATCCTGGAACAACAAAAAATGGGTCTGGAAGAGCGGATGCTTTCGGAAGCCATCCGACAAACATTTGCGGGCTTGGTCAAAGCCAATGAAATGCGACGCCAGCCTGCACCGCTGAGCAAGCTTTGTATCGGATTGGAGTGCGGAGGGTCGGATGGATTCTCGGGTATCTCGGCTAATCCGGCTATCGGTTATACTTCCGACCTGCTGGTGGCGCTGGGTGGGAGTGTGATCCTGTCGGAGTTTCCCGAGCTGTGTGGGGTGGAGCAGGAGCTGGCCGATCGTTGTGTGGATGAAGCACTGGCCCGTCGTTTCCTGGAGCTGATGCGTGCCTACCAGCGTCGGGCCGAGGCGGTGGGCTCGGGTTTCGACATGAATCCTTCGCCGGGCAATATCCGCGACGGACTCATCACCGATGCCATGAAATCGGCCGGTGCTGCCAAAAAGGGGGGAACTTCCCCGGTCACCGATGTGCTCGACTACCCGGAATGGGTGACCAAACCCGGCCTGAATTTGCTATGCACGCCCGGTAATGATGTGGAATCGACCACCGCCGAAGTGGGTGCAGGAGCCAACATGGTGTTGTTCACCACCGGACTGGGAACGCCGACGGGCAACCCCATTGCTCCGGTCATGAAAATATCCAGCAACACGGCTCTCTACCAGCGCATGCCCGATATCATCGATATCAATGCTGGAACCATCATCGATGGGGAGGAAACCATCGAAGAGGTGGGCGCCCGCATCTTAGACGAAGTGATTGCCGTGGCCAGCGGAGAAAAAATTCCAGCGGCAGTTCGCAACGGTCAGGAAGATTTTATTCCCTGGAAAAGAGGGGTTTCACTATAAACCAATATATACACCGTGCATCAAAAGCAAACAAATCGTTTTTTAAACAGTAATAAACTTGTACAGATGAAACGGTTTCTGGATGAAGATTTCCTATTACACACCGAAACGGCACGTTATCTTTATCATGAAGTGGCCAGGCATATGCCGATTATCGATTACCACTGTCATTTACCGGTTCAGCAGATAGCGGAAGACCATCAGTTTGAAAACCTCACGCAGATATGGCTCTACGGTGATCATTACAAATGGCGGGCTATGCGTACGCATGGGGTGGATGAAAGCTATTGCACCGGCGATAAGCCCGATGAAGCAAAATTTATGAAATGGGCAGAAACGGTGCCTTACACCCTTCGCAATCCGTTGTATCACTGGACACATCTGGAATTGCAACGCTATTTCGGGGTGAATGAATTGCTGAATCCTTCTTCAGCCCGGCGCATTTATGAGGTATGCAGTAATTTATTACGCACACCGGAATATCGGGTGCGGAATCTGCTGCGCAAGATGAATGTGGTGCTGGTGTGTACCACCGATGACCCGGTGGATGATTTACGTTATCATGAACAGCTCCGGAAGGAATTTGAAATTCCGGTACTACCGGCATTCCGGGCTGATAAAGCCATGCAGGTGGCCGACCCTGTTGCTTTCAATGCTTATGTGGATCGCCTGGAAGCCGCAGCAGATCAGCATATTGCTTCATGGAACGATTTTTTGTTTGCCCTTCATCAACGGCACGACTATTTTGCGCAGCATGGCTGTAATGTATCGGATCACGGACTGGAGTATATCGAGGTAGATCATGAGGTTACGCCGTCCCGGCTGCAGCAGATTTTCAATAAAATCCGTACAGGACACGCACTGGATGCCGCCGAGCAACGTACATTTCGGGCTGCTATGCTGATTGAACTGGCGCAATGGGATCATGAAAAAGGCTGGATTCAGCAGTTTCATCTGGGGGCTTTGCGTAATGCCAATAGCCGCCTGATGAAAAAACTGGGCCCCGATACGGGCTGGGATTCCATCGGTGACTATCCGCAGGCGCTGGCGCTGGCTCAATTTCTGGACAAACTCGACCAGCAAAATCGGCTGACCAAAACCATCCTGTATAATTTGAATCCGGCCGACAATGAATTGTTTGCCACAATGGCCGGTAATTTCAATGATGGTTCGTTCCCGGGTAAAATCCAGTATGGAGCGGCCTGGTGGTTTCTGGATCAGCTGGACGGCATGACGCGTCAGCTCAATGCCCTATCGAATATGGGCCTGATCAGTCATTTTGTGGGCATGGTTACCGATTCCCGGAGTTTTCTTTCCTATCCCCGACATGAGTATTTCCGGCGGTTATTGTGTGATATCTTTGGCCGGGAAATGGAAAATGGGGAATTACCCGACGATCGGGAGTGGATGAGTAAGATCATTCGGGATATCTGTTATTTCAATGCCCGGAATTATTTCAACTGGCAACAAATAACGCCTGCATTAAGTGCTGAAGAAACCGTAAGTCGTTAATTTCAGTAAGCTCGGAAAATCATGTAGAATTTCGTATTTTTCGCAATCGGTTGCGTATAAATCATTTACAGATGCATTCATCCATCGAGGCTTTGTTTGATTTGCGTGGTAAAACGGCACTGGTTACCGGCTGTAACAAGGGTATCGGAAAAGCCATGGCGCTGGCGCTGGCTGGTGCGGGCGCCGATATCATAGGGGTATCGGCTTCGATGTCGGCCTATGAAGCGGCTTTAAAACAAGAATTTGAGCAACTGGGTCGTACATTTACCGCTTATCAGGCCGATTTTTCTGACCGACAGCAGCTTTATCATTTTCTGGAAAAGCTGAAACAGGAACACGACCGGATCGATATTCTGGTTAACAATGCAGGCACCATTCGTCGCAGTCCGGCCGAGCGATATAGCGATGCAGACTGGGATGCGGTGCTGGCCATCAACCTCGATGCTCCTTTTATCCTGGCTCGCGAAATCGGGAAAACCATGCTGGAAAGGGGTTCGGGAAAAATCATCTTCACCTGTTCGCTGCTCAGCTTTCAGGGGGGCATCCTGGTGCCGGCTTATGCCGCCAGCAAGGCGGCTGTGGCCAGCTTGCTGAAAGCCCTGGCCAACGAATGGGCTTCGAAAGGGGTGCAGGTGAATGGGATTGCACCGGGTTATATCGCTACCGATAATACGGCTCCGCTTCGACAGGATCCGGTACGCAACCAGGCCATCCTGGATCGCATTCCCGCCGGCCGATGGGGCGTGCCCGAAGATCTGGCTGGAGCTACGATTTTTCTGGCTTCCCGCGCATCCGATTATGTGAATGGGACTATTGTGGTGGTCGATGGCGGATGGCTGGGCCGGTAATATGTATTCAATCTTGTTCATCATGGAAATTAGATTCTCACACAGTCCGGAAGAAACCTGGCAGATGTCTACCCAGGAACTACGCAAGTGTTTCCTGGTGCAGCATCTCATGCAGGACGATACCGTACGCCTGGTATATGCTCATGATGATCGCCTGATTATCGGCGGAGCAAAACCCCTGACCAATCCGCTGGATCTTCCCAATCATCCCGAATTGAAAGCCGACTATTTTCTGGAACGGCGCGAATTAGGTATTATCAATGTGGGCGGAAAGGGGAAAGTGCTTGCCGATGGTCAGACCTTTGAACTGGCGAAATTAGATGCGGTTTATCTGGGGAAAGGCACACGCGAAGTGGCTTTTGCTGCCGTATCTCCCCATGATCCCCCCGTGTTCTTTTTCCTGTCTGCGCCGGCACATGCATCCTATCCCAATCAGGTGATAACAAAAATGGATGCAGCTCCTGTGCAAGCCGGCGATACAGCCAATGCAAACCGACGTACGATATACAAATACATTCATCTGGAGGGAGCACGCAGCTGTCAGCTCGTAATGGGACTTACCATGCTGGAACCCGGCAGCGTGTGGAACTCCGTACCGCCACATACCCATACCCGACGTACAGAAGTATATTTTTATTTCGATGTTCCGAAAGATCAGCGGGTGTTTCATTTTATGGGTAAGCCACAGGAAACGCGGCACCTGGTGATGGCCAATCATGAGGCCGTGATCTCGCCGCCCTGGTCCGTGCATTTTGGCTGCGGCACAGCTCATTATGGATTTATCTGGGGGATGGCGGGCGAAAATCAGGTGTACACCGACATGGATGTGGCCCCTGTGCAAACGTTATTGTAAACGTTTGTACATCGTTTGGCAGTCTATTTTTCTTTCATACTGATCATTTTTCAAAACAACCAGTGATATGTCTAAAAAAGTAGTTACGTTCGGAGAAATCATGTTGCGGCTTTCCACGCCCGGCTATCAGCGTTTTGTACAGGCCGAGCATTTCGAAGTCACCTATGGAGGTGGAGAAGCCAATGTGGCTGTTGCCCTTTGTAATTATGGTTTGCAAGGGGTGTTCGTCACCAAGGTGCCAAAGAATCCCATCGGACAGGCTGCCATCAATCATCTGCGGCGATATGGGGTAGACACGCAGTATATTGCCCGGGGCGGCGAGCGGCTGGGGATTTATTTTTTAGAGACGGGAGCTTCGATGCGTGCATCGCAGGTCATCTACGACCGCGCTCATGCGGCCATCGCCGAAGCCGGTCCGGAAGATTTCGATTTCGATCGGATTCTGGATGGGGCGGTATGGTTTCACACCACAGGCATTACCCCGGCGCTGAGCGACAGAGCGGCGGCTCTTACCGAACAGGCATTGAAAACGGCCAGGGCAAAGGGCATTACCACCAGCCTGGATTTGAACTACCGCAAAAAGCTCTGGAGCAAAGAAAAAGCCCGGGAAGTGATGACCCGCCTTTGCCAGTACGTGGATGTATGCATCGGCAACGAAGAAGATGCAGAAGCTACGCTGGGCTTTCAGGCCAAGGGGACAGATGTTACCAGAGGCGAACTGAATCTTGCAGGCTACCAGGATGTTTTCCGGCAAATGCGAGAAAAATTCGGTTTTAAATATATCGCCACCTCGCTGCGGGAAAGCTACAGCGCAAGCGATAACGGCTGGAGTGCACTGGTATATGATGGAAATGAATTTTACCATACCCGTAAATATGAAGTACGCATCGTGGATCGTGTGGGTAGCGGAGATAGCTTTGCCAGTGGGTTTATTTACGGATTGATTACTGGCATGAGCATGCGTGATGCGGCGGAATTTGGCGTGGCCGCTTCGGCCTTGAAGCATACCATACCCGGTGATATGAACCATGCCACCCTCGAAGAAGTGCTGCAGCTCATGAAAGGCGATGCCAGTGGCAGGGTACAGCGTTGATCGTTCACAGGAGTTAAAACCTATACACAATGGCTAATAGACAACAGATTACCGAATATATCCTCCAGCAGGGCATTCTGCCGTTGTATTTTCATCCGGAAGAACAGGTAAGTGTGGATGTGTTGCGTGCCATTTATCGGGCGGGTATTCGTGCGGTGGAATATACCAATCGTGGAGAAGCCGCTTTTCGAAACTTCCAGACCTTGATTGCGATTCGCAATCAGGAGATGCCCGATATGTGGTTGGGGGTAGGCACCATTAAACAGCTGAAAGAAGCTGAACAATATCTCGCGGCGGGGGCCGATTTTCTGGTCAGCCCTGGCTATCTGGCCGATGTAGCCAGGCTGGCTATCGAGCGTAACCTGCTGTATGCCCCGGGTTGCATGACACCAACCGAGATCATGGCTGCCGAACAGCAGGGACTGCAACTCATTAAACTGTTTCCCGGTAGCCTTCTCGGTCCTGAATTCGTGAGCAGCATCCGCGATATTTTTCCTGCATTATGGTTCATGCCGACGGGCGGCGTGGATACCACACGAGAAAATCTGGAACGCTGGTTTCAGGCGGGAGTGGTGGCTGTGGGCATGGGCAGTAAGCTCATCAGCAAAAAGCTGATGGAACAGCGCGACTATGCCACGATTGAAAAGCTTACTCGCGAAGTATTGCAGACTATTCATGATATCAAAAAACAAAAGACATGAGTTCGGGATCACCTGCCGGAGGTTCGCTTGCAGAGCGGGTTCGTCCTTTTCGCTGGCGAATTCTGGCTTTGCTCTTTATTGCCACTACAATTAATTATATGGACCGTAGCATCATTGGTGTACTGGGTCCCACCTTGCGGGATTATATTTTTCACTGGAACAATACCCAGTATAGCTATATCAACATCTCCTTTATGATTGCCTATGCCGTGGGCATGTTTGTGATGGGCGGCATCATCGATCGGGTGGGGACTAGAGCCGGGTATGCCATCTCCATTGGTATCTGGAGTTTTTTTAGTTTAATGCACGCTTTTGTGAATCGCACGATGGGCTGGATTGGTTTTGCGGTAGCACGTTTTGGACTGGGCATCGGTGAATCAGGTAATTTTCCGGCCTGCATCAAAACGGTGGCCGAATGGTTCCCCAAGAAAGAAAGAGCGCTGGCTACCGGTATTTTTAATGCAGGCAGCAATGTAGGTGCTGTGCTGGCTCCATTGGTCATTCCCATGATTGTGAGCAACACGGGTAAACACTGGCAGTATGCCTTCTGTCTGACATTTACCTTCAGTATGATCTGGGTCGTGCTCTGGCTCACCACCTATCGTAAGCCTGAAAAACATCGCAAGGTGTCGGAGAAGGAGTTGAGCTATATTCTCAGTGATACAGAGGTGGAGTCGGATGAACGCATATCCTGGTGGCGGGTGTTGCCTTTAAAGGAAACCTGGGCATTTGCGGTGGCCAAACTGCCCGATGCGGTGTGGTGGTTTTACCTGTTCTGGGGTGGTTTTTTCCTGAATCATCAATTCGGCCTGGAATTGAAGGGCCTGGCATTGCCGTTGATTATCATTTACCTGATGGCAGATCTGGGAAGCATTTTTGGCGGGTGGTTATCCTCATATTTTATTAAAAAGAAGCGCTGGCCCATCAATCGGGCACGTAAGATAGCCATGTTGATTTGTGGCATCATCATTTTACCGGTGGTATTTGCCACGCAAACCCAGCACGAATGGGTGGCTGTATTCCTCATCGGGCTGGCGGCAGGTGGGCATCAGGCCTGGTCGGCCAATGCTTTTACGCTGGCATCGGATGTTTTCCCTAAAAAAGCTACGGCATCGGTAGTGGGCGTTGGAGGGATGATCGGGGCACTGGCCAGTGTAGCGGCTAATTTTGGATTGGGGCATGTGCTGGATCAAAGTGAAAAAAGCGGGTACTTTATTGCTTTTCTGATTGCTGGTAGTCTGTATCTGGTGGCGCTGTTGTTCATTCACCTCATTATGCCCAGGATGACCCCGCGGGATGAAAACCTGCGATATGTTTCACCGACTGTTCAGGAAAACCCGGTTACATAACTCGTCTCCGGAGCACTTCAGCTGGAAATTCTTTCTACCTGTCCATCCTTCAGCCTGTAGCGTTCGCCGCTTTCCGGGCAAATAGCCCATCCATCTTCATCGAATTGCAGGCGGTGGCCGCAGGCGCTTATCCAGCCTGTTTGCCTCGCCGGGCAACCCATCATCAGTGCATAAGCCGGCACGTCGTGGGTCACTACAGCCCCGGCACCCACAAAAGCATAACTACCCACTTCATGCCCGCACAGAATGGTTGCGTTAGCGCCAATGGTAGCTCCTTGCTTGATGAGGGTGGGCTGATATTGATGTTTGCGACTCACAGCGCTACGTGGGTTGCGGACATTGGTGAAGACGCACGAGGGTCCCAGAAATACATCATCTTCGATGATGACGCCGGTGTACAGTGAAACGTTGTTCTGGATCTTCACCCGATTGCCCACAATCACCCCCGAAGCAATAAATACATTCTGGCCGATATGGCAGGCGCAACCAATATGTGCACCCGCCATCAGGTGGGAAAAATGCCAGACCTGCGTGCCTGCGCCAATCTCACAACCTTCATCTACCACCGCGGTTGGGTGAATCATGACATCAGGATATGCTTGCATAAAGAAAATAGCTTGCACAAAGATCTTTCAAAACGTTTACAAAATTGCTGAACCTGTAACCTCATTTGCTTGGCGTGTTGCAGATCATTACCTTTGCTGTTTGATGTCGCTCTCGGTCAAACATCTCCTGGGTATTCGCGATCTTACTCCCGAAGATATTGAACTCATTTTTCAAACAGCCGATCAGTTTAAAGAGGTATTAAACCGACCTATCAAAAAAGTACCCACCCTGCGCGATACCACGGTGGTGAATTTGTTTTTTGAAAATTCCACCCGCACGCGCATATCCTTTGAATTAGCTGAAAAACGACTTTCGGCAGATGTGGTGAATTTTTCGGCTGGAGTATCGTCGGTGAAAAAAGGGGAAACCCTAATCGATACGGTGCACAATATCCTGGCCATGAAAGTGGATATGGTGGTCATGCGCCATTCGGCCAGCGGAGCACCGCATTTTCTGGCACGCCATATCCCAGCCAGTGTGATTAATGCCGGTGATGGCATAAACGAGCATCCCACACAGGCCTTGCTCGATGCATATTCCATCCGGGAAAAGCTGGGTCGGGTAAAAGGCGTCAAAGTGGCCATCATTGGCGATATCATGCATTCGCGCGTGGCATTATCCAATATCTACTGTCTGCAAAAATTAGGTGCCGAAGTGATGGTGGCCGGGCCGCCGACCTTGATTCCCAAACATATTCACGAGGCGCTGGGGGTGAAGGTTTGTTATCGGGTACAGGATGCGCTGGCCTGGTGTGATGTAGCCAATGTCTTGCGCATTCAGCTGGAACGTCAGAACAGACCCCTGTTTTCCTCTTTACGCGAATACAATCTATACTATGGCATCAAACGCAGCTGGCTGGATGCGCTGGATAAGCCCATCATCATCATGCATCCCGGACCCATCAATCGGGGTGTAGAACTGGATTCTGAAGTGGCCGACTCGCCTCATTCCATTATCCTGCAACAGGTGGAAAACGGAGTAGCCATCCGGATGGCGGTACTGTATTTACTGGCGGGTAAAAAAGAAAATTTTAGTTAAGGTTATTTCATGGGTGGACAGGGTACGCCGCTCTGGCCGAAATTTTTTTGCATATCACGCATGCTGCGGAATTTGTGTGGTAAACGCACGCTCAGCGTAAGTGCGGTATAGTAATACCAGTCTTTGTATTTTCCGCCCCTTGGCGTGCCAGCTGGAGGATATGGATCGGATTGATGGCCCGGAAGCTGATTGGTGCGATAGGCCATGCGCACAGCCAGTGGGCCTTTAGCCGTCAATAATGTGTTTTGGTCTACATACGTTTTGCTCACATCGTCCAGGTAATCGGTAAAAGTTTTTCGCAACCCGATCTCAATTCCCAGCCTCACGCTGGGCGACACCGCCCAAAGCAGCCCCCCACCAAAGGGAATCGCCAGCTGGGTAAGTGCATAAGGTTTGCGGTCGGGATATGCAGCTAGGCCTTCACCTTCCGTGCTTAAAGGTCGTAATGCCACCCGCTGTCCGTTTGTATCGCGTGCGGTAGGATTAAAATGAAACAGCGCAATCCCTGCAAATACATAAGGCGTGAGGGGCTTCTCGTGCAGATCCCAGAGTTGATAACGCATATTAACCTGTAATTCCAGAATATGTGATTGAAAACTCAGATTCCGGAGAATCGTCGTACTGTCTTTCCCGTATCGGTCGTCACCCGAAATGGTGGCATAGGAAAACATGCCCCGCGCGGCAAAATGCGGAAGTATTTCCTGGTCATAAAAAATACCTACTGCCGGATGAGCTTCCAGAAACGTATAACGGCGATATTGCAAGTCGCCTGTGTAATTGCTGGCCCCCACCAGCACACCTATGCTTCTGTCCTGTGCATATACGGATACCGGCATGTGCTGAATAGCCAACCAGCATATGCCTGAAATAAATAGTTGCCAGAGTTTACCGCTATTCATAGGGAGAAGCTTTGTAGATATAAACGTCATTTGTTTGTTTTTTCTTGTTTTATGCAATTAAAAATCTTGTATGCATAACAACCACTAATCAAGAATTTTTGATCATCCCCATTGAACAGCATAAATTTGCCGGTTACTTTCAACCGCTCCTGTCGGTTCATGAGCTATACCCACTACCTTGCACCATGGCCCGAATGGGCGGAAATCGATCAGATGCGTGATCACGCATCAAGGGCGACACCAAATGAACATGGCAGCCTTTTCTGTAATTGGGCATTCAGCAGTTGATAAAAAGCACACGCATGAGAGCAAACACCCTGCTTTTGAGTTTTACATTTTATCTTTTCATAGGTCCGCTACAAGCTTACCCCCAACCGCTTGCTTCTTCTATTCAGAGCCTGCAGGATTGTGTGGCTTATGCATTATCTCACAGTCCTGATCTCCAACAATCATACCTGAATCGCGACATCACGCTGCATACCATTCGCAGCAAGCTGGCCGACTGGTATCCGCAGATTGGATTGAGTTTTGATTTGCAGCACTATCTGCAACTGCCTACTTCGGTGTTTCCCGATTTTACCAATCCCAATGGTCCCAAGCGCGAGGTAAAAGTAGGAGTAGCCAATTCCTCGACACTTACTTTTTCGGTGAATCAAACCCTGTTTAATCGTGACGTGTTGCTGGCGGCCCGTTCGGCCGGTGATGTGAAAAAACAAACGGCTCAATCCATTGTGGAAAATCAAATCAATACCATTGTGGATGTGAGTAAGGCTTATTACAATGTGTTGATTGCCCAGCGCCAGCTTGATATAGCCGAGGAAGATATTGTTCGTCTTCGCAAAAGCATGGAAGATACTTATGCACAGTATCAATCGGGCCTGGTTGATAAAACCGATTATGAAAGAGCGAAAATTGCGCTGAATAATGCTATTGCCAATCGCCAGGCGGTGGCCCAGCAGGTGAAAGTAGCTTATGCTTATCTGAAGCAATTGATGGGCCTTCCGGCCGATAGCAGTCTGGCTTTAAGTTATGATACCAGTGAAATGGATCGCAATGTGTGGTTTGATACTACACAGGTACTGCAATACAGCAACCGTATCGAGTATCAATTATTGCAAACCAATCGCAGGCTGCTGGTCGATGAATGGCAGTACAATAAATGGAGTTTTCTGCCCTCGGTATCGGCGTTTTACAATTATAATCTGGCTTATCTCAATGATCAATTTTCACAGGTTTACAGCCGTAGCTTTCCTAATTCGCTGATTGGTATTCAACTGTCATTACCCATTTTTCAAGGCACCAAACGTGTCCAGAACATTGCTATTTCCAGGCTGGAAATCAAGCAAACCGATCTGGCTTTGCTTGCCTTGCAGCATCAGATCCGCACGGAATATGAGCAAGCGCTGGCCAACTACAAAAGCAACCTGTACAACTGGCAAACCCTGAAAGAAAATGTAGAAATGGCGCGCGACGTATATGAAACCCTGTCGTTGCAATATCAGGCCGGCGTCAAAACCTATCTGGATGTGATTACGGCAGAAACTGACCTGCGAACGGCCGAATTCAATTATTTAAACGCATTGTTGCAAGTGTTGTCTAGTAAACTGGATCTGGAGAAAGCCATGGGCCTGATCCGTGTTACCGACTACCCTTCTTCGTTTCAAGCATCTGTTGAACCTTAAAATGATGAGATAGACTATGAATCACATGCGATATGAGGATACCCGCTTGAAGCCGGTATTTATGATTAGCTCAGTTTTGATTTTGGTGGTTACCGCCAGTTGCCATCAAGCCCGTCAGGCGCCCCCGATGCCGCAGGCCATACCGGTGACTGCCGTTGCCGTGCATACCCAACCCGCGATTTATTACCAGTTTTATCCTGGCACCATCAAAGCGTTGAATGTGGTGCAATTGCACGGAGATGTGAGTGGCTATATCACGGGCATTTTCTTTAAAGACGGGCAATTGGTAGAGAAAGGACAGAAGTTGTATGAAATCGACCGGCAACAATACGAGGCCGCTTATCAGCAAGCACAGGCCAATTTACAGGTAGCTGAGGCCAATCTGGAGCGTGCCAGGCAGGATGCCCAGCGTTACCAGGAGCTGAATCAGAAAAATGCCATCGCCAAACAAACACTCGATCATGCCCTTTCTGACCTGCGCAGTGCTGAGGCTCAGGTAGCTGCCGCCAGGGCTAATGTAAATCAGGTTGCTACAAACCTGAAATATTCCCGGATTGTGGCGCCTTTCACTGGCATTATCGGCATTTCGCAGGTGAAGCTGGGATCGCTGGTCACCCCCGGGCAGACTCTGCTGAATACCATTTCATCGTATGATCCCATGGCGGTGGATTTTCAGGTTGATCAAAAAGAAATCCCTTATTTCTCTGATCTGCTTGCCCATGCTGCAGCCCATCGGGCGGATTCTACATTTATGATTCAGCTTGTAGACGGCAGTCTCTATCCGGAGCCTGCTACCATTTCGGTCATCGACCGGGCTGTGGACCCGCAGACAGGCACCATTACCGTACGCCTGCTGGTTCCCAACAAGCATAACTTGTTGCGCGACGGCATGAATTGTAATGTGCGTGTAGCCCATCATCTGCCCGCCAGCACCATCCTGGTTCCACAGGTTGCCGTTACCGAACAGTTAGGCGAATATTTCGTGTATGTGGTGCAGGGTGATAGTGTGGTACAGCGCAAAATAAAGCTGAGCTATCCCATTGGTGATCAATATGTGGTTCAGGATGGTTTGGCGCCGGGGGAAATGGTTGTTACCCAGGGTATCCAGCGGTTAAGGCAGGGCGCTCATGTGATTTTATCAACATCTCCGGCTACACCTGCCAGGCAGGCTACATCTCGATAATAGTGAGACAGCGCGTTTTATAGATTTGAATTCAGGCGACTATGATTGCAAATGTATTTATCAAACGACCCATCACGGCTATTGTAATCGCAATTATCATTACCCTGCTGGGTGTTTTATCTATCCTCAGTCTTCCCATTTCCCAGTATCCTGATATCACACCGCCCGTGGTAACAGTATCGGCCAATTATACGGGTGCCGATGCCCAGACGGTGGAACAAACCGTGACCACACCCATCGAGACCCAGGTGAACGGTACACCAGGAATGGAATATATGCAGAGCACCAGCACCAGCAGTGGCACCAGCAGCATTAATGTAACTTTTAACCTGGGTACGAATGTAGATATTGCCGCGCTGGATGTACAGAATCGGGTGAGCGTGGCGGCTCCACAGTTACCTTCTGAAGTACAACGATTGGGCGTAACGGTCCGGAAAAGAAATCCCAGCATCCTGATGCTGGTGGCCCTCTATTCTCCTCACGGTACCCACAGCCCTGAATTTTTGAGTAATTACGCCAATATTTATGTGAAAGATGCTTTGCTGCGCGTAAATGGTGTAGGCGACGTCTTCACCCGGGGAGCAGACTTCAGCATGCGGGTGTGGTTGAAGCCCGACAGGCTTGCAGCCCTTGGGCTCACGCCGGGCGACGTGATTGCCGCCCTGCAGTCGCAAAACCTGCAGGTGGCCGCCGGTTCAATAGGCATGCCGCCACAGGACAGTACGCAGGCTTTCCAGTACACCGTATTCACCAACAGCAGACTCAGTAAGCCACAGGACTTTGCAAACGTAGTCATCCGTTCTGATCCACAAACCGGTGCCCTGGTGCACCTGAAAGACGTTGCCCGTGTGGAGCTTGGCAAATTTACCTACGACGATTATTCGTTTGTGGACGGCAAACGAGCCACCTTCCTGCTCATCTTCCAGACACCCAACAGCAATGCCCTGGAAACTTATCAGGGTGTGGTGGATGCCATGAAGCAGCTGAAAAAAACATTTCCGGATGACGTGGATTATATGATTCCTTTTGAGTCGGTATCGGTCATCCAGGTATCGATTCATGAAGTGGTGATTACCCTGCTGGAAGCACTGGCGCTGGTGATTCTTGTGGTTTTTCTGTTTCTGCAAAACTGGCGAGCCACCCTGATTCCTGTGCTGGTGATACCAGTTTCCATTATTGGTACTTTCACCTTTTTTACATTGCTGGGCTTTACTATCAACAAGCTCACCCTGTTTGGCTTTGTGCTGGCCATTGGTATCGTGGTCGATGATGCCATTGTGGTAACCGAAGCGGTAGAGCATTATATGAGCAGTCGGGGTATCCCGGCAAAAGAAGCCACCATCCTGGCCATGAAAGATATTTCCGGGCCGGTCATTGCCATTGCCTTGATCCTGGCTTCCGTGTTTATCCCGGTGGGCTTTATTCCCGGTATTGTGGGCAAGCTGTATCAGCAATTTGCCATTACCATCGCCATTTCGGTGTTGATATCGGCGTTTCTGGCACTTTCGCTCACACCGGCGTTGTGCACCTTGCTGCTTAAACCCGTGGAGTTTGATGAACGTGCACGCGGGTTGAATCGTTTTTTCTACCTGTTTAACCGATGGTTTAGAAAAACCACTTTGAATTACACCGTAGCCGTACGCAAGGCTATAGCCGCATCCAGATATGTTATCATTCTGTTGATATGCATCATTATAGGAGCTATTTTGTTGTTCAAACACAAGCCAACGGGTTTTATTCCCACGGAAGATGAGGGACGGCTTTACATCACCTTTGAACTTCCCGAAGCAGCCTCCACAACCCGAACGGTACAGGTGCTTGACTCGATTATGCATATCCTGCAACAAACGCCCGGGGTGGGACATTTTGCCGGGCTGGCCAGTCTGAATGTAGTTACCTTTTCCACGAAATCAAACAGTGGTACCATATTCTGCCAGTTAAAACCCTGGGATCAGCGAAAATCCAAATCCATGCAGCTTTTTGCCATCATTGGCCAGTTGCAGCGGCGTTTTGCAGCCATCAAAGATGCTAACATTGTGGTTATTCCACCTCCTGCCATTCCAGGGCTGGGTGCAACGGGCGGTTTTACCTTTGAAATAGAAGATCGGGCGGGTACGGACGACCTGCAGACTTTCGAGTCGGTGGTCAGACGATTTGTAGCTGCAGCCAATCAGCGTCCTGAAATCAGCAATGCTTTTTCATTTTTCACTGCTCACACGCCTTCTTATCGGGTGGACGTGGATCGGGATCAATGTGAAAAGATGGGGGTAAACATTGCCGATGTATACAATACGCTGCAGACTTATCTGGGAAGTTCGTATGTAAATGATTTCACCATTTATGGCCGCAACTTCCGTGTGGTGGCCCAGGCCGACACCCAGTATCGCAGTACGATTCACGATCTGTCAGATTACTACGTAAGGAATAACCAGGGGCAGATGATTCCCCTGAGCAATCTCATTACTTACCGGACGATTGAAACAGCTCCTTTGATTTCACATTACAACCTGTTTCGTTCGGCGGAGGTCAATGGCAATGCGGCGCCCGGATATAGCAGTGGTGATGCCATCAAAGCCCTGCAGGAAGTGGCTGCACAGGTATTGCCCAATGGCTATGGATATGAATTTTCCGGCTTAAGTCGGGAAGAAATCCAGGCCGGTTCGAAGACGGTGTATATTTTCATGCTTTCAGTAATTTTTGTATTTCTATTGCTGGCAGCGTTGTATGAAAGCTGGTCAGTGCCTTTTGCCGTATTGCTGGCCGTTCCGCTTGCAGCATTCGGAGCTATTCTCACCCTGACCTTCACGCCCAGCCTGTCGAACAGTGTATATGCGCAGATCGGGCTGGTGACGCTGATTGGATTGGCGGCCAAAAATGCCATCCTGATTGTAGAATTTGCCAAAGAACGTGTGGATCGAGGTATGCAGGAGGTGAATGCTACGCTCGAAGCCGCTCAGCTCAGGCTCAGGCCTATTCTCATGACTTCGCTGGCCTTTATTTTTGGAGTGGCACCGCTGGCGCTTGCTACAGGAGCGGGAGCCGTTTCCCGGCAAACCATTGGCTTTACCGTGCTGGGCGGTATGCTGGCTGCTACCCTGCTGGGTATATTCACCGTACCCGTATTATTTGTTTCGATTATCAGGCTGGCTTATGGAAAACAGAAATTACGGGAACTGCAGTCCAGAGCCGCTGCAGAAGAGATGCCTCATGAACCGATTTAAGGGTTGGCTAACCGACGCACTGGGGAATCCCTGTATTTTTGTTTTTGTCGCGCGGATATTCATATCGCTGGCTTTTATGGTTTAAATAGTTGATTTGTTTTGCGTATGCTCATGGAATTTCCATCAACCCAGCAACTCAATCTTTTCAGAAAGGAGCGGGTGGTCTCGTTTTATCGCTATGTTCTGGTAGATGATCCCGCTGGGTTTCGGGAAGAGCTGCTTCGCCAATTTACAGCGTGGCAGATTTTAGGCCGTATCTATATTGCTCGAGAAGGGATCAATGCCCAGATCAGTGTACCAGAGCCTTATGTAGCAGATTTTATTGCTTTCGTGCGACGTCATCCATTGCTGGGCGAAGAAGTCTTGCTCAACTGGGCGGTGGAGCAGCATGGCATATCCTTTCAGAAACTTAAAATCAAATTACGGCCCAGGATTGTAGCCGACGGTATCGATGATCCCGAATTTATGTTTTCACGCAAGGGAATTTACCTGGATGCCCAGGGATTTAATGAGCTGACAGATAGATCGGAAACGATTGTGGTGGACATGCGCAATCATTATGAATATGAAGTAGGGCATTTTGAGCGTGCCTTGCAGGTGCCGGCCGATACTTTTCGGGAACAGCTGCCCTTAACAGTGGAAATGCTCAAGGGATATGAACATCGGCCCATTGTCATGTATTGCACGGGAGGTATCCGTTGTGAAAAGGCCAGTGCCTGGTTGTTGCACAATGGATTTAAAGAAGTGTATCATTTGCGTGGAGGCATCATTGAATATGTACGTCAGGTCAGGGAAAAAGGCCTGCCTAACAAGTTTCACGGTAAAAATTTTGTCTTTGATGGCCGCATGGGCGAGCGGGTGACGGATGAAGTTATTGGACGTTGTTATCAGTGCGGCCGTCCGAGCGACAGGCAGGTGAACTGTCGCAACGATGCCTGTCATATGCTCATCATTCAATGTGAAGATTGTGCCCGGCGGTATGAGGGATGTTGTAGTGAAGCCTGTAGGGAGGTTGTCCATTTACCGGCCGAGCAACAAAAGCTGATTCGCAGATTAGCCGCCCGGATGCAGCCTGCATTCTGCAATGCGCGTGTCAGGCGCCAGCAGTCGCTCATGGCAAATTTGAAGGACATGGTTCAGCGGGGGCGGTAGACGGTTTATTTATCCCACCAGAGATGATCGCTGAGCTGCACTGCGGGCACGTTTTCTCCATTTCGGGTGGTTTCCACGCTCGGGTAATCTACTCGTCTGATAAATGTGGATAGTGCCGCATTTACGGGCAGTTGAAAGTTCTGATATGCATAATCCATTCTCCGCATATCATCCCAGGTGACGGGATTCAGGAAGCAGGCCACGTATTTTTCTTTCATGATCAGGGAAAGCGTGAGGTTGCTGGTCCCCACAGCCACGCGGGGATCACTCAGATAGCGTTGCATACCCGTATCAGGCACCTGCATTTTTTCCATGTTCACCCGTATGCCGGTTAGGTAAGCCTGATAAGCCCGATTTACATCGCCCGACCGGAAGGCGGCTTCGGCTTCGATGAATTTACATTCGGCAAAAGTGATCATCTGCAGAGGGCCATTATCGGCTGAGTAGAATTTACCTTCTATGAGATAGCATTCCTGGTGGCCGGTGCCCGAACTTTGTCGTCCGGCGCCGTTGGGCGTGCCCCGGTAATCACCATACACGGTGGTATCGGTAATCAGGGGCAGCCGGGGGTCAAACACGCCGTAGGTTTTGCCGTCGAGGGCGTCGATGAAGTAAGATGAAAGCCAGCCGTCGAGCAGGAGTCCGGCATTGTTCAGGGCTACCTGCGCCCAGGGGTTGCGCACGGCAAATTCTGTAATCTGGGCATCGTCGGCGCTGGTGTCGTAGGCCTGGGCCAGTGCACCCAGCACGGCCGAAGGATTGTAGACGGAGGTTTTGCTCACGAGGTTCAGCATACGGGCTTTCAAGGCATAGGCAGTTTTGATCCAGGCCTGAGCATTGCCATGGTGAATGAAATCACTCGCAGCATCCAATTCGCCGGTGGCGTCGGGTTGTTGCAGATACTGGATGCCCCGGTCGATTAAAGCCAGACAGGTATCGTAAAGTCCCTGTTGATCATCGAAATGCGGCGTCAGGTTCACCACGCCCTGGAAGGCCTGACTATAGGGCATATCGCCCCAGATATCGGTGCCCAGACTCAGGTTATAGGCCGTCAGGATATCGGCCACACCCATGTAGGCATGCAGGCCACGTGAAACGGCCAGCTTACGCATATCATACAAATCGGTCAACGTATTGTAGAGCTGGCTCCAGGCGGTGGAGGGGTCTATGGGTTGATAGGTGTCTACATCGCTACCCGGATTGGGAGAGGCCAGGTATTGCACATAATAAGAGGTTGCGTCGTGGCTGATATAATAGGTATTGTAAGCACTGGTGTAGGTTACATTGGCCAGCAAGCCCGCGATAGGAGCTTCCTGAGCCGCATTGGGATTCTGGTTGATATCGAGATATTTCTGGCAGCTGTTTAGTCCGAAGATAAGCAGGCAGGCTATGGAGAAGATGCATATTGGTTTCATGGTGTTACGTTTTTGGATCATTTAAAATGAAGCATGCAGGTGAACCATAAAATTGCGGAGTGCAGGATAGGTAAAGCCGGCAAATCCGTTGGCATTGCTTCCTGCAGGGGCCGAGCTGGATTCCGGATCAAAGCCGATATAATGGGTATGTAACCAGAGATTATTGCCCGTAAATCCAATATTCAATCCTTTGATAAATGTCCCTTTCAGCCAGCGTGCAGGCAGCTGATAGCTCAGGCTCAGGGTGCGCAGCCGGATCCAGGAAGCATCTTCAACGAAGTTTTCACTCACGCCACGGTAATAATTGCGGTAATAACCGGCGCCGTAATTCTTTCCGTCGGGGCCCACGCCCTGACCCAGCCACACGGGTGTGGTATTGGGCGTACCATCGGCATGCACGCCGGGAAACACTATGGTTTCATTCCGGTTGAGCGTGTAGGCGGCAATACCAAAAGCAGCCATGAAATTGTTCAGCTGGTCGTATTTCTGCACATTCAAATGCGCATCCAGGAGGAAGGAAAGCGTCCAGTTGCCGTAGGTCAGGCTATGATTCCAGCTGACCAGCCATTTTGGATAGGAATTGCCCAGGATCTGTTGATCGGAAGCGCGAACAGGAAAGCCATTGCTGCCGATGACCATGGGAGCTTTTTTATCTACATGAGTGGGTGGTTGCTTGCCATCGGGGTAATACCTCAGCCAGTGCGAGCCGTAAAGATCGCCGGCCGAGCCGCCCGGCACGTAATACATGGTCACCGTAGCTCCTGCGTAACCAAACTGACTGCCCACCTCAATACGTTGCAAACCCGGATAAATGCTGAGGATTTTGTTTTCATTATGCGATACATTCACATCGGTTTCCCAGGTGAATGTTTTGCTGGAGATGGGTGTGGCTTGCAGGGTCAGCTCGATGCCCTGGTTGCGGATTTTGCCCGCGTTCAGGGTGATGCTGGTAAAACCCGTGCTGGGTGCGGTGGCCACCGGAATAATCTGATCCTGGCTGATGGAATGATACCAGGTGAAGTGGAGCGTAATGCGATTATTCAGGAAAGAAAGGTCAGTTCCAGCTTCAAAAGAAGTCGTTTTTTCGGGTTTCAGGTTTTGCAGGCCTGCGGCGTTGCTACGAGTCCAGAGGTTCACTCCGTTAACGGGCGTTCCGGTGGGAATATACACAATGCTGGTACTATACGGATCGGCATCCTTCCCGATCTGGGCCAGCGATGCCCGGATTTTACCGTATGATAACCAGGAAGGCAGCTGGTGTATATTTTCCGTAAAAATATAGCTCAGGTTAGCTGAAGGGTAAAAGAAAGAACGATTGCCTTTTTCGAGTGTGGATGTCCAGTCGTTTCTTCCGGTGAGGGTGAGATAGAGCGCTTGGGCATAGCCCAGTTCCAGCTCACCGTAAGCACCGATGATGTGATACTGGCTGCGGTATTCACTGGCGTTGATGATCTTGGCATTCGATAGTGTAAATAAGTTGTAAATGTCCAGTTCATCACCTTCTGTGGCCACTTCATCTACGGCTCTATCGAGCAAATCATGGCCTAATCGGAGCGAAGTGCCTATCTTTCCCCAGTTATGTTGCAGGGTAAGCAGCAGATTGGAATTCAGCTGGCGGTAGCTGGTTCCATACTTATGCACAAAACCCTGGCCATTGTCGTCATCTACATATTCACCCGGAATACCTTTGGGGCCGGGAGCTGTGGCCGTTCTGTTGTCCTGGTAGGCATCCACACCGAAACGGTAGGTCAGGTTCATCCAGTTGAACGGTTGATAGGAGAAATATGAACTGGCGATGACATGGTTGACATAAGATTTGAATTTGTTGGTCGCGGCTTTGTACCAGGCATTGCCGTTACCATAAGTTTTTTCGGTGCCCTCCGGGGTAAGGTAGTCTCTCACATCCCAGCGAGGTGCCCAGTAGGTCATTTCCTCATTGAAGCGATCGGCATCATAAAAGTTTCCTCCCGTATTGGCATACAGGATGGTGGTGCCGACTTCCAGTTCTTTACTGAGCACGAGTTTTCCACTCAGCCTTGTACTGATATCCTGATAATAGGTAAAGGGCAACACGCCCTTCTGATGGAAATAAGAGACGGATGAAGAAACAGAAGCTTTCTCCGTTCCGCCCGACATGCTGAGGGTATGGCGGATCTGGTTTCCGGAAACATAAGCGTGTTTGTAATGGTCAAATAGTTTAGCCGGGTGGGTAGGGTCAATTTTTCGAGCTTCATCCACAGTGGGGCCCCAGTTAGGCCAGAAGCTGGTAGAATCATAGACTCCCATATATCCCTGGGTGTACAGGCTCTGTACCTTAGGGGTTTTATCAATCACATCGTAGCTATAATTCACATCGTAGCTCACACGGAACTGCCCCGCCTTAGCCGATTTGGTGGTGATTACGATCACACCGTTGGCCCCACGCAGGCCATAAAGGGCGGTTGCGGCCCCGCCGCGCAACACGGTAATACTTTCGATATCGTCCGGGTTGATGTCGGCAATGCGATTGGTCATCTGCACGCCTCGACCACCGGTGGTGCCGAAAGTGGAAGTGGTATTATCGACGGGTATGCCGTCGACTACAAATAAGGGTTGGTTATTTTTTCCGGGATCCAGCGAATTTATGCCGCGAATCAAGATACTGGCACCCTGTCCGGGACCTCCTCCTGTGCTACCGATCATGACCCCGGCCACTCTGCCCTGCAGGGCATTTACCAGATTGGGCTGATGGGAAACAGTGAGCTCCTGAGCATTTACCTCCTGAGAAGCATAACCCAGGGAACGTACGTCCCTGCGTATACCCAGGGCGGTAACCACCACCTGATTCAGGGAATGAGCCGCTGGATGTAATGTGATGGTGTAGGCGTTCTCGGCTGTCAGGGGAAGGGTAGTGGCTTCATAACCGATAGAGCGAATCTGCAGCTGGGAAGCTGATTCGGGAACCTGTAGCGTAAAATTGCCTTCGTTGTTGGTGGTGGTACCCAGCTGGGTGCCCGGTACCAGGATGGTGGCCCCGATGATGGGTTGCCCGGATTCATCCAATACTTTACCGTGAATGGACCTTTGAGCGTAAGTGAAGCTGCAAACGAGCAGCGCAATCAGCAAGAGGTAAATGCATTTCATAAGCGGCTTGTTGTGTTAGGGATGAGGGAATCAGGTTTTTAACACTTCAGTAAATATATTCCAGTTCATCATCATTAGCAAATATTTGCGGAGAAAAAATTTTCTTTTTCGCATATTTCCTGAAGATGAATTTCTTTTTTCGATGCGGCGACAAAGCGATGCAGGGCACAACCGAATGGTTTAACTTTTTGAAAATGGATGGCTTTGCAGCAATTTTGATAGCTTTGCTACGGGTAAACAGAATTCATGCTGCATGGCGCAACCTGCAATTCAACGATCGGTTAAACTGTTGTGGAGGGTGTTCTTCATTGGACTGGGCGTGTTTGTGCTGATTATCATGCTCATCAACTGGGGTGTATTTGGATATATGCCTTCCTTGCATGATCTGGAAAACCCGCAAGCAGCGCTGGCTTCCGAGGTCTTTGCATCAGACGGAACACCCATGGGAAAGTATTATTTGCAGAACCAGGATCGCACCTATTGTGAGTTCAAAGATATTTCACCCAATGTCATTCACGCGCTTATTGCCACAGAAGATGTGCGATTTTATCAGCACAGCGGTATTGATCCGAAAGGAACAATAGCCATACCTTTTTATTTGCTGATGGGCAAAAAGCGCGGATCCAGTACCATCACGCAGCAGCTTGCATTTAATCTGTTCAATGGACATCGCGCAAGTAATCCCGTTGTTCGTGCTTTTCAAAAGTTAAAAGAATGGATACTGGCTGTAAAACTTGAACGCTATTTTACCAAAGATGAAATCTTAGCGCTGTATTTGAATACGGTTCCCTTCAGTGAAAATGTATATGGGATTAAAAATGCCGCGCGAACGTTTTTCAATAAAAATCCTGATGCACTGGATGTAGATGAAGCCGCCACATTAATTGGCATGTTGAAGGGTACAACGCTGTATAATCCGCGTCGCAATCCGGTAGCTTCCCTAAACAGGCGTAACACGGTTATTGAACGCATGGCCGATGCTGGTTTTTTAACCCGGGCACAGGCGGCTGCTTATGAAGCGCAACCCATACGCCTGCAGTATAATAAGCTTGACCATAATGATGGAATTGCTCCTTACTTCAGAGAATATATCAAAGAAGCCATTCTGAAGCCCTGGTGTGCAACACATAAAAAAGCCGATGGTTCATCGTACGATTTGTATCGCGATGGGTTGCGCATATATACCACCATTAACCCGCGCATGCAGCAATATGCCGAAGAGGCCGTAGCCCGGCATCTTGCCAGTTTGCAAAAAGTCTTTAATGCACAGGCTTACATCAAAAATGGTTCTGTGTGGAAAAATTATCAGTATGTATTGATTGATGCCATGAAATCGTCCGACCGCTGGCAGGCGATGAAAGATGCGGGAATGAGCGATACTGAAATTGAACAATTTTTTTATCATCAGAAAGTGCCCATGAAAGTATTTGCCTGGAATCGTTCGGTTAATGGTATGCGCAATACCATTGATACGGTAATGACACCGATGGATTCCATCAAATACATGCAGCAATTCTTGCAATGTGGTATGCTGGTGATGGATCCGGAAAGTGGTGAGGTAAAAGCCTGGGTAGGCGGCGATGATTTTCGATATTTTAAATATGATCATGTAAACATCAATACCAAACGGCAGGTGGGCTCTACCATCAAGCCATTTCTCTATTATCTGGCTATTGCCAATGGATTTACCCCATCGACAATAGTACCCAATCTTCCTGTAGTATTTCCCAATTTTAATAATTATAGTCCACACAATGCTGAAAATGATACGGCCACCTATGTAACGCTGGCCGATGCGCTGGCCGAATCATTAAACAACGTAGCGGCTTATCTCATCAAGATTATCGGGCCGGCTACATTTGCGGATTTTTTGAAAAACAAAATCGGCATTCAAAGTCCGGTTCCACCCTATCCATCCATTGCACTGGGCTCGCCTGATATTTCTGTATATGAAATGGTGCGGGGTTATACCATTTTTCCAGATAAAGGTATTTTAACAGAACCGTTGATGATTACACGTATTGAGGATCGCAATGGTAATATCCTGCAGTCTTTTGCTCCGCAGAAGCGAGATGTGATCAATGAGCGAGATGCCTATACCATGGTGCAGATGATGGAGGGCGTGGTCAATCATGGTACGGGCGTACGCTTGCGTTATCAATTTGGCTTTACGGGTGAAATGGCCGGGAAAACAGGTACCACCAACGATTATACCGATGGCTGGTATATCGGGTTTACGCCTCAGTTGCTGGCTGGTGTGTGGGTGGGTTGTGATCATAATTTTTTACATTTCACCACGCTGGCTAATGGACAGGGGGCCAACACGGGCCTGCCCATATGGGGATATTTCTTCCAGAAAGTGTTTGCCGATCCCACACTGGGCATCAGTCAGCGTGCCACTTTCGAGCCGCCGGCATCTTATCAAAGCCAGCCGTTGACTAACCAGTCGACCGTACAACCGGGGATGAATGGCGCTGAACCAGCTGTTCCGGAAGCGCAGAACCTGGGCAGTGGCACGGCGAGCGATTATTTGCATCCTGAACAAAACGCAAATCGTGCAGCCGAGCAAAAAGATCCGCGTAAACCCAAAGCTTTGATGCCACCCCCGCAGGGCGAGCATCGTCCTTGAGAAACGGTATAATGTTGCGTTTGTTCAACAGCCTGATATCTGCAGGATTATTTTGTTTGATTGTTTAATACATTCATCATGTTTCCGAAAATCAATCCCACCGAAACACAGGCCTGGAAGGATCTGCAAGAGCATTTTCAACAGATACGTAAAGTACACATGCGCGATTTGTTTGCGCGTGATCCTCAGCGTTTCGAGAAATTTTCCCTTCGCTTCGGTGATATTTTGTTTGATTATTCCAAGAATATCATTACCGAAGAAACGCTTCACCTGCTGATGCAGCTGGCTTATGCCTGTAAGGTAAAGGAGGCTATTGAAGCCATGTTCAGCGGGGAAAAGATTAATGAAACGGAAAACAGAGCCGTGCTGCATATAGCCCTGCGAAATCGCTCGAATGAACCCATTTATGTTGACGGGCAGAACGTTATGCCTCAGGTAAATGCCGTGCTGGAAAAAATGCAGCGTTTTTGTGAGGACATCCATAGTAAACGCTGGACAGGCTTTACAGGAAAGCCTATCCGGTATATCGTTAACATTGGCATTGGCGGCTCAGATTTAGGGCCGGTCATGGTTACCGAGGCGTTGAGGCCCTACTGGTTGCCTGATATGGAAGCCTATTTCGTGTCGAATATCGACGGTACGCATATTACCGAGACGTTTAAACGCATTCAGCCCGATCAAACCTTATTCCTGATTGCTTCAAAAACTTTTACCACGCTCGAAACCATGACCAATGCCCATACAGCACGAAAATGGATGCTGCAGCACGGTGCCCGGGAAGAAGATATCAGAAAACATTTTGTTGCTCTTTCCACTAACAAACGGGCGGTAGAACAGTTCGGGATTGATCCGGAAAACATGTTTGAATTCTGGGATTGGGTAGGCGGTCGGTATTCGCTCTGGTCGGCCATTGGGTTATCGATTGCACTCACCATTGGTTTTCCCAGATTTGTAGAATTGCTCGATGGCGCCCATGTGGTTGACCGTTATTTTCGTTCAGAGCCGCTGGAACGCAATATCCCCGTGATTATGGCTTTGATAGGGATATGGTACAGCAATTTTTTTGGTTCGGAAACGGAAGCTATTTTGCCATATGACCAGTATCTGCATAGATTTGCGGCTTATTTCCAGCAGGGCAATATGGAAAGCAACGGCAAGTCGGTCGACCGTACGGGCAGGCGAGTCACCTATCCCACGGGTCCTATCGTATGGGGCGAGCCGGGCACCAATGGGCAGCATGCTTTTTATCAGCTGATTCATCAGGGTACACGCCTCATTCCATGTGATTTCATTGCACCAGCCATCAGCCATAATCCTATCGGCGATCACCATCCCAAGCTGCTGGCCAACTTTTTTGCCCAGACGGAGGCCTTAATGAAAGGTAAAACACGCACTGAGGTGGAAGCTGAGCTTCGCAAACAGGGATTGGATGAGCAGGCCATTCGATGGCTTACGCCTTTCAAGCTATTTGAAGGCAACCGGCCAACCAATTCGTTTTTGATCCGGCAGATTACACCTCACACGCTGGGTTCGTTGATTGCACTGTATGAACACAAAATCTTTGTACAGGGAGTCATCTGGAATATTTTCAGCTTCGACCAGTGGGGGGTGGAGCTGGGTAAACAGCTTGCCCAGGCCATATTGCCTGAACTGGAGGGCGACGAACCCGTGCAAACTCACGATAGCTCAACAAATGGGTTAATAAATACCTATAAATCCATGCGTAACACCTGAGATGAAAAAGCCTTCCCGCAGGAAGGCTTTTTCATCTATGCTAAAGCGTCTTTTTTACCAGCTATCTACTTCTTCGGATGAATGCTCATCAGCCGAATCATCGGTCTGATCGGTGGTTTCAGCTTCGGCAGGCCGGTTGTTTTTCTCATGCGGCTGATCATGATTATATGCATCAAAATCAAAATCAGGCATCAACTCCGTTTTTACATAATTGATAGCTTCCGTAAGGGCGGCTAAAAATTTATTGAAGTCTTCTTTGTACAGAAAAATCTTATGCCGGTCATATCCATCTTCATTATTTCGTTTTTTGCTTTCCGTGATGGTAATGAAATAATCATTGCCACGGGTGGTTTTCACATCAAAAAAATACGTTCTGCGTTTGCCTGCTTTTAATCGTTTGGAATAAATGCCATCCATGTTTCTTTCAGGTTGTTGATTGTTTTCGTACGCCACAGCGAATAAGTTTTTGGTTAACAATAAGCCATAGATCGGGAAACAAATTTACTATTGTTTGTTAAATATCAAAATTTTCTGTCTTATGAAAAATTATTTGTGATCACAAATGAGGTTTATCGCTGGGGAGGCAGTATTTCCGCGGCCTGGTCGTGTGTGCTTTGCTGTCGGGCATACAGTGCAGCATAATATCCCCCTTTTTCCAGCAGACTTTCATGCGTGCCTTGCTCGATGATTTTACCCTGATCCATGACAATGACCTGGTCAAAATCAAATAGTGCAAAGATGCGATGGGTGATGATGATAGCCGTTTTATCTTTAAGAAACTGGTAGAGATTATCGAGAATTTCTTTTTCCGTGCGTGCGTCTACGGCCGACAGGCAATCGTCGAAAATCAGAATATTGGGGTTTTTCAATAATGCCCGGGCAATGGAGATGCGTTGTTTCTGGCCGCCCGAAAGGGTTACACCCCGTTCTCCGACAAGGGTATCGTATTGCTGGGGAAACTCCATGATTTCCCGGTCGATACTGGCTGCTCGTGCTGCCGCCCGCACTTCTTCGAGAGAGGCATCGGGTCGGGCATATCGAATGTTATTGGCAATGGTATCGGAAAACAGAAACACATCCTGCGGTACATAGCTGATTTGTTGCCTCAGCCAGCTCAATTCAATCTGCTGAATGGGTATGCCATCATACAGGATTTCGCCCTGTTGCGGATCATACATGCGAATCAACAAATGGGTGAGGGTGGTTTTTCCACATCCAATACGACCCACAATAGCCACTTTTTCGCCGGGGCGTATATGCAGAGAAAAATCTTTTATGGCTGTACGCCCGGTATTGGGATAGGTAAAGCTCAGATGACGAATGTCGATTTCGCCTTTTAATACAGGTTTAAGCGCATGTGGGTGATTGCGAATCCGGGGTTGAATTTGCATGAATTCATTGATGCGTTTTTGTGAAGCAGACGCTCGCTGAATCATAGACGCCACTGAGCCAATCGAGGCCACAGGCCAGGTAAGCATATTCACATACACCACAAATTCGGCAATACTGCCGATGGTCACGGTTCCATGAATAGCCTGTATGCCACCGATTAGAATGGTGATAAGCGTGCTCAAACCAATCATCAAAAGCATGGAAGGGAAATAAATGGCTTCCGTACGGGCCAGATAAAGCGCACTGATCTTATATCGTTCGCAGGCTTCGCGAAAATGCTCGGCCGTAGCCTCTTCCTGTGTATACGATTTAATGACGCGGATGCCGGAATAGTTCTCCTGCGCAATGGTGGTGAGATTGGAGAGCTCGGCCTGGATACGCTCACTGCGTTTATGAATAATGCGGTTTACATAGTAAATCGTCAATGCCAGAAAAGGCAAGGGAGCCAGTGTGAAAAGGGTGAGTTTTACATTTACCTGCCACATGACATAAACCGTCATCACAATGGTGAAAAACAGATTTACGCTATACATCAAAGCCGGTCCCACATACATGCGTACCCGCGATACATCTTCGGTGATCCGATTCATCAGGTCGCCAATGTTATGGGTTTTGTAAAACATCAGGTCAAGCTCCTGGTAATGTTGATAAATTTCATTTTTCAGATCATATTCGATATATCTTGACATGACGATAAGCGTCTGTCGCATGAAAAACATAAACAATCCCCGGAGCAATGCCAGCAGCAGCATCACCACACCGAAATAAGCAATCACGGAAGTCAGGAATTTGAGATATACGGGTTGCAACAGACTTCCATTCAGGATGCGATAAAAGCCAATATTTTCTTCCGTGAGATCAATCACGTAACGAATCACCTGTGGCTGAACGACAGCGGGTATATTCGAAAGGATTACAAAGGCAATACCTAACAGCAGGCGCCATTTATAACGAATGAAATATTTATTGAGTGATTTCAGATGTGACATGATCGCAACCTCCGCCTTTGCTGGCGAATGATGATGAAAAACCCAAAATTACAAAAACTTGTTCAGGCCCGTATGCCCAACTGCTTTAGCGATTCTACCACAGCCTCAAATACCTCTTGGGAAGTATAGCTTCGCGGCTGAAAGGGTTTGCCGATGAGCTGTTCATACAATTCAATATATCGCTGGCTGAAGTGTTGTACCTGTTCGTTGGTCATTTCAGGAATTTGCTCGCCTGTTCGGCCCTGAAATCCATTTTCCATGAGCCATTCCCTGACAAATTCCTTGCTCAACTGCCGCTGTGGGCGCTGATGTTTAAAATTTTCTTCGTAGCTATCCGCATAAAAGTAGCGTGATGAGTCGGGCGTATGCACTTCATCGATGAGGTAAATTTCATTGTCTTTTTTGCCAAATTCGTATTTGGTATCTACCAGTATGAGTCCCCGGGCGCGAGCCAGGCGTTGCCCCTCGTTGAATAATTGCAGGGCATAAGTTTCCAGTCGGGAGTAGTCGGTTTCGCTGATCCAGCCCTGTTGTAAAATTTGCTCGCGGCTTACATCCTCATCATGACCGGAATGAGCCTTGGTTGTGGGTGTAATGATGGGTTGAGGAAGCGGTGCATTTTCCCGGAGGCCTTCCGGAAGCGCTACGCCGCACAATTCGCGTTTTCCGCTTTTATATACCCGCCAGGCATGACCGGCCAGATAGCCCCTGACCACCATCTCCAGCGGAAAAGGCTGGCACTTGTATCCAATACTCACATGCGGAAGCGGGGTGTCGATCAGCCAGTTGGGCACCAGATGAGCGGTTGCTCTCAACATGGCTGCGGCAATCTGGTTCAATACCTGACCTTTGTAAGGAATAGGGCGCGGAAGGATGACATCAAAAGCCGAAATGCGATCGCTAACAATCATCACCAGATAACGATGATCAATTTCATACACATCGCGCACCTTGCCTCTGTAGAAGCCCGTCTGCTGCGGAAAATGAAAGATGTCCTCGTGCATGGGGCAAAAATAAACCAAGTTTTACCGGGAAAATCCATTATTTTTCGAAAAAAATGAGTATGAAAAAATGTTTTTGTTACACCCTGATACTGGGCTTTGCCCTGCTGGTATTCCATATTCGCCTCCTGGCTCAGGACACCCTTCGCCATTGTGATCAGCTCACAGGTAAAGCGCTGCATTACGACATTCATGCCATGGGGCAGGAGATGCCGTTTATTTTTACCATCGTTCAGATGGGCCCGCCCACGGTGATTCAATGGACCGACCCCCAGGGCAATTCTGGCTGGTTGCAGATGGACAGTTCCTCGCTGGAGCAGGGCAACTATTCTTTTGCGCAACAACCTTATCCCAATGACACCACGCCCACGGCAGCCGGGCAAACGGTACTGTGTTTATCACGGCAGGCTTTTAACCAGTTGAAACTGCAAGGTAAAACCACTTACGATGGGATTACCTATATCAGGCAGGCCGATACTACACTTACCGTGCAATCGCTGGTGGTACCCGTGTTGCATGCTTCCGCGTCGGGGAGCGGCGCAGAAATCTGGATATTAGACGATGCAACATTTCCTCTGCTGGTTGCCACATCGGGCAGCCCTTCCGGCGTGGATGCCAGCTGGGTAGGAATAGAAAATAAATAATCAGTGCTCACTTTTCTCCAGGGCCTGTTCGATATCGGCATAGATATCGTCTACATGTTCAAGGCCCACGGAGATTCGAATCAATCCAGGAGTAATACCCACGGCAAGCCGTTCTTCTTCAGTGAGTTTGGCATGTGTGGTAGATGCCGGATGTGAGGCAATGGATCGGGTATCACCTAAGTTTGCCGTGAGCGAAAGCATTTGAAGGGCATCCAGAAAGCGCTTTCCTTGTGCCAATCCGCCTTTTAATTCAAAACACACGATGCCGCCGCCTGCAGTCATTTGCTTCCGGGCAATGGCGTACTGGGGATGGCTTTCCAGAAAGGGATACCGTACTTGTCTTACAGATGGGTGCGACTGTAATCTTCTGGCGAGTTCCCAGGCATTCGCACTGTGCTGCTGCATGCGCAGATGCAATGTTTCCAAACTGCGACTCAGCATCCATGCATTGAACGGGGAAAGCGAGGGTCCCATGGTTCGGCACAATAAATACACCTCATGGATAAGCGCCTTTTTCCCCAACACAATACCCCCTAACACGCGCCCCTGCCCGTCGATCCATTTAGTAGCCGAATGCACCACCAGGTCGGCACCCAGCGCAATAGGTTGTTGTAATGCCGGTGTGGCGAAACAATTATCTACATTCAATAGCAAACCGTGTGCATGGGCAATTTCGGCTACCTGTTTAATGTCGATGATGTCCAGGCCCGGATTGGAAGGTGTTTCCAGGAAAATCATCTTTGTCTCCGGCCTGATGAGCTTTTCGATTTGCTCCGGATGGCGCATATCGAATTCATCACAGCGAATCCCCCATTTGGGTAGGTATTTGGAAAACAGGGTATGCGTCGAACCAAAGATGGCGGCCGAGCTCAGCAAGTGGTCGCCCTGTTGTAGAAAGGCCATGATGCTGGCGAAGACCGCGCTCATGCCCGATGCAGTGGCAAACCCATCTTCTGCACCTTCCAGCGCACACATCCTTTGCACAAATTCATCTACATTAGGATTGCTGAACCGACTGTAGATGTAAGCCTCCTGTTCGTCGGCAAATACGGCGCGCATCGTTTCGGCATCCGGATAACAGAAGCTCGAAGTCAAAAACAGAGGTACGCTGTGTTCACGCGCTTCTGTGGATGCATAGCGTGTGCGAATCACGCGTGTTTCAGGATGCCAGTGAGATGAATGCATAGTAAAATAGGTTTAATACATGTTCGTGTTAGATTGAAACGACGTTTTCAAGCTCGGGTCGGGGCAATAGCCGGTCGTATCAAGATAGGCCGGCATTTACCTGTACTTCCCAGCTCAGCTGTGTGCCTGATCTGCGAAGGGTTTCAGCTACCGAGCAATATTTTTGCATGGACAGTTCCACCGCTCGCTCGGCTTTGCCTGGCTCAATATGTCCGGTAAGTAAAAAACGAATATGTGCTTTTTCCCAGAGCGCGGGCTCTTTATCTTTTTCACGCTCTGCTTCAATTTCAATACGAAAATCCTGAATCTCCTGTCGTTGTTTTTTGAGAATCATAATCACGTCGATGGCCGTACATCCGCCCAGACCCATGATTAACATGTGCATGGGGCGCACGCCATTGCCATGGCCACCCGTTTCAGGTGAGGCATCCATGTGTACTACATGTCCCTGTTCATCGACGGCTTTCATGCGGAATCCGTCATCAACTCTTTGTAGTGATATTTTCATGAAATGCAGATTTCTACAGTGGCATGAGGCAATCTCTCTCGCAGAGAAGAATGCTTTGTGCAAAGTTAATCAATGCCCTACTTTTGCATGCAACATTTTCTGTTTGGAAAAAAGTCTTGCCTTGATTCAATATTATCATCATGCAGCACCATTAAAACTGGAATCAGGACAGATCCTGCCTGAAGTACAAATTGCTTATCACACGTATGGCAAGCTGAATGCTGCTGGTGATAATGTAATCTGGATCTGTCATGCATTAACGGCCAACTCTGATGTTGCCGAATGGTGGCCGGGTATGGTTGGTCATGGGAAGGTAATGAATCCAGAACAATACTTTATTGTATGCGCAAATATTCTTGGGTCGTGTTATGGTTCATCCGGGCCGCTCACGCTTGACCCACATACGGGAAAGCCTTACTACAGCCGTTTTCCTCTGGTTACGATTCGTGATATGGTGCAGGCTCACAGGCTGCTGGCGAAGCACCTGGGCATCAAACAAATTTATTTGCTGGTAGGGGGTTCCATGGGAGGCTATCAGGCTATGGAGTGGGCTTTGATGGATCCGGATTTCGTACAACGATTGTTTTTACTGGCTACCGGAGCTGCGGAAAGTGCCTGGGGAATTGCTATTCACACTGCACAACGGCTGGCCATTGAAGCCGATAACACGTGGAAAGAGGACCGACCTGATGCGGGAGCCAGAGGATTGAAAGCAGCACGAGCTATAGGTATGCTCACCTATCGCAATTATCAAACCTTTATGCGTACACAAACCGATACGGATTTTACGAAAATCGATCATTTCAAAGCATCTTCCTACATCCTGCATCAGGGTGAAAAGCTGGTGAAACGATTTAATGCACAATCATACTGGTTGCTTACCAAAGCCATGGACAGCCATAACATTGCAAGAGGCCGTGCCGATCGGCTTGAAGATGTACTGGCCACCATTCGCCAGAAAACCCTGATTTTGGGCATCACCAGCGATATCCTTTGTCCGCCCGAAGAACAACGCTTTTTAGCCCGACATATGCCGCATTCTGCATATTATGAGATTGACTCACCATACGGTCATGATGGATTCTTGATTGAATTTGATATCATCGGCCAGATATTACACGATTGGCTGGAACGTAGTTCAACTGATTTATCTTAAATCTTTCAACACCTGCGGTATATTTTTCCCCTTCCAGTAAATCACTCCGTCATCAAAACGTTTCCATACGTGAACATCGGGATATTGTTCAATGTCATGTCGGCTTATTAAATCATTATCAGCTGCATCATCAAACCAGAAAATCATTGCCTGCGGGGCATCCTGAAATAAACGCTTTTCACAATCGTTTTCTTTATGAGGCAATGCATAAGCTTGCTTACGCGTAAAAAAATAAATCGCATCATCAGCGTCACTATACCAGATCGGAATTTGCGCAAGTACTGCGGCATGTTGAATCAGATACTGTATGCTGGGCGATTGTTGCCAGCCATCTTCGGTATAACCGGGAATACCTGCATCTTTAATTCCATCATAATTTTCTGCATTCTGCATCCAGTTGTTGATCTGAAAAATAATCCACAGCAAATAACCGGCATACAGGATAATTCTTGATGCATGTTTACGTAAACGAACGAATGAACGAAAAGAATGTGATAATCCGCCGGCAAGGCCTGCAAGCAAGGGAATATAAGCAGGAGACAATAGCCTGCTATCCAGGGTTTGAAAACGCGTGATGCTGGCAATGGTAATGATAAAAATCAGATATACGGTTGCCAGACTCATCATAGCCAATTCGGATACAGCATGTTGCTGAAGAAAATACAGACAACATAGCAGACTTAAAATTAGCACCATCAACATCAATACGCCATTCATTTGATGACTGAAGATGGGCCACCAGTAGGCAATTACATCGCCAGCCTGCCGTAGATTTTCACCAAGAGAAGTCAGGCTTTTTTCACGCATGCCTGTTGCATAATTTCCCACCAGATGGTTGCGGAATAGATTCAACAGTATTAAACTTGAACTGATGCATCCGAAAACACATGCGTGCCACAAGCGAACAAGTAAGGAATTTTTTTTGCCGTTGGCAGGAAATAGCATTAAAAAAATACCTGTTATCACCAGCGCCACACCTGCATAGCGAGTTGTCCATGCCCATGCACAGCATAAGGCCGCGATGCAAAGATCCATCCATGCACCAGATCTGACATATTTTACCAATGCCAGTAAGGTGATCATACATAATGGAAGGAATAGGGTTTCGGACCAAGCATAACTGTACACTTCAAGCAAACATGGACTGGTTACATATATGGTCAGCAACAGGAGGCGATGTTTTTGTTTGAACGTGCTGAATTGTTGTAATAGGGCGTCTGTAGCATGAATCAATACCATAAAAAGAACCATATTACCGATCATGGCCATATGCATCATCGATGTAAGTGATATGGACATCAAGCCCATAAGGACTATTATTTTCATCCAGAAAGCCAGCCATAAAGGATATCCTACGGGAAAATCAATTAAAGGCAGGTGATGAAAATTATCGAAACGTCCGCTACGTAACCATGTTTCGGCAGTGGATAAATAATTCACTGAGTCCGGTGAAATGCCAATACCGCTATGATGAAAATAGGCCAGCAGGATAATCACGCCCAATAACGCAACCAGAAAAGTTTTTCCGTAAGATTGGAAATAAAACTTGAATAATGACGATGCCATGATGACGCCGAAATTAGGTATTTGTAGCAGATGATGCATGGTACCTCTTCACAAATAGATTGTTATCTTTGCGGCCGTAGAAAAAATTGCAAAGGCGTATGACACAGGAACAATTAAAAGATATGAGGGACCGGTTGGCTGTCCTGAGGAGGTTTCTTTGACATCGATAATCGGAAAGCCCTGGTTGCCGAAAAAGAACAGCTGAGCACAGCTGCCGGTTTCTGGGATGATCCCAAACGCGCGGCTGCTATCTTAAAGGAGATCAATACGCACAAATACTGGATTGAGAAGTTTGAAAAGGTGGAAGCGGCTGTGGAAGATGCAGCTATACTGGATGAGTTTTTTCGTGCAGGTGAAGGCAGTGAAGAAGAAGTAAATCAGGCCTACCAACAAGCCTTAAAACAATTAGAAGAATTAGAATTTACCTCCACGCTCAACGATCCCGAAGATGCCCTGCCTGCCGTGCTGGAGATTAATGCCGGTGCAGGTGGCACGGAAAGCCAGGACTGGGCCGAGATGTTGCTGCGCATGTACCGTATGTATGGTGAGCGCCAGGGCTGGAAGGTAACGGAGCTGGACCTGCAGGAAGGTGAAGGCGCAGGCATCAAGTCGGCTTCGCTGGAAATGAATGGTCCTTTTGCCTATGGCTTGCTGAAAGGGGAAAGCGGTGTGCACCGCCTGGTGCGTATTTCCCCGTTCGATGCCAATGCCCGCAGGCATACTTCTTTTGCTTCCGTGTTTGTGTATCCACTGGTCGATGAAACCATCGATATTCAAATCAATCCGGCCGATCTGGAATGGGAATTTTTTCGTAGTGGGGGCAAGGGCGGACAGAATGTGAACAAGGTTGAAACGGCTGTTCGTTTGCGGCATATTCCATCGGGTATTGTGGTGGAATGCCAGCAGGCCCGCACGCAAGGGGAGAATCGCGAAAAAGCCCTTACCATGCTTAAATCGCGCCTGTATGAAATGGAATTGCGTAAGCGACAACAGGCCAAGGAAGCCGCTCATGCCAGCAAGCGTAAAATTGAATGGGGTTCACAAATCCGTTCTTATGTATTTCACCCTTATAAGATGATTAAAGATCATCGTACAGAATATGAGGTGGGCAATGTACAACCCGTGATGGACGGCGAGCTCGACGGATTCATTCAGGCATACCTGATGTGGAACAAACAAACGGATGCGTCGAATGAATGATGCGCACTTCCGGTTTGTTTGTACAACAGATAATCCCACATTTTCATTTCACCATCAACGGAAGCAGCTTTTCACACGCGTTAGCGTTTGTCGATAGGCACATAGGGCCTGGGTTCCGGTCCAGTGTAATGCGCACTGGGGCGGATAATCTTACCATCCTGCCGTTGCTCGATCACATGTGCACTCCAGCCGGTGATGCGCGACATGACAAATAATGGTGTAAAGAAATCGGTAGGAATGCCCATGCAGTGATAAGCTACGGCTGAAAACCAGTCGAGATTGGCGAACATATTTTTCTGTTCCTTCATGACCCTTTCGATACGTTCCGCAACTTGAAACAGCTGTTGATTGCCGGTTTCCGCTGCAAGTTGCCGGGCTGTTTCTTTGATGATCTCATTACGCGGATCGCTGATCGTATATACCGGATGGCCGAAGCCGATGATCACTTCTTTGCGTTGCAGGCGCTGCAAGATATCCTGTTCGGCTTCATCGGGAGAAGCATAGCTGCTCTGTATGCGGAAAGCCACTTCATTGGCGCCGCCGTGTTTAGGTCCGCGCAATGCCCCAATCGCACCGGTGATAGCGGCATACATATCTGATCCGGTGCCGGCAATCACCCGTGCGGTGAAGGTGGATGCATTGAATTCATGCTCGGCATACAGGATGAGAGAAATGTGCATGGCACGGATCCAGCTTTCCGGTGCTGGCTTTCCATGCAGCAGATGCAGGAAATAGCTTCCGATGGAATCGTCGGTATAAGCTTGCAGGTCGGGTCGATAACCATGATGACTGTAATGGTACCAGTATAACAGCGCCGAGGGGAAGGAGGCCAGCAGCCGATCGGCAATGTCGCGGGCTTCCTGTATGTGTTGAGCGTGACCTTCGGGTAATAATGCCCCCAGCGCAGAGGTATAGGTACGCAGCACATCCATGGGATGGGTATGTGCGGGCAGTTGTTCCAGGATATTCAGCAGGGTATGGGGAATGAACCGGTGTTGCTGCAGTTTTTGTTGATACCGTTGCAGCTGGCTTTGATTGGGCAGGGTGCCGTGAATCAGGAGATAGGCCACTTCTTCAAAACGGGCTTCTCTGGCCAGATCATGAATATCATAACCCCGATAATGCAGGTCGTTGCCGCTGCGGCCTACGGTACATAAAGCGGTATTGCCGGCGGCTACGCCGGAGAGAGCAACCGATTTTTTGGGTTTAAAGCTTCCTGAAACAGTTTCTGTGCTCATACGGTGGGTTTTTTGGTTTGAAACAATGCATCCAGTTTCTGTTCGTATGCATGATAACCGATGGTACGATAAAGTTCCTCGCGGGTTTGCATACGGGGAAGCATATCTTTCTGGGTACCTCGCATGCGGATATGCTGATATACTTCCAGTGCGGCTTTATTGGCTGCGCGGAAGGCGGAAAGCGGGTATAGAATCAATCCCACACCGGCATCGGCCAGTTCGTCGCGGCTGAACAATGGGGTGACGCCGAACTCGGTAATATTAGCCAGTACGGGAATATGCAGGGCCTGCACAAACCGTTGATAGGCTTCGAGGGTGGTTACCCCTTCGGCAAACAGGAAATCGGCCCCAGCCTGTTCGTAGCCCACTGCACGGGCTATAGCCGAGTCCAATCCTTCAACAGCCAATGCATCGGTGCGTGCGCCGATGACAAAATGCATATCGGTACGCGCGTCGACAGCAGCTTTGATGCGGTCGATCATTTCTTCAGCGGCTACCAGTTCTTTACCCGGGCGATGACCGCAACGTTTGGCACCCACCTGGTCTTCGATATGCAGACCTGCTGCTCCGGCACGAATCAACGATTTCACCGTGCGAGCAATATTGAAAGCCGAGGGCCCCAGGCCGGTATCTACATCCACCAGCAGAGGCGTATCGGTTACAAAGCTGATGCGCTCTACTTCGGTGAGCACATCGTGCAGGGTAATGAGTCCTAAGTCGGGCAGTCCCAGTGTGCCGGCAGAAAGTCCGCC
>ERZ795042.344-NODE-344-length-40026-cov-3663.804033_pt1 | contig 40026 bp, 38 predicted proteins | sample MGYA00375126_ERZ795042 | MGnify/ENA primary metagenome ERZ795042 (study PRJEB30171, sample SAMN05518105) | compost metagenome | isolation source: Feedstock adapted compost from Newby Island compost facility, Milpitas, CA | place: USA:Newby Island compost...
AACATGCCATAGGTCTTAGGTTCAACGAGGGGGTCGCCCTGGTAAAGGTCGAGGTAGCAATGTCCCCAGGGGCTCATCACCACATCATGATGTTGCTGGGCGGCTGCGATACCCCCCTGAATACCTCGCCAGCTCATAACTGCGGCCTCAGGGGCCAGTCCTCCTTCGAGGATTTCATCCCAGCCGATCATTTTTTTGCCATGCGAAAGGATGATTTTTTCGATTCTTTTTTCAAAATAACTCTGAAGCTCTTCCAGGGTATGAAGGCCATTTTGTTGCATAACCGCCTGATCGCGGGGATCCTTTGCCCAGAAACCTTTGTATGCTTCGTCGCCTCCCACATGGATATAAGGACATGGGAACAGGCGGGCAATCTGTGCAAAGATGGTATCTAATATCATGTAGGTGGAATCATTACCCGTACAGAGCACATTATCTAATATGCGATAGAAGGGACTTCCCGGATTTACGGCATAAGGCAATCCGGTACACGAAAGGTTGGGATATGAAGCAATCAGGGCCAGAGAATGTGCCGGCACATCAATTTCTGGCAGAATCGTGATGTGTCGCTTTGCAGCGTAGGCCACAACTTCGCGAATATCTTCCTGGGTGTAATAGCCTCCATCATTTGCGGGTTCTTCGGGCTGGGGCGGTTCAAACGTGCCGAAATCACCCGTGCGCGATACCCGCCAGGCGCCAACACGGGTGAGCCGGGGCAAACCTTTGATTTCAATGCGCCAGCCATTATCATCGCTCAAATGCCAGTGAAACACGTTAAATTTAAACCGGGCCATTTCATCGATATAGGCTTCTACTTCCTGTTTGGTAAAAAAATGCCGGCTCACATCGAGCATCAATCCACGCCAGTGAAAACGCGGATAATCCTCGATGTTTACACAGGGTATAACCCATGCAATTCCCTTCACGGCCTCATGACTTTCAATTTGCGGAGGGAGTAGCTGCAACAAAGTTTGCAGACCATAGAAGATTCCGGCGCGGGTATTGGCTGAAAGATCAATGCCTTTAGGCGATACGGACAAACGATATCCTTCAGTGCCCAGCTGATTATCTGCTACCGGCAGGATATGCAATGCAATCGCATTTCGATTTGATCTGCGGTTGGTTATGGTAAGTGTAAAACCAGTGGCCTGCTGAATGCCCTGTTGAAATATTTCCCAATCGCTACGCAGTGAATCACTGGAAAGCCAGCAGCTGGTCTGTGCGTTGAGGGTAAAATGTCCTGGCAGCACCTGCATGGATACCGGCCGTGGTATGACGGTTGGCGTGTCTATAACGTTCGCTTTCGTAACGAATACAGATGTGAAACACAGCCAACAGCTGAGTAGAACGATTCGCCATACGACCTTATCGTAAAAACCTTGTTGCATACGAAATATCAATTTACCAGAAGGTAAAATACATACAATTCATGGTACCGGCAAGGGCTTGCTCAATCGTTTGTGCATGCAGGTGTATGAGTTTAAAAAAAACATCCCGACGGATGACGCCGGGATGTTGAATGAATGATCCCTGTTTTTCAGCAGGATATTTATTTAGAGAGGTGCACGGTGCCAATATCCGTGATATGCCCTGCTGTTACCTGAACATTGGTGATGGTGCTATCCTGGTAGCCATTCGATGCATTGATAAACACGCTGTATGTGCCTTCATCCACGCCCCATATTTTAAAGAACCCATCTTTCCTCGGTAGGGCATATAAAGTATCAGAAGCATTATACAGCGTAATCACCGGATAGGCATCCATAGGTAAAACGAATCCCTGCACGGTACCCATATTCGAAACTACAAAAGCGCGAATGAAGGGCTTCAGATAAAAGCTGCCATTCCAGACTTTTACCACCGAACGTCCGGCATCAAAATCAATCCATAAGCGATAGGATCCGGGATGCACCTGAACAATTTGATCGCCGTATATCCGCACATACACGTTATTAAAGCCGTCGATCAGATTTAATGGATACTTTACGCCATTTTTTACGAGATAATTATTGGTGCCCAGCGTGATGCGAATAGCAATGATTCTGCCCTTAGGTATGTAATCGCTCGACAAAAGCGTATCGGCGCCATTGCTCAATTGCATGAGATCATATTCTCCAGCCTGGATGTTCAATGTATCCCAGATGGCGTGTTCATCGGGATCTTCCCATCCCTGATCATGATCGTGGAACAATTCACCCCATTCCCTTCCTTCGGGATGATGGTCTTCACGACCTTCATTGCTTTGTGAAGTATCGATCCTTACAGCCACCATCTGCACATCCACTACAATGCTATCGAAAAATCCGGCATCATCGGTAAACCGAATTTCCAGCTTGTTTTTATCGGGCGGAATGGTATCCGAACTGCTGGATTTCTGGCAGGAACTAAGTCCTAATCCCAGCATTCCTGCTACTGCCATACACATGGCAAGAAATGAAAACCTTTTGTTTTTCATAGTGGGAAAGTTTTAAAAGGTGAATAATGATGATATGTTAAATCCAAATCGCATGCCTTTTTTATTTCTTTAACCAGTGTTTAACGAGCCTATTCTTTATGTAGATGAGTATAGCGTTTACGTTCAAATGGCTTTTCAAGTCAGACACCGGAAGTATGCGTGAGTTTAAATCCAGCAGCTATATTTTTTCAATTTTCCATTCAGCCTGCTCTTTTTAAAATGGTTACATGTTAAACGAAGCCTTATCGGTACGGGTTGGCTGTGTGAAAAACTTTTTTTGTTAAAATCTTGTTTATTATCGACATTCTGCGTATTTTTCATCCAAAATTTTGCATAAAAACGCAAGTCCTTCATTTTAAACCTTTTATTTATGTTCAAAACACTACCATTTCGCATCTTAGGGTACAGCTTGCTGCTTTTGATGTTCAGCTATTTGACCGGCTTTGCCCAGGAAAAACCCGTATCGGGGCAGGTGCTGGCGCCAGATGGTAATCCACTGGTGGGCGTTACCGTTAAGGTAAAAGGTACCAGCAGAGGAACCACGACAGACGTGAACGGGCGGTTTCAGCTTGCTGCGGCGGCGGGAGAAACCTTACAATTCAGTTTTATTGGCTATGCGCCGCAGGAAACAAAGGTGGATGATCAATCTACTTTCCGGATTGTGATGCAACCCACGCGTTCGCAACTCAATGAAGTGGTGGTGACCGCCCTCGGACAGCAACAGCAGGAACGTACGCTGGGCTATGCCGTGCAAAAAATCAGCGGTGCCGATATTGAAAACACGCATCGAACGGATTTTGTATCGGCATTACAGGGGCGTGTAGCGGGCCTGACGGTCAACAGTACCAGCGGCCTTCCCGGCGCATCTGATGCCATTCAATTGCGCGGTATCAATTCCATTGGATTGAGCAACTCGCCTTTATTTATTGTGGATGGTGTACCGGTTGATAATTCCACGTTCAGCACGGCTTCATTAACCTCTATCAATCAGAGTGCAGTCGATTATGCCAATCGGCGGTTTGATTTCACCAACCGGATTGCTGATTTAAATCCTAATGATATTGAAAGCATTACCATTCTGAAAGGCCCAGAAGCAACGGCTTTGTACGGCATTGACGCCACCAGTGGGGCTATCGTCATTACCACCAAGTCGGGCAGGGCGGGTAAACCCACGGTCGATTACAACGGTACGCTCACCACAACCCGGCTCTATCGTTTTCCGGAAGTACAACGTGTATATGATCGGGGTTTCAACGGGGTATTCGATCCCAGTTCTGTCAGTTATTTCGGTCCACGCATTGCGGCTGGCACTCAATTTTACGATAATATTCATCATTTCTTTCGCACAGGTATTCGTCAAACGCATAACCTTTCTTTTTCCGGTGGAAATAATCAGATTACTTACCGGTTATCGTCCAGCTATCTGGACGATCAGGGGGTAGTGCCCAATACCGATTACAAGCGAATCAATGTGGCCTTGCGTGTGAATGCACGCATATCCAGCAAGCTTGCTACGGATGCTTCGATTTCTTACATCCAGGCCGATAATACCAAAGCGGAAAAAGGACCTACCAGCTTTCTGCTGGGATTGTATCTATGGCCACCCTACATGGATGTGCGCGATTATCTGAACCCGGATGGTTCCAAAAAACTGGTTTATCCGAACCACACTCCCGATCAGGAATACGATAATCCGTTCTTTTCAGTGAACAAGAATCATTTTTATGATAAAACCCGGCGTGTGATCGGGAATTTCGGTATTACCTATGATCCGCTTCGCTGGCTTTCGATCAGTGGTCGTATAGGTAATGATGCCTATACCACCAACGGCATGATTTATTATAATGCCAATTCCACATTTGCCTATCAATTTAAAGGCCGTATCGATCAATACACATCTATCGTGCAGAATCTGTACACGCAATTGCTGGTAAAAGCTTCGCATAATTTCGGACAATGGAACACATCTTTGCTTCTGGGTAACGCCGTGTACAACAACAGCAATCACACGGAAGCGCAGAGTGGACAGAATTTCCTGGTGAATGATTTCGTATCGTTGAATATCGCCAATCCGCTTACCATCAGCAACCTCACGAGCCTGGTCAGGAAACGCCTGATTGGCGTGTTCGGCGAATTCAATATCGGATACAAACAGATCTTTAATCTGCAACTTACAGGGCGTAACGACTGGACTTCTACCCTGCCCATCGGCCGTAATCATTTCTTTTATCCATCGGCCAACATGAGTTTTGCTTTCACCGAAATTTCGGCATTATCCGGAGTGAAACAAGTAGTGAATTTCGGAAAATTGCGTGCCTCTGTGGCACAGGTGGGGAAAGATGCACCGCCTTACCAGATATATCCCGGGTTATTGCCACAAACCACAACTGGCGGCGGATTTGCTTTTAACTTTAATGGTCCCAATCCTTATTTGCGGCCCGAGCAAACGACATCGTATTCATTTGGTGCACATCTGGAGTTCTACAACAGCCGCCTGATTCTGGATGGGGAATATTACAAAACCAAGTCGATTCATCAAATTGTGCCGCTGGTGCGTAAATCGTATGCACCTGGATTTGTGCTCTATACTATCAATGGCGGCAGCTTAACCAATCATGGACTGGAACTGACCATCACGGGCACACCCATTCAAACCTCAGCCTTGCGCTGGGATATTACCTTTAATTATGCCTTTAACCGGAGCAAATTGCTAAGCCTGCCATCTGGAGTTACAGAGTTCTATAATTCCGATACATGGTTGTATGGTAATTTGCGCAATGGCATGAAAGTGGGTGGGCCCTTAACGACTTTCACGGGCGCTACCTGGATGCGCAACAACAATGGTGACATCCTGATCAATCCATTGAATGGCTATCCGCTAAAAGATAATAGCTTTCAGGTAGTGGGTGATCGTAATCCAAAATATACCGGAGGAGTAAACAACAGCTTTCAATGGAAAGGATTCACCCTTTCTTTTCTGTTTGATTTCCGGCATGGAGGGGATGTGTTCAATGCCACGGCATTGCAACTCTACCGGCTGGGATTAAGCACGGCCACGCTGAACCGCGAAACGCCCGTGGTGGTGAAAGGAGTGTTGAAAGACGGAATGGAAAACTCATCCAAGCCCACACCCAACACCATCGAGATTACGCCGATGTATAATTCCAATTATTTTTCAAACGTGAGTGTGGAATCGGATTATGTAGAAAAGAATATCAACTGGATTCGGTTGCGCGATGTGTATCTCATGTATGAAGTGCCCCGGAAATGGTTAGGTCGCCAGCACACCATTCAATCGTTGAGTGTGAGTATATCATCTTCCAACCTGTTTATGATTACCAATTACAGCGGACAGGATCCGGATGTGAACGGAACCACGCCTGCCACGCTGGGCTCGGGCGGGGCCGGCATTGATTACAACGTGGTAGGCAAGCCACGTGTATTTAATTTCACCGTAAATGCACGTTTTTAATTTTCTGATCGGTTGTTCAACTCAAAAAATATGCATATGAAAAAGCTCGGTACATATACTTTCGGCCTTCTACTGCTGCTCTCGCTGTCTGTTTCATTCAGCGGCTGCAAAAAATATCTGGACATTAACAGTGATCCCAGTAATCCCGATAATGTGGAAGCTGCCTTATGGCTGGCACCCATCCTCTCCAAGATGGCGGTGGACGTGGGTTTCGACGGTCGATATCTGGGTTGTTATGATAATTTTTTTCATTACTATGCCGGTAGCTCCAATGCCGATTTGTATGGATATTATCCGGCCAGTGATGCCATGGGGCAAATCTGGCGGATGGTGTATTTCGATATGGGTTTGAACCTGAGTCGAATGATTGAGAATGGTATGCAGGCACAACAATGGGATTATGTGGGCGTAGGTTATGCCCTGCGTGCCTGGGGCTGGCTCACGGCCACCGATTATCATGGGCCTATCATCATCAAAGAAGCTTTCCTTGAAGATCCCAACAAATCGGAATACGATTATGATGATCAGTCGTATGCTTATCAAACCGTTTTTGCGCTGTGCGACTCCGCCCTCGCTTATTTGAATCGCACCGATGGCGGCGTGTCGCAAACCAATCTGGCTCGCGGGGATCTGGTCTATAAAGGCGATCGTACCAAATGGATCAAGTTTGTCTATGGACTGAAAGCCCGCGCCATGCAAACCTTATCCAATAAAAGTACACAGTATTACAATCCCGATTCAGTCATCGCCTGGGTCAATCAATCCTTTACCAGCAATGCCGATAATATGCTGGTACCTTTTAATGGCAATTCATCGGCCGACGCCAATTTTCTCGGTCCCACACGCAACAACTTCAGCATTTATCGTCAATCGCAGTTTATCGTGAACTTGATGAACGGCACGGTGTTCGGACAATCCGATCCGCGTATGCCCGTGATGCTGGTTACCGATGCTGCGGGTGTATATCGGGGCGCCGATGCCGTGTTGGGCGATACGGCCCGGTCGGTGACCAGTCGTGCCTTGTTGAATCCTTATGGATTAAGCCGATCACCTCAACATGGCGATCCGGGTAAATATGTCTTCAGCGAAGGCCCTTTCCCGGTTATGACTTATGCGGAGCTGCAGTTCTGCAAGGCCGAAGCAGCATATAAAAAAGGCGATATGGCCACAGCCCTGGCGGCCTATCAGAATGGCATCAAGGCTCATATACAATTCTGCGGTTTGAAACTCACGGATCCGGCTGTGGTAAGTTATCTGGGCAATCCGCAGGTCATTCCTACCGACCCGAGTCAGCTTACGTTGTCGATGATCATGTGTCAGAAATTCATTGCCCTGTGGGGATTTGGCTTTGTGGAAGTATGGAACGATCTGCGCAAATATCATTACACCGATAACGATCCGAAAACCGGTCAACAGGTATTCACGGGCTTTACACTTCCGCTGCCCAGCCAGATGTTTGTGGACAATAACGGTAAGCCCGCTTATCGGGTAAGGCCCAGGTATAATTCAGAATATGTCTGGAATATGAATGCCCTAAAAAAAATCGGTGCCGATCAGCCCGATTATCATACCCTGGAATGCTGGTTCAGTCAGCCTTAAACCGGTATATCAATCTCATGTTCATTTGTTCAACAAAAAAAGATATCGTGCCATGAAATATTTATTCAGCTTATTGTTTACACTCATCTTACTCCAGGCCTGTAAGAAAAATCAGATTCAAGCGCCTGTGGTTCCTGTTACCAATAATGCTTCGGTGAAATTCGTCAATGGTGAGCCCAATACCACCGCCACCTATCAATTTTTATTGAATGGTCAGAAAATTACCGGTACTGCGCTGGCTTATGCAGGCATCTTTCCGGGTACGGTGGAATATGCCGCAGTGCAACCCGGACAAGCCACAATCAGCATCACGGCGGGTACGGATACCACATTCACCCCGCTGGTTCAGGCTACTGTTAACCTGGAAGCGGGCAAAAGATATGGTGTCATCTGGAGTGGAGATATGAGCAAGGATCCATTTGTGCTCGTTGAAAATCGCAGTCAGCCTGTCGATAGTGGATATGTGATGGCGCAATGTGTAAACTTGATTCAATCCAATCAGACAATCGATATCCTTTCGCTGCCCGATAGTACGGTGTTGTTTGCAGCTATACCTTACAAAGGGGTGAAAGATTATATCAAGCTGCCTTATGCCGGCACCTATCTTGTGCGCGAGACAGGCACCAATATTACGCTTGCAAAGGCTACGCTTTCATTATCGCAGACACGCAATTATACCTGGTATGTACGCGGGAAGAAATATGATACACTGGCAACCAGTAAAACAAAAATCACGCTGGATTATTACACAAACGGTTATCCGCAAGCACCATAGGTACACCTGTTCATGATTCACAGAATCTTGAGCTGTTTTTGTGCATAAGGTTGAAGGAGTGGTGAGCTGGGTGGCAGTTCGGTGATGAGGTAGTGAATGCTCTCCAGTGAGCATACTTTGAATTTCTGATAGGAGTCTAATTTTTCGGAAATGCAAAGTATGGCTGTTTTTTCACAGGCCTGGATCATAGCTTTTTTCACCTGAACAATTTCCCAGTCAGAATCTGTTATACCCTTGTCAATGGATAATCCATTGGTGCCTAACAAACAAAGATCGGCCTGCAGATCGCGCAGTTGATTAATCACACTGGAACCAATATGAACGTATGATCCTTTGGAGAGTTCTCCGCCGATGGTGATTACGGTGAGATTTGGATGACTGACCAATTCAATGGCCACCAGTGGACTGATGGTGAAAAAAGTGGCGCGTAAGCTATCGGGGATGGCTTTAGCCAGTTCAATCATGGTTGTCCCTCCGCCGGTTAATACCACCATATCTTTTTTAATCAGCGTGATAACTTTCAGCGCAATCTGTTTTTTAGCTTCCGTAGCGTAGGTGGGGACATGATGATTCAGGGGGTGATAAAATGATGGGCTCACGGCTCCGCCATGTACCTTCACGATGCTTCCTTTGCTGGCAAGCTCTTTTAGATCGCGCAAAATTGTGTCTTCTGAAACTCCAAGCGAAGCCGCCAGCTGCGAGGAGAGCACTTTGTTGTGCAGGTTGATTTGCTTTAGGATATATGCCTGTCGTTCTTCTTTTAACATATTCCTGATGTTTGCGGATATTATTCAACGCATTCGTTTATTTGCATGTTGTATGTGATGAGTTGTGCTGCTATTTTAATCACAAGGTAATGCCTCAGGCTATTCTTTCCATGATCACGGCGCCCAGCGGTGGTAGATGGATGGTAAGCTGATAAGGTTTACCCTTACAGGGTTGCTTACATGTTTGATAGGTATCCGGATTCAACACACCACTTCCTCCAAAATCGGGATGATCCGTATTTAAAATTTCGCGCCAGGTAGCGCTTTCCGGCATCCCTATTTCATAATTCATTCTGGGCACTGGTGTCATGTTCAGTGCAATCAACAACCGTCGATATCCGTTGCTTTCGAGTCGTGAGTAAATAAAAATACTATGTTGTCGATCACCAATATCGATCCATTCAAATCCTACAGGCATAAATTGGGTTTCATGCAAAGCGGTGTAGTGCCGATACAGCGCGTTTAATTGTTTCACCAGTCGTTGTACACCCTGGTGTGGTGGATATTGCAACAGATACCAGTCGAGCTCCCGTTTGAAGTTCCATTCAGTAGTCTGAGCGATTTCATTACCCATGAATAACAATTTGCTTCCGGGATGCGTGAACATATAAGCATATAGCAAACGCAGGTTAGCAAATTTCTGCCAGTCGTCACCGGGCATTTTGTAGATCATGGGCGATTTGCCATGCACCACTTCATCGTGAGAGAGCGGCAACATAAAGTTTTCACTGAATGCATAGACCAGGCTAAAGGTGAGCTGATCATGATGAAACTGACGGAAATAAGGATCTTTTTTGAAATATTCCAGCGTATCGTTCATCCAGCCCATCATCCATTTCATGCCAAAGCCCAATCCACCCAGGTAAACAGGCTTCGATACGCCGTAAAATGCTGTCGATTCCTCGGCAATGGTTTGTGTGCCAGGATATTGTTCGTAAACAATGATATTCAGTTCCTGCAACAATGATATTGCTTCTAAATTTTCTCTCCCACCCCGATCGTTGGGCACCCATTCGCCTTCATTTCTGGAATAATCGAGGTAAATCATGGATGCTACGGCATCCACACGCAGGCCATCGACATGATATTTATCGAGCCAGTACACGGCATTGCTCAGCAGAAACGAGCGTACTTCGTTGCGGGCGTAATTGAAAATATAACTGTTCCAATCTTTCTGGAAACCTTTCCGCATATCGGCATATTCGTACACATGCGAGCCGTCGAAACGGAAAAGGCCATGTGCATCACCGGGGAAATGTGAGGGCACCCAGTCGAGGATTACACCGATGCCGGCCTGATGGCAGGTATCGACGAAATACATGAAATCCTGCGGCGTGCCATAACGCGAGGTGGGTGCAAAATAACCAGTGATCTGGTAGCCCCAGGAACCGTCGAATGGATGTTCCATCACGGGCATCAATTCCACATGGGTAAACCCCATTTCTTTCACATAAGGTACCAGTTGATCGGCAATTTGTCGATAAGAGTAAAACAACTCATGATTATCCGGATCGGGGCGGCGCCAGGAGCCCAGGTGTACTTCATAAACCGAGAAGGGACTTTTCAGATCATTGTATTTACGGCGATGTTGCATCCATGCTTCATCATGCCAGTGATAATCGAGCGACCATGCTATGGAAGCCGTTTTAGGCCGTGTTTCCCAGTGAAAGGCATAGGGGTCGCCCTTGTAGAGCACTTCACCATCGCGCGAACGAATAAAGAATTTGTATAGATCACCGGCTTTCACCCCGGGGATAAACCCTTCCCAGATACCCGATTGATCCCATCGCGGATACAACGGGTGGATATGGGGTTGCCAGTCGTTAAACGAACCAATCACCGACACCTGTTCGGCATAAGGAGCCCACACCGAGAAATAAGCACCAGGCTGATTTTCAAGCGTATCGAGCTGACATCCAAACTTCTGGTATAAGCGATAATGTTTACCGGCCTGAAACAGTGATACATCAAAATCCGTAATACGTGAGGCCGGCAACACCTGTGTGGATTGGGCCCTGGAAGTGGGTATGGAAGCCATATTCAGCCATTAAGTTCGTTGTACACACACCCGATGTTGTTCATCAATCCAGTGTGGCTGATCAAATATAAACACTTCCAGTGGTTTATTTCCATGATTTTCGATCAAAATTTCTTTTCTGGTAACCTGCACCCGTAGCCAGTTTCCCCTGAACTGAATGCGAAACTCATAAGCCTTCCAGTGTTGTGGAATAAAGGGTTGAAAATGCAGGGCTCCTCGCCTCACCCGCATGCCTGCAAAACCCTGTACGATGCTCAGCCAGGTACCCGCCATGCTGGTGATATGGCAACCATCGGCGGTGTCTTTGTTGTAATCATCAAGATCCAATCTTGCCGTCCGCAAGTAGAGTTCGTAAGCTTTCTGTTCATCCCCTATTCTGGCAGCCAGAATGCTATGAATGCAGGGCGAAAGTGAGGATTCATGCACCGTTCGTGGTTCATAAAAATAGAAATTCCTTCGGATTTGTTCCATGGAAAAACGATCTTCAAAAAAATACAATCCCTGCAACACATCGGCCTGCTTGATAAAGCAGGAGCGAAGGATGCGATCCCAGCTCCAGTGTTTATACAGCGGCAAATCTTCAGGCGATAAATCGCTAACCAGCTGTTGTGCTTTATCGAGGTATCCTTCCTGCTGCAGAAAAATACCCAGTGCAGGCTCTTCGGGGAAATACATGTTTCGACGGATATGTTCCCAGGTGGGAACTTCTTCGGATTCACGGAAATCAAGCCGTTCACATAAGCCGGCAAATTTTTCCGGTGCCTGTTGCTTTACATAATTGATGGCGGTTTGTGCATATTCCAGACACCAGCACGCTATATAGTTGGTGTACCAGTTATTGTTCACATTGTTTTCATATTCATTAGGTCCGGTTACACCCAACATTACATATTTTTGTTTTGGTTCGCTCCAGTTCACCCGTTGAGCCCAGAATCGGGCGATGGCGATCAGCACTTCCAGTCCGTAATCGATCAGGTAAGTTTCATCTCCTGTGTAATTGATATAATTCCAGATTGCATAAGCAATAGCTCCGTTGCGATGAATTTCTTCGAATGTGATTTCCCACTCATTGTGGCATTCTTCACCATTCATCGTTACCATGGGATAAAGCGCTGCCCCTTTCCCGAATCCTAATTTTTTTGCATTTTCAATGGCTTTTGGCAAATGACGGTAGCGATAGAGTAAGAGATTCCGAGCCACCTGTTGACCTGCAGTAGCCAGATAAAAAGGCAAACAATAGGCTTCTGTATCCCAGTATGTTGCTCCGCCGTATTTTTCACCGGTAAAGCCTTTCGGACCGATATTTAATCGTTCATCATCGCCTGTGTAGGTCTGGTGCAGCTGAAAGATGTTGAAACGGATACCCTGTTGCGCTTGTATATCTCCCTCAATCCGCACATCCATGGTTTGCCATTTCTCGGCCCAGTAGTTTTTTTGTTCGGTGAATAGGCGGTCAAAACCTGCATCCACAAATGCTTGTAATTGATCGTGTGTTGCTTTCAGTATGCAGGATGGTTGATGATTTAAAGAAGAAAGCACTGCTGCGTATTTTTCTATCACATATGTTTCTCCTTTTTCAACCGGAAGCTCTGTATGCAAAACTGCGTATTTTTCACAGGCAAATCCCTGAAAATTAACGGGCAATATTTCATCTCGAAGTAAAATGCGAGCATGAATACCCGTGCTTACGACAAAGTTGGATTTTCTGGTGCGGGCCACCACAAAGGCGTTGGAAGCAGATGTCTCGGCGTGCACATGTTCCCAGAATTTTTCCTTGAAATTTGCATCCGCATTTTGTACATGTGCATCCACAGGCAAACGAAGTTGTAGGATGCCGGAAAAGTTCAACGGCGTGATGGCATAACGAACGACGGCTGCTTCATGACGCGTCATGCTACAAAATCGAATGCTTTCAATCTGAAATTGCTTGCCATTTTTTAATTCAACTATACAACTTCGTTTTAAATAACCCTCCCGCATATTCAGCTCTCGATAAAAAGCGGGAACGGCTTTTGCACGATACAGATCCACATCTTCACCTTCAATGCTCCATAAAATCTGTATCCATGAAGGCGCATTCAATACCTTGGCGAAGTATTCTGGATAACCATTTTTCCACCATCCCACTTTCGTTTTGTCGGGATAATACACACCACCCACATAGTGACCCTGCAGCGTTTGGCCGGAATATTTTTCTTCAAAATTCCCGCGTTGGCCCATTCTACCATTTCCGATACTGAACAAGCTTTCGGCTACGAGTTGTTGTGCGGGATCAAATCCTTCCTGAATAATTTTCCATGCATCTGGTTTCACAAAGCGCTTCATATTCGGAAAGTTTAATGCACTACCTGTGTGGATGAATCGGATAGTGATTGCCACCAATCATCAAAAGATATGGAAGTAAAATCGGGAATAACCCGATGTGCCTGTGATAGCATCGTTGGATCGCCTACACCAACGCAATAGAAACCACCTGTACGTGCAGCCTCCACACCGGCTTTTGCATCTTCAAATACCACTGCATGCAAGGGTGCTATGCCCAGCTCATGAGCGGCTTTTAAAAATACTTCCGGATCAGGTTTTGCTTTTTTAATCTGTGTGCCGTCTATTATTACCTCAAACCATTTCGTTAGTTCTGTTTTTTGTAAAACAATTCTTGCATTTTTACTCGACGATGCTACTGCAAGATGTATGTTGTTATTTCTCAAAAAGATAAGGAAATCGTGTACGCCGGGTAAAACATCATCAGGGGTCATCTGCTCCAGATATTGCTGAAATAGTTTGTTTTTTTCCTGCAATATGTGTTCACGTTCCGCAGCGTTAAGTTGCTTACCGGTTATTTGCAGCAAACGAGAGAGTGAATCTTCCCGGCTTAATCCTTTCAACAATTCATTGTCGTGTTCTGTAAAAGGTACATTCCATCCAAGTGTAATTTGTTTCCAGGAAAGAAAATGATAATGTGCTGTGTTTACCAGTACGCCGTCGAGATCAAAAATACAGGCATGAATGAATTGCGGATGCATAGTTTTGTGATTTATCATGTCAGGGTTTTAATTGCCATACCAGAGAGCCATAAGGCGGAAGATGGAAACGGGAAATGTCTTCAATCATCTGGTGATGCAACACATCAAATGCTTTTTTATATCCATGCAATGATTCAGCAAAACGGTTCGTAGAAACAGAAACCGTATCATCATTTCCATTGATGGCTACCATGATGCTTTCGTGTGCTGTATACCGGAAATACACATATACATTTCCTTCAGGAACATATTGCATGAGTTTTCCCTCACGCAGCGCTTCGCTTTGCTGGCGAAAATGCGCAAGGTTTTGAATAAAATGGAAGGCAATATTTTCCGTTTCAGTTCTGCCTGCATCTGAAAATTTATTCACGGTATCGCCGGGCCATCCGCCAGGGAAGTCTTTTCGCACGAGTCCATCCGGAGCTGATATCCCTTTCATTAAGATTTCATCGCCGTAATACATCTGTGGGATACCCCGCGAGGTGAGCAACAAGGTGAAAGCCGATTCAAATTTGCGTATGTCCTGTCCTACCACGCTATAAATACGACTCATATCATGGTTATCCAGGAAGATGACATTTTTCATTGGATCCTGATATACAAAATCCTGTGCGAGTGTCAGATAAGGTTCTACGATGCCAGAAGTCCATCCATTTTTCTCGGTAAATGCATGCTGCACGGCAAAGCACCACTGAAAGTCACATACACCCGGTAAATTAGATTGGAATGGCATATTCAATTTATTTCGTACAAAATAAGCTTGAGGTAATACGCCATGCACCCAGGTTTCACCAAATAAATGCAGATGCGGGAATTCACGAAGCAGAGCTGCATTGAATTGGTTCATAAAATTGAGATCACAATAAATGTAGGTGTCGATTCTGAACGCGTCTACACCTGCATATTCCACCCACCAGATGGCATTTTGAATCAGATAGTTAGCGAGATAAGGATTGCGTTGATTGAGATCAGGCATGAATGGCGTAAACCATCCATCGCTCATTTGTTTTTTATCTGAAGATGAAGCATAAGGATCGAATAAGGGAGACTCCCGATAACTGGTATTGGTGTAACGAGGCCACTGATGCAACCAGTCTTTCATCGGCAGGTCACGCACAAACCAGTGTTGTTCGCCTACATGATTCAATACAATATCTTGAATCACTTTTAATCCCATCTGATGGGCTTGCTCAACCAGCTTTTTATACAGCGCATTTGTCCCCAGCCGCGGATCCACACGATAGTGATCGGTGAACGCATATCCATGATAAGAAGCATGTGCTTCATTGTTTTCGAGTACGGGTGTCATCCAGATGGCTGTAACGCCTAAATCTTTTAAGTAATCCAGATGATCGATTACTCCCTGCAAATCGCCTCCATGGCGTGCAGTCAGAGAATCCCGGTTCAGGCTCTGATCGAGCATGCCTGCCACACGATCGTTAAGGGTATCGCCGTTGGCAAACCGATCGGGCATCAGCAGATAAATGAAATCTCGGGAATTCACTCCCAGTGCCCGTGTTTTCCCATCATCCGGGTTGCGTGGATACAGATGATAAGGATATACAAGATGGCGACGTTCGGTTATTTTGAATAGCAGTGGTATGTCGCCCGGTTTCGCGTCAGGCTCTATCTGCAGGTCCACAAAAAGATAATGTGGATTTTCCACATGATGAACCTGTAAAATTTTTACACCCGGATACCGGGTACTTACCTGTGCCAGTTGTAGATTTTCTTCTGCATGAAATAAAATCTGTACACGCGACCATTTCATGCCTGTCCACCAGAACGACGGACATACATGATCGAAAAATTGTTGTGCGCGAATAGCAGCAGGATGCGTAACTGCAAGCGTAATGGCAGAAGATATGGACATCATCAGCTTTTTCATGAGCCATGTATTTATAAAGTTTCCGGCAGAAAAGTTTTTTGTGAGGAAGAAGATGAAAAGCTTTTGCGGGTTTCATCATCCCTATCAAAAACCAGTAAATTCATAAAAGCAGCTATCAGCATACACCCACCACCGATTAACATTGCGTATATGCTTTCGTTATGAAAGAAAAACCTGATTAAAAAGCCCAACAATACAGCTGCCACAATTTGCGGTATGACGATGAAAAAATTAAATACGCCCATGTAAAATCCCATTTTTTCGGGCGGCAACGATCCGGCCAGAATGGCGTAGGGCATCGTAAGTGTAGAAGCCCAGGCCAGGCCGATAGCCAGCATAGGCCATAACAGCAACCATTGCTGATGAATGAAATAAATGCTGATTAATCCTGCACTGCCGATGAACAAACAGATCAAATGTGTATGCGTGCGCTTGAGCGAACGAGCTATCCAGGGTAGCAGAAACGCCATGAATGCTGACACACCGTTGTACACGGAAAACAATACCCCCACCCAGTCGCCAGCATCCTGAAAAGCCTGAGATTGTGCATCCGTGGTGTGGTAAACTTGCTGGGCAACGGCCGCCGTGGTATAGATCCAGAGCGCAAAAAAGGCGATCCATGTAAAAAATTGCACCACAGCCAGTTGTACCATGGTACGGGGCATGTGCACAAATCCTTTTCCTATTTCCCGAAAGCCCGTCCACAGGCCACGTGTTTGCATTTTATGGGCTTCCCATTTTTCCCTGTCCTCGGGTGGATATTCGCTGGTGGTGAATACCGTCCAGCTGACGGCTGCAAAAAAACATATCGCCCCCAGATAAAAAGCATATTTCAGTGAAACGGGTATGCCCTGGTGCACAGCATTGCTTAGATGCAAGAGATGGGTCATCAGATAAGGGAACTGCGAACCCAGTACGGCTCCCAGCCCGATAAAAAATGTTTGCATGGCAAAGCCTAAAGTGTGCTGGGCAGAAGGTAAGCGATCGCCGACAAAAGCCCGGAAGGGTTCCATCGTGATGTTGATCGAAGCATCCATCAGCCAGAGCACAATAGCTGCCTGCCATACCGCCCGGCTGTTGGGCATCAGCACCAGTGCCGAAGCTGCCAGGATGGAGCCAACAAAAAAATAAGGTCGCCTTCTACCCCAGAAAGGATGCCAGGTGCGGTCGCTGAGATAGCCAACGATAGGCTGCACAAGAAGTCCTGTCACGGGCGCGGCAATCCACAGCAAAGGGATATGATCAATGGAGGCTCCAAGCGTCTGAAAAATTCGGCTGGCATTGGCATTTTGTAACGCAAAGCCTATCTGAATGCCAAAAAAGCCTACACTCATGTTCCAGATCTGCCGGAAATGCAAATGAGGGCGTTGTATGGGTGGTGGCATGGGTTATTTTTCTTCCAAGATACAGCAAATAAAAAGAAACTTTGCGTAAAAATTACAATAAGCATGAAAAAGATGGGATGGAAACAGTTGAGGGATGAGATAATTTCATATTAAATAAAAAAGCCGCTTCGTTTCTTGAAGCGGCTGTTTTTGCATTTCAAGCGTCTTTCGATTAATAATCCATACCACCCATACCACCTGCAGGAGCAGGAGTATTTTGTTTGGGTTCGGGTTTGTCGGCCACGACGCATTCGGTTGTAAGCAACATGCCGGCAATGGAAGCGGCGTTTTCCAGGGCGATACGGGTAACTTTAGTAGGATCAATAACACCGGCCGACATCAATTTTTCGAATTCTTCAGTGCGTGCATTGAATCCAAAATCACCCTGTCCATCTTTTACTTTTTGTACAACGATAGAACCTTCCCATCCAGCGTTATTGGCAATCTGGCGCAGGGGTTCTTCAATCGCGCGTTTTACGATATTGATACCGGTCGTTTCATCGTCGTTTTCACCCTGGAGTTTTTCAAGGGCTTCCAGTGCGCGGATATAAGCCACGCCGCCACCGGGAACGATACCTTCTTCAACGGCGGCACGGGTAGCATGCAGGGCATCATCCACTCGGTCTTTCTTTTCTTTCATTTCCACTTCGGTAGCAGCACCGACATACAGCACGGCTACACCGCCGCTGAGTTTAGCCAGGCGTTCCTGCAGTTTTTCCTTATCATAATCGGAAGTGGTGGTTTCAATCTGGGCCTTAATCTGGTTGATGCGGGCCTGGATATCGCTCTTTTTGCCCTTGCCACCCACGATGGTGGTATTGTCTTTATCCACGGTTACCGATTCGGCGCGACCCAGGTAGGTGAGATCAGCATTTTCAAGTTTATATCCCTGTTCTTCGCTGATGACCACACCACCGGTGAGGATAGCAATATCCTGCAGCATTTCTTTACGACGATCACCAAAGCCAGGAGCTTTTACGGCGCAAACTTTCAATGTACCGCGGAGCTTATTCACCACCAGTGTAGCCAGGGCTTCGCCTTCCACATCTTCGGCGATGATGAGCAACGGAGCGCCTTGCTGAGCGATTTTTTCAAGAATGTGCAGGATATCCTTCATGGTGCTGATCTTCTTGTCGTGGATCAGGATGTAAGGATTTTCCAGCACAGCTTCCATCTTTTCGCTGTTGGTCACGAAGTAAGGCGAGAGATATCCGCGGTCGAATTGCATACCTTCCACGACATCGACGTAAGTATCGGTACCCTTCGCTTCTTCCACCGTAATGACGCCGTCTTTGCTTACTTTTTGCATGGCTTCGGCGATCAGGGCACCAATGGTGGGATCGTTGTTAGCGGAGATGGTAGCTACCTGTTCGATCTTTTTATTATCCGTACCGATTTTTTCCGATTGTTTTTTCAGGTGTTCAACTACAGCTTTAACAGCCTTATCGATGCCCCGTTTTACATCCATTGGGTTGGCACCGGCGGCTACTACTTTCATGCCTTCGGTAATCAGGGCCTGAGCAAGTACGGTAGCTGTGGTAGTACCATCACCGGCGATATCGGATGTTTTGGATGCCACTTCTTTTACCATCTGGGCACCCATATTTTCGATCGGATCTTCTAATTCGATTTCTTTAGCTACGGTAACCCCGTCTTTGGTTACACTGGGAGCACCATATTTCTTTTCCAGCACCACATTGCGGCCTTTTGGACCGAGGGTGACTTTTACTGCATTTGCAAGGGTATCAATACCCTTTTTCATTCTGTTGCGAGCTTCGGTGTCGAAGAACAGTTGCTTTGCCATAGTTGATTGATTTTTTTGAAAGATGAATAATGTGGTATAACAGAAAACATCAACACTTATTCAGGCACAATAGCCAGGATGTCTGATTCACGCATGATCAGGTAATCTTCGCCATCGAAACTGATTTCTGTGCCTGCATACTTGCCGTATAAAACCTTGTCACCGGGCTTTACCGTGGTGGGCTCGTCTTTCTTGCCCGGACCGGCAGCAACAACAGTCCCCCTCTGTGGTTTTTCTTTAGCGGTGTCGGGGATAATGATGCCTCCCTTTGTTTTTTCTTCGGCGGGAGCGGGTTTGACGATCACCCGGTCGGCGAGTGGTGTGATGTTTAACTTGTTTGCCATAGGTTTGAAATTTTAACGAAGTCAAAAATATTTTTCTGTGCCCTCCATTAGCGAGAATTATGCCATCGGCTGTTTCCAGCCAATTTTGCAGCTTTTCGCGGGAAACCTTGCGCATGCCCACAGACCATGTCAGTTTTTTCAGCAACATTGTCAGGCATCTGGATTTCTGATAAAATTCCGTTTTGTCCTTTCAGCATATAGGGAGATCATTATCTTTGTGCGTTCATTTAGCGGGTGGAATAATGATCAGCAGAAGAAATATTCGGGTTAAGGTCATGCAAATATTATATGCTCTTGAATCGGCAGAATTACCGCTTACCAGCCGGGAGGCCGCACGTCGATTCATTGACCAGCATTTAGATCAATCAGAAGCAATTTACATTTACCTGCTGTATTTTCTTACCGAAGTCGCCTGTTATGCCCGCACAGACGCCCAGATTCGTGCATCCAAACTGTTGCCCACACCTGAAGACCTGAACGTCAATACCAAAATTGCCGACAATAAATGGGTAAAATATCTTCAGGAACATCCTGTGTTTCAACAGAAGAAGAAAAAGGCCCTGCTGGAGCCTATCCTGGATATGGATCTGGTGAAAAAGATTTATCATCAGCTGATCGATCTGGATGTGTATCGCTTTTATATCATAGCTGCTGAACGCGACGAAAAGGAAGAAAAAGAAATATTATCCTACATTTTTCATGAGCTGATGATGAAAAATGAAGAATTTGATCAACACATGGAAGATAATTTCCCTCACTGGTCGGATGATCGGGATATGATGAGTGTGTTGATCAACAACTTCTTCCAGAAACCCATGGGTATTGATTTCAATGCCATTGTACCGGAAGAAAAAAGAGAATACGCTGCAGAATTATTATTTACGGCTTATGAGAAAAAATCATACTGCCGGGAATTGATTACCCCCAAGCTTGAACACTGGGATCCGGAGCGGATTGCAATGATTGATATGATTTTGATGATTATGGCGATTTGTGAGTTTTTATATTTTCCGACCATCCCCACCAAAGTAACCATCAATGAATACATCGATATTGCTAAAGCTTACAGCACTCCGCAAAGTGGCCAGTTTGTAAATGGTATTCTCGATAATATTTTGAAAGACCTGTTGGCGCAGGAAAAAATTCAGAAGACCGATCAGGCAAGAAATTAACTGATGAATTTTATACTTTTGCGACCATGCGTGCCTGCATCCGACTGCTCATGTTGGCATCAACCGGTTTATGGATGGCGTGCGGTTCACCATCCGGTACACCACAGGCTGGTAGCGAGTTACAGGGTCAGGCAAAAATTTCCTGGAAGGATACCCTGGCTAATCTGGGAACGATAAAAGAAGGCGACGACGTGACATATACGTTTACTTTCAAAAATACAGGTAGTGCCGATCTGCAAATCAGGCAAGCTATCCCATCATGCGGATGTACCATTGCGGCTATTCCCGGCGAGCCCATACATCCGGGTCAGCAGGGGAATATCGTGGTTCATTTTCATTCGGCCGGTCAGGCAGGTGAGCAAACCAAACAAATCACCATTGTAAGTAATGCTCATCCTGAAAGGCAATTCCTCTACCTTAAAGCACGCATCATTCAACAATAACGATTTTATTTTTCACATCTTAAAACTTTTATGCACATGCAACACTTATCTCCAGTACTCATGGTAGGGCAAAACGGACAGGCCAATCCTTCATTCAGCTTGATTTTCATGCTGGCCATCATTCTGGTCATGTGGTTGTTTTTAATCAGGCCTCAGGCTAAAAAAGCCAAACTACAAAAGCAATTCAGCGACAGCATCAAGGTGGGAGATAAAATTGTTACCATTGCGGGTATTCATGGTCGCGTGAACAAGATTAACGACGATAATACCCTGCAAATTGAGATTGCGCCGAGTACCTATATGACCATCGAACGTTCGGCCGTTTCCATGGAATACACCCAGGAAATGCAGAAGCGCAGTGGTGCTTCACAAAAATGAGCGGCATCTTTGTGTAACCGCGCGTTTCAATGCGCATCCTCAACTGATTTGCTGATGTTAAAGGTGGGGATCACGGGCGGTATCGGTTCCGGTAAAACTACGGTTGCTCGCATCTTTCAATTGCTGGGCATTCCGGTGTATTTTGCCGACCAGGCCGCCCGCAGCATCATGCAAACCGATCCGGAGGTCATCAGCCAGGTGAAAACATTGCTGGGCGATGAGGCCTATTTGCCCGATGGCACACTTAATCGGGTTTACGTAGCAAAACGTGTATTTCAGGATCAACGGCTTCTCGAACAATTAAATGCAATTACTCATCCGGCTACTATTCGCGATGCAGAAACCTGGATGAAACAACAACATACCCCGTATGCCATTAAAGAGGCTGCGCTGTTATTTGAAACATCAGCCTTTCATTATCTCGACCGTATCATCGTGGTATATGCACCGCGTGCGTTACGCATACAACGGGTGATGCAACGCGATCATGTATCTGCAGAAGAGGTGAAACGTCGTATGTTACAACAGATCGCTCCCGAAATAGCCATTCGACTGGCCGATGATGTGATTTATAACGACGAGCAAAGGGCCGTTATTCCGCAGGTATTGCATTTACATCAGCAATTTCTTGCGATGGCCAACCTCAGGCCATCTTGATATAATCTTCCAGCAGATGAACTGTATGTTTGGCGCGAAGCAGATTCCGTTCGTGAAATAAAACTTTATATCGACCCGATACTTTCTGCATCAACACCCGATATCTTTTTTTGATTTCCTGTTTCGTCGTTGATGGTGAAGGTGCATGTACAAAAAATCGCTTGATTTCGTAGAAATAATACTTTTTGATTTTGCGTTGAAATAAATTCTTGCGGATATAATACATGACCTGAAGGTTACGCTTCACAATCAGTTCTTTTCGATGAATGCCCATGCAGGCAAGCCATAAGGAGCCGATTATCATGACCAACCCGAGGTGTTGCGCCCAAGAGGGGAGTTGACCTGAACATATTTCCAGGGATGCACCCACAATCAGCAGCAAACCTGCACCGGCATAAGCACGGGAAGGAATGATGGCCACAATGAGCTCATCCTGATTGGGATACCATATCTTGAACATGGCTCATGATTTTGAGGGGTTAAATCCTGTGTCACATACCGGGTTTACAGCTTATTATTTTCCTCCTAAATATAAGGCCAAATCATGAAATTCTTGTTTAATTTTCCGCAGTATTTTTTGATAAATTTTATCGTTTTCATCCACACTTTTCATTGAAATACGCATGCAGCACTCAGTCAAAAACCGCTATTGCCTGTTTCTGGATTTACAGGATGACCCGGAAAAGATAGCCCTTTATGAAGCCTATCATCGTCAGGTATGGCCTGAAATTTTGAAAAGCATCCAGGATGCAGGCATCGTACAGATGGAGATTTACCGGGCCGGAAACCGTCTCTGCATGATCATGGAGGTGAATGATACGTTTTCGTTTGAACGAAAGCAGGCTATGGACGATAGGAATCCAGTTGTACAATCGTGGGAGAAGTTGATGGATGGTTTTCAGCAGCGATTGCCTTTTGCCAGGGAAGGAGAAAAATGGGTTTTAGGAAATAAGATTTTTGATTTGCAAAGTCAGTTGTCATAAAAAAACCCGGCCATAAGGCCGGGTCGTTTCCCTCAAGCGATTTCAATCATTTTGGGTGGCTTCTGACGGGCTTCTTCTTTCTTCGGGATGGTCAGATGGAGAATACCATCTTTGTAATGGGCTTTAATTTGATCGACGTCTACCACGTCCTTGGGCAGCGTGAAGGTGCGACGGAACGATTGATAGCTGAATTCCCTCCGGGTGTAGTTTTCACCTTCCTTCAGCTCACGTTCATCTTTCTTTTCAGATGAAATCGTGAGCAGATTGCCATCCAGTTCCACTTTAAAATCCTTTTTATCCATGCCCGGAGCAGCCATCTCTACCTCAAAGCTGTCACGCGTTTCAATAATATTCACTGCCGGGACCGTGGTACCGGTTTCAGAGAAATTACCCAGCGCCCAATCGAACCAATCCCGAGTCCAGAAATCATTAAACAAAGAAGGAAAATCATTCCAGAAACCACCGCTCGAACGTTTTACCAGTGACATAGGCACCTCCTTTTTTAGGGTTAAACCATGGCATAACCTTTTGAAAAGGAAGCGAATGCATGCACCTCAAATCAAATCAAATGCCACCGGCAGGTGCGCAATCAAGCTGACATAAAAATGCACAGGCCACTGCTCGTTTCAGACAAACTGTCATTCATTTCCCGGTATATACGATGCGCCACACGCTGCCTCCTACATCATCGGTGATGTAGAGTGAGCCATCCGGTCCCTGAGCAAGGCCTACCGGACGATGGGCCGGACTCTGGTTATTGGGAGATTGGGTGAAATTATCCGCAAAAACGCTGTAATTGCCTGTCGGCAAACGGCTTCCGTTTTTAAATGGCACAAAAACCACTTTAAAACCAGCCTGTGGCAATGGAGCACGATTCCAGGAGCCATGAAAAGCAATGAATGCGCCGTATTTGTAGGATGATGGGAATTGATTGCCGGTATAGAATAATAATCCTAAGGGAGCCCAGTGGCCGGGAAAGGCCATAATGGGGGGATCATATTGATTAGCCGGTGCTGCTTTTTTGCCGTCCCCTCCATATTCTGGTGCAATGATGCGTTTTTTCTGGAAAGGATCATAATAAGTATAGGGCCAGCCATAGTTGCCACCCTGGCGGATCAGCAAAAATTCTTCGGCGGGGAGCTCGGCACTTTGCTGGGCGTTATAGTATTGCGGATAAAGCTGGTAAAGCTGATCGCGCCCGTTCATGGCTGCATAGAGTTGATGATTGACTGGATTCCAGTCGAGCGCCACGCAATTACGAAGGCCCGTGGCATAACGCATACCACCCTTTTCTTCGGTTTGATCGGGAACATCCGCCCGGAAGCGCCAGATGCCAGCATAATGTTCGAGCAGCGGGCATGGATTCTGGCCAGGTGAACCTTTCTGTCGGTCTTCATATTGACAGGCATTTGAAGGTGCCCCCACATTTACGTACATATAGCCCTGGTTATCGAAAGTAAAGGTTTTGGTTTCATGTTCATGCTGAACCGGGAAACGGGCAATGATTTGGGCATGCGGGTCGGGCAGCAGCTGACCTTCAATCAGCCGGAAACGCATAACGGCGGTATCGGCGCCAAAATAGAGGTAGCCTTTGTAAATACCGATGCCATCCCCACGGGTGTTGGGCCCAAAGTATTCGATGATGTCGGCCTTTCCATCACCATTCTGGTCACGCAAACAGGCAATGGCGTGTCCCTGATGAGGAGCACGAAGTGCCACGTAAATATCCCCGTTATCGCGCACCACAATATGACGGGCTGCACCAATATGCGCGGCCACCACTACTGCATGAAATCCAGCGGGGAGTTTTAGCTGATCATTGTTTGGAGCAAATGCCAGATGAGATAATGCCTGTTGCTGTGCATCGGAATGACAATTGCTGAACCCGGCCAGCATAAATCCAGCCAGAAGCGCATAAATCGATTTTAAGAACTTATTCATTGTCTTACAAATTTTGGGTGAACTAAGTTAATCACTCTTTTTCAAAAATGCTTATGTATAATCGGGAATCTCTTATTTTTACGCAGCTTTTTAGATCACGATTATAGCTGAAGCATTGTTATGCACGATTTGATTGAATTTCTCAAGCATCTCATCAATCCTTCCTGGATCATTCACCATGGCGGACTGTATTTATTATTGTTTGTAATCTTTGCTGAAACAGGCTTGTTTGTAGGCTTTTTTCTTCCGGGAGATTCCTTGCTATTTGTAGCGGGTATGCTTGCCGCTCAGCCTGATGATCCTTTTCAAATGCCTTTTGCGCTGGTGGTGATGATGGTTGCTATAGCCGGTATTCTGGGCAATTTTGCGGGTTACTGGTTCGGTAGAAAATCGGGTCCCTTGCTCTTCAAGCGAGAAGATAGTCTGTTTTTCAAGAAAAAGCATTTGATTGCCGCGCATGAGTTTTATGAAAAACATGGGGGAATAGCCATTATTTTTGCGCGTTTTTTACCCTTTATTCGAACGTTTGCTCCTATTGTTGCAGGCATTGTGAAAATGGATTACCGGAAGTTTGCGCTTTTCAATATCATAGGTTGTGTGCTCTGGGTGTTTACGATGATGTTCGCGGGTTATTTCCTGGGCATTTCATTCCCCTGGCTGGGTGATCATCTGGAATGGATTGTGGTGGGCATTGTGTTTGTCACCACAGTGCCGGTGATTTTTCGCCTGGTATTTGGCTCACGTAAGTCAACACTTCCATAAAACATACACACTATGGAACCATTATCCACTACCCAAGCTCGATCGACTTCCGTATTCAGTCTGGTGGTGATTGTTTCTTCGTTGGGGTATTTCGTAGATATTTATGATTTGTTGCTTTTCACCATTATCCGCATTCGCAGCCTTTCGGATCTGGGTATTGTAGGTGATGCCCAGCAAACCGTGGGTCTTTCCCTGTTGAATTTTCAGATGATTGGACTGCTGGTGGGGGGCATCTTATGGGGAATGCTGGGGGATAAAAAGGGAAGGATTTCGGTGCTGTTTGGCTCCATTTTGCTGTATTCTTTAGGCAATATTGGCAACGGCCTGATTCACGGTCCACATGTAATTTTCTGGTATAAGTTCTTTCGGTTGATTGTAGGACTGGGATTGGCCGGGGAATTGGGTGCCGGTGTGACGTTGGTTTCTGAATTGTTGCCGGCCGATAAGCGCGGCTATGGTACCACAATTGTGGCCAGTGTGGGCATTCTGGGAGCCGTGGCGGCTTATTTTGTGGCCCAGCTGATTCCCAGCTGGCGGGTATGCTATTTTGTGGGTGGCGGATTAGGGCTATTGCTATTGATTTTACGGGTAGGCGTGTTAGAATCGGGCATGTATAAAGCTATACAGCATCAACCCATTTCAAAAGGCAATTACCTGGCTTTTTTCACCAATACCAATCGTTTCCTCCGATATCTGACAGTGATTTTGCTGGGACTGCCAGCCTGGTATGTGGTGGGAATACTGATTGCTTTTTCTGATGGTTTTGCTAAAACCCTGCAGATTCAAGGTACGCCCGATCCAGGAAAAGCGGTGATGATCAGTTATACCATTCTTACGCTCGGCGGATTGGCTTGTGGGTATTTGAGTCAGCTGTTGAAGAGCCGTAAAAAAGCGTTGTATGTTTTCTATCTCATCTGCTTTCTGGCTGTGGTAGCTTATTTCAGGGCCTATCGGGTGAGTCTTGGCACGTTCTACGTGATTTGTGGCTTATTAGGTCTGGGAGTTGGGTTCTGGTCGGTATTTGTGACGGTGGCAGCCGAACAGTTTGGTACCAATTTGCGTGCTACGGCTGCGATCACGGCTCCTAATTATGCCCGGGGTGCATTGCCGCTCATCACGCTGCTCTATCATTTTCTGGAAAATCGGGTATTTCACAGCAATGTAGGGGGTGCCTTCTGGACGGGAGTTATTTGCATTGGAATAGCCTTTCTGTCGGCACTCTGGCTCAAGGAAACCTACGGTAAGGACCTGAATTTTGTTGAAAAAGTGTGATTTTATTGGATGTTTCATGGCCAAGTATCTGGTTGTGCGTTTTTCTTCTATAGGGGATATTGTGTTAACCACACCTGTGCTGCGATGTATCAAACAACAATTGCCTGACGTTACGCTGCATTATTTGACGAAATCCATTTATCGGCCTTTACTGGAAGTAAATCCGTATGTGGATACACTTTATTTGCTGGAAGATAACTGGCGTCCCCTTATGCGGCAATTAAAAAGGGAACGTTATGATGCTGTAATTGATTTGCATCATAATCTGCGTACATGGCGGTTATGGCTCGATTTAAGGGTTCCTGTGTATCGTTTCCCTAAATTAAACTGGAAAAAATGGTTGGTCGTACAAACCAAGCATAAAGCCTGGCTTCCGAATATTTCCGTCGTTGATCGCTATTTTGAAGCTGTAAAAGCTTTTGACGTTCGACCTGATGGTGAGGGGGTAGAATACTGGATGCCTGCCGGTGCCGGGTTTCCTGCAGAAGGTCTGCCGGATCATGTTCAGCAGGGATATATCGCCTGGGCCATTGGTGGAGCGCATGCCACCAAAAAGTTGCCCACCGACCGCCTGTTGCAGCTGGCAGCGTTAATTCCTTATCCTATGGTGATTGTGGGTGGACCGGAAGATGCCCCCACGGGTGAGATGCTTGCGAAGCAATATCCCCGAAAAATATGCAATCTATCGGGACAGTGCACCCTGCATCAATCGGCTGATCTCATCCGTCAATCGCGTTTGTTGCTTACCCACGACACCGGGATGATGCACATCGGTGCTGCTTTTCATAAGCCCATGGTCACCATCTGGGGCAATACCATCCCGGAATTCGGCATGTTCCCTTATTATGGGAGTCGCTATCAGCATGGCAGGCATAGTGAACTGTTTGATGTCATCGAGCATGAGGTGTCCTGCAGGCCCTGTTCCAAGATCGGGTATGATGCCTGTCCACGTGGCCATTTCAAGTGCATGCGCGAGCTCGATTTGCTTGAAATTGCCCGGGCCGTACATCGTCGCTGGAAGCAGGCTTCCGAAATGAAATAAAAAAACCGGTCATGGAAACCGGTTTTCGTTCAGCCTTGCGAGTCGATCGCAGGGATTTAGTTTTTCACAAGTTGCATGTTGTCAAGCACATTCATGACCTCACGCACATGATCGGCAGAAGCTTTCACCAGTGCCATTTCCTGTTCGTTCAGTTGCAGCTCGATGATTTTTTCAATCCCGTTTCTGCCCAGTACCACAGGCACACCGAGATAAATGTTTTTCAAGCCATACTGTCCGGTCAGCCAGGCACAGCAGGGCAGGATGCGTCGTTCATCTTTGCAAATGGCTTCCACCATTTGAGCTGCAGAAGCGCCAGGTGCATACCAGGCAGAGGTACCCAGCAGATTCACGATTTCGCCTCCTCCCTTCTGGGTGCGTTCGATAATCGCTTGCAGACGTTCGGCAGGCACCAGTTCGGTAACGGGAATACCGGCAACACTGGTATATCGGGGCAAGGGCACCATCGTATCACCATGTCCGCCTAATAAGAGGGCTTCGATATCTTTAGGGGAACAACCAATTTCTTCTGCCAGAAAAGCTTTGTATCGGGCTGTGTCGAGCACGCCGGCCATACCAAATACCCTTCTGCTATCAATCTTTGCTGTTAGATAAGCGCAATAAGTCATCACATCAAGCGGGTTGGAAACGACTACCAGAATCGCATCCGGAGAATATTTCATGATGTTTTCCGTCACGGATTTCACGATGCCGGCGTTGGTGGATATCAGATCATCCCGGCTCATACCCGGTTTTCTGGGCAATCCGGAGGTAATCACCACCACATCGCTGTGTGCGGTCTGGCTGTAATCGTTCGTAACGCCTCTGACACGCGTGCCGAAATGCAAAACAGGAGAAGATTCCCAGATGTCGAGCGCTTTTCCTTCGGCGACACCTTCTTTGATGTCTAATAAAACAATTTCCTGCAAGAAATCTTTACTGGCTAATACATTGGCACAGGTGGCGCCCACATTACCGGCACCTACGACAGTTACTTTCATGGAAAAAGCATTTTAAAATGGATGGAATGAAATAACACGGGCACAAAATTAGCCCTTTATAGCTGAATGCAAAAGCCATTTGTGGATTTTAACGGAATACTGAATCAGGGCTTCAGATAATGCAAAAGCGTATCTACAGGCCTTGTACCTTCCGCATGGTAAACGAGCTGGTTGTTCGCATTATAAATATACAATCCTGGAAAGAAGTGTAATCGATAAAAGCTCAACAGCCATCGTTTTTCATCGGTTGCCACCGTGATGATGCGGGGATATTGATCGAGGTGATAATCATGTGCATATTGAGTCATATCATTCACAGGGAAATGTGTAACCATCAGGATTTGAGTGCCTTTAAATTGGTGGATATGTTGCACGATATCTTCCGTTTCATGATGGCAGTGTTCGCAATCCACACTGAACAGGAAAATAAGTGTGGGTGTGTTTTTCTTTAAATCTTTTTCCGTGAAGCTCTTTCCATCAGCTGTAATGACAGTGAAATGTGGTATCGTCGGATATCGGAGAAACAGGGGTTGATCGCCGGTATTATCCTGTGCACATGCAGCAGTACCGGAAATGAGCCATGTAACTACTGTTAATAAACAAGTCATGGATGCCGTCAAACGAAAGGATTGCATATCTTTTCTATTTCTGACAGAATAATGGGTAAAGTTAGGAGGTTTTTGGTAAATTCTTTTTTGAATATTGTTAATCGTTTTGTAAGTTCACACCAGCAGTAGCTTCAGGTATAGAGAGGGTTGGAAAAAATTTTTCTTTTTTACCTTTGCGAATCCTTAACGCATTTTATTTGCTGTTTAATTCATGAAACTATGGCAACGACTGCAGACATTCGCATGGGTCTCACCATTAAATTAGGCAATGAACTTTATCAAGTTGTAGATTTCGGACAGAATAAAACCGCACGAGCTGCTGCAAAGGTGTGGGCTAAACTAAAAAGTGTGGAAACAGGTAAAACCATTGAGCATACCTGGAATTCGGGCGATACCATTTATCCCGTTAGAATTGAAAAAAAACCCTGTCAGTTTTTATATAAAGATGAAACTGCTTATTATTTCATGGACAATACCACGTATGAACAAATTGCGCTGAATGAAGCACAGGTCGATCGGCCAGAATTTTATAAGGAGGGTCAGGAATGTTTTATGCTTATCAATACCGAAAACGATCAACCGATTAGTGTGGAATTGCCCGATAAAATAGTTTTGCGCGTGACGTATACCGAACCCGGGTTAAAAGGCGATACGGCTACGCGAGCCATGAAACCGGCTCAGGTTGAAACGGGAGCTACGATTATGGTGCCTTTGTTTGTGGATAATGATGAGCTGATTCGGGTGGATACGCGCACAGGAGAATATGTCGAGCGTGTAAAAGCATAATAGCCGATTCCGGTCAACGGATCGTGTGATTGTTCACATAAACCTACATACATGGACTTTAAACAGATTCAGGAGCTCATCAAGCTGGTCAGCAAATCCAACATCAGTGAAATCAGTATCGAAGAGGAAAATTTCAAAATTACCATTAAGCAGAAGGATCATTCCGGTGAAGGGGCTCCACTCGTGCAGCCTGCTTATGCCATGGTTCCGCCTGTAGCTGCTATGCCCCCCTCTTCCCTCCCGCCGGCATCACCCGCTCCACAACCCGCAGCACAGCCTGCACCAGCCGCAGCAGCCGCACCAAGAGAAGAAAATTATATCACCATAAAATCGCCTATGATTGGCACTTTTTATCGAAGTCCATCGCCCGACAAGCCGCCTTTTGTGAATGTGGGCGATGAGGTGAAGCCCGGGCAGGTGGTGTGCATCATTGAGGCGATGAAATTGTTTAATGAAATTGAAAGTGAGGTCTCGGGCAGAATCGTGAAGGTATTGGTGGAAGATGCTTCTCCAGTTGAATTTGACCAACCGTTGTTTCTTGTTGAGCCGGTATAATCAAGCTAAGTGAACGACATGTTTAAGAAAATACTGATAGCCAATCGAGGAGAAATAGCCCTGCGGGTCATTCGCACCTGTAAGGAAATGGGTATTAAAACGGTAGCCATTTATTCTACTGCAGATCGGGAAAGCCTGCATGTGAAATTTGCCGATGAAGCCGTATGTATTGGCAAGCCTGCCAGTACGGAATCGTATCTGAATATCCCTCATATTATGGCTGCGGCTGAAATCACCAATGCCGATGCCATTCATCCGGGATATGGCTTTTTAGCCGAAAATGCCCGTTTTGCGGAGATCTGCGCCGAGCATGGCATCAAATTCATTGGTCCAACGGCCGAGATGATTCGCAAAATGGGTGATAAAATGACGGCCAAAGAAACCATGATTGCTGCGGGGGTGCCGGTTATTCCCGGGTCGGAAGGGCTGTTGAGCTCCCTGGATGAGGCCAGGTCGCTGGCGCGAGAAATCGGATATCCCGTCATTTTAAAAGCAACCGCCGGTGGCGGAGGGAAGGGTATGCGGGTGGTATGGGAAGAAGCTGAACTGGAAAAGCAATTTCAGGTAGCCCGTGCTGAAGCGAAAGCGGCGTTCAACAACGACGGCATATACATGGAGAAATACATTGAAGAGCCCCGGCATATTGAGTTTCAAATTGCCGGTGATCAATATGGCCGGGTCTGTCATCTCAGTGAACGAGATTGTTCTATTCAACGCCGCCATCAAAAGCTTGTAGAAGAATCCCCCTCTCCCTTCATGACGCCTGAGCTGCGGGAAAAAATGGGCGAAGCGGCCGTTCGCGCTGCCCAGGCAATCAACTATGAAAGTGTGGGTACGGTTGAGTTTCTGGTGGATAAGTATCGCAATTTCTATTTCATGGAAATGAATACACGCATTCAGGTGGAGCATGGGGTTACAGAAGAAGTTATCAATTTCGATTTAATTAAAGAGCAAATTAAAATTGCGGCTGGTGTGCCCATTTCCGGAAAAAACTATTATCCTCAGATGCATGCCATTGAATGCCGTATCAATGCCGAAGATCCATTCAATGATTTCCGTCCAAGTCCGGGGCGCATCACCACACTGCATGTGCCGGGCGGTCATGGTGTGCGGGTAGATTCGCATATTTACGCCGGATATGTAATTCCTCCTTTTTATGATTCGCTTGTTGCCAAGTTGATCACGGTGGCGCAGACGCGCGAAGAGGCCATATCTACCATGGAACGTGCATTGAGCGAATTTGTCATCGAAGGCATTAAAACCACCATTCCTTTTCACCTGCAGCTCATGCGCAACGAAGCATTTCGCCGTGGCGAATTTACCACGCAGTTTCTCAATCAGTTTCAACTGGAACCCATTGAAGAATAAGGCTCTTCTTCATCCTGCCTGCAACGAACGATATACCACTTCGGGCACGAATGCCGAAATATCGCCTCCGTTACGGATCACATCCCGGATTAAGGTGGAGGCGGTGGTTGCATAAGCGGCTGTGGAAGTAAGGAAAACCGTTTCAATTTCGGGTGCCAGAGCCCGATTCATGTCCGCAATCGACTTTTCATATTCAAAATCGCTCACGTAACGAATGCCACGCAGGATAAAGCGTGCGTGTTTTTTTCGACAAAAAGCCACGGTCAGTCCCTCATAAGCCTCTGCTTCCACACGAGGTTCATTTGCAAACACCGCTTTAATCCAGTTTATCCTTTGCTCGATGCTGAACATGGGTTGCTTCAGGGCATTCACGCCTACTCCCACGATGACCCGATCAAACAGTTGCAGGGCGCGCTGGATAATATCCACATGGCCGAGTGTGATGGGGTCGAAGGTTCCAGGGAATACACAGATGTTTTCCATAGCATCAGGAATTGACTGAGGATGGCGATGAGCTGGATGCAATGGGCTGATCCTGGAAAAACGAAAACATGGTTTTCCCATAACGCCGGCTGAACAACAGGTGTGGATGATGGTCAAAACGTATTCTGGCTTCGTGTTCGAGCACCAGCCAGCCATTCTTTTTCAGCAATCCGCGTTCGAGTATAGCATCGGGAAGCAAACGCACATCTTCCATTTGATAAGGCGGATCGGCAAAGATGAGATCGAATTGATCCGGAGCGTGTTTAATGAAATACCAGGCATCGGCCTGCACCACCTCACACACGCGCATGTCCCACTGTCGGATTTGTTTCCGGATGAACTGCACCACGCTTCGCTGATGATCGACCATCACTACACGCTGCGCACCCCGTGAGGCCAGTTCATAGCCCACGCTGCCCGTACCGGCAAACAGGTCGAGTGCCTCCAGCTGCTGCAGATCAAGTCGGTGTTGCAGAATGTTAAACAGGCCTTCTCTGGCTCTATCGCTCGTGGGTCTGCTGTGGAAGCCAGCAGGAGGTGCGAATTTTCTACCCTTCCAGATGCCACTGATTATTCGCATAAGCCCAGTGCAAGGTTTAAGAAAAAGAAATGACCGGGATAATGGGTGAACGCTTCCACATATCCAAAAGGTCGGGGACGGCTCAGCCACTGGATAATCGGAATATAAGCATAAAGCAGCTCGTAAAGCCTGGATTGACGGGTAATTTCACCCCCTAACACACATCGCATGGTCGATAAATCCATTTGAAAATGTTTCACCACAGCCAGCACATGATAAAGCACATCGGTTTCTGATGTAAATGTCAGACGGTGAAAATAAAGCAACTGTTCGTGTCGTCTTGCCAGAAAGTAGGCATGATGCTGATGGAAACAGATAAACAATTGTTCCCCGCGCCTGTCGGGGTAGAGTTTAAAAATAGCCTGTAGCAAGGCAGTCGAAATATGATGCAGGTGAAATTTGCGAAACTCCTTTCTCAGCAAATTCAAGAAATCAGCTTCTACAGCAAAAAGGTTAAAAGCTGCGCAGTCTTCAACCCGATCGCGCTGCACGATATCATCCGCTTTTAGGAGATCAATGGGGGTAAAATATGCTTTTTGTGCTTCTTCCACATACGCATCAATGGGTACCAGTGTATGGGTCGGATCATCATAGCCAATACGCACGTCCTGATAGGGCAGGCGCAATACGCCATCGTGTTCCAGAAAAAATTCGAGTGTGCTTGTTACGCCGGATTGTATGTCTCCGTTGCTTACAGGAGCATGTTCCCGGGATGTGTTATGGGAGGGCAACTGATAGGCTTTGAAGTTGATGAAGGTGTTGTCTTGATTTTTTATTGCATAAGAAAGATGATGGTCACCCACCTGGACCAGCAGGGTCCAGCAGGAGGTGTCGGCCTGAAGCATGATCGGGTCGTCAACGGAATAAATAGGTTGTATAGCCGGTGTGATTTGCATGATGATGGGTTCAGCACAATGATAACAAAAATTTATTGCAAATCTATCTCATTGCAGGCTTTTCATAAGCGTTTGGCAGCGTTGTTTCCATCCATCATCACCCTGTCTGATGCTTTTCAACCTCAAGGCCTGTTGAGCCGTCTGGATGGCCAGTTCGTCCTGCCCATTTGCATGATAAGCGGTTGCCAGATCGTAGTAGTTGCTGATCATCCGTCGGTCAAGCTGCATACAGCGCTGAAAGCTGCGGATGGCCTGCGGCAAAGAGGCTTCGGGGATTTGTCCAAAAAGCAGGCGTGCAGCCGAACGTTCAACCACACTCATGCTGGCCAGTTGCAGTTGAATGCGTCCGAGCAGATTCCATGCCTGTGCATTCAGGCTATCAGTGGCAAGGAGTTGTTGCACAGCCGTCAGCGCGGTTTTCAAGCCATTGATTTTTTCCTTTGCGCCGGAAAGCAAAGCCTGTTGAAATACGGCCTCGGCAAGAGCCAGTTTACCTGCTGCCAGGTTGGGATTCAGGCGTTGTGCGGAATCGGCATACGGAATAGCCAGTTGCAACCAGGATTTTTTTTCGGATGGATTATCGGTAATCCATGCCAGATGCGAGGCCAGGAGGCTGGCCCGTGCATAGAGCCTGGCTTCATGTGGATATCGTGCAATGGCCCGCTCGTATGCCTTCAGGGCTTCAGGCTCATGCATTTCTGCAACGAGTTGCTCGGCCTGTTGTTCTTCTGGATAAGCAGAAGGTTGTTGTGCCGATACGGCCATCGCCCAGCCAAGCCAGACGGACAACCAGAGCAGATGTTTATACACAGGACAGGTTTTTTACTTTTCGGCATACGTTCTGCTGATATGTACCTGCGAGCTTTCCACCTCACCCCCAAGTAGCGGATAGGGTTTGGTAATCACCACTTCAATATGTGCCACATGTTGCAATTGTTCATAAAGCATATCGGCTATTTCCTGGGCACGGGTTTCCATCAACACAGCGGGTTGTTCCATCAATTGTTTCACACTGCGGTACATCAGCTCATAATCAAAAGTGTCGTGCTGCAGGGACCTGAGCGCATGAGTGGCATGAAAGTGAACGGCGACATCTACAATCCATTCCTGCTGCAATCGTTGCTCTTCCGGATAATAACCATAAGCCCCCTGAAATCGCATCCCATTCAATCGTATGGTGATTTGTTCATCCATATCAGCACTTTCCCAAAATTCGGAAGCTTATTTTTCATAGCAAAAATTTCTAAACAGGTTATCCTGAACGGGTATGCATGCCTGTATCGGATACTGTTTCCCACGCTCAATGGATAACCTGTTTAAGCTAAAGATGCATGATTTAAAAATTCACCTGAATGCCACCTAATATGTGAAAACCTGCCTGTGGAAAATAATAATTCTCGGTATGCAGGGTGCCATTTTCAATATAAGAATAGGTATAACCGTTGTTTTCGTATTTCTTGTTGAACAGATTTTCTATCATCAGTTTCAATTGCAAGTCCTGTATCCATGCAGGATGCAGCTGATAGTTGAAAATCAGGTTATGCACCATATAGGCTGATAGTGCGCGATTGCGATTGCTGGTATTGTCTAAATACTGCAAACCGGTGTACTTAGCCGTCCAGTCGATTTCCAGCTGTTTTATCGGTTTAACCCGCAAAATGCCTGCACCAATCCAGTCGGGTGAAAATGCAATATCGGTGGTACCGTGAGGAATCGCTTTCTGATTGCCCTGGTCATAATCATCAATATACTCAGTGAAGTTCCTGATTTTGTTCTGGCTATAGGTCACATTGGCCTGAATTTGCAGCCAGTGGCTCAATGCATACCCACCGGCCAGTTCTATCCCTGCACGGTAGCTGGAAGGTACATTTGTTCGGGTGTATTCGCCTACGTCGTTGATTTTACCCGTTAGCACCAGCTGATTATGATAGTTCATGTAATACAGGCCTGCATGCCATTGGAATTTTGATTGTTGACCCTCATAACCCGCCTCCCAGTCATACAGTATTTCCGGATGTGGTGTTTGCGCTTGATTGGCTTCATAATCATTTCTGTTCGGTTCTTTATGCGCAATGGCATAAGATACATACAGCCTGGCGTGCGGATTTAATTGCCAGTTCAACCCTATCTTGGGATTCACAAAGTGATAGGTGTTGTGTTGAATCAAATCCGGATTGTCGTCAAAACCATTGATATGATATTGTACAAAACGATACTGGATATCCAGATAAGCGATAAGGCGATCTGTAATTGACCGATCAGCTTTCCAGAATATATTGGCATCTTTTTTATGCGCTACATTGAAATAATATTGATAATCTTTAGGAATGGCATATTGTGCCCATTGTACATTCCCAAAATGCTTACCGTCGTATTGATCGGCCCCTCCGCCCACCGTCCAGTTAAGCCTACCCGTATGATTGACAGAAAAAATAATTCCGTAAAATCGATTATCGAGCCATAAATCGCGGATGAGATCGGTGGTACGGATGGTATCCTGTCCTATCACCGGATCAGGTAAGCCATAATCCGTATAAGCCTGATTCATCTGATATTCTTCATAATATCCCTTTCCATTGGTTAAAAACAATGCCAGCGAATAGTTCAGTTGATGATTGACGGCATGATTAAAGAATAGTTGATAATAATCCTGCTGGTAATTATCGGTTTGATTGGGATAATAATTTCCGTCGGGCATCAGTCCCAGGCCATTGTAGGTACGGTGTGTGGCCAAGGAATCTTCGGGCACGCCATTCCATGCCTGATAAGTACGTTCTTTTCCTGATATGATGTTAAATAACACGGAAGTTTTATCGGCATAGTAAGCACCTGATAAATAAAAGGATTTCAAATCGGCGAATGCACGATCGATGTATCCATCTGAGGAAATCTTCGACAATCGGGCATCCACGCTGAAATGGTGATTAAGCAAGCCACTACCCACCTTCACGGTATTCTTCCAGGTATTAAACGAGCCAGCACTGCTTTCCCATGATGCGTATGGATCGGGGTGATATTCGTGTGTACTGATGTTGATAGTTGCGCCAAACGCCCCTGCACCGTTGGTGGAAGAGCCCACGCCGCGCTGGATTTGAATGGATGAAGCTGATGAAGCCAGGTCGGGAATATCCACCCAATACACGCCCTGATCCTCGGCATCATTAACCGGAATCCCATTGATGGTAACATTGATACGTGAAGCATCGGTGCCTCGAATGTGGATGCCGGTATAGCCTATGCCTGTGCCGGCATCGGAAGTGGTGGTAACCGATGGCTGAAGGCTTAACAGATAAGGCATATCTTCTCCTAAGTTATATTGATTCAATGCCTTAGCGCTGATATTGTCTTTGGTAAATGGTGCATTGGCTCCAGCACGGGTAGCCACCACTTCAAGTGGCGTAATAAGCAATGTGGTGGGGTGGAGTTGGATGTGTAGATACGTACTTTGGTCAAGTTTCAGATGTTGATGGTAGGTATCATATCCTACCGAAGAAACCATCAGGGTATAATCGCCCGGTTGCAATCCTTGCAATTGAAATTGGCCATCGGTGTTGCTCACCGTTCCTTGCAATACCTGATGGCGGCCGACCTGCAAAAGGCGAATGGTAGCACCTGAAACAGGATGTTGAGCAGTATCGATAATTGCTCCGCTTAATGAAATTTGCGCATAAGCCTGTGTGGATAGCATCAGCAACAACAGGCTGCAGATCTTTTTCATGTCAAACAATTTTGTGTTCAAACCATAGGATGTTGAAATCAAACAACAGCTATGCTACACCATCTGCCGGCGTGGATGGTGAAAGCAAAACGTGTTGATGTGTCGTACACAGCAACTGTTAGCCGCATCATGGTGATGCCGCATCAGTTGCGGGACTCAGCCATAAAATCAGGTAAGGGAGGGATTTCTCTTACCTTTTCCTAACCAGCATTACCTGGTCAAGGTTCAACGGGTATGATCTCAGCCTGACAGTAAGGCACCCCGAGGAGAAACTGCGTTGCAGAAAATCTTTTTTATCTGTTGCAGTTTCTGCGGCAAAGATAGTACATTTCTTTTCAAACAAGTCAAATTTCCTGTCTTGTATTTGTAAGCTATTTGTCCATTCGAAAAAATGGTTTCTGATCTTTTTCCGGTAAATTGCAGCAATCACAGGTCAATTAAGCAGGTTTCATAAATTATGGCGAGCATTGGCATCATAGGCACGGCTTATCCGTTCAGAGGCGGACTTGCTGCTTATAACGAGCGGCTGGCAAGAGCATTTCAACAAACAAAAATCGAGCAAACATTGCCATCGTCGGATAGCGATATAACTGCTCATGAAGTGGTGATTTATACTTTCACCGTGCAGTATCCAGCATTTTTATTTCCCGGAAAAACGCAATACGTCGATGCGCCTCCGCCGGAAGATTTGAAGATTGTACGCTGTATTCATTCGCTGAATCCAATCAACTGGATTCATGTGGGCCTGATGCTTTCCCGACGCCGCCTCGATGTGGTTGTGGTCAAATACTGGCTGCCGTTTATGTCGCCCTGCCTGGGTACTATTCTGAGGCTTATTCGCCGTAATCGTCATACACGCATCATTTGCATTCTGGATAACGTAACCCCACATGAGCATCATCTGCTGGACGGCTTACTCACGCGTTATTTCTTAAAACCTGTTGATGCTTTTATTGCCATGAGTGAGCAGGTACTCCATGATTTGCGGCGTTTTACACAGAAACCAGCACGACTGGTGCCTCATCCTGTTTATGATGTGTATGGCGCTCCAGTCGATAAAGACACGGCCTGTAAGCATTTAGGATTGGATCCGCAGAAAAGATATGCCTTGTTTTTTGGTTTTATCCGGGCATATAAAGGGCTGGATTTGCTGCTGCGTGCTTTTGCCTCACCAGCAATGGGCCAACTATCTGATGTACACTTACTTGTGGCGGGTGAATTTTACGAATCTCCGGAACCTTATCTTGCCCTGATCCAGGAGCTGAAGCTGCAAGAACGCATCATCCTGCACACGCATTTCATCCCGGATGATGAAGTGAAATATTATTTTTGTGCGGCTGATGTGGTCATCCAGCCATACAGAAGCGCTACGCAAAGCGGTATCACGCAGATTGCTTATCATTTTGAAAAACCTATGATCGTAACACGTGTGGGTGGTTTACCCGAAATGGTGCTTGACGAACGCACCGGATTCGTCTGTGAACCGGACCCCGCCGCTATCGCAAATGCAATCGTACGTTTTTTTAAAGGAGATCAAACGGCATTTATCCGTTTCTTGCAAATTGAAAAAAAACGCTTCAGCTGGGAATATCTTTGTGAACAAATTTTGCAGCTTGCACATCTTTCACCATTTGTAGGACAGCGATGATCAACCATTTTGTTATATTATTTTATCATTTGATAAACGCATGATGATTCACCGAAGCAAAGCACCATTGCGAATTGGACTGGCGGGCGGAGGCACCGATGTAAGTCCGTATGCTGATTTATATCATGGTGCAGTATTAAACGCTACGCTTTCGCTTTATGCCTATGCATCCATAGAGCCCTTGCG
>ERZ795042.345-NODE-345-length-39983-cov-24.532509_pt1 | contig 39983 bp, 57 predicted proteins | sample MGYA00375126_ERZ795042 | MGnify/ENA primary metagenome ERZ795042 (study PRJEB30171, sample SAMN05518105) | compost metagenome | isolation source: Feedstock adapted compost from Newby Island compost facility, Milpitas, CA | place: USA:Newby Island compost facility...
CGGTGGAGCTGATCCAGCCGGTGGCGTGCGAGGAGGGGCAGCGGTTCGCGATCCGTGAGGGCGGCCGCACCGTCGGCGCCGGCGTCGTCACGAAGATCATCAAATAAGCTCGCGAGAACGGACGTCGAGGGGAAGAGATGGCACGCCAGCAGATCCGCATCAAACTGAAAGCGTACGACCACCGCCTGCTCGACCAGTCGGCACGCCAGATCGTGGAAGCCGCCGAGCGGACGGGGGCTGCGGTCGCTGGCCCCGTCCCTCTACCCACGACGATCGAGCGCTTCTGCGTCATCCGGAGTCCGCACGTCTACAAGGATTCGCGCGAACACTTCGAGATCCGGACCCATAAGCGGCTCATCGACATCATCGACCCGACATCGAAGACCGTCGACACGCTCATGCGGCTCCAACTGCCGAGCGGCGTCGACATCGAGATCAAGCTGTAGCCATGAGTATCGAAGGCATCCTCGGACGAAAGCTCGGCATGCTCTCCCTCTTCGACGAGGAGGGGCGCATGCGCGGTGTGACGGCCATCGCCGTCGGGCCGTGCTACGTCACGCAGCTCCGGACGCCGGAGAAGGATGGCTACGCCGCCATCCAGGTGGGGTTCGGCGAAGCGAAGCGGCTGAACCGGCCCGAGATGGGACATCTGCGCGCTTCGGGCGGCCGGAAGCTCCGGCACCTGGCCGAGTTCCGTGGCGACCCTGCTGCGTTCCAGCTCGGCGACCGCATCGGCGTCGAAATCTTCCAGGTCGGCGAACGCGTCGACGTCACCGGGGTCTCCAAGGGTCGCGGCTTCCAGGGCGGCGTGAAGCGGCACGGGTTCGCCGGCGGGCCGAAGACGCATGGCCAGAGCGACCGGCACCGGGCGCCCGGCTCGATCGGGGCCGGCACGACTCCCGGCCGGGTGCTGAAGGGAACCCGCATGGCGGGCCACATGGGCGCCGAGCGATGCACCATCCGAAACCTGGAGATCGTGGCGAAGAACGAGGAGCGGGGCGTCATCTTCGTCGCCGGGAGCGTCCCTGGCCCGAACGGCGGCCTCGTTCGCGTTCGCCACGCGAGGAAGGTGTCGAAATGAAGCTCCAGGTGGTCGATAGCGAGGGGAACCCGCTCCGCACCATCGACGCTGCGGACGAGGTGTTCAACATCGAGCCGCATCGATGGGTGCTCCACCAGGCGTACGTCGCCCAGATGGCGAACCAGCGCGCCGGCGGTGGCCACACGCTCCGTCGCGGTGAGGTGCGCGGTTCGACGCGGAAGATCCGGCGGCAGAAGGGTACGGGCCGCTCCCGTCAGGGTTCGATCCGCGCGCCGCACCACGTCGGCGGAGGGATCGCCCACGGGCCGAAGCCGCGAGACTTCTCGCAGCGCCTCCCGAAGCAGATGAAGCGGCTCGCCATCCGTTCGGCGCTCAGCGCGCACGCGCGCGCAGGGGAGATCACCGTCGTCGAGGGGCTCGTGCCGAGTGAGCCGAAGACGAAGCTGCTCGCGCGCACCCTCGCGGCGCTCGGCGTGGAGCGGCGTACCCTGCTCGTCACCGGGGAGCACGAGCCCGTCCTGCACACCGCCGCTCGGAACATCCCGCACGTGAAGGCGATGCCGGCCGCCTACCTGAACGTCGTGGACTTGCTCCACGCCCACCGGGTGCTGATGACCGAGGACGCCGTCCGGAAGGTCGAAGCGCTCTGGGGCGGCGAGAACCTGAGGCCGCGGCGCGGCCGGACGAAGGCGGAGGTGGCGTGATGGCAGACATCCACCCGTACGCCGTCCTGAAGCGACCGATCATCACCGAGAAGTCGACCATCCTCGCCGGCCAAGGCAAGTACGTCTTCGAGGTCGACATCCGTGCGAACAAGCCGCAGATCAAGGAGGCCGTCGAGCTGGCGTTCGGCGTCCGCGTGAAGTCGGTGAACACGATGATCGTGAAAGGGAAGCGGAAGCGGTGGGGGCGGCGGCTGACCCGCCGGCCGGACTGGAAGAAGGCGATCGTGACCCTCCAGCCGGGCGAGAAGATCGAGCTGTTCGAGGGAGTATGACGTCATGGGCGTGAAGATCTATCGGCCGACATCCCCCGGAAGGCGGAACGCCAGCGGGTACTCCTTCGATGAGATCACGAAGAAGCGCCCGGAGCGCTCCCTCGTCGTCTCGCTCGGCCGCAAGCATGCGGGACGGAACAACCAGGGGCGGATCACCGTTCGCCACCGCGGCGGCGGCCACAAGCGTCTCTACCGCATCATCGACTGGAAGCGGGACAAGTTCGGCGTGCCGGCGAAGGTGGCCGCCATCGAGTATGACCCGAACCGGACCGCCCGCATCGCCCTCCTCCACTACGCGGACGGCGAGAAGCGGTACATCCTCTGGCCGGTCGGGCTCCAAGTAGGGGACACGGTGATGAGCGGCCCGGACGCTGAAGTGCGGGTGGGGAACGCGCTCCCGCTGGCGAACATCCCGACCGGCACGCAGATCCACAACATCGAGCTCACCCCCGGCAAGGGCGGCCAGCTCGTCCGCAGCGCCGGCTCCGCGGCGCAGCTGCTGGCGAAGGAAGGGGACTACGCCCTCGTACGCTTGCCCAGCGGCGAGGTGCGGCGCGTGCACGTCCGTTGCATGGCCACCGTCGGGCAGGTGGGGAACGTCGAGCACGCCCTCGTGCGGCTCGGGAAGGCTGGGCGGAAGCGGCACCTGGGCTGGCGCCCCGCGGTTCGCGGCTCGGCGATGACGCCGCGCGACCACCCGCACGGCGGTGGCGAGGGGAAGGCGCCGATCGGCCTCCCCGGACCGAAGAGCCCGTGGGGGAAACCGACCCTCGGCTACAAGACGCGACGGAACAAGCGCACCGACCGCTTCATCGTGCGGCGGAGGAGGTAAGAGGCGGCCATGTCTCGCTCGACGAAGAAGGGACCGTTCGTCCATCCGAAGCTGTTGAAGAAGGTCGAGGCGGTGCGCCGCAGCGGCCAGCGGACCGTCATCCGCACCTGGTCGCGCGCCTCCATGATCATCCCGGAGATGGTCGGCCTCACCATCGCCGTGCACGATGGGCGCCGTCACGTGCCCATCTTCATCACCGAACAGATGGTGGGGCACCGCCTCGGTGAGTTCGCGCCGACGCGAACGTTCCGCGGCCACGTGGCGAAGTCCGACCGTCAGGCGAAGGTGAGGCGGTAGCGATGGAAGTCCGTGCCGTTGCGAAGAACGTCCCGGTCTCGCCGAAGAAGATCCGGCTGCTCCTGAAGCGGCTGCCCGGACTCACCGTCGACGAGGCGCTCGCCCTCTTGCGGTATGCGCCGACTCCGCACGCGCGCACCGTCTCGAAGGTCGTGCTCTCGGCGGCGGCGAACGCGGAGAACAACTACGACATGGACGTCGACAGCCTCGTCATCAAGCGCGCCGTTGCTGACCAGGGGCGAACCCTGAAGCGATGGAAGCCCCGGTCGCGCGGGCGCGTGAGCCGCATCCTGAAGCGCTCGAGCCACATCACCATCGTGCTCGACGAGCGGGAGGGGTAGTCAGTGGGTCAGAAAGTCCACCCTCATGGCCTGCGGTTGGGAATCATCTACGACTGGGACTCGAAGTGGTTCGCTGACCGCGACTACACGCAGAAGCTCCACGAGGACCTGCGGATCCGCGAGTACATCATGAAGGAGCTCCCCGACGCCGGGATCAGCAGGATCGAGATCGACCGGAACGCCAATCTCGTGACGGTCACGATCCACACGGCGAAGCCCGGCATCGTCATCGGCCGTGGGGGTGGTCGTGTCGAGGAGCTGCGCACCGGCCTCGAGCAGCTCACCGGCGGGCGCGTGCGGGTGAACATCAGCGAGATCCGCGTCCCCGAGCTCGATGCATACCTCGTCGCCCGCTCCATCGCCGACCAGATCGAACGGCGGGTCGCGTTCCGCCGCGCCATCAAGCAGGCGGCCCAGCGCACGATGCAGCGCGGCGCGAAGGGCGTGCGCATCACCATCGCCGGTCGGCTCGGCGGCGCCGAAATGTCGCGACGGGAGACGGAGGCGATCGGGCGGGTACCCCGGCACACGCTCCGTGCGGACATCGACTACGGCTTCGCCGAGGCCCTCACCACCTACGGCGTCATCGGCGTGAAGGTGTGGATCTACAAGGGCGACGTCCTCGAGCCGGAGGAGGAAGCGTACGAAGAGCCGGCCCCCGAGGAGGTCGAAGAGGCGGCGCCCCCGCCCGAGCCCGTGCGGACGGGACCGGCGCACGTCGCCATCTCCGTCGAGGAGCAGGAAGCGGTGGCGCGCCAGGCCGGCCGGGAGCAGGAGGAGTAGGCGATGCTGCAACCGCGACGTGTGAAGCACCGGAAACACCACCGCGGCCGGCTGAAGGGGGAGGCCACCGCCGGGAACACGATCGTGTTCGGCGAGTACGCCCTGCAGGCGGAGACGGCTGCCTGGGTCGATGCACGCCAGATCGAGGCGGCCCGCCGTGCGATGACGAACTTCATGAAGCGCGGTGGTAAGATCTGGATCCGGATCTTCCCGGACAAGGTCGCGACCGCGAAGCCGGCGGAGACCCGGATGGGCTCCGGGAAGGGTGCCCCGGACCGCTGGGTCGCGGTGGTGAAGCCCAACCGCATCCTGTTCGAAGTCGCTGGCGTCGCCGAGCCGGTCGCCCTCGAGGCGCTCCGGCGCGCCTCGCACAAGCTTCCGGTCCGGACACGGATCGTGAAGCGTGACGAGCTCATGGTCTGAGCGGAGGTGTGGTGATGGCACGACAGGAGCTCGCGGAGATTCGGCAGTGGGACGATCAGCGGTTGAACCGGGAGATCAACGAAGCGTACCGGGCGCTCTTCACGCTCCGCTTCCAGCACGCCACGCGGCAGCTGGAGAACTACCGGGAGCTGCGCAACGCGCGGAAGCGCATCGCACGGCTCCTCACGATCAAACGGGAGCGGGAGCTCGCCCGGCTGCGGGGTGAGGAGTAAGCCATGGGTCAGCGACGCGTCCTCCAGGGCGTCGTGGTGAGCGACAAGATGGACAAGACGGTCGTCGTCGCCGTCGAGCGGCGCACCGAGCATCCGCTCTACCGGAAGACGGTGACGAAGACCCGCCGCTTCAAGGCGCACGACGAGCGGAACGAGTGCCGCGTCGGCGACATCGTTCGCATCGAGGAGACGCGCCCGCTCTCGAAGGAGAAGCGGTGGCGGGTCATCGAGATCGTGCAGCGCATCGAGGTCGCCGAGCTGCCCGCGGAGGAGATCGGCCGCGAGATCGAGCTCGAAGTGCAGGTTGCGCCGAAGACGGGGCGGGCGCGCGAGGCCGCTGAGGCAGCGTCCGACGGAGGTGAGGCATGATCCAGCAGGAGTCTCGCCTGAAGGTCGCCGACAACTCCGGCGCGCGGGAGCTCCTCTGCATCCGGGTGCTCGGAGGGAGCAAGCGCCGCTACGGCCGCCCTGGAGACGTCATCGTCGCGAGCGTGAAGTCGGCGCAGCCGCACGCGAACGTCAAGAAGGGTGACGTCGTGCGGGCGGTCATCGTGCGCGTCGCGAAGGAGTACCGGCGGCCGGACGGCTCGTACATCAAGTTCGACGACAACGCCGCCGTCCTCCTCGCCAACGACCTACAGAACCCTCGCGGGACGCGCATCTTCGGTCCCGTGGCCCGTGAGCTGCGCGACAAGAACTTCATGAAGATCGTCTCGCTCGCACCGGAGGTGCTCTGATGCCGGCGAAGATCCGGAGCGGCGACCGAGTGGTGGTGATCGCGGGGAAGGACCGCGGCAAGCGCGGGATCGTCCGCAAGGTCGATCGGAAGCACCAGCGGGTCATCGTCGAAGGCGTGAACATCGTGAAGCGCCACCAGCGGGCCCGTGCCGTGGGGCAGCAGTCGCAGATCGTGGAGCGCGAGGCCCCGATTCACATCAGCAACGTGATGCTCATCGACCCGAAGACCGACCAGCCGACCCGCGTCACCTTCCGCCGTCGGGAGGATGGGTCGTGGGTGCGGGTCTCGAAACGTAGCGGAGAGGATATCGACTGATGCCGCCGCGCTTGAGGGACAAGTACTACAACGAGGTCGTTCCCGCGCTGCAGGAGGAGTTCGGGTACAAGAACCCACTCCAAGTGCCGCGGCTGGAGAAGATCGTGGTGAACGTCGGGCTCGGAGAAGCCCTCTCCAACCCGTCCGCGCTCGACCACACGGTCGAGCAGGTCGCCGCGATCACCGGCCAGAAGCCGATCGTCACCCGCGCGCGGCGGTCGATTGCGAACTTCCGGCTCCGCGCCGGGAACCCGATCGGCGTGGCCTGCACGATCCGGGGAGTGCGGATGTACGAGTTCCTCGACCGGCTCATCACCGCGGCCCTGCCGCGCATCCGTGACTTCCACGGACTGAACCCGAACTCGTTCGACGGACGGGGGAACTACAGCCTCGGCATCCGTGAGCAGCTCATCTTCCCCGAAATCGACTACGACCGGATCGATCGGGTGCGCGGCCTTCAGATCACGATCGTCACCACGGCGAAGACGGACGAAGAGGGCCGGCGCCTGCTTGAGCTGCTCGGGATGCCGTTCCGGCGGAACTAGGAGGGGGAGCGATGGCTTCGAAGGGGATCATCAACCGCGACAAGCGCCGGCGGGAGCTGTACGAGAAGTACAAGGAGCGCCGGCAGCAGCTGAAGGCGGAGCTGAAGAAGGCGTGGGGAGACCCGCAGCGGGTAGCCGAGATCTACGCGGAGCTCCGGAAGCTGCCGCTGAACAGCAGCCCGACGCGCCTGAAGAACCGGGACATGATCGACGGGCGGCCGCGGGCGTACATCCGGAAGTTTGGGCTCTCGCGCATCCGCTTCCGCGAGTACGCCCACCGCGGGCTGCTGCCCGGCGTCACGAAGTCGAGCTGGTAGTACGTGAGCGCGAGGAGTAGCGCCATGAGCGTCAACGATCCGATCGCCGACATGCTCACCCGCATCCGGAACGCGGTTGCGGCGCGCCATGAGAGCGTGAGCATGCCGGCGTCGAAGATGAAGGTCGCGATCGCCCAGGTCCTCAAGGAAGAGGGCTTCATCAAGGATTACAGCGTCATCAAGCACGAGGGACGCCCGCACCAGGAGCTCCGCATCGTGCTGAACTACCTCGGCCGGAAGCAGCCGGCCATCAACGGATTGCAGCGGGTGAGCAAGCCCGGCCTCCGCGTCTACGTCCAGAAGCGCCAGATCCCGCGCGTCTACGGAGGGCTGGGCATCGCCATCCTCTCCACGCCGAAAGGAATCATGACCGGGCAGCGCGCCCGCCGGGAGTCGGTGGGTGGCGAGCTGCTCTGCTACGTCTGGTAGGAGGCCGCGATGTCCCGCATCGGAAAGAGACCGGTACCGATCCCGCCAGGCGTCGAAGTCACGATCGACGAGGAGACGAACCACGTCGTCGTCAAGGGCCCGAAGGGGACCCTCGAGCGGACGTTTCCGAAGCCGATCCGATTCACGCGGGAGGACGGCCAGATCATCGTCACCCGGCCGAACGACGAGCGCCGCAACCGGGCGCTCCACGGTCTCTGCCGGACGCTCCTCGACAACATGGTCGTCGGGGTGAGCCAGGGGTTCACGAAGACGCTTGAGATCCAGGGCGTCGGCTACCGCGCCCAGCTGCAGGGTTCGAACCTGCAGCTCTCCCTCGGCTTCTCGCACCCAGTGGTCGTGCAGCCGCCGCCGGGTATCAGCTTCGAAGTCGAGGGCCAGCGGGTGCACGTGAAAGGGATCGACAAGGAGCTCGTGGGCCAGGTCGCGGCGAACATCCGGCGCATCCGGCCGCCGGAGCCGTACAAGGGGAAGGGCGTGCGGTACGTCGGCGAGCGCGTGCGCCGGAAGGCTGGGAAGGCTGGAAAGGTGGGTCGCTAGATGAGTACGGCAACGCGGTACGAAGCGCGGAAGCGTCGCCACCTGCGCGTGCGGAAGAAGGTGAAGGGCACCCCGGAGCGCCCGCGCCTGAACGTCTTCCGCAGCCACAAGCACATCTACGCGCAGATCATCGATGACACCATCGGGCACACGCTCGTGGCGGCCAGCGACCTCGACGAAGAGGTGGCGAGCGCGGCGAACGGGCAGCCGAAGAAGGAGCGCGCGCGGCTCGTCGGAAAGCTCGTCGCCGAACGCGCGCTCGCCCGCGGGATCGAGAAAGTGGTCTTCGACCGCGGCGGGTACAAGTACCACGGCCGCGTGAAGGCGCTGGCCGAGGCGGCCCGGGAAGGAGGGCTGAAGTTCTGATGACGACGCAGTATGAGACGGCTCCCGAGGAGCTGACGGAGAAAGTCCTCTACATCAACCGCGTCGCCAAGGTCCACCGGGGCGGCCGGCGGTTCGCCTTCAGCGCCCTCGTCGTGGTCGGGGACGGACGCGGCGGCGTGGGCGTGGGGCTCGGCAAGGCGCGTGAGGTCCCCGAAGCGATCCGGAAGGCCTCGACCGTCGCCCGCCGGAACATGATCCGCATCCCGATGCACGGCACGACCATCACCCATCCCGTCTACACGCACTTCGGCGCCTCGCGGGTGCTGATGAAGCCGGCGAGCCCTGGTACCGGCGTCATCGCCGGCGGCCCGATGCGCGCCATCTTCGAGCTCGCGGGCGTGAAGGACGTCCTCGCGAAGGCGCTCGGCAGTCGGAACCCGATCAACGTCGCGCAGGCGACGATGAAGGCGCTCGGGATGCTGCAGGAGACCGAAGGAGCCCGCGAGCGGCGGCTCGCCGCGGCGCGGGGGGAGGCGTGAGGGATGGCCAAACTGCGCATCCGCTGGAAGAAGAGCACGATCGGACAGAAGCGACGGCACCGGGCGACGATCCGGGCCCTCGGACTCCGGCGGCTGAACCAGGTCGTCGAGCATGAGGACACGCCCTCGATCCGGGGCATGGTTGCCTCGGTTTCCCACCTCGTCGAGGTGGAGGAGGTGAAGTAGATGGGCATCATGCCGCACGAGCTCCGGCCGCCCCGGGGCGCGAAGCATCGACGGAAGCGGGTCGGGCGCGGGAACGCGAGCGGCCACGGCACGTACGCCGGCCGCGGCATCAAGGGGCAGCGCTCGCGCAGCGGGCGCGACCTGCGGCCGACCTTCGAAGGCGGCCAGTTCCCGCTCTCCCGGAAGCTCGCGACGCTGCGCGGGTTCAACAACAAGTGGAAGGTGTACTACCAGCCGGTGAACGTGGGGACGCTCGAGGAGCGGTTCGAGTCCGGTGCGACGGTCACCCCGGAGGCGCTCCGCGCCGCGGGCGTGCTGAAGCACCTCCGGGAGCCGGTGAAGATCCTCGGCGACGGTGAGCTGACGAAACCGCTCACTGTCCGCGCCCACGCTTTCAGCGCTGCTGCGCGGGCGAAGATCGAGGCCGCAGGCGGCACGGTCACCGTGCTCGGAGGAGACGAGGAGGCGGCTGACTGATGGCCGTCGCAACGGCCGCCGGAGCGAGGCCCCGGCTCCTCCAGGCGATGGTCGACGCCTGGAGGCAACCGGACGTGCGCCAGAAGCTGCTCTTCACCCTCGCGATGCTCATCGTCTTCCGGTTCGTGGCGCACGTGCCGATCCCGAACATCGACCGGGATGCGCTCGAGGCGGCGTTCGAAGGGAACACGATCCTCGACTTCCTGAGCATCTTCTCCGGCGGAGCACTCCAGAACCTGAGCGTGGCCGCGCTCGGCGTCTACCCGTACATCACCGCCTCGATCATCCTCCAGGTGCTCACGCCCATCGTGCCGAGCCTGCGCTCGCTGCTCGAGGAGGGTGAGCAGGGCCGACGGCGGATCCAGCTGTACACGCACTGGCTCGCCGTCCCGCTGGCGATGATTCAGGGGTACGGCCAGATCCTGTTCATCAACAACCAGGGGGCCGAGGTCGTTCGCGACTTCGGCTTCCAGAACGACTTCCTCGGGACGTGGGCGACGCTCTTCACGCTCGCTGCCGGGACGATGTTCCTCGTCTGGCTCGGCGAACTGATCACGGAGCACGGGATCGGGAACGGGGTTTCCCTCATCATCTTCGGCGGCATCGTTGCCGTCCTGCCCGGGCTGATCCCGAACATCTCGACGGAGTCGATCATCGGGGTGCTGCTCATCGTCGCCTTCGCTCTGGGGCTGACCTACATCATCGTTTTCTTCCAGGAGGCGCAGCGGCGCATCCCCGTCCAGTACGCTCGTTCGGCCTTCCGGGGCGGGCGGATGTACCGGCAACAGGGCGCGAGCTACATCCCGCTCCGCGTGAACATGGCCGGGATGATCCCGCTCATCTTCGCGTTCTCCGTGATGCTGCTGCCCGCGGCGATCGCGAGCTACTTCGCCGGTTCCGGCGGCTGGGTGGGCTCCGTCGCGAACTGGTTCGTCGACCAGTTCCAAGGCGGACGGGCGAACAGCGGTTCGGGGCTGTACTGGGCGCTCCTCTTCGTGCTCGTCATCATCTTCACCTTCTTCTACACGATGGTGCAGTACCAGCAGCAGCAGATCGCGAAGACGCTCCAGCGCCAAGGGGCGTTCATCCCGGGCATCCGGCCGGGACCGCCGACGGAGGCGTACCTCATGCGCGTGGTCACGCGGATCACGTGGGCGGGGGCGCTCTTCCTCGGGTTCGTCGCGGTCGCGCCCTTCTTCATCGGTCTCATCACGGGGGTTCGGGCGCTGACGATCTCGAGCACCGGCTTCCTCATCGTCGTGGCGGTCGTCCTCGACACGATGCGGCAGCTCGAGGCGCAGCTCTTGATGCGAAACTACGAGGGGTTCATTCGCTAACGTGAACATCGTTCTGCTCGGACCACCAGGCGCGGGGAAAGGCACGCAGGCGCAGCGGCTCGCAGCCGCGAAGGGGCTCGTCCACATCTCGACGGGAGACATGTTCCGCGAGCACGTCCGGAACGGAACGGAGCTCGGCAAGCTCGCGAAGCAGTACATGGACCGCGGTGAGCTGGTGCCCGACGAGGTCACGATCCGGATGCTGCTCGAACGGCTCGACCGCCCGGACGCGGCGAACGGGGCGATCTTCGACGGCTTCCCTCGGAACGTGACCCAGGCGAAGGCGCTCGACGAGGCATTGGCCGCACGAGGCGCGCGCATCGACCGGGCCTTGCTCATCAAGGTGTCGGACGACGAGCTCGTCGCCCGGCTGGCGGGACGGTGGATGTGCCGGAGCTGCGGTGCGGTGTACCACGAACGGAACGACCCGCCGCGGGAACCGGGTCGTTGCGACCGGTGCGGCGGGGAGCTGTACCAGCGGGACGACGACCGGCCGGAGGTCGTGCGCGCCCGTCTGGAGCGGCAGAAGCCGCCGGCGGAGCTGATCGAGTACTACCGGGAGCGCGGCGTGCTCCGCGAGATCGACGGCGAACGCCCGCTCGATGAGGTGACCGAGTCCCTGCTCGAGGCGCTTGCCTGATGGGCATCGTGCTGAAGTCGCGAGAGGAGATCGCCATCATGCGTGAGGCAGGGCGCATCGTGGGGCAGACGCTCGAGCGTCTGCGCGCGATGGTCCGGCCCGGCTTGAACTGCCTCGAGTTCGAGAAGGTCGTCGAGGAGGAGTTCCGGAAGCGGGGGGCGAAGGAGACGTTCCGGGGGTACACCCCAGGGCCGCCGTACCCGCCGTACCCGTCGAACATCTGCGTGTCCGTGAACGATGAGCTCGTGCACGGCGTCCCGAAAGATCGCGTGCTCGAAGAGGGGGACATCGTCTCCCTCGACCTGGGCGCCACCTACAAGGGGTACGTCGGCGATGCGGCGATCACGGTGCCCGTGGGCGAGGTGAGCGAGACGGCGAAACGGCTCATCGAGGTCACAGAGCAGGCGCTCTGGGCGGGGATCCGTGCCGCTGGCCGGGCGAAGCACCTTGCGGACATCTGCGCAGCGATCGAAGATGCGATCAAGCCGAGCGGGTTCGGCATCGTCCGGGGGTACGGCGGTCACGGCGTCGGCCGGGCCATGCATGAGCCCCCGCACGTTCCCAACCATCGCATCCGGTTCAAAGGTCCACCTATCCGGCCGGGGCTCGTGCTCGCGCTCGAGCCGATGGTCACGGTGGGGAGTCCGGAAACGTACACCGACTCGGACGGTTGGACCGTACGGACGCGTGATGGTAGCCTAAGCTGTCATTTCGAACATACGATCGCCATCGTGGACGGTGGCGAACCGCTCGTGCTCACGTTACCGTAGAACGTTGGCGGACCGAAGAACTGCGCAGAGGTGGTATGCCGAAGAAGGACGCAATCGAGGTCGAGGGCATCGTGACCGAGCCGCTGCCGAACGGCATGTTCAAGGTGGAGCTCGCGAACGGGCACGAGGTCCTCGCGCACATCAGCGGCAAGATCCGCATGAACTACATTCGTATCCTTCCCGGCGACCGCGTCCTCGTCGAGCTGTCGCCGTACGACCTCTCCCGAGGTCGCATCACCTACCGGTTCAAGTAAGCGAGCAGAGGCGGAGGCAGCGATGAAGGTTCGAGCTTCGGTGAAGCCGCGCTGCGACAAGTGCAAGGTGATCCGGCGCCACGGGGTGGTGCGGATCATCTGTGAGAACCCGAAGCACAAGCAGCGGCAGGGGTAGACGATGGCGAGGATTGCCGGCGTAGACATTCCGAACCACATGCAGGTCGAGTACGGCCTCCGGCTCATCTACGGGATCGGGCCGACGCGCGCGAAGGAGGTGTGCGCGGCGACGGGCGTGCCTCCGCAGAAGAAGGTCGGTGACCTCTCGGACGACGAGCTCGTCCGCATCCGCGAGTTCATCGACCGGAACTACGTGGTGGAAGGCGACCTGCGGCGGGAGGTTCGGCAGAACATCCAGCGGCTGATCGAGATCAACTGCTACCGCGGGCAGCGTCATCGCCGGAACCTGCCCGTGCGAGGACAGCGGACACGCACGAACGCCCGCCAGAAGCGCGGACCGCGCAAGACGGTGGCTGGCAAGCGGCGGGCTGGGAAGAAGTAGGAGGCGCTGAGGGATGGCGGAGAAACGGCGACCACGTCGTCGAGAGAAGAAGTCTGTGCCGAAGGGCCGAGCGTACGTGCTCGCGACCTTCAACAACACGATCGTGACGCTCACGGACCCGAACGGGAACGTGATCGCGTCCGCGAGCGCGGGCTCTTCGGGGTTCAAGGGGTCGCGGAAGAGCACCCCCTTCGCGGCGCAGATGGCCGGGGAGAACGCGGCTCGGAAGGGCATGGAGCACGGGCTCCAGAGTGTCGAGGTGTACGTGAAGGGGGCCGGGTCAGGCCGCGAGGCTGCGATCCGCGCGCTCCAGGCCGCCGGGCTCACGATCACGGCCATCCGCGACATCACGCCGATTCCACACAACGGCTGCCGCCCGCCGAAGCGGCGGCGCGTCTAATGAGGTAGGAGCCGATGGCACGGTACACGGGACCGGTTTGCCGACTCTGTCGCCGACACGGAGAGAAGCTCTTCCTGAAGGGAGAGCGGTGCTTCACGCCGAAGTGCAGCTTCGAACGGCGGCCGTACCCGCCCGGGCAGCGGACCGCCCGCCGCCGGAAGATCAGTGACCGGGGCCTCCAGCTGCGGGAGAAGCAGCGGGCGCGGGTCACCTACGGGGTGCTCGAGAAGCAGTTCCGCCGGTACTACAAGGAAGCCATCCGGCGTCCGGGGGTCTCCGGCGAGAACCTCGTGCGCCTGCTCGAGAGCCGGCTGGACAACGTCGTCTACCGACTCGGGTTCGCGGACTCCCGAGCCCAGGCGCGGCAGCTCGTTCGCCACGGGCACATCGCGGTCAACGGGCGGAAGCTCGATATCCCCTCCGCCCAGGTCAAGGAGGGCGATGTCATCTCCTTCACGCCGCGCGGGCAGCGGAGCGGCTACTTCGACATCGTGAAGGAGACCATCAAGTCGAAGACGGTGCCGTCCTGGCTGCAGCTGGACATGGCGAACATGACCGGGAAGGTCATCGGGCCGCCGGAGGTGGTTCCGGGCCAGACCCACCTGTTCAACGAGAACGTGATCATCGAGTACTACTCGCGCTGACGCGCGGGGAAGCGAGGCGAAGGGAGCCATGATGTATCCCACCGATACGCTCGGGCAGGAAACGGAGGTCTTCCCCGAGCTGCGCATCGAGGAGGAGAACGACCGGTACGCGCGGGTCGTGGCCGAGCCGCTCGAGGCCGGCTACGGGATCACGCTCGGCAATGCCCTGCGGCGGGTCCTGCTCGCGTCCCTCCCGGGGGCCGCGATCACATCCGTCCGCATCGAGCAGGTGCAGCACGAGTTCTCCGCCATCCCGGGGATGGTCGAGGATGCGATGGAGTTCCTCCTCAACGTGAAGGAGATCCGCATCCGCGCGCTCAGCGACCGGCCCGGGACGCTCACCCTCGACGCCCAGGGCCCCGGCGAGGTGAAGGCGGGCGACATCCAGTGCCCGGCTGACTTCGAGATCGTCAACCCCGAGCTGCACCTCGCGACGCTCGACACGCCGGATGCGAAGCTGAACGTGGAGTTCCACGTCCAGCTCGGGAAGGGGTACGTGCCCGCCGGCAGCGCCGAGGGCCTGCCGATCGGCGTCATCCCCGTCGACGCCGTCTTCTCGCCCATCCGGAAGGCGAACTTCAAGGTGGAGCGCACGCGCGTCGGGCAGGCGACGAACTTCGACCGGCTGATCCTCGAGGTGTGGACGGACGGGACGATCGGGCCTGTGGACGCGATCGCCCAGGCGGCGGACATCCTCATCGACCAGTTCACGCTCTTCTCGCGGATCGGGCAGCCGGCTCCCGCCGTCGGCGGAGCGCGGCCGAGCACGGCGAGCGCCGTCCTGCCGCCGGACAAGTACAACACGCCCATCGAGGAGCTGAACCTCTCCGTCCGTGCCTACAACTGCCTGAAGCGCAGCGGGCTCATGACCGTCGGCCAGGTCCTGGAGAAGACGGAGGACGAGCTCCTCGGCCTCCGGAACTTCGGCCGCAAGTCGTACGACGAGCTGCGGGAGAAGCTGGCGCAGATGGGGTTCATCGACCCCGACGCGCCCGGCCTCCAGCCGATCAGCGAACGGAAGCGCCGCCGCCCGACGACGATCCGCACGAGCAGCGTCATCCTCGATGAGGAGGACGAGGAGGAGAGCCTCAGCACGCTCGGCAAGGCGCTGAAGGAGGCGCTGAAGGAAGTCGCGGACGAAGACCTCCTGGGCGCCGACGAGGAGGAGTGAGACGAGATGCGGCACCGAGTGGCAGGACGACACCTCGGTCGGGACACCGCCCACCGCATGGCGCTCTACCGGAACCTCGTGACCGACCTCCTCCGGTATGAGCGGATCACGACGACCGAGGCGAAGGCGAAGGAGATCCGTCCGCTGGCGGAGAAGATGATCACGCTCGGGAAGCGGGGGGACCTTCACGCTCGGCGCCAGGCGCTCCGCTTCATCTACGACCCGAAGGTCGTGCGGAAGGTCTTCGATGAGATCGCACCGCGGATGAAGGACCGGCCGGGTGGATACCTCCGCATCACGAAGCTCGAGCGGCGGCGCGGTGACGGTGCGCCGATGGCGAGCATCGAGCTCGTCGACCTCGCGCCTGAGCCGGAGCGTCCGCGACGCCGGCGCGCCCAGCCGCGCACGGAGGCGCCGCGCGCGGAGGAGACCGCTGCCGCTGCCCCGTCGCAAGCTCCTGCCGAGGAGGAAGCGCCGGAGGCGGAGGTGCCGGCTGAAGCCGCCGAATCGCCTGCGGCGCCGGACGCGAGCGCCGAGGAGGCGGCGGGCGAGGAGGACGAGACGGGCGGGGAGGCGCAGAAGGAGTGAACGCGTGGCTGCGAAGCGCTTCGCGGCCACGGTGAGCTACGACGGCACCGCGTTCGCCGGCTCCCAGATCCAGGCGAACGCGAGGACGGTACAAGGGGTGCTCGAAGAGGCGGTCGCCCGCCTCTTCGGGGCCCACTCGCGGGTTCGGCTCGCGGGGCGCACCGATGCCGGTGTCCACGCGGTCGGACAGGTGGCAGCGTGGGACGCCGAGACCCGGCTCCCGCCGGCCACCATCGGCAGGGCGCTGAACGCGCACCTGCCTGAGGACGTGGCGGTGCGCGACGTCCGGGAGGTCGACCCGAGGTTCGATCCTCGGCGATGGGCCCGGCGCCGGTGCTACCGGTACACGCTCCTCGTTTCGGAGGCGCGACAGCCGCTCCTCCGGCAGGTCGCCTGGCACGTCGGGGCACGCATCGACGTGGAGGCGATGGAGCGGGCTGCGGCAGCGCTCCCCGGGCGGCGGGACTTCATCGCTTGCTCGGGGCCGCTCCCGCCAGGGAGGAGCAGCGTGCGGACCGTGTTCCGCGCGGGATGGGAGCGAGAAGGCTGCCTCCTGCGCTTCGAAATCGAAGCGGACGCCTTCCTCCCGCAGATGGTGCGCCGGCTCGTCGGCGCCCTCGTGCGGGTAGGGAGGGGACGCGATACGGTGGAGGAGTTCGTGGAGCGACTGCACGCGGGCGAGCCCGGGAGCATCGGGCCAACCGCGCCGCCCTGGGGGCTCTGCCTCTGGAGCGTTTCCTACGACGAGGGGTACACACCATGACGACGATTCGAATGAAGGCTGCGGACATCGTGAAGGAGTGGCACGTGGTCGACGCCGCCGGCCGGCCGTTGGGGCGCGTCGCTTCCGAGGTGGCCCGGCTGCTGCGCGGCAAGCACAAGCCGACCTTCGAACCCCACCTCGACGGCGGAGACTTCGTCGTCGTGGTGAACGCGTCGAAGGTGCAGCTCACCGGGAAGAAGCGCCAGACGAAGGTGTACTACCGTCACTCCGGCTACCTCGGGAACCTGCGCGTCCGCTCCTTCGAAGAAGAGCTCGCGAAGCACCCGGAACGGGTGATCAAGCGCGCCGTCTGGGGGATGCTGCCGAAGAACTCCCTCGGGGAGCGGATGCTGAAGCACCTGAAGGTGTACCCCGGTCCCGACCATCCGCACCAGGCGCAGATCATCGGCTCCGAACGGGCTCGGGAGCGGCGTGCGGCCGAACTGCAGGCTCGCATCGAGGCCGAAGAAGCGAAGAAGCCGCCGCGGCTCCGGCCGCTGAGCGGGCGGGTCGAGGTTGCCGAGCCAGGAGAGGCCGCGGAGGTAGCGGCTGCCGCAGCCGAAGCGCCGACGGCCGAAGCTCCCGCGGCAGAGGCCCCGGCGCAGGAGCAGCCGGGCGGCGAGGCGCAAGCAGCCGCGACGGCCGAAGCTCCCGCGAAGCGCTCCCGTGGGAGGCGGGCGGCGAAGTCGGAGGAGGCAGGCAGTGAGGCGCCGGATGCGCCGAGCGGTCGCCGGCGGAGGACGAAGAAGAGCGCGGAACCCGAGGCGTCGAGCGCCGGAGAGGAGGCGTAAGGGATGGCTGAGCAGCACTACTACTACGGAACCGGACGCCGGAAGACTGCGGTCGCGCGGGTCCGCCTCTATCCCGGGAACGGCGTGGTCATCGTGAACGGGAAGCCGATGGAGGAGGTGTTCCCGCGGGAGATCCACCGCGCCGAGATCCTCTCGCCGCTCGTGCGCGTCGGGAAGGAACGGGAGTTCAGCGTCTCGGCGAAGTGCGAGGGCGGAGGGCTCTCGGGATGGGCCGGCGCCATCAAGATGGGTATCGCGCGGGCGCTCGTCGCTGCCGATCCGAACCTGAAGCCGATCCTGAAGCGGCCCACGAACCTCCTCACCCGGGACGCGCGGATGAAGGAACGGAAGAAGGCGGGCTTGAAGCGCGCGCGCAAGGCTCCGCAGTTCACGAAGCGATAGCGCGACGTCGCTGACGGGCGAAAGGAGTTCCGGAGGGCAGCCGGACGGCTGCCCTCTCCTCGTGCACTCCCGCTTGCCTCGTCTCGAGCCGCTGGCCGCGGATATGCTCGCGGCGGCATATTGCAACGCTTCGGGCCGCCGGTAGTATGCGGATGAAACTTACCGGGTGGAAGGAGAGCGCCTGTGGGAGCCACCAGCACTGCGACGCAGCAGCAGCCGACCGAGAAGGCGTTCAACGGGAAGATGCTGAACGTGAACCTCTCGACCGGCGAGATCACGGTCGAGTACCCGGACGAGTCGCTCTACCGGAAGTACCTGGGCGGCTACGGCATCGGCGCGCGGCTGATGTGGGACCGGGTGCCGAAGGGCGCCGATCCGCTCGGTCCGGAGAACATGCTCGGGATGTTCCCCGGGCTGCTCACCGGCACCCCGCTCTTCGGACAGCGGTGGCAGGTCGTGTGCAAGAGCCCCCTGACCGGCGGCTGGGGCGACGCCAACTGCGGCGGGGACTTCGGCGGCGTCCTCAAGCTTGCCGGCTGGGACGGGATTATGTTCTTCGGGAAGGCCGAAAAGCCTGTCTACCTCCTCATCGAGAACGACAAGGTCGAGCTGCGGGACGCCTCCGACCTCTGGGGGCAGATGGCCATCGACAACGAGATGGAGCTGAAGCGGCGCCACGGGAAGAAGGCGAGCGTGGCGAACATCGGTCCCGCGGGAGAGAAGCTCTCGCTCATCAGCGGCATCTGCAACGACCACGGCCGCTTGGCGGCGCGCTCGGGGGTCGGCGCGGTGATGGGGTCGAAGAACCTCAAGGCCGTGGTCGTCGTCGCTGACCGGAAGGTCATCGCCCAGACGCCCGAGACGATCAAAATGCTGCGGGCGAACCTGGACGACTTCGTGAAGCCGCTCTGGGACTTCTTCCACAACTTCGGGACCACGGGCATCACCGCCGCCAGCGCCTTGAACGGAGACTCGCCCGTGAAGAACTGGGGCGGCATCGGTGTCATCGACCTCGGCCCTGAGAACGCGAAGAAGATCGACGGCGCCACCGCCATCAACCCGAAGATGGAGAAGTCGTACGGCTGCTGGCGGTGCCCGATGGCCTGCGGCGCCGAGTCGGTCGAATCGACGAACCCGAAGTACCCGTACCCGCGCCACACCCACCGCCCCGAGTACGAGGCGATGGCGGCGTTCGGGACGATGAACCTCATGACCGATCCCGACGCGCTCATCTACCTGAACCACCTCTGCAACCAGTACGGGTTCGACGTCATCAGCGCGGGCGCCACCGTGTCCATGGCTATCGAGTGCTACGAGAAGGGGATCATCACGAAAGAGGACACGGACGGCCTCGAGCTCCGCTGGGGCGACCCGGACTGCATCGTGGAGATGGTGAAGCTCATGGGCGAGCGGAAGGGCATCGGCGCGGTCTTCGCCGACGGCGTGGCGAAGGCGGCCGAACGGCTCGGTCCGGAGGCCACGAAGTACGCGATCCACATCGGCGGCCAGGAAGTGCCGATGCACGACCCGAAGCTGCAGCCGGAGTACTACACGACGTACAAGCTCGACCCGACGCCGGCGCGGCACACCCAGTACGAGGGGAACCGGCGGCTCGGCCGCATCCCGCCGCCGCCGAAGGACTTCAAGGAGTACCACGGCCGCGGCGAACACCACAAGGCGGCGAGCGAGTACATGCACGTCGTCAACGCCGGCGGCATGTGCCAGTTCATCATGATGGCCGCGAACACCGCCAACATCCCCTCCTGGTTCAACGCGGTCACCGGCTGGGACATGACGATGGACGAGGTCATGCAGATTGGCGAGCGGATCGCCAACCTGCGCATGGCCTATGAGATCCGGGAGGGGGGAAACCCGCGGAAGCGAGCGGTACCGCCGCGAGTCACCGGCGAGAGCGATGAGGCGACGAAGGCCGGCCCGCTCCAGGGCGTCAAGCTCGACACCGAAACGCTCGAGGTCGAGTACCTCAAGGCGTGCGACTGGGACCTGGAAACCTGCAAGCCGTCGCGCGCCAAGCTCGAGTCCCTCGGCCTCGAGGACGTGGCCGCCGTGCTCCACGGCTGAGCGCCTCCGTTCCGACGTTCTCCCGCTCTCCCGCTCCGGACGGCGGCCGGACCGCGCATGCGGACCGCGAGGGTAAGGAGCGGCGGCGGCCGGCGGGGCGCGGCGGAGGAGAGCAGCTACGACAGCACCCTCCGGAGACAGCAGCGGAGGTGCGTGGCGGTCCAGCTCGCTGCGAGCCAGCGTCGCGTCTCCGGCGCCGCTCCGGGGTGGAGCGGAAGCGCCGCGCGCAGGTGGCACCGGATCGTGTCGGGAGAGCGGCCCGTGGCGGCGGCGATGGCCGTCGTCGGGAAGCCGAGCGCATGGGCGACGAGGAGGAGGGCGCGGAGCGTGGTGAGGCGGCGCGTCCCCGCGCAGGCGGTCCGGAGCGGGGCGCCTGGCGCGGCCGCGAGGCTCGGCCGCCCGGTCCCTAGGCAGCACCGGGCGTGGAGCATCACCCAGAGCGCGAGGCCCCGAGGCTCCCCCGCCTCGCCGGCGAGGCCAAGTCGGCGACGGGCCCGGGAAAGGTGACGGCGAAGCGTGGAGGACGAGCACGAGAGGCCGTCCGCCGCAACGACAGTGCGCCGGTGCTCCGCGAGGGCAGCGAGCGCGGTCACGGTGTCGGGCGGAAGCCGCGCGTGCCGCCCGCGCAGCGCCTCGAAGCGCGAGGCGAGCAGGAACGTGAAGGCCGGCGTCGCGTCTTCCCCTCGGCTCGGGACCGGGGAGGCAGGACCCTCGCCTCCTATCCCGCGAGGGGGCCTGGCGCGTGCCTCGGAGGCTGACGATCGGTCCGTTGCCGAGCCGCGAGATTCCGGGCTCATCCGCTCCGCAACGAGCGTACCACACTCGGCGCGCGTGTACGAGAGCGTGGTCGTCGTATCTGAAGCCAGGGCGGCAATGATCCTGATTCGTTCGTGTCCGCCGCCCGCTAGAGCCCCTGGGCGGTCAGCCGAGGGCGAGGATGCCGGGCAGCCGCTCCCTCGGTCGGTCCGCAGCGCTGGCGGGGAGCGCCGGGGGGCGAGGGCTCCCCGACTGCGGCCGGGGAACATTCGCTCCGGCCGAACGAAGTGAGCGAAATGGGGGATTGCGAACGGGTCGTTGGCCCGGTTACGTTTGGGCAGACTCAAGCGAGGAGGATGTGACGTGCGCCTCGGATTCGTTGGGCAATGCCTTGCGTGGGCCTCGGCGTCTTCCTTCGTCGGATCGTGCTGCCGCCCGAAAAACTATCCTCCGTTTGGGGAGAGCCGCATACTGGAGGGTATCTAGGCAAATACTCCACCTATCGGTGGCACAACACGGAACAAGCTGCTCGTTTGGTCTACGACAACGTTGGCACGTACAGCAGGCTGGGGTTGCGTGAAATTTTCGGGTCGCAGATCATGCGGTCGAACCAGTACAAAGGGTCCGGCGGGTATGCACCGTTCGCGACGTTGTTGGGTTTGCTCACGATTCCCGCGGGCTGGTATGCGCTGAACGGGAGGATGGGTGCGTGGTTCTCGCGCGATAACGTCTGGCAGGGGATCCTCGTTCTGTAGCAGGGTCGGCAGATGGGTTCGACGGCCTCGATGGTGACGCGCTTCCCGGTGCGGCTCGCGCTGGGTCTGGCGCTCTGCATCGCGCTGGCGGGCTGCGGCGGCTCGGGCACGGGAGGAAGAGGGGGCGGGGGAGGCGACGGCGAGCTCCTCGATCACCGTGCGATGCTGCGGGAGTACGCGGAGCGCGTCGAGGAGTTTCCCTTCCCCTTGCCGGAGGGGTATGCCTTCCCGAAGCCAGAAGCGCTCCCTACGCCTGCCGTGCCTACGCTGTACCAGAAGGGGAACGGCGTCGTCCGCGCGGACACGGCCTGGATGTGCGCCTGGTTGAACGAGTGGCTCGAAGCCTGGGGCGCGGGCGACAGCGGGCGTGCGCAGGAAGCACTCCGCTGGCTCGAGAAGCTGCCGGAGACGGAGTTCATCGCCTCGTACTCCGACCTGCAGAGCTTCCGCGCCTTCGAGGCGGCGGTCCTCGAGCGCGCGCGTCTGGGCGACCCGGAGCCGGTGCGTGGGATGCTCGGCTCGTGTCGCGACATCATCGAGCTGATGAAGCGCGGATGAGGGCGCGCGCTGGCCTCACGCTCCTCTGGGTCCTGACGGCAGCGGCGTCCGTCGGTTGCCGCGAGGAGGCGCTCCTCCCGCCTCCGGTCAGCGAAGCCCCAGTGTCCGTGATCGCCGAGCGGGGTGAGGTGAGGCCCACCGTCGTCTTCGACGCGATCGTCGTGGCGGGAGCCGAGTTCCCGGTGCTGGCGCCGTCTGCGGGTAGCCCGATCCAGTTCGGCGACGACGCGATCACGTTCCGTCGCGAGGACGGCTCCGTCGAGCGCCTGGAGTACGGTCGCGGAGCCAAGCTCCTGCGGCCCCTCGTCGAGGTCGGAACGCCAGTGCCCGGCTCGTACCCGATCGCCCTCCTTCGCTACGAGGGGTTCGTCATGCGGGCCTCGGTGCCGGCAGGCGACCTCTACCGGTTGCGCGGTCCGGTGGAGGAGGTCCTGGCTTCGATCGACGATGGTCCCGGGCCCTTCCCCTGTCCGCCGATCGGCCCGATCCCCACGTTTGAAGAGGCGCTCGCAGAGGGTGGCGTTGACGGGGAAGCGCTGGCGCGCCGGTTCGTGCGGTGCGCCGTGCCCGCCGATGTCCCCGTGCTCGCGGGTTTGCCCGGGAAGGTGGCCTTGCGGCTCGAAGGCGCGCGGGACGTGGTGGTCCTCCCGCTCGAGGCCGTTGCCGGGAGGGCGGAGCGAGGCCGCGTCCTCGTGAGGGAGGGGAACCGGTGGGAGGAGCGCGAGGTTCGCCTCGGTCCGCACGACGGCGTCCGAGTGGCGGTGCTCGAGGGGCTTCGGGAAGGGGAGGTCGTCCGCATCCCAGGACCGGTTCTCGGAGACGGGCCGTGACGCATCTCCTCGTGCTGGAGCGCGTCTCCCGCGTGGTCGGACTCCCGGGCGGGCGGGCGCTCGTCGTCCTCGACGAGGTGGATCTCACCCTCGACCCTGGTGAAATCGTCGCCGTCGTGGGACCGTCTGGTTCGGGAAAGAGCACCCTCCTCGCCATCGCCGGACTGCTCGACCGCCCCACGAGCGGGGAGGTGTGGGTCGCCGGGCATCGGGCGGCCCGGGCGGCCGAGTGCGGACGGTGCCGCTGGCGGGAGGCTACGTTCGGCTACGTGTTCCAACGCTTCTGGCTGGTTCCCCACCTCAGCGCGCTCGAGAACGTGGAGCTGCCCTTGGCGCAGCGCGGCATCGGTCGCCGGGAACGACGGGAGCGGAGCGTCGCCATGCTCGCGCGGCTGGGATTGGGGGATCGCCTCAGGCACCGGCCGGCAGAGCTTTCCGGTGGTGAGCAGCAGCGGGTCGGGATCGCGCGCGCCCTAGCGCCCCGCCCCAAGCTGGTCGTCGCCGACGAACCGACCGGGTCTTTGGATGCGGCTGCGGCGGGCGAGGTGATCGCGTGCTTGGTGGAGGCGGCGCGGGAGCTGGAGGCGGCGGTGCTCCTGGCGACCCACGATGAGCGCGTCGCGGCGGCGGCCGACCGCATCCTGCGGCTCGAGGCGGGACGGCTGGCCTCATGATCGCCCGGCGCCGCTGGTTGTTGGGGGCCGCGCTCCTCGGCGTTCGGCGGAGGCCGTTCGCCCATGCGCTCGCCTTCCTCTCCCTGTGCGGCGCGGTCTTCACGGTCGCCCTCGTCGGCAGCGCGGGGTCGGCGACGGTGTCGGCCGTCCAGCGGCAGAACGTGCTCGAGTGGGGGTGGGAGCCGACGGTCCAGGTGAAGCTGGCGCACGGGGTGGAAGCGGGGGAGGCCGAACGGTGGCGGCGCCTGCTCGAGCGATCGCTCGGCGGCGCGGGGGCCGCGGAGATCGAGCTTCGGGCCGTCCCAGGCCGCGCCATTGTCGGCGGCACGCCGATCGACGACCTGCGAGCGCGCGCCCCGAGTGCCCGCAGGGTCTGGCCGCTGCCCGTCCTCAGCGGCCGCTGGCTCGAAAGGGAGGAGGGCCCGGCGGTCCAGCTCGTGGTCAACGAGGCCGCGGCCCAGGCCGCGGGGAGGCTCTGGCCAGCTCGAGTGCGATGGCTCGAGGGTGGTGAGGTTGCGGCCATCGTGGTTGGCGTGGTGGACGACGGCAAGGCCGCTCCGGAGGCGTACCTACCGCTCGAGGCCGTGCCGGCCGGGGCTTGGCGCACCAGCGCTGCCACGATCCATCTATCGGCGCGCGCCGCGTCCGAAGCCGATCTCCTCCGCCTGGTGGGGATGCTGCAGGGCTCGTGGGATGACGCCGGCGCGGTCGACGCGATCGTCCCCACCTCCACGTTCCGGCGCGGGTCGGAAGCGGTCGCCGTGGTGGCGCGGATCTTCCTCGGCGTCGCTGCCGCGACCCTGGCCCTGGGCGCGCTGACGGTGGCGAACGTTGGCCTCGCCTCCGTGCGAGAGCGGACACGGGAGCTGCTCCTTCGCAAGGCATTCGGTGCACAGGGGTGGGAGCTCGCGCTGCTCGTGGCGCTCGAGGCGCAGCTCGTGGCCGTGGCGGCCGCGGCTCTCGCACTGCCCCTCGCGTACGCAGCGAACCTCGCCGTGGTACAGCTCCTCGTCGAGCCTCGGTTTGCAGTGGGAGCGCCCGGGTTCCCTTGGGAGTGGACGGCGTTCGGCGTCGCCGCCGGCATGGGGGCTGCGGCCTGGGGCGCCCTCGCTCCGGCCGTGCGAGCCGCCCGCCTCGCCGTGGCCGATATGATGCGGGAGTAGGCGCCGCCTGGTCGGACGCGGCGCGAACGGGGGTGATCCTCCACGGTGATGGCAACCGTCGGAGAGCCCAGCCAGGCCGCTTTCGGCGGGTAGGGGTACCCGTTACCCCTACCCGCTCGGTATCATCGGAGCAGGGAGGTGCGCCGGATGATGTGGATGCTCTGGATCGTCTGGCTTGTTCTCTTTGCGCTGCTGGCGCTCGCATGGTCGAGGCGTCGCGAGGACGGCGCCGTCCGGGAGCTGCGGCGGCGCTTTGCGCGCGGGGAGATCGACGAGGCGGAGTTCCGCCGTCGACTCGCCGAGCTCCGAGCCGACGGTGAAGACTGGCTGCCGGAGCTCCCGGCAGCGCTCCTCGGAGCCCTCCTGGGTGTCGTGGCCATCGGCGGGCTCCTGATGCTGCTCGGCTGGGGGATGGGATGGATGGGACACATGGGACGGGGCGGATGGGGCTTCCGCCACATGATGGGCTGGGGAGGTCCGACCGAGCGGAGCGTCGCCACCGTGGAGGACACCATGACCACGGTGGAGATGGTCGACTTCGTCTACCGTCCCTCGGAGCTGACGGTGAGACCCGGCACGACCGTCACCTGGAGGAACCTCGATGGGGTCCCGCACTCTGCTACCGCTCGCGACGGCTCCTGGGATACGGGGCTCTTCGACGCTGGGGAGGAGCGTGCGCTGACGTTCACCGAGGAGGGTGAGTGGGAGTACTACTGCCTCATCCACCCAAACATGGTCGGAGTGCTGCGCGTCGTGGCAGTGTGAATTTGTGAACGCTGGCACAATCGCCTATGCTGAGGAGTGCGATCGTGAGAAACGCCTTGGAGGAGGATGATAGCGATGGTACGTGTACGCGGAGTGAGCTTCCTGGTCGCGGCGATGGCGGCCCTCGCGGTCCTCTTGGCCGCCTGTGGCGGCGGGAGCGGTGAGGAGGCGACGCAGCAGCCGATCGCGACCCGGCCGGCTGGGGAGGCGACGGAGGCGGCAGGGGGCAGCGGTGGCGGCGAGGGAGTCGTCGTCGAGGTGTCGTTGAAGGACAACTTCTTCGAGCCGAACGAGATCACGGTGCCGGTGAACACGACGGTGCGCTTCGTGGCGAAGAACGAAGGTTCGGCGGTGCACAACATGCACGTGCTCAGCGCGGACCGTGAGGGGAAGGACTTCACGAGCGCGCAGATCGTGAATCCCGGTGAGGCGAGCGAGTTCGAGGCGAAGTTCACGCAGACGGGGGACTACGACTTCCAGTGCGACTTCCACCTCCCGGACATGGTGGGGGTCATCCACGTGGAGTAGACCGAGCGGGTCTGTCCGCCAGCGAGAGAGCACCCCGCCCATCGGCGGGGTGCTCTCGCTTTCCCCACCCCCTTCGTCCGGTGCTCGCCGGAACGGCCGACTGGTCCCGCAGCTTCCGGTCTTTCGGCCAATGTCGGTCTCCTTCGTATGCCGGACGCTTGTGAGCGAAGGCACGAGCCGAAGCGAAGGAGGAGAGAAGTGGGACGGCGGAGCATCGCAGCGGTTGCCTTGGCCGGGCTGATCGCCCTCTTGCTGGTGGCCTGCGGTGGCGGGAGCGGCCAGGAGGCGACGCAGCAGCCGATCGCGACCCGGCCGGCTGGGGAGGCGACGGAGGCGGCAGGGGGCAGCGGTGGCGGCGAGGGAGTCGTCGTCGAGGTGTCGTTGAAGGACAACTTCTTCGAGCCGAACGAGATCACGGTGCCGGTGAACACGACGGTGCGCTTCGTGGCGAAGAACGAAGGTTCGGCGGTGCACAACATGCACGTGCTCAGCGCGGACCGTGAGGGGAAGGACTTCACGAGCGCGCAGATCGTGAATCCCGGTGAGGCGAGCGAGTTCGAGGCGAAGTTCACGCAGACGGGGGACTACGACTTCCAGTGCGACTTCCACCTCCCGGACATGGTGGGCGTCATCCACGTGGAGTGAGCACGCCACATAGGAGGAACGGACGAGCGGAAGCGAGTAGGGAGCGGAGCGAGAACGGATGAAGGAGGCAGGCCCATGGCAGTGACGCGTCGCGAACTCATCGTCGGAGGCGCAGCCGGAGCCACGGGGCTCGTCGTCGGCGGCGTGATCGGCCGCACCGTCGGCGGCGGTGGCGGAGACGGCGGTGGCGCCGGACTGAGCGGTTCGGCCCAGGAGATCGCCGAGCAGCGCGGATTGAGCCAGCAGGAGGTTGCGCAGGCGCTGAAGACCTTCGTCCCGCCGGGCCGGCCGGAGCTGGACGAGTTCCTCATCATCGCTTCGGGCGGCCACGGGGGCCAGCTCCTCGTGATCGGCGTACCCTCGATGCGCCTCTACAAGGTCATCGGCGTGTTCACCCCGGAGCCGTGGCAGGGGTACGGCTACGGCGCCGACTGGGGCGAGCAGATCCTCGCCGAAGGCACGACCGAGAACGGTACCCCGTACTCCGCGGCTCGGGGGAAGATCACGTGGGGAGATGCGCATCATCCCGCCCTGAGCGAGACGAACGGTGAGTACGACGGCCGCTGGGTGTACATCAACGACCGCGCGAACGGCCGCCTCGGCATGGTCGACCTGCGGGACTTCAAGGTGAAGCAGATCGTCGACGTGCCGAACCTGCAGACGTCGCACGGCGGAATGTTCGTCACCCCGAACTCCGAGTACGTCCACATCTCGACGATTACGCCGACGCTGGTCGACTACAGCGACATCGAGAACGCGCTCGAGAAGTTCGCGGAGTCCTTCCGCGGGTACTCCACGTGGTGCGCCATCGATCCGCAGACCGGGCGCATCGATCTCGCGCGGAGCTTCCAGATTGAGCTGCCGCCGTACACCCAGGACCTTGCGGACGCCGGGAAGCTCGTCAGTGACGGCTGGGGGTTCATGAACTCGTACAACAGCGAGCTCGCCGTTGGCGGAGATCTGGAGGGTGGCGATCCGATCGAGATCGGCGCGTCCCAGAACGACTTCGACTACCTCCACTGCGTGAACTGGCGGAAGGCGGAGCAGGTCCTGGAGGCGGGGAAGTTCCGCACCATCAACGGGATGCGGGTCATCCCTCTCGAGGTGGCCATCGAGGAGGGCCTCCTCTACCTCGTGCCGGAGCCGCGCAGCCCGCACGGCGTCGACGTGGCGCCGAACGGGGAGTACCTGGTGGTGGCCGGGAAGCTCGACCCGCACGTGACCGTGTACTCCTTCTCGAAGCTCATGGAGGCGATCGAGGCGCGCGACTTCGAAGGGGAGGACCGGTACGGCGTGCCCATCGTCCGCTACGACGCGGTCGTGGCCGGCCGCGTCGAGGTCGGCGCGGGACCGCTCCATACCCAGTTCGATGAGCAGGGCCACGGCTACACGAGCCTCTTCCTCGAGAGTGCCGTGGCGAAGTGGACGCTCGGGGAACCGTACTTCTCGGGCGACGAGGCATTCCGCCTCGTGGACAAGCTGCCTGTCCACTACAACATCGGGCACCTCGTCACGATGGAAGGGGACACGGTGAAGCCGGCTGGCAAGTACCTCGTCGCCCTGAACAAGTGGTCCATCGACCGCTTCCCGGTGGTCGGCACGCTGAAGCCTCAGAGCTTCCAGCTCGTGGACCTCACGGGAGAGAAGATGGAGCTCCTCTACGACATGCCGATCACCGCGGCCGAGCCGCACTACGTGCAGGCGATCCGCATCGACCGCCTGAAGGCGTGGGAGGTGTACCCGCCGGGCACGAACCCGCTCACTATGGAGCGGGACCCGAACGCTGTGGAAGAGGGGCAGGAGCGGATCGAGCGGCGGGGCAACACCGTCGAGGTCTGGATGAGCGTGAAGCGGAGCCACTTCACGCCGGACATCATCCGCGCGAAGAAGGGCGACACGGTGATCATCCACCTCACGAACGTGGAGACGACGCCCGACGCCACCCACGGCTTCGCCGTTCCGCGCTACAACATCAACGTCAGCATCGACCCCGGCGAGGTGGCGACGGTCGAATTCGTCGCCGACGCTGAAGGTGCATACGCCTTCTACTGCACCGAGTTCTGCTCCGCGCTCCATCTGGAGATGCAGGGCTGGCTGCTCGTGAGCTAGCGAGGCTGGGGGCGAGGGTCGGGGGCTATGGCGGTCCCCGACCCTCGTTCGGAAGGGGGGTCGGACGATGCTCTCACGGCGGAAGCTTCTCGTTGGCGGCGCCGCGATCGCCGTCACAGGGGGGATCGGCCTCGTCGTCTGGAGCCTGCCGGGAGAAGGGGGAGAGGAAGGGAGGCCGGAGGTCCGGCTTGGCCGGGACGTGTGCGACCGGTGCGGCATGGTCATCGCCGATGGCCGCTTCGCTGCCGCTGCGCGCCTCCCCAATGGGAAGGCGTGGCGGTTCGATGACATCGGCTGCCTCTTGAACAAGCTGCTTCCGTACGAGCGCCGGGAGGAGGTTCGGGCGTGGGTGGCCTCGTACCCGGACGAGCGCTGGCTCGAGGCCGCGACGGCCTGGTACGTGGCCGCTTCCTCGCTGCGCACGCCGATGGCATTCGGCGTTGTGGCGTTGGCCACCCGAGCCGAGGCGGAGACGGAGGCCGCCGAGGTAGATGGGCGCGTGCTGAGCTGGTCCGAGCTCCGGGCGGAGTGGATCCCTGGCGAGGGGCTGCCCGGGCTGGAGGCGGCGCGGGCGGTATCCGAGAGGGGGTGGTTCTGATGGCCGAGTCGACGAGGGAGAGCGCGGTGAGCTCCGTGGTCCTGCCGCGACTGCGGGCTCGGGACCCGTACTGGGCGGGGGCTGCACTCCTCGCCGCCGTGCTCCTCCTGCTCTCGATGCTCCTGCCGGTTTGGCGGCTGAAGCTGATAGCTCCCCAGTATCCGGACGGTCTCTACCTGACCGCGTACGGCTACAAGATGGTCGGCGACATCCGGGAGATCAACGGTCTCAACCACTACATCGGGATGCGGCCGATCGAGCCGGACGAGGTGTGGGAGCTGAAGCTCTTCCTCTTCGCCATGCCGGTCCTCATCGCCGCGGTGGCGGTGGCTGGCTTCACCTTGCCACGCGGGTGGCCCCGCCACCTCCTGCGAGTGGCGGTGTGGGTCCCGCCGTTCTTCATGCTGGCCGATCTCCAGTACTGGCTGTACGTATACGGCCATACCCTCGACCCGAAGGCAGCGCTCCGGCTCGATCCGTTCACGCCGCGAGTGATCGGCCCGACCCGCGTCTTCAACTTCAGCGCCGACGCCATGGTCGACGTCGGGTTCTTCGCGATGCTCGGCGCGGCTCTCGCCCTCACGTTCGGTCCAGCGGTGGCGCGCTGGTTCGTCGAGAGCTGGAGGAACACTGGCACCGCTGCCCGGGGGCTCCTCGTCGTGGCCGCAGCGGCAATCCTCCTCTTCGGCGGCACCGAAGCCGAAGCCGCGGAACCCGCGTCGCTGCAGGCGCTCATCGACCAGGCGGAGCCGGGTCAGGTGCTGCTCGTGCCGCCTGGGCGTTACGCAGGCCCGGTGGTGATCGACCGGTCGCTGACGCTCGACGGCGGCGGGAGGGCGGTGATTGATGGCGGCGGAGCGGGTGACGTAGTCACCATCGCCGCGGAGGGCACCACCCTCCGCGGTTTTCTCATCGAGGGGTCGGGAACCGATGTGAGTCGCGAACCGGCGGGGGTTCGCGTGCTCGCCGACCGAGCGGTCGTGGAGGAGAACGAGCTCCGGCGCGTGCTCTTCGGGGTGGTGCTCCAGGACAGCGGCGGCCACGTGGTCCGGAACAACCGCATCGAAAGCTACACGGAATTCCCCGTCGAGCGCCGCGGGCACGGCATCTACCTTTTCAACGCGGACGACACGCGAGTCGAAGGGAACACCATCGTCAGCGGGAAGGACGGGATCTTTCTCGGCTTTTCGAACAAAAACGTAGTCATTGGGAACTACGTTACTGGCGTACGGTACGGAATCCACTACATGTACTCCGACGAGAACGAGTTCGTGGGGAACGCGTTCGAGCATAATATCGCCGGTGCAGCCGTCATGTACTCCGTGGGGATCAAGCTCGTGGGGAATACGTTCGTCGAGAACCGTTCCGAGGCATCGGGGTACGGGATCCTGTTGAAAGACGTCGATGACGTTTACGTGGTGCGGAACAGCATTCGCCGCAACCGGATCGGTATGACGATGGACGGTGTGCCGCGCTCGCCTGGCAGCGTAGCCCGAATCGAGGAGAACGAGTTCGCGGGGAACCAGGTCGGGGTCCAGCTGTTCAGCTCCGTCGACGCCACCTTCGTCGGCAACGCCTTCCTCAACAACCTCGAGGACGTCCGCTCGCTCGGAGGCCACGTCGCCGCGCGAAACCGGTGGACCGAGGATGGCCGCGGGAACTACTGGGATCGGTACCAGGGTTACGATGCGGATGGCGACGGAGTTGGAGACGTCCCGTTCGTGTACCGGGACTTGCTCGCGCGCCTCCGGGAGGAGGTTCCAGCGCTGCAGGCGTTCGCGTACTCGCCGGCGCAGGTGTCGTTGGAGCTCATGGCGAAGTGGATGCCGGTGGTGGAGTACGAGGAGCTGCTGCGGGATCCGGCGCCGTTGACGCGACCGCCTGCCTGGATAGGTGAGCAAGGTGGAGGGCGGGCGTCCGACGCGCTCGTCCCCTCGGTCGTGGCAGCGGGAGCGGCGATCCTGGCCTTCGTTGGGAGGCGGCGCTGGTGGGTGACGTGATCCTCTCGGTGGAAGGGCTCCGGAAGCGGTACGGCGAGCGGTTGGTGCTCGACTCCGTGAGCTTCGCCGTTCGGCCGGGTGAGGTCGTGGCCGTGGTCGGGCCGAACGGTGCCGGGAAGAGTACGCTCCTGCGCTGCATCGTCGGCCTCGCACGGTACGAGGCGGGGCGAGTGACGATCGGCGGCTTCGATGCCGCTCGGCAGGGGAAGTCGGCGCGGCGGCAGCTGGGGTACCTCGCGCAGGAACCCGCCTTCCCCGGCGACATGACGGTCATGGAAGCGGTCGCGCTCTTCGCCGGGCTGCGAAGGGTCGAGCGGGGCGAGGCCCTTGCGACGGTCCGGGAGCTGCGGCTCGACGGGGAGCTCGGGAAGCGGATCGCGGAGCTCTCAGGCGGGATGCGCCGGAGGCTCGCGCTGGCTGTGTCCTCGCTCGGCCGACCTCCGCTGCTCGTGCTCGACGAGCCCGCGAGTGGACTCGACGTGGCTTTGAAGGCGGAGCTGCGGGAGTTCGTGCGGCGGTACCGCGAGTCCGGACGGAGCGTCCTGTTCGCGACCCACGTCCTCGAGGACATCCCCCGGCTCGCGGACCGGGTGCTGGTCCTCGCGAATGGTCGGGCCGTCTACCTCGGGCCGAGCGCCGGCCTCCTCATGGGTGCGGGGGAGAGCCTCGTGTATGTCCGCGCGAACGGTGCCGGATCGCGGGCGGTGGAGGAGCTGCTCCGCGCCGCGCTGCCCGGGCGGGAGGTCCGGCGGGTCGAGGAGTGGGTGATCGTGGCGTGCTCTCGGGAGGAGAAGCTGCGAGCGTTGCGGGAGCTGCTGGAGAGCGGCGTCCCCGTGGACGACGTCCGCACCGAGGAGGCCCCGGTGGAGGAAGCGGTGCGCGCGCTCACGGAGGGCCATCGATGAGGGAGATCGGATTGCTCGCACAGCAGGAGCTGCGGGAAGCGGCTCGCAGCCGGTGGCTGCCTGCGTTCGGGTTCGGACTCGCGTTCGTCGTCTGGCTCGCCGCTTCTGCGCAGGCCACTGGCCCCGCGTTCGGCGGAGGATTCAACCGGACGACGGCCGGCCTGCTGAACGTCGTTCTCGTCGTGGTGCCGGCGTTCGGCATGATGCTAGGGGCGCTGCGTTGGGCCGGAGAACGGGAGCGAGGGGCGCTGGCCCTGGTGCTCGCGCAGCCGGTTGGGAGGACGGAACTCCTCCTGGCGACCGTGCTCGGGTGCTGGCTCGGAGTCGGGTTGGCCATCGCCTTCGGGCTCGGGCTGGGCGGTGCGCTCCTCGTGCTCTTCGTCCCCCTCGGATCGGTGAGGGAGTACGTGTTCTTCCTCCTCGTCGCGGGCGCGCTCGCGGGAGCGTCGGTGTCGCTCGGCGTCCTCTTCGGCGTGCTCGGCGGGGGCCGGCTGCGGGCCTTTGGGATCGCACTCTTCGCCTGGCTGCTCTTCACCGTCGCCTACGACCTGTTCTTCGTCGCGCTCTTCGCCGCGGCGGAGCCGAGCGGGAGACTCTTCGTCCTCGCCGCCCTCGGGAACCCGGTCGAGGCGGCGCGCGTCCTCACGGTCCTCTTCGTGCAGCCGGACCTCGAGGTGCTCGGCCCGATCGGTGCGTACTTGCGCGACCGCCTCGGCGTCGGGGCCGCGGCGGCGCTACTCAGCAGCGCACTGGTGCTCTGGGTCGTCCTCCCGCTTGCGGTGGCGAGCGCGCTCTTCCGGCAGCAGGACGTTTGAGGCGGAACCGCGGGCCGCAAGGGCCGAAGGGCGGCGAAAGTTTGGCCGAACGGCCGTGTGCCGAAGGGGGCTCCATCCGTACGGTGAGTTCGACGCGAGGTGCCGCGTCTCGCGTCGCGCGGGGGCAGCGGCTTCCCCCTGAGAGACTTTGTCAGGAAGGAGCGAAGGCGTGGGACGACACTTCGTCAACGTAGCCGTGCTCTGGGCGCTCCTCACAGCGCTCGGTATCGCGGTCATTCTCACGGACTTCTTCCCAGTTGTCGGGGCGGAGTACGCGGAGGAGTTCGACGGTATCTTCCGGCTCCTCGCCTTCATGGGGGTACCGGTCCTGACCTTCGTCTTCGCCGTCGTGGGCTACTCCTTCTTCGCCTTCCGCGGTCGCGAGGACGCACCAGAGGACGGCCCGGCGATTTTCGGCCGCGGCTGGGTGCCGATCGTGTGGCTCCTGGTCACCGGCGGTCTTGCCATCGCGGTGATGATCCACCCGGGCCTGACGGGGCTCGCGAAGCTCGCCGCCGATCCCGACGGGTACGGCTGGGGGGAAACGGGAGCCGACCTCGTGGTCGACGTGACGGGATTCCGCTGGGCCTGGGCGGCGGAGTACCGCGACCTCGGCGTCACCGTCACGCAGGCCGGGGGCGGGGAGCTGGTGCTGCCGGTCGGCAAGACGATCCGGTTCGAAGTGAACTCGACCGACGTCGTCCACTCGTTCTGGATCCCGGCGTTCCGGATGAAGATCGACGCCATTCCGGGGCGGACGACCTTCATGGTCGTGGAGCCGACGGAGGAGGGCTCGTACGAAGAGGACGAGGCGTTCCGGGTGCAGTGCGCCGAGCTGTGCGGGCTCGACCACGCGAAGATGTGGATGCCCGTCCGGGTCGTGAGCCAAGCGGAGTTCGACGCCTGGGTGCGTGAGCACCAGAGCCAGCAGTAGGAGCAGACGAGGAGTCGCAGGATGTACGCGTTGCTGTCTATCACGAGCGGAATCGCGGCAGGGCTCATCGGCTTCTATCTCGGGGTCGGCGTGACCGCGGCGGTGCGGGCGATCTTCGGGGAGAGCCCGTGGGATACGCAGCTCTCGATCACAGTGGGGTACGTCTTCGGCCTCGTCGGCTGGCTGATGGGGGTCGGGATGTGGGGCGCCTGGGGCCGCGAGTGGTTCGGGTTGAAGACGTACGCGCGGAAGGCGCCGGGCTGGCAGCGGTACTTCGTCTTCAACACCGACCACAAGGTGATCGGGATCCAGTACCTGGTGACGTTCGTGGTCGTGTTCCTGCTCGCGGGGCTCCTCGCGATGGTGATGCGGGCCGAGCTCGCGCAGGCGGGGAACCAGTTCCTCTCGAACGACCAGTACAACGCCGTGATGGGGCTCCACGGGATCCTGATGATTGCGGTGGCGGTAGCCGCGGTCATCGGCGGCATCGGGAACTACGCCGTGCCCCTCATGATCGGCGCGCAGGACATGGCCTTCCCCCGCCTGAACGCGCTCACGTACTGGCTGAACCCTCCCGTGGCGGTGCTCCTGCTGCTGACGCCCCTCCTCGGAGGGCTGGAGACCGGCTGGACCGCCTACCCACCGCTCTCCGTGCTCACCGAGAACGCGCAGCTGTTGTTCAACCTGGCGATCATCACCTTCGGCCTCACGTCGATTCTCGGTGGTCTGAACTTCATCGTGACGATCATGTTCCTCCGCGCGCCGGGGATGACCTGGGGCCGGCTGCCGATCTTCGTTTGGTCGATGTTCGTGGCCTCCTGGCTCGCGCTCCTCTTCACGCAGGGGTTCGCTGCCGCGCTGCTCATGGTGCTGCTCGACCGCGCACTCGGGATGAGCTTCTTCAACGCATCCGAGGGCGGCGACCCGCTGCTCTACCAGCACGTGTTCTGGTTCTATTCGCACCCGGCCGTGTACATCATGGTCGTTCCCGGCTTCGGGCTCGCGCTCGAGCTCATCACCCACTTCTCGCGGAAGCCGCTCTTCGCCTACCGGTACGCCGTCGGCGGTCTCCTCGGGATCCTCGGCCTCAGCGGTCTCGTTTGGGCCCACCACATGTTCACCTCGGGGATGCCGAACTACCTCCACGGGCCCTTCCTCGCGCTCACGGAGGCGATCTCCATTCCCACCGGGCTCATCTTCCTTGCCGGGCTCGGGACCATCTTCATGGGCCGCCTCTGGCTGCGGACGCCGATGCTCTTCGCCATGGCGGTGCTCTTCAACTTCGCGCTGGGCGGCGTGACAGGTATCTTCCTCGCCGACGTCCCCACGGACATCCACCTGCACGACACGTACTTCGTCGTCGCGCACTTCCACTACACCATCGTCGGCGGCGAGATCTTCGCGCTCTTTGGAGCGATCTACTACTACTTCCCGAAGATGACGGGCCGGATGTACAACGAGACGCTCGGAAAGATCCACTTCTGGTGGATGTTCCTCGGGTTCAATGCCACGTTCTTCCTGATGCACTGGCCTGGAATCTTGGGGATGAACCGGCGCATCGCCGACTATCAGCCGTCGCTCGAACCGGTGAACCTCATCATCAGCATCTTCGCCTTCCTGCTCGGGGCGAGCTTCCTCGTGTTCGTCTACAACATGGTGTGGTCCTGGATCCGCGGACCGGTTGCGGAGGCGAACCCGTGGCGGGCGCGGACGCTCGAGTGGCAGACCTCCTCGCCGCCGCCGGTGGAGAACTTCCCGGCGCCCCCCGTGGTGCGCGGCCACCCGTACGAGTACGGCGTGCCCGGCTCCGTGCACGCGGTCGTCCCTGGGGCGATGCCGGCTGGCGCTCCGGCAGGTGGCGGCGGGAAGTAGCGGGCGGAGACGGAACGGAACGAGTCGAGACGAAAGGGGGACCAGGAGATGGGGATCTTCCGGATCGGGTGGCTGGTGGCGGTCGGCCTCGCGATCCTCACGGTGGTGGAGTACATCTTCGCCGCCGAGGTGGCAGACGCCACCGCGAGGTTCCTCGGCTTGGCTGCCTCGGCCGGCCTGAAGGCTGGGCTCATCATGTGGTTCTTCATGCATCTTCCGCGCGTCTGGCGCGGTGAGGAGGTGCACTGATGGCGGTGGCTGCGAGCCTGCCCGCCGAGCATGCGGCGCATCCCGACCCCGTTCGGCTGAAGCGCATCGGCCTCTGGCTGTTCTTCTTCTCGGAATCGATCCTCTTCGGGCTCTTCCTGTCAGCCCGCTTCTACCTCGAAGGGATCGAGGCGGAGCACCTGGATCAGGCGCTGGGGCTGGGGATTACGATCATCCTCCTCCTCTCGAGCGTGACGGCGTACACGGCTGAAACGGCGATCGAGCACGACCGGCGGGGTATCGCGGTCCTCGGTCTCGTCCTCACCATCCTCCTCGGGCTGGTGTTCGCGGCGGGCGTGGGCGTCGAGTGGTCGACGGCCGAGTTCTCGCGGCACGAAGCGTTCGGGACGGTCTTCTTCTCCATGACCGGGCTCCACGCGTCGCACGTCGTGAGCGGCATCGTGCTCCTCGTGCTGGCGCTCATCCAGCTCCTCCGGGGGCGATTCAGCAGCAAAGACCACTGGCCCATCTCGGGCGTGGTGATGTACTGGCACTTCGTCGATGTGGTCTGGGTCTTCTACTATCCGGCGCTCTACCTCGTCCAGGGGGTGTGAGCTCGGCGCGGTGATGTCGACGCTCGGGCGCTGGCTGCGGCGACCGTGGCTGGTGGCGGTGGTCGGCGTCTTCCTGCTCTCGTGGCTGCTCAGCCTCGCCTGGTGGGCGATCCTCGAGCCCATCAGCGCGGAGGCGCGGACGACGACGCTCGTCATCCCGCAAGGGACGGCGGCGGCGGTCGCGCGGGGCGAGGATCCGCCGTTCATCCCGAACTCGCTCACGATCGGCCGGAACGGCCGCGTGCGCGTGGTGAACGAGGACGTGGTACCGCACGCGGTCGGTGCGTGGACGGTCCCGCCGGGCGGCGCGGCCGTCATCGAGCCGGCCGAAACGGGGGAAGGGGTCAGCTGCACGATCACGCCGAGCGGGGTGATGCCGGTCTTCATCGACCGGCGGCCTCCGATTACGAGCACGTTCTGGCCCGCGTTGATGCTCGCCATTCCGGGGAGCGTCGTCGCCGGGGGTGCGGCTTGGGTGGCGAGCCGGATTGGGGGAGACGAGCCGGAAGACCCGGACAAAAAGGGCCGATCGGCCGTCGACTCCGGTGCCCGCACGGGCGAAGCTGCAAACGGTGCGGGCAGGCGGTAGTGTCGCGATTGCCCCCGCAGACGCTCCGGCCCCGAGGCTCCAGGGCCGACGACGACCCCCCTGAGTTGGCCGCCTGCCCGCCTCTCCTCGTTCCGGCCCGGTACGATGGTCGTATCCCCTTACGGAGGTGGCTCGATGGCTGATCCCGCGTACGGCATGACCGTCCATCTGCCGAACGTCTCCTATGAGGAGGCCCGGCGCCGGATCGAGGAGGCGCTCAAGGCGGAGGGGTTCGGCATCCTGACGGAGATCGACGTGTGTCAGACGCTGAAGCAGAAGCTCGGAGTCGACTTCCGCCGGTACTCCATCCTCGGTGCGTGCAACCCGCAGCTCGCCCACGGCGCACTGCAGACGGAGCCGTACATCGGCCTCCTGCTCCCGTGCAACGTCGTTGTGGCCGAAGAGGATGGCGGCGCCGTCGTCTCCATCCTCGACCCGAAGGCGATGTTCGCCGTCGTGGAGAACGCCGCGCTGGAGGCGGTCGCGGCGGAAGCGCGGGAGCGTCTCGGGCGCGCGCTCGACTCCTTGAAGAGTACTGCGGGGGCTGCGTGACGGAACCGTTCGGCGCCCGGCCGGTCAAGGAGTCGCTCCTCGAGGCGGCGCGGCAGCTGCGTGAGGCCGGGAACGGACTCGAGGCGGCGCGGGCAGCCCGCGGAGCAGCGCTCGCCATCGAGTTCCACCTCGACTCCCTCACGCGCGCGCTCGCGTCCCGCTCCATTGAGCCTCGCCTCCGTGGCCGGGCGGAGCGACTCGTGGCAGAGCTGGAGGAAGCCCTCCGGCGCCTCTGGGCCGCGGAGAGGGAACTGCGCGGGAACGGCGAGAGCGCGGCCATCGGGGAGCTCCCCGCGCTCCTCCAACGCATCGCCGAGGGTGAGATCGATCTGGTTCTCGAGGAGTTCCGCTCGCTCGGCGCCCTGGACTAGCTCAGAACGACGAGTCCTTCAACCCGTAACGCGGCAGCCTCTTCCGTCGCTGATCTGATGAGACTGTGCGGAGGTGCGGGGGCTCCGTGGCCATCGTGTCTGCTCGTGAACGCGACGCGGCCATCCCAGCGAGCGAGCTTGCGCGGCTGAAGGCCCGGGACCAGCAGGCGTGGACCGCGCTCTTCGAGGCGACGCACGAGCTGGTCTACCGAGCGGCGCTCTCGCAGGTAGGAGACCCGCACCTCGCGGAGGATGTCATGGCGCAGGTGTACCTGGAGGCGTTCCGCGGCATCTCCCGGTACCGGGACCGCGGGCGGCCCATCACCGCCTGGCTCCTGGCCATCGCCCGGCATCGGAGCTTGGATGCGGTCCGGCGACGGCGACGGGAGCGACGGTGGTGGGTTCGGCTCGTCCGCGGCCGAACCGAGCCCGAGGCGCCGGAGGCGGAGGGCGTGGGCTCGGCAAGCCTCCTCCACCCGGCGTTCGCAACGCTTACGCCCGAGCAGCGGGAAGTGCTCCACCTTCGCTTCGTCGAGGACCTCTCGATCGAAGAGATCGCGCTCCTCACTGGGCGGTCGGCGAACGCCGTGCGACAGATGCAGTTCCGGGCCCTGCGACGGTTGCGAGCAGCGCTCTCCGAAGGGAGAGCCGGTGCGGCGACGGGAGGGAAGGAGTGTGAGCACAATGCGGATGAACGATGAACGGGTGACATCGGAGGAGAAGGAGCTGGAGCGGTTCGCGCGGCAGCTCTTGCAGCCCCTGCGGGAGGCGCGGCCTTCCCCTCCGGCTCGGGACCGTGTGCTCGGAGCGGTCGCGCAACGGTCCGTTCCGGACGGCAGTGCCGCGACCGGGCTTCCGAGGCTGCGTTGGGCGGCGATCGCCGCTGCGCTCGCCCTGCTGCCCATGCTCGCCGGCGGTTCGGCGATGGCGATGACGGGCGGGCAGCTCGGGCCAGTGCACGTCCCGTTCCTCTCGCATCAGGGGGCCGAGCCGGCAGGCGATGGCCAGAGCGCGATGCCCGAGGAGGGAGAGTTGGAGCCGCAGGACGGCGCTGAGGAGGCGTCGCCGGGAACGGTGCTTCCGCTCTCCACCCCGACGGACGTGGCCTCGGCCAGCGGGGATGGGGCATCCGAGGGACTGGGCGCGAGCATCTGCGCCGCTGCTACCGCTCACGCCCGCGCGGTGCTCGCGGCACTGCTGGCGAGCGGCCAACTCGACGCCGAAGGGATGACGGGGGTCGAGAGCGCCCTCGCCGCCATCGAGAGGTGCGGAACCGGCGCAGACGAGGAGCCCGACGCCAGCCCACCCGCCTGGGCACCGCAGGGCCCACCCGATGGTGTGCCGCAGGGTCCGCCCGAGGGCGTGCCACAGGGTCCGCCGGCTGGTGTGCCGCAGGGTCCACCGGAGGGCGCGCCACAGGGTCCACCGGCGGGTGTGCCGCAGGGTCCGCCGGAGGGCGTGCCGCAGGGTCCGCCGGAGGGTGTGCCGCAGGGTCCGCCGGAGGGTGTGCCGCAGGGTCCGCCGGCTGGTGTGCCGCAGGGTCCACCGGAGGGCGTGCCACAGGGTCCGCCGGCTGGTGTGCCGCAGGGTCCGTCCGGGGCAGGAGCGGGTGCCTGAGGAGGACGCTCGCGCGCTCATCCACCGGTGAGCATCGGGGTCGGCGGCAGCTCACGGGCGGCGTTTGGCGGCGAGGGCGCTGATCGCCTCGAGGATGACGCGGTGCGCCACTTCGGCGGTGATGCCGGCGGGATCGTACGGAGGCGAGACCTCGACCACGTCCATACCGACGAGCTCGACGCGGCCGACGATCGTCCGCACGGCCCAGAGAAGTTCGCGCGCGCTGAGGCCGCCCGGCTCCGGCGTTCCGGTCCCGGGGGCGAACGCCGGGTCGAGGACGTCGATGTCGACGGAGAGGTACACGAAGTCGGCGCCCTCCAGCGCTTCGTGGATCGCCTCTTCGATCACCGCCTCGAACCCTCGGCGCTCGATCTCGTAGATGAA
>ERZ795042.348-NODE-348-length-39616-cov-13.033164_pt1 | contig 39616 bp, 50 predicted proteins | sample MGYA00375126_ERZ795042 | MGnify/ENA primary metagenome ERZ795042 (study PRJEB30171, sample SAMN05518105) | compost metagenome | isolation source: Feedstock adapted compost from Newby Island compost facility, Milpitas, CA | place: USA:Newby Island compost facility...
GCAAACGACACAGACCCGAAGCGGATCAATCCGGCGGCGTTCATACCGAGCGGGGTTAATTCGGTCTTGTTGGCGTGGTAAAACGCCAGCGCCGTCACGCGGTCATATTCCTAACCTTGTACTTCACGATTCTTCCCTCCGTTCGTTTTATTGCGGCTTCCTGCGCTTTTTCCGTGGCAGGTTCGTGGTGGTATCCTGCAGCGTCGAGTGCTTGACGGATGAGGTCGGTCGTCATTTTGAGCGCCCCCCTTCCACCACCAGAGCAGCAACCCGAAACAATTCGTCAACATCGAAATCAAGTTTCATCAGCGCTTCCGCGCAAGCTTCTCTTCCCATCATTTGCTGGACGCACATCAGCTTCAGCCGTTGTTCCGGCGTCAGCGATTCGTCGAACGACTTCACGCGCTTTTCCGCAACCCGTTCCGCAAAGTTGATGACGTTTGAGCGTTTCGGCGCCGAGGCCTCGAGCTCCTGGGGCGCGATCGGTTCCGGTACGTCTTCCATCATGATCGGCAAAGTCGGATTCTCGACCTTCTCGAAAAACAGCGTTTTGCAGTCGAAATGATGGCAGTTCACGCCGAGCTGAATGTATTCGTCCGTCTCCGTGTCCACCATCACCCACCAGCCGGAACGGTCTTCGATGAGCCGGCGGGCGAAGGCGATAACGTCAATTTCACCGCGCCCATAGTTGTTGGCCATATCGAATGCGTAGTCGTCGGTCAGCCGTTGATCCGTTTGGCCTCGCTTGATCTGTCCGGCCAGGATCGCTTTCCAGACGTGCGCGAGCGTCCATTTTGCCGGCGGCTTGATCGGTTTGACTTCGACGAACGGCGAGAAAACGCGGATTGATTGGTGCGTGTGGGTCTGGTATTCGATGTTGCGGACTTCCTGGCGGAACAACTTTTGCAACACTTCCGAAACCGGGTCATCGTAGGTGAAGAACAGCGCGTCCCACAACGGGCCGGTGAAGATGTATTCGGTGACTTCCTTCCCGGGTTTCAGCGCATCCGTAAGGTCGGTCACATGGACGCTGAGTTCGTCACCATAACCCCGGTAATGCTTGAAACGGATGTTCTCGGTCCGGAAGTACCAATCTTCGTGGGTGTTGGCCAGTTCTTCGAACGGAACTTCATTGATGCTGTCGCGGATGATCATTTTCGAATCCCTCCGTATGTGGTATATTGGAGGGGCAGAGCGACCGGCAAGTTGTTCTGCCCCAGACCCTCGTCGGTGTGCCAGACCGGCGGGGGTTGTTCCTTTTGACACCATTATACCATGAACATTTATAAATGTAAATGGGAACTTATGTTCTATTTTCGAATTTTTCGAGGAAAAATCGGAATAATTCCGAATTAAATACGTGATGTTGCGCTCTATTCCGTGATAATCTTGTACCGTGAAGGCAACCGCAGGGTTGCCTTCACGTTTTACGCCGCGCTTCCCCGAAGACGCAGCGCCCGCATACTGCTTCCGGCAGGGGCAAATGTCGGAAGTGCCGGCATCTGGTTGTACTCTGATCCGAGTACACCGCTGTACTCTAATTAGAGGACAGTCGCGAAACACGCATAAAAACGCCCGAAAATCCTTATGTATCAAGGGATTCGGGCATTTATTGTACTCGGATTGGAGGACATCGGGGTGTACTCTATTTAGAGGACACCTTTGTACTCGGATTAGAGTACACTTTTGTACTCTAATTAGAGGACAATCGGAAAAATTCCTACATTAGAGCGACGACGCTAAAGAAATAAATAAATAAATATATATACGTATTAAGTAACTGTATATCGTAACAAGATACATAGAGAGTTCAGCGAAACGCTGGGCTCTTTTTTTTATTTACAAAAAGGAGTGTGAACAGTGAATGAATTCATCCTGACACGACACGCCTTCGAACGCTACTGTCAGCGGGTCGAGAGGATTAAACGCGACGAACTGGTTGAGCTGCTCCGGCAGCACGCAGAAAGACCGACGCATAAAAAACGCGGTTATATCGAGCTGGCCGGTGTGTGGTGGAGATACGGCATTCGCGACAGCGTGCTGATCCTATACACCTGTTATGGTCGGCATCACATGGACCTACCTGCTGCGATCCGATGGGCGAAACGACACCGGGACAGAATCAACCTGGGAGGGGGTGAAGCACGATGACGGACGTTCTCGCGGGCGCAAACGTTGACAATTACAAGCCGACGGCGAAGGAGAAAAAACTGATTGACGTCTTGTGTGATCCGGCGCACCGATACAAAAACATCACCCAAATTTGTCAAGTGGCCGGAATCAGCCGCGAGGCGTATTACAAGATGTTCCGCAAGCCTCAATTTGTCGCCTATTACAACCGCGTGCAATTTGAGGTCGTGAAGCAGAACATTGCGAAGGTGCTGGCGGCTACAATCGAATTCGCAATATCTGATCCGAAATGCCATCAGGATCGGAAGATGCTGCTTGAGATGGGTAACATGTACACGGAAAAAGTGAAGCAGGAAATCACCGGAGAAGGCGGCGGTCCGATCACGGTTGTTTTCAGCGACAAGATGAAGCCGCCGGGTGATGCGTGATGAAGATCGTCATCCCATACGAGCCGCAGCCGCGCCAGCAACTCTATCACCAGACCGTCGACGTGGACGAGCTGCTTTACGGCGGCGCCGCGGGCGGTGGAAAGACCGAGGCGACCATATGGGACGCGCTCTATTACGGGCTCACGTATCCGCAGAGCCGGCAAATCATCTTTCGCCGGACGTTTCAGGACCTCGAACGCTCGATCATCGCGCGGACGTTACAGGTTTATCCGCCCGAGCTCGCCAAATACAATGCCAGCAAGCATACATGGACCCTGATCAACGGCAGCATTATCGAGCTCGCGCATTGGGACCAGGACAGCGACTATCTCAAATACCAAGGCGCCGAATATGACGTCGTGCGCTGGGAGGAGCTCACCCAATTCAAGGAGAGCTGGTACGTTCTTATGCTCTCTCGCGTCCGCGGGAGCCGGCCGTATCCGCGCTTTGTCAAATCCACGACAAACCCGGGAAATGAAGGGCATACGTGGGTGAAGAAGCGATTCATCGACATTGGCCCGCCGGAACAGGTGCATACCGTGCAGGAAACGACGGATGACGGCGAATCGATGTATTACCCGCCCGACCACCCGAAAGCCGGCCAGCCGATCGTGTCTCGACGGATCTTTATACCCGCGCGTGTCAGTGACAACCAAAAGCTGCTTGAGGCGGATCCGGATTATGTAGCCCGGTTGATGAGGCTGCCGGACAAAGAGCGGCGGCAACTGCTCGAAGGTGATTGGGATACGTTCGCCGGCCAGTATTTCGAGGAGTGGAGCCGCTCGATCCACGTCGTCGAGCCGTTCGAGATCCCGCACGATTGGCGCAGATACCGGGCGCTGGACGAGGGGTACAATGATCCTTTTGTATGTCTGTGGATCGCAGTCGACCGGCAGGGGTTTGCATACGTCTATCGCGAGGTCGTGCGCCGGAAACTGCTGTCCCGCGAACAGGCGCAGCTTGTTAAGCAGCTCACCGGCGATGAAGTCATTGACTATTCCGTCGGGGATACGTCGTTCTGGAACAAGTCGAAGGTCGATACGAACGAATCGCCGGCCGAAATCTACGCCAAAGAGGGCGTGCCGCTGATCCAGGCGAACAAGGAGCGCGTCAACGGCTGGAAACGTCTGCGCGACTGGCTCAAACCGATCGAAGTGGTCGACCCGGTGACGGGCAAAACCTACACGACCGCAAAGCTGCGGGTGTTCTCGACGTGCACCCAGACCATCGAGGCGATTCCGGCCATGATCCACGACGAGCACAACCCCGAAGACGTGGCCGAACACGAGCTGGACCATATCCCGGACGCGCTGCGGTATTGGGTGATGAGCCGCCCGATGCCGGCAAAACCCGAACCGCCGAAACATCCGACGACCGAAGAAATGGTGCGCCGGCACATCGACAAACTGGACCGCGCGGCGAAGCGCGGCCGAAAGGTGGAATATCTTGGATGATCACGCTGTTTGTGACCGCAATTCTGGCGCAGGCGGCTTTTTTTATTGCCGCGATACTGATTGACCGGCATCTGTGGCGCCGGCACATGTCCGCGAAAGAACGCGAATGGAACGCCGAGCGCAAGGATCTGCTCGACCGTATCCAGGCGCCGAACTTCGGTGAGTACACCCGAAAGGTTGTGCTCGAGAAGAAACTTGAGCAGCCGCCGGACGAGCGGGAACGCCCGCCGGAATTTATCTCATAGGGGGACGATGACCCATGAAACTGTTCGAACTGTGCATTGGTGATCTGCGCCGCCTGGTCCCGGCGGAATCCGCGGAAGAAGCGCGCCGGATCGGCCAAGACCCGACGAAGCACCCGGACATCCACTTCATGCCGTTTGAGGTGCGGGAATTCACGCTGCCGGGACATCAGGTGGTTGTGATTGGGGAAAACGAGTCCCTGCAGCCGGCCGGCGTTCTGACTATTGAGCATATCGCCAGACTCTGCCACGAAGTCAACCGGGCATATTGTCAGAGCATCGGAGACGATTCGCAGCCCGCATGGGAAGCCGCCCCGAACTGGCAGCGAGAAAGTGCAATCAAAGGCGTTCGCTTCCACCTGGAGAATGACGTGACGCCGGAACAGTCGCATGAGAACTGGATGCGGGAGAAAGCCGCTGCCGGCTGGACTTATGGCCCGGTCAAGGATCCGGAGAAGAAGCAGCATCCCTGCATGGTCCCGTATGCCGAGCTGCCGCCCGAGCAACGGACGAAGGACTATCTGTTCAAGGCGATCGTCGACACCGTGAAGAACTACGCGCAATTCGAAGCAACGAACAACAAGGTTTTGGTTCCGGACGCGCCGGACGAGCGCGAAAGGCTCAAGGAGATTCTGACCGCGCGCGGCATCGAGTACAAGAAGAACTGGAGCACGGACAAACTGCGCGAACTGGTCGAACAGACGGCCGCCGCGGCCACGGAAAGTGACCCGAAAACTCCGGACAACCCTGACGCCTTGTTCTGATATTGCGCGCCGCACCTGACGGCGTGGGGGTGAGATGTTGAAACTGTTCAAGAAAAAAGGTCAGGACTCCGTGCAGTTCGTCAAGGAGCGATTCGAGGAGGCCGAGGATTGGGCGATTTTGCGCCAGATCCAAATTAACCGCGCGTTTTACAACAGCCGCCAGTGGATTTCCTGGGACCGCGTAAACAGGACCGTATATGTGCCGGAGCTGCGGCCGGGTGAGCGGCGGCTGACCTACAACAAGATCAAGCCGGCCGTCCTGACGCTTTTGGCGAAACTCTGCAAAAACCGCGTCAAGCTCGAGGTAAAACCGGATACCAACGACATCGAGCGGATCGAGGTTGCGAAAGCCGGCCTGAAATTCCTGACCTACCAATGGCAGGAAGACGACATGGACGCGAAGACGCGCCGGCTCAAGTTTTACATGCTCGTTGACGGGATGCCGAGCTTGAAAGTCTATGTCGACAAGTCGCAGGGGGCTGACCTTGCCATTGACGACGATCTGGTCGCAGAACTGGCAAAAGAGGCAGGCATCGAGAACATCCCGACGAAGGCCGGGAAGATCGTGACGAAGGTCGTGGATCAGCTCTCGATCTACTATGACCCACTGGCCGAATCGCTCGATGAGATCCGATGGGTGATCGAGCGTCGCCCGGTAGACGTCGACGAGATCAAAGCCGAGTTCGGCAAGGCCGTGGAGCCCGAGGGCAACATCATCATGCGCAACAGCTTCTACCCGGACAGCCTCGGCCAGAAGCCGCGATATTACCCGCATCACGCGATGCTGTACGACTATTGGGAACTGCCGTGCAAGCAGTATCCGAAGGGCCGCCGGATCGTTGTTGCAGGCGGCGTCGAACTGCTTCATTCCGAGGACCCGGGCGAATTTCCGTATATTTTCTTCCCGGCCGTCCCGGTTCCAGGATCGGCCATCGCAACCGGTCTTGTGACCGACATGACGACGCCGCAGAAGTCGTACAACATCAAGCGGACGGCTGAGGCGCGCATCCTCGAAGAAATGGGCAACCCGCTTTGGCTCAAGCCGGAAGGCAGCGTCGATGACGAGGACTTGATCAACGAAATCGGCGGCATCATCACTTATACGCCGTTCGGGCAACTCAAGCCGGAGCGCGTGCAGGGCGCAACCGTGGACAACGGATGGCAGAACGCCATGGAGCGCGACGAGGCGGACATTGAAGACATTTCAGGCGCGCATGAAATCAGCCAGGGCGCCGCGCCGCGCGGAAACAACACGCTCGGCGGGCTGCAGCTCCAAGTCGAGCAGGACGAAACCCGGCTCGCGAATCTTGTGCAGTCCTATGAGGACGGCATCAAGAAGTGGGGCGAGAAGGTGCTGCGCCTCGTCCAGAAGCACTTCCCGGAAGAACAGCAGCTCTCCATCGTCGGCGAGAACGGCGAGATCGAGGCGTTCGCGTTTGCCGGCGCCGATCTGACCGGCGGCGAAGTGGTCGACATCGTGCCGGGCAGCTCCATGCCGACGTTGAAAGCCGTGCAGGATCAGAAAATCATGAACATGTGGTCTGCTGGCATGTTCAACGACCCGGAGACAGGCAGACCGGACGTCCGTCGCGTTGTCCGGATGCTCGGCGAGTCGATTGCAACGCAATATTTCGACGACACCGAGCAAGACGAAAACAAGGCGCTCATGGAAAACCGCACATGGCAGCAGCTATTTGCGGACGAGCAGACGGCCGCAGCGCTGATTGCCTACCAAAACGAATTGCAGACGTATCAAGAGACCATGCAGCAGGTGCAGGCGCAGGGCATTCAGCCCCACGCTGTGACACCGCCGCAGCCGCCGGTCAAACTCCCGGTTGTCCGCGACTTCTACGACCACGCCGTGCATATCGCGGCGCACAATCGGTTCAGGAAAACCGACGATTACGATCGTCTGCCGCCCGAACTGCAGGCGATCATTGACCAACACGTCGCCGAGCACGAACGATGGCTGGCTGCGAAGAAGCAGCAAATGGCCGCGCCGGCGCAAGTTCCAGTTCAATAACCGGGCCGTTGGTGAGAGTCCAGCGGCCCATTCTATTTCCACCAATCAGCGGGCGTTGAATTCGTCTTCGCCGCCGGGAGACAAGGAGGATGCTATATGGGTGACCATCTGATTCTTGATCTGCAACTGTTCGCGGAGGACGAAGCAGTTGCAACGGGCGTGGAAGACGCTCCCGCCGCCGGGGAGCAACCGGAAACCAGTGAAGGTTCTGCGAACCAGACGGGCGTTGATGAACAGGCTGCCGCCGAGCCGGAAAAGCAGAACAACTTCGAAAAGGCGTTCGCGAAGCGGCTTGCCGCCGAGCGCTCCAAGTGGGAGAGCGAGCTGTCCGAGAAGCTCAAGGACTACGAGGCGCACAGGCGGGTCAGCGAGTTCTTCCAGCAGTACAACGGCATGGACCTGAACGCGCTCATGGAGCGCATCGAGCTCGAGCAGCTCAAGCAACAGGCCGAGCAACAGCAGGTGCCTGTCGAGGTCATGCGCCGCATCCAAGAGCTTGAGCAAAAGGCTGCGCTGGCCGAACAGCTCGCCCAGCAGCACGCTCAGGCGCAATGGGAGAAGACGTATCGCGAAGCGCTGGACGCCTATGTCAAGGACAAGGAAGGCGCGGACCCGGAGGCAATCAACAAATATCTGGTTGATCTGGGCGTCTCCGTCGACCCGAACAACATCACGAAATACTTCGACATGGCGTACAGGGCGCTGAAGTTCGAGGAGTTGGCGAAGCGACTCGAGGGCGCCGAGAAGGACGGCATGAAGAAGCTGATCGGCGCGAAGGGTTCGATCCCGGCGAACGTCGGTTCGTCCGGCCAAGGACAGGTGTCCAGCGGGCCGCCGAAGACGTTCGCAGATGCACGGGCGCGCGCAATGGCGCGGCTCGGCGCTACAGAAGAATGATTCAGGAGATGATGCGAAATGGCATTCGATCTGTCTGCCGCAAGCGCGGTTCTCAAGGAAGATTACCTGGGGCCGGTAAGGGAACAACTGAACAACGACAACCCGGTCATCCAGAAGCTGGTGCAGAACAAGCAGCAGGCGACCGGTAAACGGTTCTACGTGCCGCTGCACGTCGGTCGCAACAGCGGCGTCGGCTATCGCGCAGAAGGTGCGGCTCTGCCGGCGGCTGGCAGCCAGAAATACAAGGAATCGACGGCGAACTGCGCGTACCTGTACGGCCGCATCGAGATCACGGGGCCGACCATCAAGGCAATGCGCAATGACAAGGGCGCATTCATCCGCGCCGTCGAATCCGAAATGAAGGGCCTGCTGCGCGACCTGAAAGACCAACGCGCGCGGGCCCTTTTCGGCAACGGCACGGGCATGCTGGCGAAGTTCGATGCTAACTCCAACACCAACACGCTCACAGTCGACAAGGTGAAATACTTCCAGGTTGGCATGATCATCGACATCCTGCAAAGTGGCGGCACGCCTGTCGCGACTGGCCGGACCATCACGAACATCGACGAAGGAAACAAGACCATCACGATCGACGGCGCCGCCGTGACGACGTCGAATACGGACATCGCGGTTGTGACGGGCGACTACAACGTCGAAGCGATGGGCCTTGGCGGCATCATGGACAGCTCGCTGACGCTGCAAGGCATCAACCCGGCCACCAACCCGTGGTGGAAGCCGAACAGAATCGCGAACAACGGTACGCCGCGCGCGATTTCCCAGCAACTGATGCGGCAGGCCGTCGACCTGTCGGAGATCCGGGGCGGAAAGGTCGACTGGATCACGACGTCGTATGGTGTGCGGGCCGCGCTCGAGGCGATCATGCAACAGAATGTGCGGTACGTCCGCCCGATGACGCTCGAAGGCGGCTTCAACGTGCTGGAATACGACGGCATGCCGATCTTCGTCGACCGCTACCACGAGTCGAACCGCATGTACTTCCTCGATTCGAGCGAGCTGGATCTGTACCAGCTGTCGGACTTCGAATGGATGGAAGACGACAAGGGCGGCGTGTTGCGTCCGAAGTCCGGTTACGACGCATACGAGGCGACGATGTTCTGCTACGAAACGCTGGTCACCTACCGCCGGAACGCGCACACGGAACTGGCCGACATCAGCGAGCCGACCGGGTACATCGCCTGATCGGTTACAGCACATGGAGAGCCCTTCGGGGCTCTCCTATTTCTTTGCATATGGGGAGGGAAAATCGTGGCGCAGTACGACATCCACAACATTGAGGAACGCCTGCAGGCAATCGACCCGCGCATTGTACGAATCGACTTCAACCACGCCCGCGAGCGGCACGAAATCATCGCCCGGGACAACCACGGAGCCGAGTATATCGCGTTCACGGTGCCGTGGGGCGAGCTTGACGCACGGGTTGAGCGTGAACTGTATCGGATCCGGCCGGAACGCATGAACCCGTTCGAGGAAGTCCGTCGGGCCGAGGAACGCAAGCAGCGGGCCGAAGATAAAAAGATTCACGACATGGCGACCGATCTGGTCGAGAACATCCAATCTTCATTCCGGCACAAGCCGAGTCGGTCGATTGAATGACGAAACGGGGGTGACGCATCGTGAACCTGCGCGATCTGAAAGACCGGATCTTCCAGATGACGAACGGGATTTACCGCGATCAGGAGCACATGCGCGTGCTGGTGAATCAGGCGCTGATCGAACTTGCGAAGGCTGCGAAGATTCAGTCGACGGCGACCATCACGACCACGCCGGGCGTCGGCGAATATCCGCTGCCGGCCGACTTCAAGGAGGCAATCAGCCTGCTGGAAGGCACGCCGGACAATCCGGTCATGGAATGGCGGCTGGTTGATCCGATGTCGCCCCTCGGAGGCTTCGCGATTTATAACAGCCAACTGATCATCAAGCCGACGCCGCAGGATTCCCGGACGCTGACGCTGTTCTATTACGCCTATCCGCCGGAAATGGTCAGCGATACGGACGACCTGCCGATCGACGACCGGTATGCGTATGCGGTCGCGGCGTATGCGGCGGCCATGATCCTGTCGCTGCCGGGAATGGAGGGTGTGAGCCAAGGAATGATCGACCGTTACTTCCGGTTGTTTGAGGATGCGAAAGCGCGGTTCGTCGCCGACATGCAGCGGAGAAACAAGCGGACCACGGTCCGGAAGGTGGTGGATTGGTGGGTATGAAGACGTATCAATTCACCTGTTGCGTGCGGATCGAGGAGACAGGCGATCTGATGCCGATATACGGCCTCGTGACGCCACCTGTGACGGCAAACACTCCGACCGAGGCAATGTACCACCCGGACACGATAGACTTTCTAACCCAGCACAAATGCAGGGTTTTTGAACTCATCAGGCGGTGATCGCACATGAACACCTGGAACGCAGGTCAGATACTAACCGTCGTTCGGATGGTCAACAAGATGGACATCGACTATTTGGGCCCGGACGAATCGTCGCAGAACCAAATGCTGATCCAGTTCATGAACGCGGCCCTGTGGAAACTGGCGCGCCTCTGCTACAACACCGAGATCAGTGACGTGTTGACCATTTCCGGCGATGGTCCGGTCGAGTTCGAGAAAGGCAACTCGCCGATCACCAATATGTTCGAACCGCTGCGGATCGTGGACGTCAACACGGGTTCCGAAATGCCGAAGCGTCCGGCTTACACATCCGCGCGTGGATGGTACTGCGAAGCGCCGAATCAACCGATCGACATCCGAGGATTCACGGGTGATGTTCAACTGCACTACATCCGCTATCCCCGGCAAGTTACGAAGGCCGAAGACCCGGTCGACTGCCCTGAATCCGGATACCTTGCGCTTATCAACGAGATTTCGGCGCAAGTGAAACTGGTCAAGAATTTCTACGAAGAGTCCGCCGCTGCGCAGACGGCTGCGCTGACCGGATACCCGATGGTCACGCAGGCAGCCATTTCGGCGCGCGGGCCGTCTTCCGGCGGCAATCCGCCGTCGTTCCGCGACGTCGACAAGGCAAGGGGTGGTTGATGTGCCAGGCGGAAAGCAACAGGCCGTCGTCTTGAACCTGAGCGTGTCCGGCGGGATCAACACCGTCGCCCAGCCGACCGCGCTCGCGGAGAACCAGGCGCGCTATCTGCTGAACGGCGTGCAGCCGGCCGGCAGGCTCGGACCGTGCGCGAAGCGGCCGGGAACAATCCCGGTCACGACATCGCCGCTGTCGAATCCGATCCGCTGGATTACGGTTTACCGGACTGGCGCGGATGATCGCATCCTCGTGACCGCCAGCAACAAACTGTACCGTCTGAACGGCACGGCGCTGCAGGAAGTCTCCGGCAATCTGAACAGCTCCGACATCTTCGACGTCGACTTCACGGACGGGAACAGCCAATCGCGGAAAATCATCGTCGACGGCGGCAGCATAAAGGCATATGACGACGCCACAAACACGGTCGCCGCGATCACACCGGCGCCGGACGACCCGAACCCGAACCCGCCGAACGTTCTGAGCGACCTTCACACGAAAGGCATGAAATACTGTTTCAGCTATCAGGGCCATGTGTTCGTGAGCGACGGATCGGATACTTGGTGGTATTCGAAGCGCTACACGTTCGACTATTTCCCGTCGGTTCAATGGGAACGCTGGGTGCGGGAAAACGACTATTTTCAGGGCCCTGGCATCTCGTTTGACAACGTGCTGATGCTGCCGATGCGTCGCGGGTGGGGCATCTTGTTCGGCAGCTCGTTCGACGATTTTCAGGGCAACCAATTCCTCAACACGCGCGCTGGTGTCGTCGCGCCGCGGTCGATTGCGCGCCTCACCTACCCGGACGGTCGCCAGACCATCGCCTATCTGTCCGATGACGGCGTGTACGAGATATACGACACGCAGCTTCTGGACACCGGTTCGCGCCGGTACTCGACCAGGTCGATTTCCGTGGACAAGATCGACTTCGACGCCCTCGGCCTGACCGAGCAGGAGAAAGAGGCGGCGGTCGGCTACTTCGACCCGCGCACGAACTTGTATTTGCTCCGATTCAATCGCGGCTCGGAACGGCTGTGCTACGCCTACGATACGCGCAACAGCGAATGGTATCCGTGGACGAACATTCGGGCAGCCGGCTTCGCAAGGAGCGGACCGAACCTGTTTTTCGCAGGCGAGACGGGGCACATCCACAAATTCGACCCAACGCTCGGCAGCGACTGGAACGACGCGAACATGACCAGCGGCACACCGGTCGAATTCGTTCGGATATCCGACCTGATCGCGTTGGAGAAGACCGGCAAGATGAGCGTATTTGACGAGCTGATAATCTTCGCCCGCCAGTACGCAACGAAATCAAGCCTCGACGTGCACGTTGTTTTCTATTCGTCTAAGGTCGAGGTCAACCAAGCGTTGAAAAACCAATACATGACCTGGGATGTAACGGCGTGGGATGAAAGTGCCTGGGCGAACCTGGATTACACCGATCTTGTCAGCGCGCCGACACCGCTAATTTTCTGCAAGACATCCTATTTTGCGCAGATCATTATTCGGAACAACCGGGATGAGCTGTGCGAGATTTACGACATGGCGTTTAAAGGGCGCCTTTCAGGTTACTGAGGTGATACGAAATGGCCCAACTTCCTGCGGACAGAACAAAACTGAATGCGGCTGTTGCGAATCAGCAACCGTCCATTGTCGCATCGGCAAAAGCAAACCGCGAGGCGTTGATCGAGGCATACGATACGATCGATCTTCTGAACCAGAAGGTCGACACCGCCATCAGCAACGGCAAGATGGGGAATGAGATCGCATCGGATGTCGATATGAAGGGTTATTCCTTGATAAATGCCAATAATGTTGCGGCAAAAAGTGCTAACATTGACGCACCAAACAATGGTGGATTTGCAAGAATTGGAATCAAGAATATCGCTCAAGTGCTAGATTTAGCAGCATATTGGGAAGCGGGTATAACGCAGTTTGCGCAAGTACAATCATGGGACATAGTGGACAACGCGCCGCGATTGCTTAGGCTTAATCCACTTGGGGGGACAGTTTCGATCAACGATTACGAAGCGTGGCATAAAGGCAATCTGCCATACGAAACCGGAACATGGACCCCTACATTACAAGGTGGTTCATCCGGTCCTAGTAACAACACTTACGCATACAGATTCGGGCGCTATGTGCGTATGGGAAACATTGTCCATGTTTGGTGCCGAGTAGAGCTGTCTGCTAAAGACACCAATATGGCGGGACCCCTATTTCTGACGGGTCTTCCTTTCACGTCTGATGCTGGGGACTACTCGGCAACTATTGCATGGACTGGGTATATCAATTTGGGCACCGGCACATATCTAACCGCTCGATTCGATGGGGGCAATGCTGTAGTCACTTTCTGGAAAAACGGCAGCAGTATGGGGCCATCCGCTTTATCTGTTTCAGAAATCAGAGATAATACACAGATTGCGGTAAGCGGCGTTTATAAAATCGCATAACATAAAATCGCATAACAGGAGTGATTAAATTGGTTGCAGAAGAATTTTATCTTGATATGTTGACGAAAGACAGTGTGAGCGTTCGCAAACAAAAATTTGTGGATGTCGATGGAGAAGAACATTCTGTCGGCGATCCGTGGCGCCGCGCCTATGTAAACAGCTCATCCGGCCGACAGCAGGTGATGGATGAGGTGCCAGAGCCGTACCGCTCCGCCATTTTCGCGGTGTGGGGCGAGGAGCCGACGGTAACAGAGGGTGATGCGGTATGAATGCAAATCAACTTATCAAAATTATTGATCGTCTCCAGCAACAAGAAGACGATTTAGGTGGAGATGGCGATGAATTGAAAGTTTACTGCCGAACCTGTGGGGGTTACTTCATGGTTGCTCACTGTGAAACTGACGAAAGCGGAAAAAAGCGGATCAGTTTGATACACAGTGAGCCCGGGAAAATCTATAAGACTCAGGATGCTAATGAGCTCCGTGAACTTCTAGAGGGCATGCAGAGATGGGAGAATTATGATCTGAGGGTATATTGCCAAAACTGTGAAAGCTATGTTCAAGACGCCGCCCTTGAAGCTGCCGAAAACGGTGAAAGGCAAATCGTGTTATATGTAAAGCCGACGGTCGCCGATCCGATCGGGGAATCGCCGGTCGAGGTACCCGAAGAAGAAAACGAATCCGATGCAGGTTCCACAGATTGACAGATTTTATGGTAGAATATACCTACCAACACATGAAGAAGGTGGAAGGAATGCGGCGGAAACTCTTGTCCCTGATTGCCCTGTTCCTGTTGCTCGGTGCGACATACGCGACCGGCGCAGGCGGCCAATTCGTCAAGGTGTTCGTTAACGGCAAGCAAGTGCAGTCCGGCCAAATCATCGACGGATCGACGATGTTGCCGCTGCGCGCCATCGCGGAAGCGCTCGGCGCAACCGTGGAATGGGACGGCAGCACACGCACGGCGAAGATCACCACAAAGGAGCCGCCGGCAGAAGCGCAGCCCGGCCTCACGCTGGCGGAGCTGAATAAGATCGGCGAGTCGGTGCCGATGATCTACGCGCTGGACGCAGCCGGCCAGCCGTTCGAACAGGGGTCAGGATTCATATACAACGATCTGCTGATCACGAACTATCACGTCGTCGACGAAAGTGACTCGCTGCGAGTCCATTTCGGAGGCAAGGTGGAGACGGTCAAAACTGAGCTGGTTATCAGCAACCCGGACGCCGATCTCGCCGCGGTCAGGATGCCCGGCTACCCATCGTTGAAACTCGCTACGACCGAGCCGAAGAAGGGCGACAAGGTGTATGTGCTCGGCCACCCGGATCAGCGGTTCACGTTGAGCGAAGGAACCATTCAATCTGTTTTGGAGTTCGATTATGATTATTCGGCAATAGTTAGCGATGCTGACACGTCGCCCGGAAGCAGCGGCGGTGTTATGGTCAATGCATCGGGTGAAGTGATCGGGATCATTCGCGGTGGCTATGGAACATATAGCAACGCCCTGCATGTAAAGCATCTGGTCGACGAATTGAATAAGCTTTAACCCGAAGGGGCGCCTGTTCAGGCGCTCTTTCTATATTCGACACTAAGTCAGAGCACCCCCGAAAAGGGTGCTCTTGCTATTTTCGGGGGTGTTGAAATGGCGACGAACACCGTCAAGGTGAAATCTGTAACGGTAACAAAACCCGGATCGACTACACCGGTTCCGCAACCGGCATCGGGGCTTGCGGGACTCGGGGCAGCGCTCGGAAACGCGATCAAGACGAATCAATCTGTACCGAAGCCGGCGACAACTCCGTCCACGAGCACGTCCAACGCAATCCCGCAGCCGACGAGCACGGTCAAAAACGCGGCTACATCGCCGGGAACCGCGCCCTCCACCGGTTATGGCGGCGCGACCTACGGAACCAACGCTCCGACGAACCGGGCGATCGAGGCCAATCAGCAGAAAATCGCGACCGACCCTGCATTCCGCCAGAGCGAGATCGAGCGGACGCTGCAGGTTATTGCCGAGCGTCAGGCGAAAGGGTTGGATACGAGCGAGCAGATGAAGTATTTGACCAAAAATTTGGGGTATCAAGTACCAGTGAGCAGTCAAATCCCGCAACCTACGATTCCGCAGCCGACATCCGTTCCGAACCCGGGTGTGTTCGTGCCGCCGACGCCGACGCAGCAGATTCCGATCCAGGAACCGAAGATTCCGGTTATGGACATGGATGCCATCGAGAGATACGCGAGGGAGCAGATCGAAGCGCGTCTTGCAGCAATGCGTCAGGCATACGAGCAGGCCAAGCAGCGGGCAGAGACGGACGCCAGCCAGCAAAGCCAGCGTCTGGCCGATCAATTGGCGCAGGCGATCAAGGAACTTGAAACGGCTGCTTCTCAAGCGTCGCAGGGCATCACGACCAGCTTTGAACGGGCTCGGCAGAACATTGGCGAGAATCGCGCAGTCGAGGACGTGACCAACGCCCGCCGGCTGTCGCCGTTCAGTGGCCGCAGCGACTATGCGCTCGGCATGATCGAGCAGGAGCGCGCCCGGACGGACCGCGAAATGCTCGAAGACTACAACACGCGGATCGGCAACATCAATCAACAGATGGCGAATATGCGCGCCGCACTCACGCAGCAGAATACGACCAGGCTGTCCGAGATCCAGGAGAACCTTGCGAACTTCAGGCGTGAGATCGACGAAAAATGGGCGCTCGCACAGACGCTTGCGCCGAAGGAACGTGAAGCGCTCGTCCGCGAGATCATGCAAGACGAACGGAATTACGAACTGATGCTGCGCGGGGAGCTCCGGTCGGACGTTCTGGCGAACAGCCAACTGAACAACGATGCTTTCATGAGGGCCTTGGAGGCGTACAACGCGAACCGGCGTGCGTATGAAGATGACCGGAACTTTGACCGCAGCGTCTTCGAGAACGACCGCAACTTCAACTGGGGCCAATATCTCGACGTCGTCGACCGTACTGGCAACATCAACCCGAACGTCTTGAATGTTCCGGCCGTGCAGAGCGCAGGCGCGAATCCATACGCCCAACTGCTGACGACGGGCGGATCGCAACGGACGCTGCAAGGTCAAGCGATGGACTTGCAGAACAAGCAGGCGAACCTCGAAGCCGCGTTGGCGGTAGGCGAAGCATCCGGCCGTCTCGTGACGCCGCAGGGCGATTGGGGCGGACTGTTCAGACAGGCGACCAATCCGAACACGCCGCTTAACCTTGCCGGCCAGCAATTCCAGGCAGATGAGCAGCAGCGCGCATTCCAGAATGACCTTGAGCTCCAGCGGTTCCGCGAAAACGTCCGGCAGTTCGGGCTCGAATACGCGGCGCGGCAAGCCGGTCTATCGCTCGAGCGAGCGCGCCTCGAGCTCGCGCGCGACGATAACGCCCGTCAGTGGGCGGCGCTCGACTGGCAGATGCGGCAGGCGGAGCAGCAGCGGCAAACTCCCCAATACAACGGCGCATCGATCAATCAGATTGTCGACAGCCTGCGGTCGCAGTACATGGAGCCGGTCTTCCAGACCAACGCACTCGGCGAATCGGTCCGGACCGGCGAACGGCTCACGCAGGACGCTGCGAAGCGCGAGGACCTGTTCTTGCGGGTTGCATCGATGGGATTGCCGTATGACATGGAAAACCAAGTCATGTTGATGCTCGGCTTGTCTCCGAGCGAGATCAATCTGTTCGACCGCAAGTATGGATTCAATCAGAACAGGTAAGGAGGGTAGGCGGCCATGCCGAGCCGATACGAACAGCTTCAGCAGCGCGGGGATGAAGCGAGAAGACGGGTTCTCGAACGCTTGAGCGTGCCCGTCACCGTACCGACGACGGCCAGCAGCGGCCGCCTGTCTCGTTTTGAACAACTGCAGCAGATGCGCTTGACGCAGCCGATGCAGCAACCGGCAACCACGCAGACGTTGAAGGAAGCCGCGCGACAAGCCGCGCCCGAACGGTTCGCGCCGGAACTGCAGCGCGTCCAAGACTTCACACGGCCGCAATTCATCGACAAGTTCCCGCGAACTGAGGTGAAGGCCGAGTCGAAGACCGAGACGAAACCGGCGAAGAAGGGACTGGCCGCACAGGCCGGCGCCGGTAAGTTCACGGAAACGATGTTCGCGATGGCCGGGGATGCGCTGGACAATCTGACATTCGGACTGACGGACAAACTGACCGACCGCATCGAACGGTACGTCCGCGGCGACCGCGAACGCACGCCGCAGGAAGAACAGGCGGCGCAACTGTTCGGCATGGTCGGATACCTGGGCGCTGGCGCCGGTGCCTACCGAGCCGCAAGAGGGCTGACGGGACAGGTCACGAAGCAGCTCCCTAAACTGGCCGACGACGCCGCGGCGAAGGTGATCGCTCGGACGAACTTGTCGCCTTTCACCGCGGCATCCGCTCGAATGGCCGCGCAGAGCGCCGGGCGGGCCGCCGGACATGCGCTCACCGGCGCGACGGCGGGGGCGATCTTCCAGACGCCGTATGAGATCACGGAAGCGGCGTTCGGGAAGAACGACCAAACGCTCGGCCAGCGGCTCGGCGACATCGCCGAAAGTGCGGCGCTCGGGGCTATTCTCGATCCGGTTGTGGAAGCGTATGTCGGGGCCGTCGGCAACATGCTGCGGCGCACGACCCGTGCGTTCGAACCGACGCGCGCCCGTGTCGTAAAACGGCCGTCGCTGGATCAAGTGCTTACCGAAATCAAGCCGATCGTGCAGGAGCGGATGACGCCGCCGCTGGAAAACCCGCGGGAGTTGGCACGGTGGATTCAGCAGAACAGCGGCATCCCCGATCTCTCGCTGAACGAGATCCGGAAGTTGCCCTATGAGGGCATGCGGCAATTGGCCGAAGACATCCGCCGGAACATGAACATCTACGACACGTCCATCGCTGTCGCGCGTGAACGCGGATACGACCTCGAAAAACTGCTGGCGGGCCCGCGGCGGGTGTCGCCGGAGGCGCTGCAGCGGGGCCGCGAAACACTTCGCATGCGTGAGATTGCCGGTGTTCCGCTGGTGCGCTCGCAAGACCCGACATGGGCGGAACGTGCTTCTCGGATGTCTCGGGCGGAACAACTCGCCCAGCGGGCAGAGGCGCAACCAGCGCAGGCATCTCAGCCTGCACAACCCACGCTGGCCGCACACACGCGGCAGCTCGAAGAACCGAAACCGGCGCGCGCCGCAGATGACGACATTCCATTCGCCGACGAGATCGAACCGCCGCAGCCGGACGAGATCGCGCCGCGTGTCCGGGATCGGGTGAATGCCTACGCAGACAGGCTGATCGAAAGCGCACGCGCCGAGCTGGCCGCCAGCCGGAACCGCCTGAGCAGCAACCCGGTCGACATCTACGCCCAATACGCGAAGATCGGCGCCGGCTACATGCTCAAGGGCGCGGTCAGGCTCGCCGACTTCACCGAGCAGATGGTCCGGGACTTCGGCGAGCAGATTCGGCCGTATGTCCGCGAAATCTACAAGCGAGCGAAGGATCAATACAAGGTCATCCAAAAGCAGATCGAATCCGAAGAACTTGGCCTGACCGGTTTCGAAGGGCAAGAGCTGAAAGACCTGTCGACGATCAACCTGAACACGGCAGACGTGTACCGCAACTTCAAGACGGTGTTCGGCCCGCACTATGAGAGCGTGAAGCGCGCCATCCTCGATCCGTTCGACGCCGCGAAGGGCGCATACGCCGAGGAGCAGAAGCGGCTCACAGACGCGCTCTACAACGACATCGTGAAGGGGCTCGGCATCAAGAAGGGATCGAAGGAATCCGCGCTGGTACAGCAGTTCGGCGAGGGCCGGATCACGCTGGATGAGTTGCAGAAGGCTGCGCCGGACAAGTGGCAGAACATCGTGCAGGCGAACGAATGGTTCCGCCGGCAATACGACGACCTAATCCGCCGAGTGAACGAGGTTCTGGCGAGAATATACCCGAATCGACCGGAGAAGTTGGTTCCGTACCGGAAGGACTACTATCGCCACTTCCAGGAGCTGCGGGGCTGGTCTGGACTCAAGAACCTGTTCGACACCACGGCAACGCAGATTTCCCCGTCTCTCAGCGGCATCTCGCCGTTTACGCAGCCGAAGACGAAATGGGCGAGCTTCAAACAGCGCCGCGGGCTCGGCGAATTCAAAGACGATGCGGTTGGAGGCTTTCTCGACTACATTCCGGCGGCGTCGTATGCGATCCATATCGACCCGCATATCAGCGTGTTCCGCAACCTCGCGAAGCGGCTGGCCGAGGACACGGAGCAGACCCGGAATCTCAACAACTTCATCCGCTGGTTGAACAATTACGCCAACGACCTCGCCGGCAAAACCTCGCCGATCGACCGATGGGTTGAGGAAGTCGGCGGCCGGAAGGCTCTGCATCTGCTCACCAAGGCGAACAACCGGGTGAAGGTGAACGTCATCCTCGGCAACGTGCGGTCGACGCTGTCGCAGCTCGCCAATATCCCGAACGGGATTGCGTATGGCGGTATCGACGCCCCGGCCGGCGCCCTGCGGACGATCCAGAGCGTGTTTCAACCGAACGAAGCGATGCAGCGGTCAAAGTTCCTGAAAGAGCGTTACATCGAAGGCGCGTTCCGCCGCTTCGACCAAAAGTGGTGGGAGCAGCCGCGTCGATTCGCTGAATTCATGATGGAGGCGTCCGACCGCATCGGCACGTCGTTCGTATGGAACACGGCGTATGCGAAAGCCATCCGGCAGGGTGTCGCCGATCCGGTGAAGTTCGCGGACGAGCAGACGCGCCGGCTGGTCGGCGGGCGCGGCGTTGGCGAGCAGCCGCTGATGATCAAATCAAAGGTGTTCAATCTCGTCGCGCCTTTCCAGCTCGAGGTCAACAACCTCTGGCGCGTCATGAAGGACTTCGTCGACGAGAAGCGCTTCGGCGCGCTGGTGACGCTTTTCGTTTCGAACTGGCTGCTCAATCAGGCATTCGAGCGCGTCACGGGCAGCGGCGTTGTGCTCGATCCGATCGACGCGATTTACGAGGCCGTGACCGCGGAAGACGCGACGATCCTGCAGCGTGCCGGCCGCATCGCGGGCGAGGCACTTTCGAACCTGCCGCTCGGCCAAACGATCGCCTCGCTCTACCCGGAATACGGCACGAACCTGTACGGACTGGAACTGCCTTCTCGCCGGGAACTATTCGGCGAGAACGACCCGACGCGCTTCGGATCCGGATTGCTGGCCGCGGACGCTGTCACGGACCCGGTGTTCAAGTTCATCCTGCCGTTCGGCGGCAACCAGCTCAAAAAAACGATCAGCGGCGTCGATGCGCTCGTCCGCGGCGGATCGTACACCGAGAACGTGCTGACGACCGGCGCGCGGATTGAGGAACCAAAGCTGCGGTTCCCGGTCGAAAGTACGCCACAAAACACCCTTCGCGCGGCACTTTTCGGGCCATATGCCACTTCCGAGGGGCAAGAGTACACCCGTGAGAACAGAAGGCCGTTAAGTGAGCGTCAAACAAGGGTTTATCAGAACATCGACGATCCGCAGACGTTCTACAGGACGCTGATGGATCAGCGGCGGAGAGAGACAGAGCTGAAAAAACTGCGTGAACAGCAACTGAAAGGGCTGCGCTGAACAGGCGCGGCCCTCAATTTTTGGAGGGATGCCTGATGTCTATGGAAAACTGGCTTCCGGCGCTGAAGCCTGGCGTCGCGGTTGTCGGCGCCGTTACGTCGTTCCTGTTCGGGGGTTGGTCGCATCTGCTGTCTGTTCTGCTGGTGTTCGTCGCTCTGGATTACCTGTCTGGAGTCGGAGCGGCGGCAAAGGAGGGAAAATTGCGCAGCGACGTCGGACTGTGGGGCATCGCGAGAAAAGTCGCGATTTTCGCGGTCGTGGCCGTGGCGCATCTGGTCGACACGACGCTCGGCGATGCGCATCTATTCCGTGATGCCGCCATTTTCTTCTACCTCGCAAATGAAGCACTCTCGGTGACGGAAAATCTCGGCCGAGTAGGCGTACCGATTCCACCGGCCGTCCAGCGCGCGGTGGAAGTGCTGCGCGGGAAGGGGGATGTCAGCGATGCGGATCGTCATTGACGCGGGGCATGGTCCAGAAACGCCGGGCAAGCGCACGCCGGACGGCTCGCTCCGGGAGTACCAATTCAACAGCGCCGTTGCCAAATATGCAGCGGACGAACTGCTGCACGGCTACGAAAGCGTCGAAATCCTTTTTACGCACGCGGATGATCGCGACGTTCCGCTCCGGGAGCGCACCGATCGGGCGAACAGATGGGGCGCCGACCTGTTTGTTTCGATTCACGCGAATGCCGCCGGGGAAGGCTGGAGCAGCGCGCAGGGTATCGAGACGTATGTCTACGATACGCGCCCGCCAGCGGCCGTGGCGCTGGCGAATGCCGTCCAGCGGCAGCTCATCCGCGCCACGGGTCGCCCGGATCGGGGTGTGAAGTCGGCGAATTTTCACGTCCTGCGGGAAACAAAAATGACGGCCATCCTGGTCGAATGCGGGTTTATGACCAATCGGACCGAGGCCGAGCTGCTCAAGAGCGACGAATACCGCCGCAAGTGCGCGGAGGCCATCGTCGCCGGGATCGTGGAGACATACGGACTCCGGCCGAAGCAGCCCGCGCAGAAACCCGCGACAGAGGACTGGCGCGCCGAGTTTGTGGCCGCCCGGGAATGGGCTGTCGAGAACGGCATCACGGACGGCAGCCGGCCGAAGGACACGGTGACACGCGAGGAACTCTGGGTGATGCTGTATCGGATGCAGAAATAACGAAATCCCCGCCTGGCCGAATGGCTGGCGGGGATTTTTTTTTTGCTTTTAAACGAGGCCGAGGCGGTGCTTCCGCACAACGGCACGCCCAATATATCACATTCATGAACCAATGTAAAGTCTGGACAATTCTTCCGTATGGTCATATAATTTGAGAACAGATGTTCGCATTTGGGTGATGGTATGATAATCGAAATCTGCACATGTATGGTCAACGCTCGACCACGCTGGACGAGAGACGAAGGACCGCCTGCCTTCATCTGCACAAAGTGCCAACGTCCTATAAACGGATATTTAGAGCATTGGTTGAAACGTAAAAAGTGGGAAGAAAGGCGGGAAGGAAAAATTAGGGATTATTACATGTACAAATATTGACTTTTGAAGACGAAAATAATAGGACGCCCCACATGGAGGCGTATTCATACATCCAGAAAGGAGCGGTTGCGGCGATGGTTGATCTGGAAATATATTTAGCAGAGTTGAAAGATCGCGGGGTCGATGTCACGGAAGCCGTCGAATATCTCGAGGGCATCATTTCGGATCAATCATCTCCGCCGCCGCACGGAGTATTTGCAGCAGATGACGCTTCTGTTCCTCCGTCAGAACACGGCCTTTGTAGGTGAGTGTGCGTTTCTCCAAATCTTCAATCGAGATTTCCGACAGTTCCTTCACCGTGTTGGTGGAGGGATTTTCTTTTACCATACTTTCATTGGCATTACTGATATTATAAATTTTATTTTTATCGATCGGTTCAAGAAGCTCATCTTCTCCCCAATATCCGCAGACGACCATTAACTCGACCAGTGATGTCGTATGAAGATGTTTCGCAAATACCTTTAACGTATCCGGTTCCGGCTTTTGGATCTCCGCCTCAATCCTCGAAATCGTTGCTGCTGATATCCCAGTTGCCTCGGCAAACCTCCGCATCGTTTTATATCCGCTTGCCAATCTATGATGCTTAATGAATTTTCCGAATCCCTGATTTTCCACCAAAACATTCCTCCCAATTTTTATCAAACCACAAGCATTATACCAATAGTATTACGCGCACGCAATTTTTTCGTTACGAGATATTGCTAAGCGAGTCGCGGGAATGTATATTGGTGATACGACCTCGTAACACACGAACTAATTCGAGGGGGTGATGCATGTGAGAAAACCGGCGATAAGGCTGAAAACAGATGCATTTATGGCTGCCGCGATCAAGCATGGCCTTGAAAACAATACACAGATTGCCGCAGCGATCGGCGTATCTGTGACGCAAGTTTGGAGGGCGATGCTTCCCGTCTCCGATCCTCGCCACAATTCGCCCGGTACATCATTTATCGCCGGGACGTTGAGTGTATTCGGCGGACCGTTTGAAAAGTTCTTTTTTGTGGAAACGGTGTTACGCAAACGTAACAACAGCGAGAAAGGGGAGGAATTGGGCGCATGAATCGAAGGGCCGGGAGACGTTCCGGCTGCTGCTTGGAAGGGGGTGAACAACCGTGCAGGCCATCGAAAAGAACCGTCTCCTCCGAATCTGTGCTTTCTTTCTCACCCTTGAGGAACGCATGCAAATCGAACGGCGCCTGAAAATGGCTGAATGGGCGCGACGGCAGTACGAGCGATACCAGACCAGATTGGAGGCGGTGAAACGGAATGCTGGGCGTGAACTTGAGCATAAGCGCTGATCCGGCAGAGATCACCCCGAACCGGATCATCGTCCGCACCGGCGACGTGACGGACATCTACAATCGGGCGTACTATCGCCTGATCCCGGAGGTCGATCAGGATGGACCGATTCAAAGGGCCGGGAGAGGACCGGCGGACGACACGGCTAATGCCGGACAAGCTTGACGAGCCGGAGATCGACTCATGGAAGATTAGGCGCGACATGGCGCTGGAAGATGGGGCGCGAAAGGAGGTGAACGAGGATGTCGGACCTGATGAATCGCAAGATGGAGATCGCGAAAAAGGCCGGTGAACTGATAGGAGTCATCGATCGGTTGTCCCAGATCGCCAGAGATGTGCGAAGACGAAGGGAAAACGAAAAGGTAATCGCCATTAAGGTGCACGCAAGCGATGTCTACGAAATCAACGCCGATACGTTTGGAGACTTCGATCTCCACGACTACCTGATCGAATTCCTAGACAAGCAGACCGAGAAGTTCAAAACCCAACTGGACGAGCTGATCAAGATTCCTCAATAAAAAGAAAACCGCCAAAAGGCGGCCAACAAAATCAGGCACCCCCATTATACCACGGGGGCATAAGGAGGAAAACCGGATGCGAGTTCGATTCCTTGAACTCGAACTGGAAAACTTCACCGAGCAACGCAGCCAGACCATCAAATACGGCCGCATCACCCGCTTGTCCGGGCGGAACGGCGTCGGCAAAACGTCGATCGGCACAGCGCCGGTGTGGGTGCTGTGGGGAACGGATCTGAACGGCAAGAAGTGGTCGCCGAAGCCGACCACCTACGAGGCCGACGTGACGCGGGCGGCGCTGCTGCTCGAAGTCGATGGCAAACCGATCAGGCTCGAACGCATCATCAACGGTGATAAGAACGCCTTCAAGATCAATGATGTGCCGGCGAAGGCCACGGAGTTTGACAAAACCGTTGCCGGGCTGTTCGACCGCGACGAGTTCCTTTCGCTCTACAATCCGCGCTATTTCTTCGGTCTGCATTGGACCAAGCAGCGCGAGCTCATCCTTCGGCGCGTGACGGCGCCGGTGAAGTCGGAAGTGCTCAAACATCTGCCGGAGCCGCAGGCCGCCAAGCTGGACGAGCTGACCCGGAAACATGGTCTGACCGACCTCGAGAAGATTCACCGCGACCGGAAAAATCGGCTTGAGAAGGAGCACATCGCCGCGCAGAGCCGCACGCGAACGCTGCAGGATCAGCTTCAGCAAATGGATTCGGCACCGAAGGTCGACTCCGCTGGCGCGCAGGAGGACATAGCGAAGATCGATGGAGCAATCACGGAGATCAAGATGTCCATGAAGGATGCGGTCGAAACCAATAGACGGATCGCAGAATTGCAAAGCACAATCAAAACGCTTCTCGAACGGCGCGACCGAATGAAGGAGCAGTTCAAAGTGCTCAATGACGAGCCGATCGCCGATACGTGCCGCGTCTGTAAGCAGCCGCTGCAGGGCGAAGCGATCGAGGCCGCCAAGGCCGACAAGGAACGCCGGATTGCCGAATTTCGGGCTGAATACGATCGGGTTGTTGCTGACCGTAAGGCAGCCGAAGTAGAACTGGCTGGCCTTGAATACATCGACGTTTCGGAGAAAATTGCCGAGATCGAGCGCTGGGAACAGGCGAAGCAGGCCATCGTCGACGCTGTGCGCGAGAAAGAGCGGCGCCAGCGGATCGAACAGGACATCGAGCAGGCGCGGGCGACCGAAGCGAAGACGCTGGCCGACCTGAACGAAAGCATCTTCATCATCGACGCGATCAAGGCATACCGCGCCAAAGAAGCCGAGCTGCAGGCCGAGAAGGTGCAGGGACTGTTCCGGCGCCTGACGATCCGCCTGCACAAGGAACTGAAAAACGGCGAGATCGAGCCGGACTTCAGCATCCAGATGGACGGCAAGGACTACGCGCAGCTTTCGTTCGGCGAAGGGATGGAAGCCGGCCTAGAACTGTCGGAAGTGCTGTTCGGCCAGTCCGAACTCATCACGCCCGTGTTCGTCGACCATATCGGCGAATACACCGGCCCCATCGCGGTCTTTGACCAGCTCATCACAGCCGGCGCGGTGCGGGATCAGGAACTCAAGATCGAGATGGAGGAATGGGCGGAATGAATCTGTTGAACCTTCTCCGCGTGCAGCGCCGCAAGCATACGACCAAACGCAAGGAGCTTCCCTACATTCCCGGCACGATCGGCGTCTCCGCGGTGTCGGAGGCGATCATCCGGGACTACGGGCGGTTCGTTCCCCGGCGAATTCGGAGGAAGATCGCAAAGATTAGCGGTGTACCGCTCAAAATCTACTACAACGGGCCGGTGATTCGCGGATGAGCCAAGTCAAGGAAATCTCGGTCGGCTTCACCTACACGAAGAACCTCGGCAATTACGAATCGCTGAAAGTCGACGCCGGCGTCGTGTTGACGGTTGAGCCGGGCGAAGACCCGGCCGCTGTCGAGGCGAAGGCATGGGAGCATGTTCGCAAATCCATCAAACGCGGCCTTGAGACCGCCAATGGAGGGTTTTTGTCGTGAGCCAACAACTTCCAACCATCAACACGCAGGCGGTCGTCGGAAGCTTCACGCAAGCCGAACTCGACACGCTCAAATCGACGATCGCCAAGGGCACCACGAACGAACAGTTCGCACTTTTCGTCCAGACGTGCGTCAGGTCCGGGCTGAATCCGTTCCTGAACCAAATTTATTGCATCGTGTACAACGGCAAAGACGGCCCGGTCATGAGCATCCAGATCGCCGTCGAGGGGATAGTCGCTCTCGCGAAGCGGCACCCGCAGTACAAGGGCTTCATCGCCAGCGAAGTCAAGGAGAACGACGATTTTGAGATCGACGTCGTGACCGGAGAGCCGAAGCATCGCATCACGTCGATGCAGCGCGGGAAGACGGTCGGCGCGTACTGCGTGGCCTACCGGGAAGGCGCGCCGAACATCGCGGTCGTCATCACGGCCGATCAGGTGGATCATCTGGTCAAAGGCCGGAACGGCCAGATGTGGAAGGACTACTTCGACGACATGATCGTGAAGCATGCGATCAAGCGGGCCTTCAAGAGGCAGTTCGGCATCGAAGTCGCCGAAGACGAATACGGCAACGCTGGCGCGGAGATCCCGGCCTATGAACCACCCACCCGCCGCGACATCACGGACGAAGTCAACGCGGCCGCGGCGGCGAACGAGCAACCCGCGCCACAGGAACAGCCGGCTCCGCAGGATGACGAGGCAGCGAAGATGGCCGAACTCCGCGCGCAGATGAATGCCAAGTTCAAACAGCTCGGCATTAGCGGCCGTGAGGCGAAGGCGGCATACATCGCAGAGAAGGGCGTCGTCCAGGGCGAAAAGCCGACGTTGCAGGAACTGACGAAGCTTCTGAAGCTGATGGACATCGACATCCAGCAGAAGCAGGCGCAGGCCGCTGCGGACGACGACGATCTGCTGTGAACGGGTGGGCGCGATGGAGGTTCACATCCTCGCATCCGGGTCGAGCGGCAACTGCATAGCCGTTCGATCCGGCTCAACCACCATCCTAATCGACGCCGGCATCCCGAAAACGAAGATCGAGCGGCGCCTGCTAGACGCCGGCATCCGGCCGGACAAGATCGACGCCATCTTCATCACCCACGCCCACAAGGACCACGTGAAGGGGCTGCCGCTGGCGAACAAATACCGCATCCCGGTTTACGCCAGCGAGGGCGAATGGCGGGACATCCGGGGCGTGGACAGCGGATTGCGCGTGGACATCCCAAAGGAAGACGGCTTATATGAGCCTTTTATCTTCGACATGGGGGAATTCGGGGTTATCCCATTCGGTACGCATCATGACGCTTATGAACCGCTCGGATACAGGGTGGTAGGGGAACAAACGGTCAGCATCTGCCTCGACACCGGACACGTCGACGATGAAATGCTTAACGCCATGGCCGCCAGCGACATCTACATCATCGAGGCGAACCATGATCCGGATCTCGTCGCGGTGTCGGACTACCCGGAGAGCGTTAAGGAGCGCATCCTCTCCGATCTCGGCCATCTGTCGAACCAACAGGCGGCCGAAGTGCTGGCGAAGCTGATCCGAGGCCGCGGCGAGCGCATCTACCTGACACACCTTTCGGAGCAAAACAACATGCCGGCGTTGGCGCTGGCGACGGTCGAGGCGGCGCTGCGGAGACAGGGATTCTTGAACGGTTTTGATTATCTTTGCGAGGTGGTTTGAATGAAGTATGTTGTCGTGGCGACAGATCTTGATTATGGGGATATCAAGATTCCCGAAGGCGCCATTCTGCCGGTCGAATCTATCAGCGACAAGAGTTACGAGGTCGTCTATGGCCCCTATGAAGGACGGTCTTTCCTTAAAGTCGATTCCGCCCCGTTTCCTCCGTATCAAGAACTGCTTCTGCGCCGCGAGGAAGTTCGCAAACTGACGCGCGAGTGCGAGGAAATCCGCGATCGGTGCAGCGACATGTTCGCAGAAGCGCGCGCTGCGGAGAAACGAGCTGACGAACTCATACAGGAAGTGGACCGGCTGCGGGAGCAGCTCGAACAGCGGAAGCCGGCGCTTCCGCGCAAGGTGGCGGAAGCTATCGCAAAAAGTCGCTATGATGGCGTCAAGGATACGGAAATTTTGATGGACGTATCGGTTTGGAATTGGAATGCCGCGATCGCTCCCGCAAAGATCATCCGTGATTTTGCAATCCAAGGCGACAACATCTTCAGGCTGGCCGACGCCCTCCGCTACGGCTACACAATCAAGGAGCAGACCATCAGCGACGAAATCGTGGCCATCATCGACGACTGCGGCGACGACCGCAGGCGGCTTGCCGACCGTCTGACCGATCTGTTCGAAACACGTCTTGAACAGGAGCGCGTGAAAAGCGGGTGATGCATCATGGCCCGGCGGCCGCAGCTTGAAGACGGATATACACGAATCGCAAACGAGATATTGGAGCAGGTCGCACATCTCCGGTTGAACGGAACGCAATTTCGTCTCCTACTTATCGTCTGGCGCTACACCTACGGTTACGGTCGGAAGGAAGCGGAATTGTCGCTCTCCTTTCTCGCCTCGGCGATCGGCGCATCCCGCAGCCAGGTCGACCGTGAACTGACTGACCTGATCCGCCGGAGCGTGATCGAGGTTGTTCCAGGTTATGGCCGGCGGCGCCTGCTCCGGTTCAACAAAGATTTCTCCGCCTGGATCGACCCGGGGCGGGAAAAGCGGACGCCGGGCCATGACCGACATGAATCTATTGGCGATTGGCTCGGGGGTGATCCATACGAACTTTGACACGACGGTTGATGTATTCGCCGAACAGGCCGTTCTCGGATCGATCCTGATCGACGCCTCCGTGCTCGACGACATAACGTTTCTTGAGCCGCGCGACTTCTCGGTGAAACGACACGAATTGATCTACCGTGTCTGCCGATACCTGCACGATCACGACAAGCCTGTCGACCTTGTGACCGTGACCGCGCATTTTGAGAGCCGCAACCGCCTAGACGACATGGGCGACGTGGGATATTTGAGCGAACTGATGAGCACGGTCCCGACAGCAGCGAACGCCCGGTTTTACGCACAAATCGTCCGGTCGAAGGCGCATCGCCGACGCGGGAAGGAGCTGGCGCGGAAGATCGAGGCGGCGGCTGACGAGGACTATGAGGACGACGAAGACTATTTCGCCCGCATTGAAGAAATGGTCGACGAGATCCGACCGGCGCAGGACACGGAAATGGTCAGTTTGGCCGAGGCGCGCGACGACTACTTCCGGCATTTAAAGAGCCGTGCGGAGAAGCTTCCAACCGGGCTGTTTAAGCAGTTCGACGCATGGGCTGGCGGGATGTGGCGCGGATGGCTTTACATCCTCGCAGGCCGGCCGGGCGCCGGAAAAACCGCGAAGATGCTGCTCTACGCATACGGCATCGCCAAACACAATCCGGACGCTGGTCCGGTGCTGATATTCAGCCAGGAGATGGACCGCAACGAGCTGATCGACCGAATGGTCGCGGCAGTCGCCGGGGTGAACTATCGGCGTTTGATCAACAAGGGCGGCGGGGAAGGCTTCACAGACGCCGAATGGGACCGGATCAAACGTGCGTATGACGCTATCTCGCGGTTGCCGCTTCACATCCGGGACTCCGCCGGTGTGACGATTCAGGAAGTCCGGGCGACGGCCAGACGCTTTCGCAAGCGCTACGGCAAGTTGGCGTTAGTCATCGTTGACTATCTGCAGATCATGGACATTCCGCAGCGCAAGAACGAGACGCGTGCTGCGGCGATCGGCCGAGTGACGACGGCAGCGAAGCAGATGGCGCGGCAGATGAAATGTGTTGTGATGCTCCTGTCGCAGCTATCCCGGAGCAGCGAGAACCGGGAACGGCCGAAATTATCGGACCTGAAGGAGAGCGGCAGCATCGAGCAGGATGCCGACGTTGTCGAATTCCTGTGGGACACGGGCGATCGGATCGAGGGTGCGAAAGTGGTCGAGTCAATCTACGAGAAGGGCCGGAACGTCGGGACGAACGAGTTCCGCATGACTTTCGAATGGTGGATTCAGCGGTTCCGGGAGTTGGAGCCGAGAAAGGAGGCGGCGCCGGGTGGCAAAGGAAAGGCGAATCGAAAATGACGAGGCATACAACCGATCGCTCGCGTGGCTGGTGACGAAAGCGGCCATCCTCGAAGATCCGCTGCTCGACCCGGCGGAGCGCGAAAAGCTTCAGCGGCAATACGATTACGTCGCGGACAAGGTCGAACGCTACAAGCGCGGTCAACTAGTGCAGATGTTCCCGGGCCTGCGCGAGCAGTATCGCATCTTGGGTTGGCCGTTCGACGATCCGGAAGCCACGGTTTCGGATAAGCCTACACCGTCACCGCCGCCGGCAGAATCGCGGTCCGGGCCGGTTGCTGAGGCGAAGCCGGCCGCGGCAGTAGCACTTGCGGGGTGGTTAGACAATGACTGAACTAATCGTTGACAACTTTGCAGGCGGTGGAGGAGCAAGCACGGGTATCGAAATGGCGATAGGCCGCAGCGTGGACATCGCAATTAACCACGATCCGGCGGCGATCGCCATGCACCGGGCGAACCATCCGGAAACGGAGCATTACTGCGAAAGCGTATGGGACGTCGATCCCCGCAAGGTGACTGCTGGCCGCCCAATAGCGTTATGCTGGTTCTCCCCTGACTGCACTCATTTCTCGAAGGCGAAAGGCGGGAAACCGCGAGACAAAACCATCCGCGGTCTCGCTTGGGTAGCGTTGCGTTGGGCGGCGACAGTCCGGCCTCGAGTGATCATCCTTGAAAATGTCGAAGAATTCGTCACATGGGGACCGCTCACGCCGGATGGATATCCGGATCCAAATCAGAAAGGGCGGACTTTCCGTAGCTTCGTAAATGCGCTGCGGCGTCACGGCTACGATGTCGACTGGCGCGAGCTGCGGGCCTGCGACTACGGTGCGCCGACGATCCGCAAACGGTTCTTTCTGATCGCTCGGTGTGACGGCCGTCCGATTGTCTGGCCGGAGCCAACGCATGGAGATCCAAACAGCCAGGAGGTTCGGTCCGGAAAACTGAAGCCATGGAAGACGGCCGGCGAGATCATTGATTGGTCGATCCCGTGCCCGTCGATCTTCGAGCGCAGCCGCCCGTTGGCTGAGAACACGCTCCGGAGGATTGCGCGCGGACTGTACAAGTTCGTGATCAACAATCCGAGTCCGTTCATTTCCCCGATCGGTGCCGCGGCGTTCCTCGCAAAGCACTATGGCGGGAATTACAGTGGTCCCGGTAGTGGTTTGGAAGATCCAATCAGCACGATAACAACGAAGGATCATAACGCTCTCGTTGCAGCGTTTCTCGCAAAGTACCATACCGAGACGAACCACGACGCCCGCGGGCAAACGCTCGACCGGCCACTTCTGACACAAGACACGTCCAACCGGTTTGCGCTCGTTACTTCGCATCTTGTGAAGATGCGTGGTACGAATATCGGCCAGCCCGTCATAGAGCCGCTGCAGACGAACACCGCCGGCGGAAACCACTTCGGCGAGGTTCGTGCGTTCCTGCTCAAGTATTACGGCAGCGCCGACAACGGCCAAAGGTTGGATGAACCGTTGCACACGATCACAACAAAGGACCGGTTCGGGCTCGTAACCATCGCCGGGGTGGACTACCAGATCGTCGACATTGGCATGCGGATGCTCGAGCCGCATGAGCTTTTCGCAGCGCAAGGGTTCCCCAGCACTTACATCATCGATCGGGATGCTGACGGAAAGAAGTATCCGAAGTCGGAGCAGGTCGCCCGCTGCGGAAACTCCGTACCGCCGCAATTTGCGGAAGCGCTGGTCCGGGCGAATCTTCCGGAACTGTGTCCGGGATCTGGCAGGGCGCTGGTATTCGAGCGGTACAAACCGACCGCCGGGCAGTTGGCATTCTCATTGTGAGGTGCTGATGATGACCAAACAACAACTCTACCAGCTCGCCACCGACCCGACCGCGCCGATGGATGACCGCTATGCCGCCGCCAGGGAGCTGCAGCGCCGGACGCTCAGCTCACGAAAGGTTTACGATCTGATCCGTCTGTGGCCGTATCACACGCCGTCTGAGATTGCGGACATATTGGGTGTGACCGTACCAACAGTCATCGGGTGGGCCAGTCAATACGGACTTTGGCAAAGGAGACGATCGGGATAAGTGGGTGAGTAACATGGAGATCAAATGCCAGCTCTTTAACGACCATTTCCAAAATTACAAGCGATACAACATCCCAAAGGCTCAACTGGTCATAGCTGACATTCCGTACAACCTCGGCAGCAATGCGTATGCCAGCAACCCCGAGTGGTATGTGGATGGCGATCTTTCAAAAGGCGAGTCCGAGAAGGCGGGGAAAGCCTTCTTCGATACCGACGAAAACTTCAAGATTCCAGAGTTCATGCACTTCTGTTCGAAGATGCTGATCAAGGAGCCGAAGGAACGGGGAAGGGCGCCGGCCATGATCGTGTTTTGTTCCTTCCAGCAGCTTCAACTCGTTGTTGAGCAAGGACAGAAATATGGATTCAAGAATTACATCCCGCTGGTGTTCATCAAATCATCGTCGCCCCAAGTGCTGAAGGCGAACATGAAGATTGTGGGCGCGACGGAATACGGACTCGTTCTGTATCGTGACAAGCTTCCGAAGTTCAACAACGATGGCCGGATGATCCTGAATTGGTTCAAGTGGGAGACGGACGATAGTCCGAAGATCCATCCCACCCAGAAGCCGGTTCCGCTATTGAAACGACTTATCGAGATATTCACGGACGTTGGCGACGTCGTGATTGACCCCTGCGCAGGCAGCGGTTCCACCCTGAGAGCGGCGGTCGAAATCAATCGCCACGCCTATGGCTTCGAAATCAAGAAGGACATGTATCGATTGGCGCATGAAAAGATGTTGTCGGTCATACCGACGTCGTTGATTTTGTAGTAGGAGGGCTGCCATGACCGCACCACGCATATTGCATTACCCGGGTTCCAAGTGGAGCATGGCCGATTGGATCATCACGCACATGCCGCAGCACACGACCTATTTGGAACCGTACTTCGGATCCGGTGCTGTCTTCTTCTCGAAGCCCCCGGCCCAACTCGAAACCATCAACGACATCGACGGCGACGTCGTGAATCTTTTTCGCGTGATCCGAGACCGTCCCGACGAGCTGGCGCGGCTGGTGTACTGGACGCCATACTCGCGGCAGGAATATTACAACTCTTACCAATCGGGGGGGGAGTTGGACGATCTGGAGAGAGCGCGGAGGTTCCTGGTGCGGTGTTGGATGGCCCGGGGCGCGAAGACATCGGACCGGACGGGATGGCGGCATAACATCGACATTGCATATTCGCCGAACAAGCCTGTTTCAAGACAATGGGTGGATATGCCAGACAAAATACTCGCGATAACCGAACGATTGCGCGGCGTCCAAATCGAACAACAGCCAGCGCTTGAGCTAATCCAGCGATACAGACGATCAGACGTGCTTATCTACGTCGACCCGCCCTATCCGCTCGATACCCGGTCCGGCCGCATGTACCGACACGAAATGACCGACGCCGACCACGCCGAGCTGCTCGAAGTGTTGGACGCCCACCCTGGCCCGGTGCTTTTGTCTGGATATGCGAACCCGCTGTATGACGAACGCTTGAAACATTGGCAACGGGAAGAAAAACGAGTGCTGGCCGAGGCTGGGTTGGTGCGAACCGAAATTCTCTGGATCAATCCGGTAGCTGCTGAACATATTGGAAGGCAACTGACGCTATTTTGAGAAAGGAGTTGATTCGATGCTCGACTGGATATATCGAACCAAGAGCAAGCCCAAATGCAAATACCCGGACTGCAGCCGGACGGCGACCACGCATTGGGCGCTGGTCGATCTGTGCGATGAACACCGCAAGGTCATCGCGAAGGAGACGTACCAATACTACCGCGGCCAGTTCACATACGAGGAACGGACGCGATACCACTACATCAGCCATCTAATTCCGTGGGCGAAGCCGCCGAGAAGGAGGGGCGAAAGCGATGAGGCGATATGTGGGGATCGACCCGAGCACAAAGACAGGGTTCGTGGCGCTGGATGAAGCCGGCCGGGTGCTGCGGGCGAAAGAGTTGACCGGGATCGGAACCAAAGATCCGAAGCGGATGGTGACGCTGATCGACGAGATCATGGATCACCTGCAGCCGGATGACGTGATCTGCATCGAGAGCCCGGCCATGCACGCCCAAGGCAGCGCGGTCGGCTTTATGTGGGGACTGGCGCACGGACTGCGGATGGCGATGTTCCGGCGCGGATGGCACTACATTGACGTCGCACCCGCCGGCGTGAAGAAATTCGCCAGCGGAAAGGGCAACACGAAGAAGGACGAGCTGGCGGTTCATATCTACAAGCGCTGGGACTTCGAACATCCGAGCGACAACGTGCGCGACGCCTATGTGCTGGCGCAGATCGCGCGGGCCCTGTCGCCGGACATCGAGGTTCAGCTCACGAAGCAGCAGGCCGAAGTGCTGCAGGCGATCAGGAAAGCGGTGGCGGCGGGATGAGCGCCAACACAACGATTGAATGGGCCACGAAGACGTGGAACCCGTTGCGGGGATGCAGCAAGGTTTCGGAGGGCTGCCGAAATTGCTACGCGATCCGGCAGGCGCACCGGTTCAGCGGGCCGGGCAAGCCATATGAGGGGCTGACGAAGCGAACGGCCGCGGGTGTGAACTGGACCGGGAAGATCCGTCTCGTACCGGAAGTGCTGGACGAGCCGTTAAAATGGCGAAATCCGGAGCGCGTATTCGTGAACAGCATGAGCGATCTCTTTCATTCGGAAGTTCCGGACGAATTCATCGACCAAGTGTTCGCTGTGATGGCTCTGGCGCCGCAGCATACGTTCCAGATCCTGACGAAGCGGCCAGAGCGGATGCTGAGGTACATGAACGCACCTGATCGCGACGAAGCTATTGGGCACACGGCCATGTACCTCTATGAGAAATTCGGCGGGCGAGGGGATTGCAGTTTAGCTGCTGGACTGATTCATGGCCCGGGACGAATAACCAACCTTCCTGGGACGACAGATCACCCGAAAGCATGGCCACTTCCGAACGTCTGGCTCGGCGTCAGCGTCGAGGACCAGCGCGCCGCAGACGAGTGCATCCCGCTGCTTCTTCAGACGCCGGCGGCGGTGCGGTTCCTGAGCTGCGAGCCGCTGCTGGGGCCGGTGGACCTGACAAGGATACCGGTTTACAACGTCGGCGCTCTCCACAATTGCGATGCGCTCAGGGGTTATGGCGGTTGGGGCGATTTTGATCGCTGGAATTATCGAGTTCATTGGGTCATCGTCGGCGGAGAGAGCGGTACCGGCGCGCGGCCGATGCATCCGGATTGGGTGCGGTCGATTCGGGATCAATGCCTAGATGCTGGAGTGCCGTTCTTTTTCAAGCAATGGGGCGAGTGGATTCCGGCGAGCCAAGCGCTCACGCGGCAACTTGAAATCGGCCATACCGTATCGTTCCGAGCGGAAAATAATAGGCGTGTTTTGGACGAAGAAACATTTTTCCGCGTCGGAAAAAAAGCCGCCGGTCGCCTGCTGGACGGGCGCACGTGGGATGAGTTTCCGAATATCACCTGATTTCGTCATGCGCTTGTTGTTACGAGATCGAAACAATTCTGTTACGAAGGGGTGATCGGATGGGATACGCAATAGATGAGCAGGAAACGACGTGCGTGTATGACAAGTCGACAAACCAATGGACCGTCTACACCTGCGCTCGGAATCACATCGGCCGGCTGCTCCGGCGATTCGGAGAACCGTTCTGGAAAGAAACCGAACCGGACAAGAACGGCCAGCCGCGGATCATCGCGGCGAAGTGGATCGTTCCGGGTAACGCGGTTAGATTCGCGAGTATCCCCGCACGCAAGGCGGTTTTTTCGGGCGATCAAGACGAGGAAGGGTAAATCTACTGACTCATCACTTCAATTAATTAAACCCGCGCTGAACGCGCACAAAGGAGAGGGAAACGATGGTTCAACTGAATGTGTTGTTCAAAAAGATGCAGAAGGACGACAAGAAGGAAGTGCTGCACTTCCAGGTGCAGGGCGACGAGCTGCCGGACGCGCAGCAACTGGTTGAACTGGCCGGCGGCATCGTGGTGTTCGAGGTCGACGGCTGCGACGCTGGCGAGCTGAACGCCGAGTTCGCGACGCTTCAACGGGATTCGAAGAAGACTGTGCTCAAGATGAACATCAAGGGCGACAGCGAGGACAAGGCCGTGAAGCTTTACCGCTACGCCGGCCGAAACGTGACGCTTAAGCTGCAGGCGGCGCAGATGACCGTGGACGAATTTTACAACGAGGAACCGCATGAGGGGATCGAATACCGGGTGAATCCGGACGGAACGGCTGACGTGGACCAGCAGCAGGTGACGCTTGAAGAGGCTGCGGAGCTGGCCGAGCATAGCACGCCGGAAACGCCGGCGGACGACGATGATCTGCCGATCTGACGCAATCATTCGCCCCGGCTGCACGCCGGCCGGGGCACCCGAAAGGGGGGCGAAGCCATGGAAACGACCGTATTAAGCACCGAAACGCTGGACCGTAAGGCCACGCTGCGGGCGGTTGAAAGAGAACTGGAGAAGTACCGGCTGTTCAAGTTTTTGGAATACGACGAACGCGAGCCGACCGTCACGGCTTCGCCGGAGCCGCGATACCACGGCGCGACGAACCGGGTCGGCGATCAGACGGCTGAGGTCGCGATCCAAAACGTCGACGAGAAGGAATGGCGCCGGGCGCACATTGAGCGGATCGAGCGATTGGTCAGCGAGCTGCCGGCTAAGGAAGCGTTCCTGATCCGTGAGCGGTACATGACGAAGGATGCGGAATACATCACGGATTACCACGTTTACGCACATGTCTTCGACCCGCCGATCAGCGACGCTACATTCCGAAAGATCCGATGGCGGGCGGTCCGGAGACTGGCTCTGGCGCTGGGGGTTGCGGTGAAGGAAGGAGGGGAAACGCGATGACTGAAGCAACGGCAATCGGCATCAAGTGGGATAAATACCCGGATGTGCTGCGGCCGAAACACATACAGGAGATCATGGGCCGGAGCCAGCGGAAGACGTATGAATTCCTGCATGACGCGCCGTTCCATGTTGCCAAGGACGGCCGGGAACTGTTCGTCAGCAAGGCGGTGTTTCGCAGATGGCTTGAAGGGACCGACGGATGATCGACGCCGTCGGTCTTTTTGTTGCTCCTGCCCGAAGGTCGATTCGTATCAAATTCGTATCACGGCACCAAATGGCACCAATTGGAGCGCTGTTCGTATCACGTACAAAACAACGAGAGCCCTTGATTTTCAAGGGCTCTCGGGCATTTGATAATGGTGATCTGTAGTGGGCTCGAACCACTGACCCCCACCCTGTCAAGATTCCAGTTTCATCATACAGTTTTATCCTCCAACATCAAAAACCGCATGAAATCAAGTGTTCGCGGCATTTTCGTCATTCCCGTTTTGTACAGTTTCATCCCCTTTTCTCGTATCAAATTTCGTATCACGGGGCGAATTCGTATCATTTTTCGTATCACGGGAACCATAAAATGCGGCCCCGAACGCCTCCGCAACGTCCGCCTGAATGTCCGGCCGGATGTGCGCGTATTTGTCGATCATGCGCGTATCCGACCATCCGAGGCGTTCCGCGATCGCCTGCGGCGTCTCCCGGTTCTTGATCAGGAATGTAACGTGGGTGTGCCGCAAGTCGTGGAACCGGATGTCGGGTACGTCTGCCTTCTCGATCAACCGCTTGAATGTCCGGTTCACGTTCCGGGGCGACAGCGGGCCGCCGAACCGGGTGCATACCACAAGATCGCGATCTTCGAACATGTCCGCGTATTTCATGCGGCGTTCCAACTGCTTTTTCCGGTGTGCCTCAATATAGTCCAGCGTGTTCCTGTCGATCCGGATCGGCCGGACGCCGGACAGGCTCTTTGCGCCAGCCTCGAACTCTTTGCCGTCGTGGTTCAGGATCTGCGATACGCTGATGATACCGCGCTCGCGGTCGATGTCCTTCCAGCGGAGCCCGAGAATTTCGCCCTGTCGCATGCCGGTTGTGAGGGCCAACAGGAACACGATATGCAGCGGGTCGTCTTTCGCTACCTCAAGGAACCGCTGCGCCTCCTCGAGCGTCCAGACCTGCATTTCCTTCTTTCGGGCCGCCGGCCGCTTCACGTATTCGGCCGGGTTGTCTGCGATCATCTTCCACGCCTTCGCCTGTTTGAATGCGTCTTTCAGAAGCGTATGGATCTTCTGGATGTTCTCATCGGACAGGGCGCCGGACTCCGATATGTCGTTGTAAAGCTTCTGAATGTGCCGCGGCTCGACCTTCTGCAGCTCCATCTTGCCGAGGGCCGGCAGAACATGCAAACGGATCAGCCGCACGTAATTCTCGTATGTGCGGCGCTTCACGGATATTTTCTTTCCGTCCAGCCATTCGCCGAGATATTCGGCCAGCGTGATCTTCTTTGGCTGGATGTAGGTTCCGGCGTTGATCTCGGCCTCCATCGCGGCCATCGCGCGTTTTACCTCGGCCTGCGTTTTGAAGCCGCGGCGCATGACCTGCTTGTAACGGCCGTCAGCGTCCTTGTAGTTGATTTTGAAAAAATATGTTCCCGTCCGCTCGTCCTTGTACCAGGGCATCACTTTTCACCCCGGTTAATAACGTCGCGAATTGTGCCCTCGTACCAATACCCGCGGCCGCGCTCATCGAATCCGTCGAAACGCGGCAGCGTGCCGCGGTTGATGCGGCCAACGATCGCCTGCGCCGTTGACCCGAGCATTCGGGCCACGTCCGCCTGGTAGATGCGCTTGCGAATGTCGGCGGGGCCGTAGGCGATGCCGTCAGGATCAACGAGCACGGGCTGACCATGGATGCTGGCTGGATGGTCGGTGGTGAGACACCAGCCGTCCCAAACACCTCCACCTTTCCAAATATCAGTCATGTTGATCCTCCATTCGGTCAAGGTAATAAAAATGCTGATATTCCTGACACCTTCGACAATACTTCGGAATCCATCCACGGACGGGGAGTGGTTCGATCCATTCTCCCCCGCACCTTGGACATACGCCGAACACTTCGCGCAATTCCCTGATGCGCTTCGCCCGCCCTCTTTTGGCCTCTCTGATGCGGGGCCAATATTTGCGGATCATGCGCCGGTTATGCTCTTTCCCGCACTCCGGCGAGCATGTG
>ERZ795042.351-NODE-351-length-39378-cov-84.504921_pt1 | contig 39378 bp, 39 predicted proteins | sample MGYA00375126_ERZ795042 | MGnify/ENA primary metagenome ERZ795042 (study PRJEB30171, sample SAMN05518105) | compost metagenome | isolation source: Feedstock adapted compost from Newby Island compost facility, Milpitas, CA | place: USA:Newby Island compost facility...
CGGCGACGACGCCCATCCCACTTCGTCATCCGGCCGATAACGACCGTGCGCGCTGGCATGTTCACACCCAGTGCGAGCGTGTCGGTCGCGAAGACAACCTTCATTAATCCTTGGCTGAAGAGAACCTCGACGAGTTGCTTCAAGATTGGCAAGAGTCCAGCATGATGAAAGCCAATACCTTGGCGTGCGAGGTCCAAAATCGTCTGAACTTGAGTAAGTTCTTGGTCTTCTGGACGCAATCGTGTCAGGAAGTGGCTGATAGTCTGCTCAATCTGTTCCCGTGTTGCGTCGTCGCGGACGAGCCGCACGCGCATCATCGCAAGCCGCTGGGCGTAGTCTTCGCAGTCTCGGCGGCTAAAAAGGAAGTAAATGGCTGGCAGCATGTCCTCTGCGGCAAGTGCTTGGACAATCTCCCAGGGTGGTGGCTCAGCCTCTTCCGCTTCTCGACGGAGCTCAAGGGTGAGCCCGCCACGTGCTATCTGACGACGGATTTCGCCTCCAAGGTGGGAATAGTCAGCCACCTGACGACCGTGGTGGTCAATCACGAGACGAAGCTTCTTGTCGTAATAATAGTAGAGTGCAAGCGGAACTGCCCGCTCATTGTGCACGATAAGGCGAATTGGCCGGTGTGTGCGGCTGATCCAATCAGCAATCTCCTGCGCATTGGAAACCGTAGCAGAAAGGCAGATGAGCTGAATATGCTCCGGGCAGAGGATGATTGCTTCTTCCCAGGTTGTGCCGCGTTCAGGATCGGCGAGGTAGTGAATTTCATCGAAGATGATGCACTCGACATTGTCGAGTTCCCAGGGTGTCTGGAGCATCATGTTGCGCAAGACCTCGGTCGTCATGACCAAGATCATAGCGTCGGGGTTCTCTGTCACATCTCCCGTGAGCAGGCCAACATTGTTGCCGTAGATGGCACGGAGGTCACGGAACTTCTGGTTACTGAGGGCTTTAATCGGCGTGGTGTACATCACGCGACTGCCACGCCGGAATGATTCATAAACGCCGAACTCCGCAACAACAGTCTTGCCCGTACCTGTCGGGGCAGCGACCATCACGGAGTCGCCCTGCAAGAATGCTTCAATGGCTTCCACTTGAAATGGGTCGAACTGGAAGGGGTAGAAGACGGCAAATTGCTCAAGGATTTCCTGGGTATTGATTGTGTCATGCATGTGTTCTCGGTGTGCCTCCATTCACCGCAACATCCTGCCCGATACTCACAATAGCTGCAAGTATAGTCGGCAGCTGGTGTCCCTGCGATAGAAGGGAATAAATCGTTACAATCGGGCACGAGAGGAGGTGGCGTGCGGGTAGGCTTGCTCGGCCATCTGCTGAGCTTTCGCCCCGGATATCGCCAGGCGGGAGTGAGCCGCTATATTGAGGCTCTTGTGCGAACCCTCCCGCACGTTGACCCTACGCTGCAGCTGGTGCTCTACACCAGTGCTGACACATGGCGACGTGCTCCGCAGAACTTTTCTGATCATGTGACAGCACGGGTAACACCATTGCCCACTCATATGCCGCCAGTCCGGATAGTATGGGAGCAAGCTGTTGCGCCGCTACAGACACGCCGAGACCGCGTCGATATCCTTCACGCTCCGGTTAACGTTCTGCCGCTGCTTAGTCCACAGCCATCAGTAGTGACTGTGCATGACCTCGCATTCTTGATTGAACCGGCGACGTATCCTGCCATCAAACGCTCCTACCTGACGATCTTTACTGCTCTTTCCGTGCATCGGGCTACCCGGGTGATTGCTGTTTCTGAGCAGACACGCCAGGCATTGCTCACGCGTTTTCGGCTGCATCCGAGCCGCATCGTTGTTGTGCCGAATGGCGTAGATTCGCGTTTTCAGCCTGTTCGTGATCCTGGAGTGTTGGCTGCCTTACGTGAGCGTTTTGCGCTGCCCGAGCACTTCTTCCTCTATGTTGGCACATTGCAACCACGTAAAAATCTTGTTCGTCTAATCAAGGCTTTTGCCCAGGTCTTTACCCAACTTGGCTGGCCTCTTGTCCTTGTTGGCGCGCGCGGATGGCAGGATTCGGAAATCTTTCAACACCTGCAAGCGTTGGGATTGCATTCGGCAGTTCGCGCTGTTGGCTATGTGCCAGCGGAAGAGTTGCCGCTGTGGTATAGTGCCGCAACTGTCTTTGTCTATCCCTCAATCTATGAAGGCTTTGGCTTGCCAGTACTTGAAGCGATGGCATGTGGCACGCCAACCCTAACATCAGCTGGGACAGCCATGGCTGAAGTTGCGGGTGATGCTGCGTATCTCGTTGATCCGTATGATATCGAGGCAATCGCGCAAGGGTTGTGGCGGTTAGCGACGGCCCCGTCACTACGTGCCGAACTCGCTGCTCGAGGTATCGTACGGGCCGCCCAGTTTAGCTGGGAACGGACTGCACGCGAGACCTTTGCTGTCTATCAGACTGCGCTGTGTGTATGGAACAAGTGCGTGCGACAGAGATCAGGGGGGGAGCGACACGCATGTCGTTAGGCGGGCGCCCGTTACGTGACATTGGGGAATTCGCACTTCTTGAACAGATTGCCCGGGTTGCTGAGCGTCCTGAGCCATCCTCGCGGCTCAAGCTTGGCATTGGCGATGATGCAGCTGTGTGGGAGCCGCGACCACATCGATGGTTAGTTGTCTCTTCTGATACGCTTGTGGAACGTGTCCATTTTCGTTTGGACTGGACTGACTGGGAATCCCTTGGGCATAAGGCGCTCGCTGTGAATCTCAGTGATCTTGCTGCGATGGGAGCGCGCCCCTGGTTGGCGCTTGTCGCGCTTGGGCTGCGTGGCAGTGAACGCGATCAGGAGATCATGGCGTTTTACCGCGGGATGCGCCGACTTGCTGACCGTTTCCGTGTTGAGATTGTTGGAGGTGATCTCTCGTCATCACCTCAGGCTGTTACCATCACGGTCACAGTCATTGGTGATGGCCCGAATGATCCGCAAGGACTGCTAACGCGTAGTGCTGCTCAGCCGGGTGACTGGATCGGTGTTACCGGTCCGCTTGGCTTAGCTGCTGCTGGCTTGCGCATTTATGAGCGCGATTTACGCCTGCTCGATGGTTCGCCGGTTATGCAGGAGGCGTATAACCGTCCCTGTCCCCGGGTGCGCGAAGGGTTGCTCTTGCGCCGGTGTGGTGTCCGTGCGGCTATGGATATCAGCGACGGCTTGTTTGGCGATTTGCCTAAGATGTGCCAGCAAAGCCATGTGTCGGCTGTTGTTGATCTCTTCGCGATTCCAATTCCGAACGCGGTGAAGTGGGCATTCGATGACTGGCAGGACGTCGCGCTGCGCACTGGTGAGGACTATGAATTGCTCTTTACTGCTCCGCCACCAATCTTTGAGCGCGTCTGCACGGTTTTTGCTCGGGCTGGCTTGCGGCCGCCGTATCGTATTGGTGAAGTGATCCCGTGTGGTGAAGAAGAACCGCAGCTGTTCGTTCGTAACGTCCTCGGCCGTATTGAACCGGTGATTGCTCGCGGGTATAGCCACTTCTCGTCAGCCTGAATCGTGCTAGCATGCGCAGGGGGAGCAGAAGCTGATAGAGCGGAGTGCAAGATGGCTGATGATCTTTTCTATCTCTCAGCGCTTGAGCTGCGGCAAGAGTATCAGCGCCGGTCCCTCTCGCCGGTTGAAGTCACGCGGGCGGTGCTGGAACGGATTGATCAGCTCAATCCTCGCCTCAAGGCGTTCATTACCGTGACAGCCGACCTTGCCCTCAAGCAGGCACAGCGTGCGGAAGTGGCATATGCGATGGGCCATACGACGCCACCATTACTTGGCATTCCTATCTCGATTAAGGATGTCACACCAACGAAGGGGATCCGAACGACCCGCGGTTCGCTCCTCTGGAAAGACTGGATTCCAGATGAGGATGCACCAGTCGTTGAACGAGTGCTTGCTGCTGGAGCAATTCTCCTTGGGAAGACGAACACCCCAGAATTAGGCTGGAAGGGTGATTCAACGAACCGCCTCATTGGCTCAACGCAGAATCCATGGAAACCCGGTAAGACAGCGGGCGGCTCAAGCGGTGGCGCAGCGGCAGCACTTGCTGCGGGATTAGGCCCATTGGCTCAGGGGACTGATGGGGCTGGCTCGGTACGTATTCCCGCGTCATTTTGCGGGGTCGTTGGCGTGAAGCCGTCATTTGGCCTTGTGCCATACTACCCCCCGAGTGCTGTGGAATCCCTTGCTCATATTGGACCGATGGCACGGACGGTTGCTGATGCTGCGTTGCTGCTCAATGTTATGGCGGGCCCTGACCCACGTGATCGGAACTCGTTGAATGCGACGGGAATCGATTACCTTGCTTCGCTCGAGGGAAGCGTTGCTGGGTTGCGGGCACTTTGGGTACCGCGCATTGGATCGTTGCCGGTTGAGCCAGAAGTCCTGCGCATTGTCGAAGATGCTGTCCGTCTCCTTGCCGATCTTGGCATCAGTGTCGAGCCAGCGCCGCAGCCGCTTGAAGATCCTTACGAGGTCTTGGAGGTGATCTGGTCAACAGCAATGGCCGCTGCAGTGCACAATCGGCCTCCTGAGGATCGCGCGCTCCTTGATCCTGGCATCGTGCGCCTCATTGATCATGCGCAGCGCTTCACTGGCGTTGATCTTGCGGTGGCATATGCAGAACGCTCTGCCTATGCTGATCGCCTTCGCCGCTTGACAGAGCCCTATGACATCCTGCTTTCGCCAACGACGCCAGTCGCAGCCTTTGAAGCCGGCGCTGATCATCCAGGGCATATTGCTGGGCAGCCGACAACCTTCTTGCATTGGACACCATTCACTTATCCGTTTAATTTCACGGGGCAGCCTGCCGCCTCGGTACCCTGCGGGTTTACCGCTGATGGACTACCGGTCGGTCTACAGATTGTTGGCCGATGGCGTGATGATCTCACCGTGCTGCGTGTGGCGCGTGCGTTTGAGCGTGCCAAGCCATGGCACAGTTATCGTCCTCCGCTTGCGGCATAATGCCGAGAGAGTGAGTTGAGCATGGAACGGATGCCTGCTCTCGACCTGATTAGCCATAGTCCTGATCAGACGCGCCGTCTGGGGACGCATCTGGCGCGTTTTGCTGAACCTGGTGATCTCTATCTGCTTAGTGGTTCACTGGGCAGTGGTAAGACGACGCTGGTGCAGGGCATTGCCCGTGGCCTGAAGGTTGGCGACTATGTGCAAAGTCCCACGTTTATCCTCGCGATGGAGCATGCTGGTTTATTACCTGATGGACGCCCAGTGCGGCTCTACCACATTGATCTCTATCGCTTGGAGAAGCCAAGCGAGTTACTCACATTCGGCATTGAGGATTATTTAGCCGATCCCCAAGGGATTGTGGTTATTGAGTGGCCTGAGCACGCCTCAACGGATCTCTTCGATGATCATCTACTTATTCGGCTAGAGTTCATCGCCGAGACAAAGCGGCGGTTGATGTTTTATCCCAACGGCCAGCGTTACCAGCGGCTGGTCGACCAGGTGCGACAGGAGGTAGCTGGTGGACGGCGGCGCTCAACCACTGCTAGCGATTGACACTGCAACAGAACAAGCTGGAATCGCACTCTATGATGGGCACTGGCTCAGCGAAATCACGTGGCAAGCCGGGCGTAATCAGACGGCGACCTTGCTTGCGGAAATTGACCACCTGCTCCGTATTAACCAACGGACAGTGCGACAACTTGGTGCAGTGGCAGTATCAATTGGGCCGGGCGGCTTCAACGGTCTACGTGTTGGCTTAAGCGTGGCCAAAGCACTCTGCTACAGCCTTCATCTCCCCTTAATCGGTATCATGACTCTCGATGCGCTCGCGTACCCGTTTACTGCCTATCGACGTCCCATTCGCGCATTTGTCCCGGCTGGCCGGCGACGCTATGTCTACACTGACTATCGCCGTCAAGGGCAGGCCTGGGTCCGTGCAAGTTGGCTGCGGACAGTGCGTGGCGAGCAGCTTGCAGAAGACCTAACTGAGCTAACGGTCTTGGTTGGCACGCTCGAGCCCAGCGATGCTGAGACGCTCGCCAAGAATCCGCGGGTTGTCCTGCCGCCCTCGAGCCAGCGAACGCTGCGGCCCGCTTGGCTTGCTGAGCTTGCTTTTCAGCGCTGGCAACGGGCAGAGCATGATCCCTTGGAAACACTTGAGCCGATTTACGTCCATGCAGGCGGTAGCGAGCCGATTCCTTCAGTAGAATTACCAGAGAGCTACTAAGTGGCTGGAATGTGGAGCAACAAGCGTGAAAGTTCCCGCCCAGAGCCCTGTACCGGAAGAGGTACCGCAGGAACGCACCTACATCCTTGCTCCCATGCAAAGTGATGATGTCCCAGCCGTCTCAGAGTTGGAACGGCGGTGTTTTACCAATCCATGGCCGCAGTCAGCGTATTACCGCGAGCTGCGCGAGCCTGAACGGAACTTCTATATCGTCTTGCGTCACGTGACAGGGGACGTGCCACTCGCGGAACCGGAAGCAGAACCGCGAGGCCCACTCGCTCTTTTACCACGGCTCCTGCGGCCGTCGCGCCCAACGACTCAACCGATTGTCGGTTTCGCAGGGATGTGGATCATCTACGGTGAGGCGCATGTCACAACGATTGCGGTAGCGCCGGAACACCGGGGACTAGGGTTAGGGGAAGTGTTATTCCTGACCCTCGTTAGTGAGGCTGTACGCCGTAATGCTGAATTTGTGACGTTGGAAGTCCGTGTTTCCAACGTGACTGCTCAGCGACTGTACGAGAAGTATGGATTGACGCGACAAGGGCTTCGCCGTCACTACTACAGCGATAATGGTGAAGATGCCTATATTATGACGTCCCCCTCTCTTCGCGATCCTGCTTATCGTGCAACGTTGCTCGCCTTGCGTGAACAGTTGATGAGCCGGCTGTCCACTGAACGGATCGCTGTCCTGGAGCAAGTGCCATGAACATCCTCGGCATTGAAACGTCGTGTGACGAGACCTCGGTTGCCATCGTTCGTGATGGGCGATGGGTACTCTCGAACGTTATCCGTTCACAGGTCGAGTTGCACCAGCGCTATGGTGGCGTTGTGCCAGAATTGGCTTCTCGCCGTCATATTACGACGATTATTCCAACGCTCCAACTCGCCTTCGAACAGGCTGAGCTCGAGCCAGTGGCTATCGATGCCGTAGCGGTGACGTATGGACCAGGTCTCGCTGGCTCGCTGCTCGTAGGTGTCAACGTGGCGAAGACGCTTGCCTATGTCTGGGAAAAGCCGCTCATTCCGGTGAACCATCTTGAAGGACATATCTACGCCAACTGGCTCACGTTGCCCGGTCAGCCCGAAGTCGAACCTCCAGTGTTCCCTGCACTTTGCCTGATCGTTTCCGGCGGACATACTGAGCTTGTCCTGATGCGTAATCACGGAGAATACACCTTGCTTGGGCGCACCCTTGATGATGCAGCGGGCGAAGCTTTTGATAAGGGGGCTCGCGTACTTGGCTTGGGGTTCCCCGGCGGTCCGGCGATTCAGCGGGCTGCAGCCGAGGGGCGACCAGGGCGCTACCCGCTGCCACGCGCATGGCTTGGTGACCGCTACGACTTTAGCTTTAGCGGGCTGAAAACAGCCCTCCTGCGATCTGTCGAGCAGTACCGCAAGCCGAGCGCCGCGCGTCCGAGCCGCAAGCCGACGGCTCAGCAGCCGTTCCCAGAATATCAGCCACCGGAGTATCTGCCTGGCCTCCCAGTTGCGGACCTCGCAGCCGAATATCAGGAAGCGATTGTTGATGTCTTGGTGGAAAAAACGGCACGAGCCGCACAGGATTACGGTGTCGCGATGGTCCTGTTAGCCGGTGGGGTGGCAGCTAATGCCCTGCTTCGCGAACGGTTGCGGGCGGCAGTGACTGTGCCCGTCCGGTATCCGCCACCGATCCTCTGTACTGACAATGCTGCGATGATTGCTGGGGCCGGATACTTCCTCTACCGACGCGGCATTACTGCCGGGCTCGACCTTGATGTGCAAGCTGATCTCCCGCTGGTGACGCGCACCGCGGTTACAGCAGCCTAATGGAAGGACCATGTGTGGTTGTTTCGCCGCGAAGTTTGGCGATTGAGCTTGCCTTGGAAGCCGGCCGACTACTGCGTGAACGGCTCGGCCATGTGCAGGCGATCCGTTACAAGGGTGAAATTAACCTTGTCACCGATGTCGATCTTGCGAGTGAACGACTCATTCTTCATCGTATCCGCGAAGAATTTCCTGAGCATGCCATCTTAAGTGAGGAGCAGCCTGCATCTACTGAGGTGTTGCGCGCACCATACACGTGGGTTGTTGATCCTCTTGATGGGACGACGAATTTTGCTCATGGATATCCGATGTTTGCTGTCTCGATTGCTTGGCTTTGCGAAGGTGAGCCATACATTGGCGTCGTCTATCAACCGATGCTCGATGAACTCTTTGTTGCCGAGCGAGGGCATGGTGCCTACTTGAACGGCCAACGACTCTATGTCTCAACTGAACATGTCCTTCGCCGGTCTCTTCTCGCAACCGGGTTCCCGTATGATGCCGAGCGCCGCCGGCAAGCAGTTCGTGATTTCGTCCATTTCATCGATGTAGCGCGAGCAATTCGCCGCGATGGGACAGCAGCCATTGACTTATGCTACGTCGCTGCTGGCCGCTTTGACGGGTTTTGGGAGCGCGAGCTATCTCCCTGGGATACAGCAGCTGGCGTGCTGCTTGTCCGCGAAGCCGGTGGGATGGTTACGAACGAAGCAGGAGAACCCTACCGTCTTGGTGACCTTGTGTGTGTTGCGTCGAACGGCCAGATTCACCAGGAAATGTTAGCAGTGCTCGCTGCTGCCCAACACCAGCAGGATCTGCACGATGACTGACCGCACAGCGCTTATCCTCTCTGACGATTTTCTTCGACACGAAACCGGCGATCATCCTGAATCGCCTTCCCGCCTTATAGCAATCCGTCAGGGACTGCAACAGGCTGGCATGCTCGTAGACCGGCCAGTGTGGGAGCCACAACCTGCCTCGCTTGAGTTGGTGACAGCGATTCACCAGCCTGAGTATGTCTCCATGGTCGAGCGTCTCGCGCTCCTTGGTGGCGGCTGGCTTGATGCGGATACGGTCGTCTGTCCAGTTTCCTATCCAGTTGCGCTCTTAGCTGCTGGGGCTGCGGTTCAGGCAGTCGATGCAGTAATGGCTGGGCAAGCACCGCGTGTCTTTGCCTTCGTTCGCCCTCCTGGGCATCATGCCGAACCAGGACGTGGGATGGGGTTCTGCTTGTTTAACAACATCGCTATTGCAGCCTGGCATGCCCTGCATGCCTACAGGCTTCAACGCGTGGCGATTCTCGACTGGGATGTGCATCACGGTAATGGCACGCAAGCAGCCTTTTACGATACCGATCGTGTGCTGTTCATCTCGCTCCACCAATGGCCGCTTTACCCCGGTACTGGACGTGCCAGCGAGACGGGGCGTGGAGAGGGACTTGGATTCACGCTGAACCTGCCACTGCCGCCAGGAACAGGGGATGCCCGCTATCTCGCGCTCTTTGATGAAACGATTGAACCGCGGTTGCTTGACTATCGTCCCGAGTTGCTCCTTGTGTCTGCAGGGTATGATGCCCATTGGCAGGATCCGCTTGCTGATATGCGTGTGACGGAACAAGGATTTGCCGCCATGGCAGCCCGTGTCCGTCGTTGGGCGGATACACTGTGCGCTGGGAGGCTCGTGCTCGTGCTTGAAGGCGGGTACAATCTCGCTGCGTTGGCCGCAAGCGTCGTCGCTACGCTACAGGCTCTCGACGAGCCCAATAGCATTGGATAGTGTGAGATGATTGCTGTTGTTGATTACGGTGCAGGCAACCTCGCAAGTGTTGTCAATGCGCTGGAACGCATTGGTGCATCAGTGACGGTAACGCATGATGCGCAAACGATTGCCAAAGCAGACGGGGTCATTGTCCCTGGCGTCGGTGCGGCAGCCGACACAATGCACCATCTGACATCGCTTGGGCTCGTGCCCGTATTGCGTGACAGCATTCAGCAGGGCAAGCCTTACCTTGGGATCTGCATGGGGCTGCAAGTGTTGCTCGAGCGAAGCTATGAGGGTGGCGAGCACCAGTGCCTGGGTATCGTCCCCGGTGTTGTCCGGCAGTTGCCAAGGGAACAAGTGATTCCTCATATGGGATGGAACACAGTTAAGCAACGGCAGGATCACCCGATCTTTGCCGGTATTCCCGATGAAGCCGACTTCTACTTTGTCCACTCGTACTATGTTGATCCTGTCGACGCCTCGTGGATTGCAGGTACCACCGACTATGGCGTCACGTTCCCGAGTGTCCTTGCTCGTGGTATGGTCATGGGGACGCAATTCCATCCTGAGAAGAGTGGACGTTGGGGATTACGCCTGCTTGAAAACTTTGTCTTGATTGTGCAACGGCATGCATCGCCAACGCAGCTTGGGGTACGGACATGATTATCATTCCAGCCATTGATCTCCGCGCAGGCAGGTGCGTGCGCTTAGTCCAGGGGGATTTTGCTCGCGAACGAGTCTATGGCGATGATCCTGTCGACGTGGCTCGGCACTGGGCGGAGTGCGGTGCGCCACTGCTGCATGTTGTCGATCTTGATGGTGCGATTGCTGGTCGCCCTATGCAGTTGGACCTCATTCGCGCGATGATCGCTTGTGTGGATTGCCCTGTTCAGGTTGGCGGCGGTCTGCGAACCATGGCAGACCTCGAAGCTGCGTTTGCTGTCGGGGTCGCACGAGCGATTCTTGGCACGGCTGCACTCGACCAACCAGCGCTGCTTCAAGCAGCACTCGAGCGATGGGGCCCAGAGCGCATTCTCGTTAGCGTTGATGCGCGGAATGGCTCCGTTGTTGTCCGCGGTTGGCTTGAAGAGCGTGCTGTAACTGCGCTGGAATTCGTCAGCCAGCTACGCGAGTTTGGCGTTCGACACGTCATCTATACCGATACTGCCCGAGACGGTATGCTAAGCGGCCCTGATGTTGATGGCATTATGGCTCTTGCTCATACTGGTGTTCAGGTCATCGCCTCCGGCGGGATTGCCACCCGGCAAGATCTTGAGCGTTTGGCCACCATTCCTGGGGTGGAAGGGGCCATTGTCGGCCGAGCCATCTATGATGGCACCATTGTCTTACAGTCTCCGACAGATTGGGTCATCGAACCTCAGCGAGGGACGGAGCAGGAAGAAGCGGAGGCGCTGTGACGACCTCAGATCGGCGTGATCGGCTCACGAGCATGCCGCGTGATGACGATCGGCGGCAGCGTGAAGAGCTGAAGCATTATGCATTGCAGACTCAGCTCGATGAGTTGCGTCAGCTCTTGCGCGAGCTGGCGAGTCGTCAGCTTCGACTTGAAGAGAAGCAGACCGCGAGTGATGCAGAGCTTGCTGAGGTACGTCAAGGGCTCGAGCAAGTTCGCCGGGATATCGGCCAAGCGGCGCAAGCTCGCCAACTGGAAGATGCTCGCATGCGCCAACAGCTGGTTGAGCTTGCAACACGACTTGATGAGGCAACGCGGCCAGTGCGTGCTCTGCAAGCCCATGTTGCTGAACTTGCCGAGGCGCTACGTCGGCAACGCGATGAGGCAGGCCAAGATACCCGCCGGTACGACGAACTCCGTGTCCTGATCGATCATCTCTCTGGTCATATCGAGCGGCTCCATGCCATCAGTCAGTCGGTGCGGACGGCGCTCGACACCCTCTCGGCTGAAGTCCAGCGGATTGATCGTGAAGTTGCTCGGACACAGGACAACATACGGATTGTTGACCAGGAAGCTCGTCGCCGCGTTGCTGAAGGCATGCAAGGAATCGAGAAGATCCAACAAGAATTGAAAGAGTTGCATGCGCGCCAACAGGTGGCGCAAGCACGTATTGAGGAAGTTGCTGAGTCAATCAAGGGATTCGACCCGCAAATCGAAGAGCTTGCGGGGCAAATCGAGCAGATACGCCAGCGTATTCCTCAAGTTGAGGAACGCGCTCTTGAGCGTCATACGCTCGTGAGCGAGCGGCTTGAGGAGTTGCGCCAGCAGCTTGAAGCGCATCTGCGCGATGTAAGCGCGCTCGCTGAACAACGTCATGCTTACCTTCTGGCCCAGCTCGAAGCGTTGGGCGCTGAAGATCGCAATCTTGCCTATCGACTTGATCTGTTTGAGCTTCGGCTCGAAGAACTTCGGGAAATCGATCGTCAACTCCGGAGCGAACTCTGGCGTCTTCACGAACAGCGTGCTCGACTGCGCCTTGAACAGGCCCAGCAAGAGCTCGATGCGGTGCTTGAGGCACGTAAACAAGCTGAGAAAGAAAAAGCAGTACAGGACTAGCTAAGGATGTTGAAATACCGTGTTATCCCTTGCCTTGATGTGACGGACGGACGCGTTGTCAAAGGCGTGCAGTTTGTCGATCTTCGTGATGCAGGTGATCCGGTTGAACTTGCTGCACGCTATGATGCTGAGGGAGCCGATGAACTCGTCTTCCTCGACATTACTGCCACGAGCGACAACCGAGAGACGATGGTTGACGTCGTGCGGCGTACTGCCCGGGAAGTGTTCATCCCCCTGACGGTTGGCGGTGGTGTGCGCACAGAAGATGACATGTATCGTCTGCTTCGGGCTGGAGCGGACAAGGTGAGTGTCAACAGCGCAGCGGTTGCTGACCCAACGTTGATTGAGCGGTGCGCAGCCCGTTTTGGTAGTCAATGCGTTGTCCTTGCCATTGATGCCCGTCGCCGCAAGGACGGTGGGTGGGAAGTTTACACGCACGGTGGACGTCGACCAACTGGATTCGATGCTGTCGAATGGGCACGGCGCGGGGCGCAGTTAGGGGCTGGAGAGATTCTGCTGACGAGCATGGATGCCGATGGGACAAAGCGTGGATATGACCTTGCCTTACTGCAGGCGGTAACGAAAGCTGTTTCCATTCCGGTCATTGCCTCTGGTGGGGCGGGGAGTCTTGAAGATCTCTATCAGGCGATCGCTCTAGGTGGCGCACAGGCCGTGCTTGCAGCTTCGCTGTTTCACTTCCGCCAGCACACAATTGCGGAAGCAAAGCAGTATCTTGCTGCTCGCGGGCTTCCAGTGCGGGTACAGTGGTAAACGCGTGTATTGGGCATATGGTCCCGTGCAAGTGCCCACCAACGGCCTTGTTTCGATCGGGACGCGTTTCCTAAAGGGTCGGTGGTTGACAGATGGGGAAAAGCGTGCTAGTCTGCGTGTGAGCGCAGGAAGGTAGTGGGGAGAAAGTTCCTGCGCGGCTGCATGTAGGTGGGTTCCTGTTGCCTGCCACAGTGCAGCTCTCAGGATGGGGGACGGGTACAGGACGACGGGAAGGGGAGAGCATTGGGGTTGGCGAGATTAGTGCGCCGGTCGACGTGGACGTTCTCGCTCCTCACGCTCGTACTGCTGGCTAGTGCTACTCCAGTTTTCGCCGAGAACACACCAGTTCCTGGTGCCGTTGGAACTGTGAGTCAAACCAACGGCGATGGGGTGAATGTGCGCGCGAAGCCAGGCACGGACGCGGACAAGCTTGGCACCCTCCCAGAAGGCGCTCGTGTCCTGGTCATCGATGGCCCTGTGGCAGCTGGTGATGGATCGAAGTGGTATAAGGTGCAAAGTGACCAGGTTTCCGGATGGATTATCAGCACCTACCTTGTTCGGGCATTGCCAGCTAAGGGCGATACCGTTGCTATCTATGGGACTGATGGGACAGGCCTCCGGTTGCGTGACAAGCCAAGCCTTTCATCGACTGTGCTGACGATCATGCCCGAAGGCGCAACTGCTCGTGTTGTTGGCGATACAGTGCAAGATGGCGATGGGAATGCTTGGGCGCAGCTGAGTTACAGCGGGCAGACCGGCTATGCATCAGCCGCCTTCCTGGTAGTTAAGCAGAGCCAGGGAACCGTTGCCCAAGTGCAGCAAGCTGGCCCAACCCTTCACGCCGGAGGCAATGCTGAGGTCGCCAACACTGATGGTCAGGGCGTCAATGTGCGCTCTGGCGCAGGGTACTCAGCGAGCATCGTAACAGTTGCACCAGAAGGTGCGGTGATGGCAGTCCTTGGTGGACCAAAGACGGATGATCAAGGGAATGCGTGGTGGCAAGTTGACTATCAAGGTGTGAAAGGCTGGGTCAACGGCGCTTATCTCAAGCCAACCGACAAGCAGCCATCACAGCCGCAAGCGCAGCCTGCCGCTGCTGCCAATGCTGCACAGGCAGGCGCGTCGGCTGCTCCAGTTGCCTCGAGCGTAGGCCAGGCGATTGTGGCTACTGCAATGAAGTATCTTGGTGCTCCATATGTCTGGGGCGGTACGACGCCGGCTGGGTTTGACTGCTCTGGATTTGTCTACTATGTGGTAAACAAGGTGCTGGGAGGTGGATTCCCACGCAGCATCTTCTCCCAGGCAGTGAGTGGTGTGTATGTTGATCCAAAGAACTTGCAGCCAGGCGATCTCGTCTTCTTCCAGAATACGTACCAATGGGGTCTCTCCCACGCAGGGATTTACATTGGGAACGGCAAGTTCATTCATGCCGAAAATGAAAGTACTGGAGTGACAATTAGCGACATGTGGGATGGTTACTGGGGGCCGCGCTTCTATACCGCCCGCCGCGTCGGCTCCTGATTCGTTCTGTACCGTAAGAATCATCCCATTAACCCGCTACCGTGCGCTGTCAATGCTGGTAGCGGGTTTGTTTTAGTGCCGGTGGAAGCGTGAGAGCGCTGCACGCGACAATACTGCAGCGCAACGCACCTGGCCCATCGGCCGTGTTCACTTCGTCGCTTGTTTGCTTCGTTGTGTGACGTTGTGGAACCCGCGATTTGAATTGGTTAGCTCCTCTCCCCTTGAATCTGTCTTATCGGGGAGCCGGGCTGTTATCGCTGCATGCCTTGGCTTGCCACTGTGTTCCTGCTGGTACGCTCCCGGTCGAGCACCACCTTGTCGCCCGCGCTCGGAAAATATCCCCCTGGATTTAGCTGGCTGAGGCTCGTGGAGCAAGATCCCGTTTTTGCAACGCGAGGATCGCGAGAATGCAGAAGAAGAGGGTGTAAGCGATGAGGATGCCAGCTGCCCGGTATGGATGCAGGTGTTCAGTGGTACTACTCGCCAGGAGTTGGGTGCTGCTAGCTAGCTGTTGCGTGTTAAGGGTGCGCATGACTGATGCATTGCCGCCGATCAGGACTTCTTGGACGAGCGTAAGCAAGCGGTGGAGGAACCCGTGTGTCGCGGGCAAGACTTGACTGATAACTGGTACTGCAATTTGCTCAGCGAAGAGATAGCCTAAGACACAGCCCATCGTGACTGCCGATGACCGCAGGAGAAGGCCAATTGCAACGGTAGCGGTGACATACGGCAAGAGTGCCAAGAATGCGCGGCCAAGACTGAGGAGGACGGTGAGGACAAATCGACCGGTTAGCCAACTGCCCAGAATGGCTTGATGATAGATGGCCGAACCGATAGCTGACAACACGACTGCGGCTAGAAAAATGACGATGAGCCAAAGGATGGTAATCATCATAAGCCCGAGGAGTTTTGCCGTAGCAATTTTCCAGCGTGCTGTTCCACGGCTAGCCAGTAGACCAATTGTGCCCCAGCTAAATTCATTTCCCGTCATGCTCGCAGCAACAACGACTAAAGCGAAAATGCCGAGCCCACTGAGGAAATTGATCCCATCGCTCAAGCCACCAGGTAAGGTGACCGCTTCTTTCACGACATCCTGCAGGGATGTCGTAGCGTTTTGATCGCTCTGTGATACCTGGATGGAGACTCCGGGTGTTGCATCCCCCGTACCTTGGGGTGACGTAGCTGAGGCTGCGACAAACAACAGGATGCGAACGGCAACGAAAAGGAAGAGGATAATGCCAAGCGCAATCCAGGTCATTGGGCGGCGGCTAAGTTTATAAAGCTCTGCGGCCAATAAGCCGCTCATGCGACATGCTCCTCTGTTTGTGTGGAGGAAGCCCCAACCAGTTCAGCGAAGATATCACGCAGGCTCTCACGCTGAGGCACCAATTCCACAGGGTAGATATCCTGCTTCGCGAGCATGGCGCTCAGCTCACCGGCATGAGCTGGATCTGCGTAGATAACGAAAGCATTCTCACGCTCCTCGATGCCGGCAATCCACGCTGGACGCCCTGGGCTCGTCAAGAGGGCTCGCGCGCGATGATCATCCGTGGTTCGTAACCGGATACAGCTTGTGTGCTGGAGCAACGCTGATAGCGGCCCATCTGCGACAACACGACCACGTGCGATGATGATGACCCGGTCACAGAGCGTCTCAACATCCGGCAGGAGGTGACTCGAGAGGAGAATGGTCTTGCCGTTTTCGACCAGTTCTTTGAGCAAGGCGTGGATCCGCTGTTGGCCCAGCGGATCCAGCCCGTTTGTTGGCTCATCGAGGAGCAGGATGTCGGGGTCGCCAAGCAGTGCGCTAGCAAGCGAGAGCATTTGCCGCATGCCTTGGGAGTAGCTTTTGGCTGGCCGACGGCTGTGTTCGCTCAGCCCAACACGCTCACAAAGACTCGGGATGACGCGCGGGTCAACGTTATACGTACGGGCGAGGACGGCGAGGTTGTCTTCTCCGCTTAAGTATGGATAGAAGACAGCTGCTTCAGGCATAATCCCCACGCGGCGAAGTGCTACCTGCCCAGCTGGGGTATCAAGCTTCTGGCCAAAGAGCCGAATTTCACCGCTCGTCGGCTGAACAAGTCCCGCCAGCATCGACAGCGTCGTCGTTTTTCCAGCACCATTCGGGCCAAGTAGGCCAACAAGCTCACCAGCGCGCAACGTGAATGTGACATCCTGCACAGCGAAGCGCTGACCGTAGCGTTTCGTCAGGTGCTCAGCGCAGAGGACCGGTTGTTCCATGGATGCTCCAAGTGATCCAATCGGCCCGCATGAGCGCTAGAGATCACGGAATAATCCTGGCAGCAGCGCGGACTCTTCGTCGTCATCAAGTGGCTCAGCGGGTGTTGGTGCTGGAGTCTCTTCGCCGCTACCATCGTAGTGAATCCGATGCCGGAGTTCCGGCGCGGCCTGGCGAATTCGCTGTTCGATTTCCTGAAGTACGCTGGGATTAGCCTTAAGGAAGGCCTTCGCGTTCTCTCGGCCTTGCCCAAGCCGCTCGTCCCCCAGGTAGTACCATGCACCGCTCTTGCGGATAATCCCGAGGTCTGTGGCGACGTCCAAGACGTTTCCTACAACTGAGATGCCTTCGTTGTACATAATGTCGAATTCAGCCTGACGGAAGGGCGGTGCGACCTTATTCTTGACGACCTTGACGCGCACGCGCATGCCAACGGTGTCTTGGCCTTCCTTAATAACGTCGACCTTGCGAATATCAAGACGAACTGAAGCGTAGAATTTGAGGGCCATTCCTCCCGTCGTCGTCTCGGGATTGCCGTACATGACACCGATCTTCATCCGGAGTTGGTTAATAAAGATGACGGCAGTCTTCGAGCGGTTAATCGCGCTGGTTAGCTTGCGGAGTGCCTGGCTCATGAGCCGAGCTTGGAGTCCAACGTGCGCGTCACCCATCTCGCCTTCGATCTCTGCTCGTGGGACGAGCGCGGCGACCGAGTCGATCACGACAACGTCGACTGCGCCACTCCGCACGAGAGTTTCGGTAATCTCAAGCGCTTGCTCGCCCGTATCGGGCTGAGCAATAAGCAGACTGTCGAGATCAACACCAAGGCGCTCGGCATAAATCGGGTCGAAGGCATGCTCAGCGTCAATGTAGGCGGCAACACCGCCAAGTTTCTGGGCTTGGGCAATGACGCTGAGGGCAAGCGTCGTCTTCCCGCTTGACTCTGGGCCATAGACTTCAGTAATGCGTCCACGCGGAATGCCACCAACGCCGAGTGCGAGGTCAAGGGCGATTGCTCCCGTTGGGATGACCTCGACCTGGAGTTTGCTCGTATCTTCACCTAGGCGCATAATGGCGCCTTTGCCGTACTGTCGCTCAATCTGTGAAATGGCGAGCTCGAGAGCCTTCTGTCGATCTGCCATGGATGCCTGCCTTCCTGATCACCAGCGCCTTTCGGCGAAAGAATGTTCTGTCTTATGGTACTCCAGCGGTGCTGCAATGTCAACTAACGGGGCCACTGATGCGCTCGATCCGCTCGACTGGGAGTGTGAAGATGATTGCGCCACCAACTTCAACTTCGAAGTTCTCTGGCAAGTATAAGAGACCTGGTTCAACTGCCGGGACATAGGGGACGACGATCTCCTTACGGCGGCGGCAGGTTCGCCGAATAATTGCGAGGGTGCGGTTCACCTGGTCATCTTCGACGCCGAGGAATAGGCTAACGTTATCACGACGAAGTAGCGCGCCAGCACTCGTGATGCGGGTCATTCGTAAGCCCTCGGCGACCAGTTCGTCCATGAGTTTCTCAGCGTCTTCACTCTGAACGATCGCGATCAGAAGTTTCACGCGGTTCTCCACTTCACCTCTTATGTCTTGGTGTTCCAGCTTGAGCCGACCGATAGCATGCTGAGTATACGGCCAGCAGAATCGTCGCGCAATAGCATGAGAATGAACAATAGATGAACAGCGCAGTCAGGCATTGACCGCCGCGTCGGCGGCAAGCGACGCAAGCACGTCTCGAACGGTTAAAAGTCCTTGCCCAAAGACCCGGTTGATTTGCGTGCTATAGGCAAGTGTCCCATCGAAAACCACGGAAGGCTCCCCTTCTGCGATCACCTCGCCCTCGGCGAGGAGTACCACCCAATCAGCACACAGGGCAATGAGTTCACAGTCGTGCGAGGTAAGAATGACAGTTTTTCCTTCCTCTGCCAGAGCACGGAGATGTTGTGCAAGCACGTGCTTGAATTCCGGATCAAGTCCTCGCGTTGGTTCGTCAAGGAGGAGCACAGGCGGATCGTGTGCGACAGCAATCGCGAGAGCAAGACGTTGTTGCTCGCCAACACTAAGGTCATACGGGTGTTTAGCCGCAACAGCAGCGAGCTGAAATGCATGGAGCAGGTCCTGCAGTCGAGCTGCGCGTGAAGCCGCGTTCGTGTCAAGACTGGTGCGCAGTTCTTCCTCAACACGTTCAGTAAGGAGGAGCGTGCTCGGTAGTTGAGGCACGTAGCCCATCCAGCGTGTGCGCTCTTCCACAGGGACTTTCGTAATGTCACGATCACCGAGCCATATCCGACCTTCGCGTGGCCTGATAAGACCGCGGATTGCCCGGAGCAGTGTTGTCTTGCCTGCCCCGTTCCGGCCGAGAATAGCCGTGACCGCTCCGTGCGGACAATGGAGTGTGCATGCTCGCAGACCCCAACTGCCTGACTCAAACTGGACGCTAAGGCGCTCAACACGAATCCCAGGTTCCCGCGGAGCTTGGCGTATTACCCGCTTGGAGAGTGTCATCGGCTTGGCACGTACGTGTTGGCGTGCTTCACGAACAGTTAACGGCAGTGGCCGCCAGTCAAGTGCCAGGCCAAGTTGGATTAGTGGCGGTGGGTATGGGAGCAGCGGAGCGATACTGCGTGGCTCGCCATCATGGACGATCTGACCATCTGCCATGATGACAAGGCGAGTACAGTTGCCGAGGACACGCTCAAGCCGATGCTCAGTCAGGACAAGCGTTAACCCGAGATCGCTCGTCAGCTGGGTTAAGACGCTCAGCAGCGACTCTGCTGCCCAGGGGTCAAGCTGGGATGTTGGCTCGTCAAGTGCCAAGATCGTTGGACGTGTCGCGAGTGCAACGGCTAAGGCTACACGCTGTCGTTCTCCACCAGAAAGCGTGTGAATGCGGCGACCATGCAGTGCACTAATCCCAAGAATGTCAAGTGCTTCCTCAGTTCGGAGTCGTGCAGCCTGGGGACTAAAGCCAAGACTTTCCAAGGCAAATTGCAGTTCTTCTGCAACCCGGTCGACGACTACTTGCGTTTCAGGATCTTGAGCGAGAAATCCCACGAGATGGCTCAGTTGGGCTGGACGTATGGTCTTTGTATCACGGCCAGCGACATAAACTGATCCTCCGAAAGTGCCACCGGTGAAGTGAGGGATGAGGCCATTGAGTGTCCGCAACAACGTTGATTTCCCAGCCCCCGATCGGCCTGCGATCACCACAAATTCGCCTTCGTCGACCGTCCAGTTTGGAATCGTCAACGCTGGCGTGCTGCTCCCTGGATAGCAATAGCGCACTGAACGAAGTTCAATAATTGCCATATCCCGTTCCTATGGTAAGCGTTGGAAGGGCAAGCAAAGCAGCTGCAAGAGTCGGATACAGGGCGAGTGGGGGAAGAGTCAGTGTTGGATAGGTAGAGTATTGGAGTATTTGTGGCTGCAGCAGAAGTGTGCCCCAGAGGATGCTAAGGCTCAGGATAGTCATGGCAAGACTGAGACGATGCGGGCGGTTCCACGGAAGCTGCAGAATACGCGGCCAAATGAGGATGACAAAGAGGCTGAGGCCAAGCAAAACGAGGCCAACGGCAATGCCTGTTACGACGCCATTGGTGCCGAGAAGTCCAAGGATAAGCCCAAGCGTTCCACAGAGCAGGCAACCGAGGGCACTATATTCTTTCCAACTTGGTCGCATGCGGCCGTATCCGCGGCATTCAAGGGTTTCCGCAAGTGCGAGCGCATAGGTGAATCCATGGTGCAGCATGCTTGAAAGCAACCAGCTAAGCCGAATGCTCTGGGTGCTTGGAATCCCACGAATAGTTTGCGCCTCGCGGATGTCGTGAAAAGCCCGAACAGCGGAGGGGAAAATCGTTCCAGCAAGGGCAACGGCAACCGCCACTGAACTGAATCCTGGGGGAATAAGACGAAGGATTTCGAAGCCGTCGAGCGCTGCATATATGGTTGTCCCAACGATAATAGCCGTCGTTAGGGCAAGCGCAGTGCACAAGCCGTACACCAATGCGTTGAGCGTAAGTGGCCCACCGACAATTGGCCATGATGCGGGCAGTTGCAGCATGACCCTGTCTCCAATATGAGCGGTGAGGACATTAAAGAGCACACTGACCACACTGAGCGTGCTGCTGATTAAGAGCGATTGCCGGACTGCGCTCCATGAAGCAACCGAGAGTTGCACAGCGAGTACACTCAACACCGTTATCCCCAAATACCAGGGGTTCCGTGTTGATGAAATCAAGGTCAAGGCTGCGCCTGCCCAGAGGAGCCAAGTCAGCGCATTCATTCTCTCCCCCGTTGTGGCTTGATGTGCCGCCGCCAAATTGTCCAGCCCATCAACCCGATGACGGCGATGACGAATGCTCCATAGATGCTGTACATGGCCAGTCGATGCTGCTCGCGTCCTGGCCGCTGTGATTGTGGTGGGACAGATCCGACACTCGGCCCATTGCTGACGATCGGCGTAGCCAGCACAGTCGGCTGCGCGAGGGTTGAGAATGGCGAAGGTACGGCACTTGCTGGAATCGTCGTTGGCGATGGGAGAGCAGAAGGGGAGGGCGAACCTGGCGGAGGTGATGGCATGATCGCCGGTGGTGAAGGCGTTGCTGGTTGTGGTGTTGAAGCCATGGTCGGCGGTGATGTTGCTGCTGAAGGCGGTACGGTGGGGGGCACGGTTGGGGTCGAAGGGCGCGTTGGTATCACGGTCGCTTGTACTTGCGAAGGAAGCGCAGGGGGTGGCGTTGGAGGTAGTGGCGATGGCCCTGCCGTTGGCTGCGTGTGGCGTTGGACGCCGGCCTGCGCTGCAATAGCATCGATTGACGTTGCCGGCAAGCCGCTAGCACCTGCTGTCCACGACCAACCATCGACATCGCCGTCGTGGATCTTGCGATTCGATGCCCCCACCGTCTGCAGTATCCATGTGCCCTCGGGTGTTAAGCGGTAGTAATGCCAAAAGTACGCAGGGTTACTATAGCTTTTGCAGAAGCAGTTCTCAGCTGGGCATCCTTCTTGGTTAATCGCGCAGACAGCAGCGCCAAGGCCAGGGTAGGTTGCAATCGTGATCGGTACCCCAGCCCTTTGCAAAAGGTCGAGCCCTGTGATCTCTGGTTCCGTAAACTCAACGTAGTGCATTTCGATGTGGCCGTCGCCATGACGAATGACGAGGCCAGCGCCGTTTGGTCGATCGGCGCTGGCCGTCAGCAGTGCAATTGGCCAAAGGAGGAGCGTGAAGATGAGGGCGAGAGGCCAGCGACGATGTCGCTGATCTCGGAATACGCGTCGGTGACGATTGTGCACCGCGTGATCGACCCTCACCGTTCCCTCGACTAGGACACTCCAAGTTGTTCAGCACCAAGACGTGTGAGGAGTACGTCATACCGCGTTGGCCAGGCACCGGGATGCCACTCGAAGCGGGCCCGCTCGAAGACCTGAACCACCACCCCGTTCTCGGTGTACTCCTCGCTCAGTGGATAACCAAAGACTGCAAGCCCGCCGAATTGCTCCCAGTAGGCCCGGAAGCCATTGCACACGTTGTGGTGTGTCTCCGGGAAATAGCGGCAGGCGGGACTTGTCGATTGTGGTGTCTGCTGGAATGCCGGGCCATGGGCATGGGTTGCTGCCCATTCAGCTCCGAGGCGCCCGAGGAGGATCATCGGCTGGCCTTGCATGTCGGGGTGCCACTCAAGCCGAGCTCGCTCGAACCACTGAACCACAGCTCCCCGTTGGGCGTCATAGTATGGGCGTGTCAGTGGGTAGCCAAGGTTTGGCAACCCCCCAGCTTGTTGCCAGGTTGTTCGGAAGGCGCCACAGAGGTTGTGGTGGGTCTCGGCAAAGAAATCGCAATCGAGGCTATCTTGAATTTCATCCTGTCGAGCGACAACTGAGGCGCTTTGGAGCATGAACGGGAACGGAACGGCAGCCAGGGCAGGAAGTGCTTGGACGGTCGCGAGGAGATTGTCGTCGGGGCTGTCATTCCGCCAGCGAAACGCTCCGTCGGCATTGGCAAAGCGGAGCAGTGCTGCCGAGGCGTTATGCCAATCGTTGCTTTCGGGATGTTGCCCAGCGGCGAGGATCGCCTGGATAGCTAATGCCGTTGAGTTGGCGTCACCGTCCTGCCCGGGCTGATAACCAAAAGAGCCATCGGATTGCTGGACGGTGTGAAGATACCCAAGCCCCTTGACGATTACCGGGTCATTTGCGGCAACGCCCGCCGCACGCAACGCCTGCAGCACAATTGCGGTTGTGTTGCTATCCCCGGCGCCAGCATCAGTGCTTCCATCCCATGCCCAACTGCCGTCTGCTCCCTGATGTACGATGAGTCCCTGAACCGCTTGCTGTGGGATCTCGACTTTGGCTGCTGCAAGGGCCAGAAGTGCATAGGCATCTGCAAAGAGCTGCGAAGAGTAGAGCCCCGTCTTTGGATCGTAGGCTTGCGTAATTTGGCGAATAAGATCAAGCCCGCCAAAAGAGCGTGGGGACTGGCCACTTGCGATAACGGCAAGTGCAAGTTTTGCTGCTCCGCCAACGGTGTTGGCGTAGTTTGTGGCTTGCGCCGCAAGGAAGTCAAGCGGGGACTTTTGATTACGCGTAACACTGGCTGGGTCAATCCCAAAAGAGGCGAGTGCGAGCACGACATCACTGGTGGTGCTTGGATCACTTTGTCCTTTCAAGCCGGGAAAGCCCCCGTCATCCTTCTGCTGGGTCAGGAGCCACCGAACTGCACGGACTCCAGTTGTCGCAGAGGCAAGCGTATCAGCGTGGACAGTAAGGGCCGGCACGAGAAGAAACGTGAGTGCCAGGATAAGAGCAGACAAAGGTCGCCAACGTTGGCCAAGCACGATCTTCCCCTTCCCAATCATCGCACTACTATATGGTCACTGCCGCACGAGGCTTGTGCAGTGTTCGACAATATGCTCGTTCTGAAAGTTATCGTGGGGATTGTTCAGTGCTGTGGGATAGAGCGGCACATCTGCGTCCTCCCCCCTTCGCTCGAGGCAGGTCGGACACGGCGGCAGCGGTAGACCTGGCTTCGTCGCTCTCATGCGACGTCACAGTTGCGGCACAGCCCCGGATTTGCACCGGAGTTCCCCCATGTGGACGAGAGGGCGTCATGTCCCCACCGCTCTCGCACCTGCCGCCGTCTCGCGAACCGATCAGTCACCAAACCATGCGCCTATCACGGCGCCGCCTTCAGTTTGACTGAGGATGAGAAACGCTGTCAAGCAGTTACCAGTAGCGCAGAGCGTTCCGAAAGATCTGCTCTAGCGCCTTGCCATCAACTGGGCGTGGTGAGTTCACGAGCAAGCGTTGCTGTTTCAAGGTGCCGTCAACGAGTCCTTCAATGTCGCGTTCACTGTAACCGAGCGCCTCAAGTCCATTGGGGATGCCAAGGTCTTGCATCAATTGTTGGATATAGTCAGCAACGGCTTCTGCGGCAGCGCGAACCGGCATGCCTGCAGTGTTTATGCCAAGCATCGCTGCGACCTCAGCGTGGCGCTCAGGCCACGCTGGCGCGGTGAACCGGAATGCTGCGGGCGCGTTAATAATGACGGAGAGTCCGTGGGGCACAATCGGCTCATCAACGTTGTAGTCCGGTGGGAAGTAGTCGCGCACCATGCCAGCTACTGGATAGGCCATGGCGTGTGGAATATGCACGCCAGCATTGCCGAATCCAATGCCGGCAAAGGTGCTGGCTAAAAGCATGTAGCTCCGCGCTTCGACGTCGAGCGGATTATAGACAGCGCGGCGTAAGTACTGCGCTCCCCAGCGAATTGCTTGCGCACTCCAGAGATCGGCGACTGGATTTGAGCCAATATACGCGGGACGTTCAGCAGGATTCGTTACGGCTGGCCGAACATGGTATGGCTTGGCGGTATAGGACTCGATCGCATGGCACAGGACGTCGAAGCCAGCGCAGGCGGTTACCATTGGTGGGCAGGAGAGGGTATTCAGTGGATCAATAATGGCAAGACTTGGGCGAATGTAGCGGTGGGAAATTCCCGTTTTCACCTTCTGTTGCAAGAGGTCCAACACGATGACTGCGGTTGTCTCACTGCCGGTCCCAGCAGTGGTTGGGAGCGCGATGTGTGGTTTGAGCGGACCGGGAACGGGCTTCCCTTGTCCGATCGGCTTGTTGATGTAGTCCATTAACTCTCCAGGATGGGTGCTGAACAAGTTCATCGCCTTCGCCGTGTCAATCGTGCTGCCTCCACCAAGCGAAATAAATGCTTCTGGCTGGACTCGACGGGCAAAGGCGATCGCGTCATTGAGCGAGCGGTCGGTTGGCTCAACATGGACAGCATCATATATTTCGAGTTCAACACCAGCGTCACGAATGACCTGCTCAACTCGATCGACGAAGCCAAACTGGCGCAAGTTCCGATCCGTCACGAGGAGCGCGCGCCGGATGCCGAGTCGGTTCAGCTCGTAACCCAATTCGAGTGTGGCACCGATCCCAAAACGGATGGGCACAGCGTCAACGGCAATAACTGTTTCGGTCGGCAAGAGCGAGTCCCGTGGCATATGAGTGCCTACCTTTCATGTGCACTGCGCATTACTCGTAGTATTCTGGTGCTTTCTTCAGTTCTCGGAACTTGTCCATGTCATGGCCATAGCCAATCACCGCGTTATATTTACGGGCGAGTTGTTTGATCTCATACATTGAGCGGAAGTATGCGACTGTATCATATACGATGCCGGAGAGGTGCCATTCTTTGAGATTGCGCTCAAGATAGATGGCGTCAGACGTGAAGATGAATGTGCCGGAGTGCTGGGTATGGGCCACCATGCCAATTAATCCCGGTGTATGGCCAGGCCAGTGATAGAGGTGTAAGTCCGGAGCAAGCTCGAGATGATGGCCAACCATAAGTTCATAGTTAATTCCTGGTAACTCGAACTCTCCTTTGACATACGCACCAGAGAAATCAACTGGGCCAACATGGGTCACTTTCAATGCATGCGCGAGTTCATCCTCGTGCACAATGATTCCCCGACTTCCAGCCTTGGTTCCACGGAAGAAATCAAGGCAGCCGCAGTGATCAAGATGTAAGTGCGAAATGATAATAATATCAATGTCGCTCATCTTGAGACCAAGTTGGTCGAGTTGTGCTGGGAGGAGTTGGCGATCCGTTGCTCGGTAGGGAAAGATAGGTTGGAGTTCCTTTGGCCAACGCTTCTCCCATTCCGGGTGACAGGTTGCATCGTAGAGAACCCAGCCAAGTTGTGGATGCTCAATTAAGACTGTATAGGTAGGAATCGTTACCCATTCAGCAGGTGGATGTTGATTATCAACAGTGGCTGGGTGAGGAATGTGATAGAGCCAGGCGTAGTCAAGGTCGAGTGTGCCGTTGTCGAGGATAAAAACCTTCATGATCTACCTCCTACCTCGGCTGTCTAATAGACCGAATCCTTCGGTACTTGGCACTGCAGTGCCCTCGCTGATCTTGCAGAAGCCGACCCCTCGGCAATACCCGGAGTAGGAGGGTGTTGTAGCGGAGTCGCGTCAGGGAGGCTGCTACAAAACCAACTGGAATTTCTCCCCCATTCTAGTGGGGGCCTTTGCGCCTTGTCAAGCAGCTTTTTGATGCTGAAATCGATGCCAAAGGAGCTGTACCAAAGGCCAACCATTGCTTGCAGTGCCGTGCAAGCTGGATTACCCTCTGGAAGGCGACTGGGTGAGTGTAATGGACAAGTGGCAGTGATGATGCAGCGAGCAGTTGTGCGGCGTGCGCGCCTGATACACCCGCCGCGTGTTAATGCGAACGCATTTTGGCGCAGTGTCAAGGCGCGGCCGGTTCATGAGGGCGTCAACCTCCTCATCTTTCGCCCGTTGGGGTATGTGCTTGCCCGTGCGCTTCTGCCAACGCGGGTAAAGCCACCCCACATTGTGCTCGCCCATACAGCGCTTGGCATGGTTGCTGCACGCTGTATTGCGGCCAATGCCGACCTGCCCGCAGCATTGCTCCTGCAAGTGAAAACCCTCTTGGATAATGTTGACGGGCAACTTGCGCGGCTACGCGGCGAGGAGAGCGCACTTGGCCGGTATCTCGATACAGAGGCCGATTTCGTCGCTAACGCTGCGTTGTTCTGGGCACTTGGTCGCCGGACCCGTGCACCGTGGCAAGCGCTTCTGGCGTTTGGCTGGTTTACGCTTGTGCTCTCGTGGGATTTCAACGTCGAGTATTGCTACCGACACGTGCGTGGTGAACGCTTCCGTCCAGCGTTGCCTGAACCCGAACATGGCGTGGCACGGCTCCTCGGATGTCTCTACCAGTACTTCTTTGCACCGCAGGATCAGCTTATTCGCTGGATTGAACAGCAAAGTTTTGCATGGATAACGCGCCATGTTTCGCCAGAAGAGCGCGCGAGGCTAGCGTTGCATTGGTGGGACCGATCGGTCCTTATCGCAGTGGTGAATTTTGGTCTCACGACGCAATATTGCTGGCTGGGATGGTTTGTGGCGCGTCATCGCCCACGAGCATTTCTCTCGTTTGTCCTGGCACAAGGACCGTACTTAGGACTGGTTTATCTATGGCGCATCCTTCGGATTCGCTACGCTATCCAATCCCAACGGTCGCGGCGTTAATTCAGGGGCCGTCAGCACGTATCTTACTTGTGCGGACGACCAAGTGGCGGGGCCTTTGGGGCATCCCTGGTGGCAAAGTCCAGTGGGGCGAGCGGCTTGAGGATGCCCTCCGGCGCGAAACGCGGGAAGAAGTCGGGCTTGAACTAGACACAATCAGGCTGCTCCTGGTTCAAGAAGCGATTTTTGACCCCCAGTTTCGTGAGCCGATGCATTTTCTCTTGCTCAATTACATTGCCTCGACAACCATGGAGAAGGTGACACCGAATGAGGAAATTGTCGATTGGGTCTGGGTTCTTCCCGAAGCTGCACTCACGTATCCGATGAACAGCTATACGCGTGTCTTACTAGAGCGCTATCTCCAAGAGCGGCGTACCGCGGCGGAATAGAGCAGTGCGGACTATTGGGCAATGCTTCGCTATACTCAGTAGCAATGAGGCTTGTGCTCAGAGGGGATGTTCCCAGGTGGTTGTTCTGGGCGGGAGCATAAGCCGGTAATGCCGATGTCAACGCGTCGAGTTTACTACGACCATTGCAAAGCTGTGTCAAAACCGTACTGCTAAGCGGCAATTCGGCGCAAAAGCGCATGCGCACTCGCGTAGCGATATGGAGTAAGAGAGCAGGGCGGTCCGACCAATTCTCAAACGCTTCAGCGGTTTTCATCGTATTCCCTGGAGAAAGGAATGTGTGGGTAACAAGACAGCAAGCAAGCGGAACGCGGCCCTATTCTATCAATAATTTGTTATTCCGAGAGGGGTTAGCTAATGCGGAACGACCAGATCATTGAGATTGAGGACACTGGTCTTGCATTCGCGACAACGTGTGATATCGAGCGATTGCAAGCGCTTGCTCGCGAGTGGCTCGAGCTCCTCGGTGAAGATCCTGAGCGTGAAGGGCTGCAGAAGACCCCAGAACGGATGGCGAAAGCCTGGGCATTCCTCACCCGTGGCTATCGCCAAGACTTGGATGCCATTGTCAATGGGGCGATTTTTCAAGCAGAAGACAGTGCGATGGTTGTCGTCAAAGGGATCGAGTTTTATTCGATGTGTGAGCATCATCTCCTTCCATTCTTTGGCAAAGTACATATTGGCTACATTCCAGATGGGAAGATTCTTGGTCTCAGTAAATTTGCGCGAATAACTGACATGTTTGCGCGCCGACTTCAGGTGCAGGAACGGCTAACGGTGCAAATTGCTGAAGCTATCCAGCACGTTCTTCAGCCGCGCGGTGTCGGCGTTGTGATCGAAGGGGTCCACCTCTGCATGATGATGCGGGGAGTTGAAAAGCAGCATTCGCAAACAACGACCAGTGCGATGCTAGGCGTCTTCCGTGACTCACGCGAGACACGCGAAGAATTTCTGCGCTTACTCCAGTAGAGTTGAACGCTTTGCTAGAATCCTTCGCGAACCAGAGTGGTGGAGTACGGCGGAATGACCGCCGTACTACTTTCTCCTGGCGGTGAGCAACGGGACAGACTGGGAAGGGTGTTCAATGCCGGTGAAGATCCTGGGCATTGCCGGAAGTTTGCGGCAAGGTTCCTACAATCGCCGCCTCCTTGATGTGGCGGCATCGCTTTTGCCCGCTGATGCAACGCTTGAGATCTTTGACCTGCATGGCATCCCGCTGTACAACCAGGACGTTGAACGGGCTGGCTTACCGGAACCAGTTCGCGCCATGAAAGAGGCTGTGCGCCGGGCTGATGCCGTGCTCATTGCCACGCCTGAACATAATTGGTCGATCCCTGGTGTGTTGAAGAATGCGCTTGACTGGGTTTCACGTCCACCGGGTGACAATCCCTTCCGGGGGAAGCCAGTTGCCATTATGGGGGCATCAACTGGCCTTATGGGAACAGTGCGTGCGCAGCTGCATTTACGCCAGGTTCTTGCCTATCTTGAAGCGTATACGGTTACTCGACCGGAAGTACTCGTCGCGCAAGCAGCCGAGCGTTTCGATGCCGAAGGTCGTCTCATTGATCCGACGGCCCGTCAGCTGATTGCCGATTTGCTGCAAGCACTCTATGAGCTGACCGTGCGCTTGCAGGTTGGAGAGCGGATGGTCAGTGCTCGGCAATAGCGCTTCCCTGGTGCAGCCTTCTCATCCAGCGTGCGCATCGGGTGGGCATCGATGGCCCTGGAGTTGCATCACGCAGCCATAAGGTCATGTGATTTTCGGTGCCAACAACAGACATGAGCACGTGGTGGATAATCTGATGAGTCATGAGAGCTTGACAGCGCATTATCGCCTGATTAGGCTTACCGCAGATTTTGAGCTTCCATGCTAGCCCGTGGAAACAGGAGCACGTGAGGAAGGAGTGGGCAGGATATGCACGATAAGGCGAGTGCGGCGTTTACCTCAGCCCTCACACGGCGAGATCTTTTGCGACGTGTTGCTGCCTTTGGGGCCAGTGCTGCCGTGACAGGTCTACTGGCTGCGTGTGGCGGCGGTGGTGGGAGCCAGGCAACTCCGACGATGGCTTCGGGCGGTGCGGCAACGCAGGCGCCAAGCGGCGGTACGGCCGGGAATACCCCAGCTGCGACCACTGGGACACCAACGACAGCAGCTCCAGCAGCCAACCGGCCCACTCTCCGCTATGGTGTCTATGCTGCCGATATCCAGACAGTCGATCCGCACTATTCGGCTGCAACGCAGGACCGCAATATTGTCGATATGGTCTACAACGGGCTGATTCGGTATAAGCCTGGATCGAGCGATGAATTTGAGCCCGATCTTGCTGAGGCATTACCCGAGCCGCAGATGGAGAATGGTAAGCAGGTCTGGGTTGTCAAGATCCGGAAAGGGGTGATGTGGCACCCCAGCCCCAAGACCGATGCGTATGAGGTAACGGCCGACGACGTTGTCTTCTCGTTCCAAAAGGCCGCTGACGCCAAGCGGTCAGGCTATTCCGGCGATTATCAAGGGATTACGGTTCAGAAAGTCGACGACTACACGGTTAAGTTCATTCTTGACCAGCCGCTCTCGAAGACATTGTTTTATCCCAAGATCGCTAACTATCAGGGCGGCTTTATCATGAGCAAGAAGGCGGTCGAAGCCCTCGGCCTCGATGCGATGAAGACAACACCGGTTGGCACTGGGCCCTTCCAGCTCAAGAGCTATACGCCGAAAGGGCAGATGGAGCTCGTTGCTAACGATAAATACTTCCGTGGTGCCCCGAAGCTAGCTGGGGTGCTTATTCGTTTCATGCCTGATGCATCGAGCCGCGAGCTTGCGCTCCGCACCGGTGAGATGGATGTCATTAGTGGCATCCCCGATTCCACCTGGGTCAAGCGAATTAATCAAGAGCAGAATTTGCAGGCCGACGTCTTTGGCGTTGGTGAGTCAATTGTCATTCACCTGAACATGTCCAAGCCGCCGCTCGATGATCTCCGCGTACGGCAAGCGATCTTCTATGCCATTGACCGTGACGCACATGCTGGAGTCTTCGGCGGGCCGCCAGTCGCTGAGCTCGTCTACTCGGCAGTGCCGGCGCAGTTAATGCCAGGAGGGTTGACCAAGGACGAGGCACAAGCGGCTGGAGTGCTCTATGGCAAAGATGTCAACAAGGCGAAGCAACTCCTCCAATCAGCTGGGGTCTCGAATCTCACGTTAGAATGTGTTACCTCGGAGCGTGAAGACTATCGCAAGACATTCGAGGTACTCCAGCAGGAACTGGCCGCAATTGGGATTCAGTTAAAGCTGAACGTTGTTGATCACTCAACCTATCATAGTCTGATTCGACAGGACAAGAACCCAATCGTGGTCTACGTCGCATTCCGGCCCAATGCTGACGTGATTCTGACTCAGTTCTATCTCTCCAGCTCAATTGTCGTCACTGGCAAGAGTCCGATCACAAACTTCTCGCACTATGACAAGATTGACGACTTGATTCTCCAAGCGCGGACGGAGCAAGATCCGAACAAGCAAGCCCAGCTCTGGAAGCAAGCCAATATTAAGATTCTGCAGGATTGCGTGGCGTACCCGCTGTGCTTTGCGAACCAGGTTGTCGGCCGCTCGAAGGCGGTTGATTATGGGCATCCGCTCAAGGCGGTTCTGAGTCTCTACCCGTCATTTACTGAGCAGACGACGGTAAAGCGCTAGGGTCGCTGCGGCATAGGGGCACGGTATGCTCCGTTACATTATCCGCCGGCTGCTTTTTGCGATTCCGACCGTGTGGGCTGTCCTGACGATCATTTTCGTGATCGTTCGGGTGGCGCCGGGTGATCCGGCCACGGCTGTGTTGGGTGAGCAAGCGTCGCAGCAGGCTATTCAGACGTTACGTGAGCGCATGGGGCTGAATAAGCCGATCTGGGCACAATATCTCGACTATTTAACTGGTCTTGCGCATGGGGATTTTGGTCGCTCATTGATTAATGGGCAGCCGACGGTTTTGCAGATTCGCCAAGTTTTTCCGTATACGCTGGAGCTTGCGACCGCAGGACTGGTATTGGCGATCCTGATTGGTGTGCCGCTCGGTGTTGTCACGGCGGTGCGGCGCAATACTGTCGTTGACTATGTTGGACGCATTGTGTCGCTCGTTGGGCTTTCGCTACCAGCGTTTTATCTTGGTGTACTGCTCATCTTTGCTTTAGCCGTGAAAGTGCGACTATTCCCTGCAGTGGGAGCAGCACCATTTTCACAGCCGACAGCGAATTTGCGTGCGCTTGTCTTGCCGGCCCTAACCCTCGGGCTCATTGAATCGGCCTACATCATGCGGTTAACGCGTTCCGCAATGCTCAACGTTCTCAGTGAGGATTATGTTCGCGTCGCACGGGCCAAAGGCCTCCCCGAGCGACGCGTTCTCCTGCGCCATGCACTACGTACAGCGCTTGTGCCATTGCTCTCGCTCGTGGGGCTCACAGCGATTTCACTCATTGGCGGGACAGTGCTCACGGAGGAGGTCTTTTCCCGTCCAGGACTTGGACGCTTGATGATTGGGGCAACGAAGCAGCGTGACTACACCCTGCTCCAGGCGATTATGACCGTCTACGCACTGCTCATCGTGCTGATTAATCTTGCGGTTGACCTGTTATATGGGGTAGTGGACCCCCGGATTCGGTATCGCTAATGGCTGCGACTGGACAGCTTGTCATCGCACGAGAACCATCACGTCAATATCGTCGGCTCCGGGCGTTTGCGCGAAACCGTACAGCGGTCATTGGGTTAGTGCTGGTCGCTGTTTTGTTGGCTATTGCGCTTGCGGCACCAGTTCTTGCGCCACATGACCCGCTTGTCCAAGATCCCGTGCACCGTTTGAGCGGGCCATCGAGTGCTTTCCCCTTAGGGACTGACGACTTTGGCCGCGATATCCTCTCACGCGTCCTGTATGGGGCACGGATTGCCTTCTTGATCGGCGTCCTCTCGGTCTTGCTTGCTGGCGTGCTCGGGACATTAATCGGCGTTGTTGCCGGGTTTCGCCGTGGACAAACTGAAACCTGGCTAATGCGGTTGGTCGACATTTTGCTTGCATTCCCTGATCTTATTACGGGCTTGTTGATTATGGCGGTGCTTGGCCAGGGGCTCATCAAGCTCATCATTGCGATTGCGCTGACGATCACGCCTCGCTTCGCGCGCATTGCCCATGGGCAAGCGCTTGCGGTTGGCGAGCGAGATTTTGTGCTTGCGGCGCGAGCGCTGGGAGCTTCTGAACTACGAGTATTACTCCGTCACGTTTTGCCAAATACGTTGGGGGAGTTGCTTGTCCTCGGCAGTCTTTGGACTGCCGCTGCGATCCGTCTCGAGGCCAGCCTGAGCTTTATTGGGCTGGGTGTTAGTCCACCGACGCCCAGCTGGGGGCAAATGATTCGCGATGGAGTCGTCTACCTAAGTGATGCGCCCTTCTTCTCGATCGCGCCAGGGTTGGCACTGTCGCTAACGATCCTTGCGTTCAATCTTGTTGGCGACGGCCTCCGCGATGCTCTTGATCCGCGGGCGCAGGCCTGAGCAGCCTTGAAGCCACAGTCGCCTGCCTCTTACGCTGACTGAACATAGCCGGTAAGATAGAACACTAGCGGGCTGTACCGGAAGGGGCAGCGATGGCGGGTACAGCGCCTGTCACGCACCGGCAGACGGTGCTTGGCTGGCGGCGGGCATTAGCCCTGAGTTGGATCGCGTACCTAACGTATTACTTTCCCCGATTAGCGTTCGCCGTTGCAAAGCTTGGCCTGTTGGGCGATCCAGCTGCGCCACTGTCTCGCGCTGCGATGGGTGTGCTCGATGGGCTATTTCTGACGCTCTATGCCCTAGGGCAATTTGTCTGGGGTGCTGCTGGGGTGCGACTTGGCCCTCGCATCCTTGTGCCGGCTGGCCTTGTGCTTGCCGCTGGAGCCGCTGGGCTGATGGCGAAAGCACAGACATTGTCAATCTTTCTGGTTGCCATGACAATCCAAGGCATTGCCCAATCGACTGGTTGGCCAGTTCTCTGTTTGGATGTCGTACGTCGCGTGCCGGCAACCGCGCGCGGCACGGCATTCGGAGTCCTCAGCACGAGCTATGTAGCGGGAGGATTGATTGCGCCGCCGTTATTAGGTTGGTTCGCGTATTCCGTGTTTGCAACCTGGCGTGCTGCGTTTCTTGTTGCGGCTGGAGTAGCGCTCTGTGTTGCTGCCCTCTACTGGTTTGCGACGAGTGAGCATGGTGCTTCCACAGAGTCATCCCTGACAGTGAAACAACCAGCAGGCCGGGCAATGCTGGCTGCGCTGCGTGATCGGGACGTGCAAGTCCTTGCGCTGGCTGACTTTTTGGCGAAGCCTGCACTCTATGCCATTCAATTCTGGGGACCGGTGATGGCTGCCGAATGGTTGCGACAAGGACCAGTCGTGGCTACTTTCGTGGCGGCGGCATTTAGCCTTGCTGGACTTGCGGCCCCAGTGGTTGCCGGCATACTTTCTGATCGGCAAGGGAGACGGCGCCCAGTTGTGATAACTGGATTGCTGCTCTGTGCTGTACTCCTGCTGATTTTGCCCTTCATCGCGCAAACAGCTCAAGTTCTTGCAGTTGCGCTCGGCTTCTTCGCAATTGGGTTAGCATTTTACGGTTCGGAGTCGCTATTAACTGGCGTTGCCGCAGCTGAACGTGGTGCGGCGAACAGCGATGCCAGTGCGGCTGTTGGGGTTGTGAATGGTGTTGGCTCGCTCGGTGCGATTCTTGGTGGTATGCTCCCCGGCTATGTGCATGGCCCTGCTCTCTTCAACGGACTAGCAGTGGCGTGCGCTGGTGCGGCGTTGCTCCTCGTGATTGCCGGTCGCCACGCTCAGGCGTAATCTTCCCCATTCATGCTTCGCCTCAGTGCCATACTTGTAAGACAGACTGTGTCTTGATCAGGGCACGAAAATGGATGCTCTTCGAGTTGATCATCTCTGGAATAGAGCCCGTCGGGATATTCGGCAATCTTGGCGAGGCTATGCCGTTGGCCTTGGTGGGGTTGCGCTGATCACGTTCGTCATTGCTGTCGTTCGGGCATGGCTTGCTATTGCCAACCTCTCCGTTTTGTACTTGATCGCTGTTCTTGTGGCTGCAAGCTTCTATGGGCGTGGTCCGGCTGTTGTTGCGTCAATCGCAGCATTTTTGGCGTACGATTTCTTCTTTGTTGAACCTGTCTATTCTATTACAATTGCTGATCCTGCTGAGTGGGTTGCCCTCTTCATGTTCTTACTTACCGCGTTGATTACTGGGCAACTTGCTGCAGGTCAGCGCCGACGGGCCGAAGAAGCCCGGGCGCGCGAACGCGAAGCTGCTCTGTTGTTCGAAGTTTCGGGGATGATGCAGCAGCCTGATCTCAACGATGCCTTGCATGCAGTAGCGGAGCGTTTGCGGGAGCTCTTCCGGGTGGACACGGTGGGCATCCTAGTGAATCAGCCAGGTCTTTCGCCAATACGCGTTGTAGTTGGGCATTCCGTCCCATCGAATGTCTTTCGCATGGATGAGGGGCAAACTCATGTCCTGCAGGAAGGAACTGCGCGTTCGCCAACTATTCCCGGGCGATGGGTTAGCGTGCTTGGCCCGCGTGGTCGCCGTCACCAGATGCGTGTTTCCGCGCGCTACCAGGTGCCGTTGCGGTCTGGGGGGCGACGAATTGGTGCGCTTGTCCTTGTCAATGCTGGACGCGAGTTAGAGTTTACGCCTGAGGAGAACCGGCTTTTGCTTGCTGTTGCTGCGCAGCTCAGTGTTGCCTTGGAACGTGAGCGGTTGCGCCGTGAAGCGACGGAAGCAGAAGTACTACGCCGGACAGACGAGCTCAAAACGGCGCTGCTAAATGCTGTTTCTCATGATTTACGCACTCCACTTGCCTCGATCATTGCTGCTGCTGAGAGCTTGCTCCAGCGTGATATCGATTGGTCGCCCGAAGAGCAGCGTGAATTGCTGGAGACGATTCTTGAGGAAGGACAACGGCTTGACCAACTGGTACGCAACTTGCTCGACCTTTCGCGGATTGAGGCAGGTAAGCTCCAGCTTGACCGGCGACCACATGCAATACGAACATTGGTAGACGCCGCGTTGAAACGCGTTGGCCCTCGTTTATCTCAGCATCACGTTGTGGTCGAGATCCCAGAAACCTTGCCGCCGGTTGCTGTCGATGCGCTGAAAATTGAGCAAGTACTGGTCAACTTGCTCGAAAATGCTGCGAAATATAGCCCACCCGGCAGTACGGTCACGGTGCGGGCCAGGCTGTCGAATGGGTCGGTTGAAGTGCTCGTTGAAGATGAGGGTCCTGGCATTCCCGAGGATGCCTTACCATATCTCTTCGCCCCGTTTTATCGGGCTGGGCAGGGTGGGGATGGTGCACGCCCACAAGGGACTGGCCTCGGCCTTGCTATTGCGCGGCAACTTGTTCAGGCCCATGGAGGGACGATTCGGGCTGAAAACCGGCGAGAAGGAGGGGCGCGCTTTGCCATGACGCTGCCGATTGCTGCCTCTGTAGCTTCCGTGGAGGAGCGAACCACATGACAGGTCAGCCGGGCGCTCGCATTCTTGTTGTTGATGATGAGCCAGCAATCCGCCGCGTCTTAACCGTGACGCTGAACAGGCATGGGTATGCTGTTGAGACTGCTGAACGTGGGCAGGAAGCGCTCATCAAAGCAGCTCGTTGGCATCCTGATCTCATTATCCTCGATCTCGGGTTGCCGGATATCGATGGCCTCACTGTGATTCGTGAATTGCGGCAGTATGCGACAACGCCGATCGTCGTTCTCTCTGTCCGTGAGGCCGAGGCCGTGAAAGTTCAAGCACTTGATCTTGGAGCAGACGACTATGTGACCAAGCCTTTTGGTGTTGCTGAGTTACTGGCACGTATTCGTGTTGCCTTGCGACACGCAGCTCGGCCAGCTCACGGATCTGCTCCGGTTATTCAGGCTGGTGCGATAACGGTTGATCTTGAGCATCGCCAGGTGTTTGTGAACGGGCGAGAAATTCGCCTGACTCCTACCGAGTGGGAACTCCTCAAAGTTTTTCTTACCCATCCAAATAAACCCTTAACCGATCGGTATCTCCTTGAGCATGTTTGGGGACCAGAGTTTTCCGGGGCTGACCATTATCTCCACGTCTACATTGCGCGCCTGCGGAAAAAGCTTGAACCAGATCCCCAGCAACCGACGTATCTTCGCACCGAGCCAGGCGTCGGCTACCGGTTTGTCATTCCCGACTAGATTCATTTGGGAGTTCAGCTCAATACCACGTTGAGCATTTGTTGAGGATTTCCCCGAAGGTCGTTGAGGACCTATTGAGCAACGGTGTTTCATGCTTCCTCCTGCTGGGCTTAGGGGAAGCTCAGCAGAGAGGAGTGGCCATTGAGTGCGCAGCGTGTCTTCCAGCCGCGCTTTCGTCATGTGCTCATTGTCGAAGATGATCCTGCTCTTGCGCGAGTCATCGCGCGCAATCTCGAGCACCGTGGCGTGACAGCTCGTCTTGCCCAGTCTGTTGAAGAAGCGCAAGCGGTACTGGCAGCGTGGCATCCAGACGTACTTGTTCTTGATATCGGCTTGCCTGGCCGTACTGGCTGGGATTTAGTCCGAGAACTTCAGGCCACCGGGCGTACTCTCCCAATCATCGTCCTGACCGGTGGGCCACTGTCACAACGACGGATGACCGAGTTTCAGCCATACGCCTGCTTGCCGAAACCATTTCCGCTGGACGCACTCATTCGCCTCATTACAGGAAGCGATGATGCAGGTGGAGAAGGGGCAGCTGATGCGTGATCTGGTGATTGTGATCGGGAGCCTTCTCTTCTTTATGGCGATGTTTGCCCTCATTGTGGCCTGTGAACGACTTGGCACACCCACAGAAGGGAGGGGCTAAGGGATGGATTGGGCAACGGTTGTGAGTGGTCTCGTAGCCATTGGCCTGTTGATCTACCTGCTCATTGCCCTCCTGTGGCCAGAACGGTTTTGAACAATGGGTACTCATGGTGTGACACATCAATTTGCCCCACATCGTCGTGGTCGGCAACGACAGCGCGAGCAACCGCAATGGCATGCTGCCTTCCGCGCACTCTGCGCTACGGTAGGGGACAGATCCTCTGTCATCCACCATGGGACTTTAAGCGTCACGCTTGCGACGGAGATGGCGACACAGGCTGTGGTCCAGGAAGCTGCAGAAATCGCAGCATGCTACGGGCTTGTGTTTCATCCCTTTCTTCAAGGAAAGACGCTGACACTGGAGGTTTGGGCGGAGGGAGGACGTCGGACGCAATGATCGTCCATACGCTTGGGTATTTTGCGCTCTTTACGCTTGTACTTATCGGCATCAGTATTGCATTAGGGTGGTACATGGCCCGCGTCTTTGATGCCGAACGGCCCCCCTTCGCGCGAGTGCTTGGGCCAGTTGAGCGGGCATGCTATCGGCTTGCCGGCGTGGACCCGGCGCGTGAGCAGCGGTGGACGGCCTATGCCGCTGGACTCTTGCTCTTCAATCTTTTTGGTCTCCTGCTGCTGTATGGCATTCAACGCTTACAAGCATGGCTTCCGTTGAACCCGCAAGGCCTAGGGCCTGTGAGTCCGCTCGTGGCCTGGAATACCGCTGTCTCGTTCGTCACCAATACAAATTGGCAAGCCTATGCAGGCGAGAGCACGATGAGCATCTTCACGCAAATGGCCGGGCTTGCGGTGCAGAATTTCCTCTCGGCTGCGACGGGGATTGTCGCTGCGCTCGCCTTGGCGCGCGGGTTAGCACGCCAATCGACACAGGCAGTTGGGAACGTGTGGGTGGATCTTACCCGTGCAACACTGTACGTTCTCCTGCCACTTGCCCTTGTTGGTGCAATTTTCCTGGTTTGGCAAGGCGTACCGCAAACGTTGCATGGTCCGGTGACGGCGACCACGCTTGAAGGCGCGCAGCAAGTTATTCCGCGCGGTCCTGTTGCAAGCCAAGAAGCCATCAAAATGCTGGGCACAAATGGTGGTGGCTACTTTAATGCAAATTCTGCGCACCCGTACGAGAATCCAACGCCGCTGACCAATCTCGCTGAGATCCTGTTCATGCTTGCGATCCCAGCAGCCTTGCCGATTACCTTCGGATATTGGGTCAAAGATCGCCGTCAAGGCTGGGCGATCTGGGCAGCCATGGCAGTCGTTCTCGCTCTTGGTGTTGCCGTGGTGACGGTGGTTGAGCAGGGCGGCAATCCGCTCCTCGCACGGTTCGGTGTTGACCAGCATGCCTCAATACTGCAACCAGGGGGCAATTTTGAAGGGAAAGAAGTCCGGTTTGGTATTCCCGGCTCGTCGCTGTTTGCCGTCGTCACAACGGCAGTTTCCTGCGGCGCTGTCAACAGTGCGCATGACAGCTATTTGCCACTCGCTGGTCTCGTGCCAATGTTTAACATGCAGCTGGGCGAAATCATCTTCGGCGGTGTTGGTAGTGGTCTCTACGGCATGCTCGTCTTTGTCCTGACCACGGTCTTTATCGCTGGCTTAATGGTTGGACGCACCCCGGAATATCTCGGAAAGAAGATTGGGCCATATGAGATCAAACTCGTCGC